>SDBS01003503.1_pt1 | contig 15404 bp, 14 predicted proteins | sample 2277091 | NCBI WGS metagenome assembly SDBS01 (sample SAMN10404972, study PRJNA504765) | marine sediment metagenome | isolation source: marine sediment core GS10_PC15, 163 cmbsf | place: Arctic Ocean: Southern Knipovich Ridge | collected 2010 | reverse complement strand
ATACTCAGACGTGGGCCCTGCAGTTCTTGGCTCCTCGAGTCCCTGCGCTTCGCCTACTATCTAGGTGTCCCCTACCTCGCCCTGACGCGCGGTGTGACTAACCCCAGCCTGATGGGCATGGGGGCGACAGACTGGTTCGAACCATACTCGTTGGGCAACATCGCCCTGGGCATGGTCGTAGGCCTAGTGACACTGGTTCTCCTCGTCTGGGGCTGGCGACAGTATCTCTGTGCTACGGAAGGAATCAGGCAGGAACCACGACAGAGGCCTTTCGAAGTCGGAATCCGGACCCTCTTGGCACCTTGGGGTTGGGGGCTGATACTACTCGAAGTCCTGTATCTGGAGATGCACTGGGCCTTCTACCGCAGCGCTACCATCCGTGTGGTCGGCAACTACTACGGCGCTTTCCTGGGCGTCGTCGTTGTCTTGGCGGAATGGTGGCTGAACCCGGAGATACGCAAGACCTTGGGAATAGCACATCGCAATGGTGAAACCTTGACCACGGCAGCCATTGCCTTAAGCATCGCCATTGTCTTCTCTTTCACAGCCAACTTCTGGCTGTGCATAGCGATCCACTTGGCGATACAATTCGGCCTGCTGTCATTCTTGATCCTCTATCGCCGCCTACCCGACTACGAAGGCCAGAGCGATTAGGATCGCAAACATCGCCCCGGCGAGTATCGCTATCCTCTTTAGGTCATCGTACACATATCCGTACTGCTCAGTAAGACTCGCAGTTGTTGTTCTCGATAGTCCGGTTGCCTCAACCAGCGCCCCCTGTGCCCCTCCCACTGGCTTGGAAGGGGTCTGGGGCTTGCTGGCGGTCTTTTTCGCTCGTCTCCGGCGAGCTCGACGTGACTTCTTGGCCATCTTTAGTACTCCCTCTGCTCTACTGATTGGCAAGCTCGGCGATGACAACTAGCCGATGCGTATCTATCATGTACGGGTGACAGGTGATGAGGGTCAATGTCGCGTTGGGTGTCGGCGCCAATAGGCTGACCTCAGTCGGATCAACCACCATCTTGGCCACCACCAGATACGTGTAGGGGGTATCACCGGCGTAGACGATAACCTCATCTCCTATGCTAACATTCTCCAAGTACCTGAAGATCTCGCCGTACACGTCATTGTGCCCAGAAATGACCATATTGCTTCTTTCGCCAGGGTTCGCCGAGCCTACGCGATGACCAGTCCCCATTTTCAGCTCTTCCCAGCCATCACCCTCCACCACCGGGGCATCGACTTCTATGGCAGGGATGACGATTCTCGACGCCTGTCGAGGTCCCGGCGTGGGTATCGGAATTGAAGCTCCGGGCTCGACGAGGTGGAGATAGGGATCAGGGACGCCACCCTCCGAGCCCGGTGGTAGACTGCTACCAGGAAGCACACCAACGGTGTGTGCGAGGGGAGCGACCACCTGCTCAGAGTCCAGAGCCTCTGCCACCTCGCGGTTCAAAACGCGCAACTCAGACAGAGAGCTAAAAACCACCAGAATCAGCCCGGCCAGGGCGCCCAGCTCCAAGAGCAGAAGAAGCCTATCTCGGAGCCTCGGGAACACCTTTCGCCAGAAAGCTGCGTTCACCCTCGCCAGTAGAGATAGACTCCGCTCCAGGCGGCCAGTCCGAGGGGTGATCTTGACTGCCCCAAAGGTAACCCCCTCCCCGCCCGCGGATGGAACCGCAGATGTCCCACCTGGGCCGGACGCCCAGCGAGATCCCTGCGCACGTGCCCTCTCTCTGCTGCCGTGCAACGCCGACTCCTCCGAGAGTGGCCTAGATGGGGAAGTGGCCCCGTCGAAGGACCCCCTGAGGGGTCCTTGCTCTGACGCTACACGCCGAAAGCGCTCCAACCCTCTGGCGCGTCGTTTCGCCGCCAGGAGCTCCTCCAATTCTTCTATCGTTAGATCATCCGCAGAGTGGTTCTCGCTCATAACCCGATCCTTCACTGGTCAACACACAGGGCCATGGCCGAATCTTATGTAAAATTATACACGCCACACCAGATTAGTCAAGCAGGCACAGAACTCGTCGGCCGCTGCCAAACCGCGCTCACTGAACACTATTCGATCTCCCCCTCCATCCACTTAGAGCCAGTGCCTGAAACCGACGAAGATCCTCGACGCGCAGCGCCCAGACTAGCAAGCCATAGCTGAGCAGGCCAATTGTGCCCGCCCCACCAACGATCGCTAGCTCACCCCACAGAGATGATGAAGTCACCATCCTTGTCAACTGCGCGAGGGCAAGAAAGACCACTAGTCCAGTCAGCAACGACGCGAACAGCACTTTCACGACCGTCTTTGGCAGTTCCTGACCGCGAAGTCCGTTGAAGTGCCGCTCGGTGAGAAGAAGCATAAGCAATGCATGGCTGCTTAGTTGGACTGAGTTGGCCAGGACCAAGCCCAGCATGCCCAAAGGGGCCATCAGCAGGAGGGCCACACCCAAGTAGATGAGCACACCCACAACCCCTATGATGACCGGGGTCTTTGTATCCTTGCGCGCATAGAAGGCGAAGATCAGAACTTGATCTATCGCTGCAAAGGGAAGTCCTATCAAGTAGACCCGCAAAGCCTGAGCGGTCCGCGCAGTGTCGTAGGGCTGAAAGGCACCGTGTTCGAACAGTAGAGCAATGACGGGCGTTGCCAGGACGAGGAGTCCGACAGTGGCGGGTATAATCAGAAGCACAATAGCACGCAAACCCATTCCTAGAGTATCACGGAACCGAGACATCTCAGCAGCCGATGCCAACCGAGAGAGCGAGGGTAGAACAGCGGTGGAGATCGCTACCGCCACCAAGCCAAGGGGAAACTGAATGAGCGTCGTAGCGTTTTGCATCCAAGCGATGCTCTGGTCGCCAGTACGGGAAGCCAGATTGCGATCTATGGCAATACCTACCTGACTGATGACCAGACCAAGAGCCACAGGCAAGTATAGCCTGGCCATCCGGCGGAGACCAGGATGCGAGAAGACCATGGAGAATGAAAACCCCATCCCCCGCAGGCCGGGCAACTGGATCGCCAACTGAAAGAACGACCCCAGAAGCACCCCAACCGACAGGCTAGCGATTCCAAGCCGGCTCGACAAGAGAAGAGCACCGACGATGATTCCGATATTGAAGAGGCTGGCGCCGAGGACTGGGTACACGAAACGCTTCTTGGCGTACAGAAGCCCGGTGGTGGCTCCAGAGAGACCCAGAAACAGCACTGCGGGCGTGATCAAACGCATCAGAACGACGGTCTGGGAGCGCAACGCATCGTCGAAGCCCCCAGCCAATAGCCACGCTACGCGAGGAGCCAGCAGTTCCAGAGCAACAACAATGACGGATAACGCCAGCGCCACCAAGGTGAACAAGGCACTAGCCAAACCCCACAATTCACGTCGTCGATCTGGAGCCGCATAGTCACTGAAGACAGGAACCAAAGCTGCGCTGATCATGCCCCCAATGAGGAGATCGTAGATCATGGTGGGCACGATAGAGGCCACTCGGAATGCGCTGACCACTCCCGTCGCTCCGAAGAGGTGCGAGATGACGATTTCTCGGATCAGCCCCAAGACGCGGCTGCTCACACTGCCCAGTGCGATAATGGCTGCGGCCTGAGCAATTCCCGCGCCCTCACTCGCGTGGGGTACCGTCTGCCCAACTGAGGTTCTGTCTGGGCCGGCCGACCCTCCACTCACCCGCTGTCTCCCTCTTCCTGGGTGCCGATGGCACGGATCAGGTTCGACGTCGAACGGCCGCGGGTGACGGGGGTCAGGTGAACCAGACCGCCGTACTCGGACACTGCCTTCGCCTCGGGTAATCCCTCGACCCGATAGTCACCCCCTTTGACGTACACATCTGGCTTCAATGACCTCACGAGCCGTTCCGCCGTTGGCTCAGTGAACAGGATTACGTAGTCAACGCACTCCAGAGCCGCCAGAATCTCCGCCCGGTCCCCCTGGTCCATAAGAGGCCGGCCTGGCCCTTTGATGCGGCGTGTGGATTCGTCATCATTCAGACCAACCATGAGCAGGTCGCCTTGTCTTCTAGCCTCCTGCAAACACCGCACGTGCCCCACATGCAAGAGGTCGAAACAGCCATTCGTGAACACCACTCTCTGCCCCTGCGATGCCGCCTGATCCCTCACCACACGAGCTTCCGCCAGGGATACGATTCTGCCCGCCATTGCCACCTGCCTCTCCAGCCAGTGTCACGCTATTCTATAGTACTTATACCCGTTCGTCAAGCCTTCAGGCTGGCTTCTTGACCCCTCGGTATGCTATGATCGCGATGTGATCGGCAGCCATCACCAATCAGGGGGAGCGAGACGTCGCGTGGTGTTTGCGGCCCTGGCAGGAGTTCTCATCCTGACCTGCCTGGTCGTGACTGGATTCCTGGTCCGGTGGACCCCGGACACGATTGCATCTCTTCTCCAACCCACTCCTACCCCTTCCCCGACATCCACCCCGACGCCCACATCCACTCCGACTCTCACACCGGAACCTACGCCCACACTCACCCCCACGCCGGAGATCCTGGAACCAGAGGATCACTATTGGCTAGCTCGCCCCTTCGCGCCAGAACACAACAACGAACCGACTCGCTACTACCCGTATGGCTCCACGGCTGGAGGACGCTACCGCATTCACCACGGCGCCGACTTCCCCAACCCTTTTGGCACCCCGATCTTGGCTGGAGCCAGCGGCCGGGTTGTGGTGGCCGGTACGGACGACAGAATCGTCTACGGAGAGAGGCTCGGCTTCTACGGTCAACTGGTGATCATTCAACTCGAACAGCAATACCGTGGCAAGAAGGTGTACGTCCTATACGGTCATCTGTCGAAGGTAAACGTTGATTTTCTGGAAGCGGTTGAGACAGGCGACGTCATAGGCGAAGTGGGCATGACCGGTGTCGCCATAGGGCCTCACCTGCATCTCGAGGTGCGAGTGGCTGAGAACAGCTATGCGGATACGCGGAACCCTGAACTCTGGCTGCGCCCTCTGGCCGGTAGAGGCACCATAGTAGGACAGCTACTGGATTCTGACCAGCAATTCGTCCCTGACCTCCGCATCACGTTCTACGGCAAGCAGACTACCGAGCAGCGTTGGGAGGATGTTACTACCTATCCCTCCAGCGAGGTCAACGCTGACGGCGGGTGGAGAGAGAACTTTGTTCTGGGGGATGTGCCCGTTGGTGACTATGTCGCGAAGACCCACGTCAACGGTCACTTGATAACGGCGGACGTCACCGTTTCCGAAGGTAAGTCGAGCTTCGTGGCCATCGAAGCCCAACAATAGGATCATGATCCGAAGCTGCAATCCATGGCAATCGTGTCGGCAGGCTCCCGGCGAGAAGGGCCAAGTGTTCGCGAGATAGAGGAATGAAAGATGAAGTGCCCAAGCTGCCGCGCTGAAAGTCCACCCGGTACCAAGTTCTGTTCGAAATGTGGCGCCGTCCTGAGCCAGGAGTTCCAGGCATGCCCCACTTGTGGTGCCACAAACCTCACTGACTGCAAGTTCTGTCGTACGTGTGGAACCGTTCTGGTGGGCGCGGCTGACGGGTCGTCGGGGACAGGCCTGGAGATGCCGTCTGCCCCTGATGCGAAGCCGAATCACATTCAGTGTTCCCGGTGTGGCACCGACAACAGGCCTGGTAAGAGGTTCTGTCGCCTATGTGGGGCCAGATTGATAGAACCAGCCAAACGGGTACAGGTGGCAATAGCCGAGCTGGGATCGATCCAGGAGAGCCTCTCCAAACTGCCACAGACCCTGGTAGCTCAGCACCTTGACACGATCAGCAAGCTGGACGAGCAACTGAGCGAAGCGCAGCAGGCCTACGACAATGGTGACCGCGCCACAGGTGATGAGGTACTGACCACGATCGAGCGAAGAACGAGCCAGTTGGCGACGGACGTTATCGGGCTGCGAGACATGACGGCACTTGTACAGGAAGCAGAGCGCGCCCAGGAGAAGATAGCCAGCACGGTGAAAGAAGCCAGAGCATCATTGCCGCTCCTGACACTCGTGAAGACGTCATCGCTGGAGAAAGCAATTCAGCGTCTGGAGACGCGACTGGCCTCTGGCAACAAGGCGCTTGAGTTGAGCCAGTTCAAGAGAGCTCGGATGCTCTTGAGCAGCACCGGTGCGGAGAAAGATATCAAGGCACTCAGCAATCGGCTGAGAGCAGCACAAAGCAAGCAGCGAGAATTGGAGAGTCTGAGAGAGCAGGTAGAAGAGCAACTGGTCGACCTGGGGGCGCGAGCCGACACCATGCGGGAGGACTTCATCGCCCTGGCTCTGGGATCTCCCGAGGCCGAGCGCAAGCTGAGCCTCATACTTGGCAAACTGACGCAAGGCCAGGAAATGAGAGACAAGGGAAACCTGCCGCGGGCTCGAAAAATCGTTCGCTCGATAGAGACCGACCTTGATGCTTTGGAGAGATATCGACTAGCCAAGGTGAAGAAGCGAAAAGACAAGGAGGCGTTACAGGTCGGTCTCGCTCAGCAAAGCGCCGCTTTGCGCGGGAAGATGAGGGTCCTGCGAGAGGATCTTGAGAGCCTCGATCACGTGGATGCCAGCAGGCAACTGGGGACTCTCGCGCAGTCAGAGAAGAGACTCAGAGTTGCAGACGCAGCCGACCACGCCAAAGCCGAGAAGGAACTCGAAAACATAGGTCGCGCATTGCATGGACTGCGACAGCAGCTTCCCACACTGCACCAGATGGAGACACAGATCCCCGACCTGCTGAGTCGTGTCGCGGTTCTGCGGGAAGGCTACGAAGCCCTGCAGCAGAAGCTGGTGGAACTGGAAAGGCCAGATCTCGCTCCGCAGCTCCATCTCGTAGAGAGAAATCTGGCTCTATTGACCGAGGCATCAGAGAGCAAGAAACTCGAGAGCACACAACCGCTAGACAGGTTGCTGAGCCAGATAGAGGATCCTGCGCGGCTCGAAGAAGAGATAACAGATCAAGTTACAGTTGAAGAAAACCTGGCACAACTCCTGGCCGATGTGCAGGGCAAGGTGGGCGCCCTGATGCAGGACCTGAGGGAAGCCAAGCGCGAGGGTGCGGCTCTGCGGCGAGTGGATGAAGAGCTGCATCAGACGCGAGCCATCTTGAGCCATGCTGAGCAACTGCAGCTTCAAGGCAGAAGCACCGAAGCAGCGCAGGCGATGCAGACCATTAGGATGTATGACCTCGATGCCCTGAAGAAGGATATCGAAGATGAGTTGTCGAGAGTCAAACTCCTTCAGATGAAGACCACCCTCTCGCTGACCAAGATGCCTGATGCCGAAGGCGTGACCCCCTACAATGTGATACTGAGCATCTCTGGCGGCGGGTGGCAAGATGCTTCATCCATACAAGGCAATATCAAGGTCTCTTACTACGATCGTGTGGACATGAGAAAAGCAATAGATGACCTGACAACCGTGATTAACGTCCTGTTCGGCGCCCAAGCTACACTGCGGGGCAGAATGCCCGAGGTGCCGGAGGATCAGGCCTTGGGTTCCCTCTCAGAACTGGGTGACCTGATGTACCGCCTTTTTCTGCCTACGGCCATCCAGAAATACCTTAAAGAAACTGAGAGCCCCATCCTCATAACATCCAACGACCTCGAATTGCCCTGGGAATTGATGTGCCCAGAGAACGAGTTCCTCTGCCTGCGTACCGCCATGGGGCGCATGCCTATGATGCGGGATTTCCCGCGGCGGAACGAGTACAACCGCGAGGACAAGCTACGGTTTCTCTTGATCGCCAACCCCACAGGCGACCTACCTGCAACGGAGAAGGAAATACAATGGATCGCCGATCGGCTTCGCGATGAACCCGCAACCGTCGAGATTTGGCGCCGCGATGAAGTGACGGGCCTCAGACTCCACCGAGCCCTGGCCTCGGGCCGCTACGACGTCATTCACTACTCGGGTCATGCGCATTTCAACCTCAAGAAACCCGACGAGAGCGGCCTGCTCTTGGCTGGTCAGAATGTCTTGATCGCTCAAACCATCCAAAGGACACTGCGAGGTCGGCCCCTCGTTCTCCTGAACGCCTGCGAATCAGGGAGGGAGGTGATGGTTGATGGAGAGGTGAGCTACACCGCTTCTGAGTCCGAGGGTCTGGCATCCTCGTTCATTCTCGGCGGAGCATTGGGGATCATAGGCACCCTCTGGCCCATCTTCGACGAGGGAGCCGCCGAGTTCGCCTCCACCTTCTATGAGGGCCTCTTGGCGGGGCAGAGCTTGGGCGAGGCCGTGCGACTGGCAAGACTCCGAGTCAGGGAGAGCCGCCCTCACGACGTCACCTGGGCCTCCTTCGTCCTTTATGGCGATCCCACCTTGAGCATCCTGGAATAGGCGACCAGCGGACGTGCTCCTGCCGCGATCCAGCGCCAGTCTGCTCATCGGATCCAACTGAGGCATCCCCCGTGGTTCTTGGGCTTCATCCTTGCACATGTTTCCCACTGGTGATAAACTAAGCACAGGCCTCAGGGACGACCTCGTGCCGTGGAGGCAGAAGCCGGGACTACGTTTTCAACCCCAAGGAGAGCCATAGGAGAACAGGTGTGTCCCAAGCCTTCTATCGCAAATGGCGCCCACGAACCTTCGACGAGGTCGTGGGACAGAATCACGTTACGCAGACCCTCCATAATGCCTTGAAGAGCGGGCGCATAGTGCATGCCTACCTGTTCAGCGGTCCCAGGGGAACAGGTAAGACATCGACTGCCCGCATCCTGGCCAAAGCAGTGAATTGCCTGGCTGAGGCTGGAGACAAGCCGTGCAACGAATGCGAGATGTGTCAGGCCATCGACGAGGGCAGGGCCATAGATCTCATTGAAATCGATGCCGCCTCGCATACTGGTGTCGACGACATCAGGGCTCTCCGAGACAAGATAGGCTTCTCTCCCAGCGAAGCCAGATACAAATTCTACATCATCGATGAAGTGCACATGCTCTCACCGTCGGCGTTCAACGCCTTGCTGAAGACGCTGGAGGAACCTCCGCCACATGCCATTCTCGTCCTTGCCACTACCGAACCGCACAAGATCCCACCGACCGTTCTCTCGCGGTGCCAGCGGTTTGACCTCCGCCCCATACCCTTGAAGGATATGCTGACTCGACTGCAAAGGATCGCTGCTCGGGAAGGATTGGAGGTGCATGCGGGCGCCCTGGATCTCATCGCCCGGCAATCCACAGGGAGCATGCGCGACGCCGAAAGCCTTCTGGATCAACTGTCCTCGTTCGGGGGACAGGAGATCACGCTAGAACAAGTCCAGACCATGCTGGGTACTGTCTCATCGCAAGCCGTCAAGGACCTGGTGGATGATCTGGCGGCCCGCGATGTCGCTTCCGGGCTGGGGCGGATAGGGCGGACCATTGCCGACGGCGCCCATCCCCGGCAGCTCAACCAGGAACTGCTGGAGTACTTGCGAAGCCTGCTGCTGATCAAGACGACCAATCTGGGACTTTCCTACATCACTCCAGAGCAGCAGGCCGAGATGGTCGAGCAGGCGAAGAAGTTCGACCTCGGTCAGTTGGTGGCCACGATCAAGCTATTCAGCCAGGCTGCCTCGGATCTGAAGTCTACAACCCAGCCGCAGCTGCCCATGGAACTAGCCTTCGTGGAAGCAACGCTTCCACGTGAATCGGACACAGCATCGCGGCGCACAGCTTCTTCGTCGCCTGAGAGCAAACCATCGATCCCATCGAGTGCGGAGACAGCCGTCACTGTTTCTGAACCGACGCGCGCCTCCAGCGCTCCGGCACCATCATCCGACGACAAACCACGACCCAATGCGATACTAGAGGGTCGAGCCTCCCTCGGCACGGAAGGTGACGATCCCCTCTTGAATAGACTGCAAGACAATTGGACCGACATCTTGGCCTCGATAAAGCGCCGTAACATGCATGTCGAAGCCATCATCAGGGACTGCCCGCCCGCAGCGGTGGATGGCGACGTGGTTACCCTCACAGCAGCTTCTCCCTTCCACAAAGAGAAACTTGAGGACGACAAGGCCAAGCGACTTATCGAAGACGTGATCAGCGAGACTGTGGCACACCCCTGTCGCATCAAATGCAGTCTGCCCCAGCAGGTCAAGAAACAGCAGAAGCCTGAGCAGCGTCACGATCTCCAGTCCCTGGCGGACGACTACATGGTGAAGGCGGGTCTGGAGCTAGGAGGCAAGATCGGTGGTGTCGAGTGAGCAGTGCTCTCACACATAGGTAGCTAGCAGGTAGATCCAGTTCAGATGCTAGAGGGCTGCCAGACCTGGTCCGCCGATGAGGTATTGCCGACAGAGGGTCACAAGAAGGAGCACGTACAGTGGCAAGAAAGAAGAAGACCCAGTTCAAACCCCAACGCGGACCTGCCCTGAAGCAGATACAGGAGTTGCAGGCCAAGATGCTGGAGGCGCAGGAAGCACTGGGCGAGCAAACGGTCACGACATCCGTGGGCGGTGGTGCCGTGACTGTGGTGATGACAGGGCATCACGAGTTGCGCGCCATCGAGATCTCCCCCGAGGTCATTGACCCCGAAGATGTGGAGATGCTGCAGGACCTGATCATAGCCGCCGTTAACGAGGCCTCGGAAAAGGCCGGAGAGATCGCAACGCAGAGTCTGGCCGGGCTTACAGGTGGGTTGGGAATACCGGGACTGACGTAGGATGCAACCAGTCCCCAGACCCGTCGAGCGCCTTATCGAGGAGCTAAACCGACTACCGGGTATCGGGCCCAAGACGGCTTCGCGTTTGACTTTCTACCTCTTGCGCTCCCCACGCGACCAAGTCCAGGCGCTAGCGGAAGCGGTGGGAGAGCTTCAAGAGAAGATCGTGACCTGCTCGGAGTGTTTCAACATCGCGGAAGCGAGCCCTTGTGCCATCTGCGGTGATGCTCATCGAGACCGATCCCTGATCTGCGTCGTTGAAGAACCGCTGGACGTCCTCGCCATCGAACGGACGAGGGAGTATCACGGCCTCTATCACGTCTTGCATGGCGCCATCTCCCCCATCGAGGGCGTGGGACCGGAGGATCTCAGAATAGCAGAACTGGTGCAGCGCTTGCGACACCATCCTGTAGAAGAAGTGATTCTCGCCACAAATCCCAATCTGGAGGGCGAGTCCACAGCCATGTACGTCTTCCGCCAGTTGGCTCCGCTGGGCGCACGAGTGAGCCGTCTCGCCCACGGCCTGCCCATGGGAGGAGACGTGGAATACGCGGATGAGGTGACCCTGACCCGCGCGCTGGAAGGCAGAACAGAGATGTAACGGCTGTTTGGGTCATAGAAAAGCAATCAGCAACCGAGAGTCTTCGGAGAGCAAAGAGGGAGGATCGTTTGGGAGAACTAGGCCAACTATTGCGTGAGGCCCGTGAGAAGAAGGGGCTATCCGTCACAGAGGTAGAAGAAGCGACCAAGATACGAGGGGCGCTGATAGAAGCTTTGGAGCAAGACGGTTACGAAGCGCTGCCGGCTGGCATATTCCGCAAAGGCCTCCTGCGCAACTACGCTCAGTACCTGGGTTTGGACCTCAAGGAAGTGATGACCCTATACGGCGATGAGGAAGAGGATGAGAGCCAAGCAAGCGTGGTGGCCGGCGGGTTCCAGCCTACCAGAGGTATGACCATATCATCTTGGCTGTTAATAGATGTCTTCCTGGGCATTCTCATCGTCGCCTCCATCGTGGTCGTGGGCACATTGGCCTACAATCGGTGGTTCCCGACGTTGCCTCTAACCTCAGCAACGCCAACCCGGCACGCGAGCCTCACCTCCCCCGTTCTCCAGTTGACAGCTACAGACACACCGTCTCCAACCCTCACGCCGACTGAGATACCGTCCGGGCGCCTTCAGGTGGATGTGGAGATCACTGCTCGAACCTGGTTGGAAGTTGTGGTGGACGGTGAGCAAGCTTTTCGGGGACTTATCGAGGCAGGCACAAACTGGTCCTGGTTCGCTCAGGACAGCATAGCCATGCACGTAGGAAACGCAGGAGGTGTGCTGGTGACCCTCAATGGGCAGCAGATGGGTACCCTCGGCGAGCAAGACGAAGTCGTAGACATTGTGTGGACGTGGGAAAGTCTAAACGCTACTCCAGAACCCGCCGCCAGTGGCACACCTGCGCCAGCCCCTCCATCGGTAACGCCCGTCATCACGGCGACCATGGTGCTTACCCCTAGCCCAGGCCCCTGAGGGAGCTGATGCGCTTCTTTCTCCTCTCTCTAGGCTGTCCCAAGAACACAGTGGAATCCGAGGGAATGAGCGAGTTGCTCCGCACGGCAGGTCACGAGGCCAGCGAGCATCCCGAAGAAGCCGACCTTCTCGTAGTAAACACCTGTGGATTCATCGACCTGGCCAGGGAGGAATCCCTGGCCGCTCTACGCGAACTGGGAGAGAAGAAAGGAGCCGACCAGTACCTCATTGCTGCGGGCTGCATGGCGCAGCGATACGGCGTGGAAATGGGGAAGATGATTCCAGCCTTGGATGGAATCATCGGCACCCGCAGGTGGAGGGAAATCGTTGTACTCGTGGAGAGCCTGACCAGGACCGGTAACTCCGGCTTGATAAGTCAACTGCCACAACCTGCCCGGTGCGATCCTCGATGCGATCCATTGCCGCGGCGCTGCCCGGGCATGGCCAGCGCCTACGTCAAGATCGCCGAGGGTTGCGACGCCCCTTGCGCCTTCTGCGCCATCCCCCAGATCAAAGGTCCTTTCAGAAGCAAGCCACCGGGGGCCATCTTGACGGAGGTTCAAGACTTGGTCCGTCAGGGGATCAAGGAGGTCATCCTCATCGCCCAGGATACTACCTCCTATGGTCGAGACTGGGGAGAGAAGGATGCCCTGTCCTCACTCATCGGCGATATCCTGAAGGCCGCACCAGACCTGCCCTGGTTACGTCTCATGTACACCTACCCTCAGCATATCTCCAGACGGCTGATCGACACCATGGCCTCCAATCGTGGAATATGTCAATACCTGGATCTGCCACTCCAGCATGCTCATCCCCAAGTATTGCATCGCATGAATCGCCCCCACAACATCGACCTGATCCATGTCCTCATCGAGCGCCTGCGCGAAGCCATGCCCGACATCGCCCTGCGCACCTCCTTCATCGTGGGCTATCCAGCGGAGACCGAGGACGAGTTTCAAGCTCTGCTGGAGTTCATGGGCCAGGTGGCCTTCGACAGAGTGGGCATCTTCACGTATTCTCGGGAGGAAGGGACGAAGGCCGCCGAGTTGTCCAGGCAGGTGCCGCAACGCCTGAAAGAAGAGCGTTACGAGCGAGCAATGGCGCTGCAACAGAGAATCTCCCTTACAAAGAATGCAGAATTTGTCGGTCGAGAGCTAGAGGTTCTCGTGGAGGGGGTGGGCGATGCCGTCAGTGTTGGCAGATCCTACCGGGATGCCCCTGAGGTAGATGGCATGGTCCTGATACAGAGCGAACTGCCGGTAAACGAATTCGCATCAGTCTGTATCACGGACGCGCTGGAGTACGACCTGATCGGACACGCCACCCCACTATCGCCCTGTACGCCGTCGCCAGCAGGAATGCAGAAGCGGAAGTGAGAATGATGGTCGCTCCCGAAGTCAGATCCAGGACGTAGGAACCCAGTAGACCCAGTGATGTGAATAGGACACCCAGGACGACCGCGATCGCCATCATCATCTTGAGGTTGGAAGTGAACCGACCGCTGATGGCCGCTGGCATCGTAAGCAGGGCGATGACCAGAATCAACCCCACTACTCGCATCAGCATCACCACGGTCAGGGCAACCAAACAGAGCAGGAGCAGATGGATGGCCTCGACGCGGACATTCGCAGTTGAGGCGTAAGTCTCATCGAAGGAAATCGCCAGCAGTTCCTTGTAGAATGCCAGCACCAGGACAATGATGACAGCGTCCAGCACGAGCATGACTGATAGGTCAGCCCAGGGAACCGTCAGTATGCTGCCGAAAAGGTAGCTCATCAGATCGGCAGCGTAGCCCGGTGTCAAATCAATGAGGATGATGCCCACGGCCATGCCGATAGCCCACATCATCCCGATTATGGTGTCAGCGCGTTCCCGGGTCTTGCGCTGCACCACACCCATTGCCAGTGCAGCCGCTACGCTGAACACGATGGCGCCAATGACGGGGCTGATACTCAGGAAGTACCCCAGCCCGATGCCACCATACGCAGCGTGGGCAATGGCGCCACTGACAAAGACGAAACGGTTCACGACGACGTAGGTGCCGACGATGCCGCAAGCGACGCTGACCAATACGCCAGCGAGCACGGCCCGCTGCATGAACTCAAGCTGCAACACCTCGATCATCCCTCGGCCTCCTCAGCAGGGTGCAAATCCAGCACGCGGTGGGGCATACCATGCGCAATCAAGTCGACGGGACATTGGTAGGCCGCTTCCAGCATCTCTGCCGTGATCTCCTTGGAAGCATGATAGATCAGACGGTGATTCAGACAGGCGATGGTCTTCACATACGAGGACACAATGCCGATGTCGTGCGATACCAGGACGATCGTAACGCGGCTGTTCAGTTCCTCCAGCACCTCGTAGATGCTGCCTACGACGCGAGTATCTACACTGGCAGTCGGCTCATCTAGCAGCAGGATCTTCGGCTCACCTGCCAGCGCCCGCGCCACATACACGCGTTGCCTCTCCCCTTCCGACAACTGTCCGATCTGGCGATCCTTGAACTGAAACATGTCAACTCGGCGCAGCACGTCTGCCACCACACGCTTATCGTCCTCATCATACCGACGCAGCAGACCTCGACGGCCAAGTCGTCCCATCATCGCCACATCCCAAACGCTGATGGGAAAGGCGCGATCGAACTCCGTATACTGGGGCACATAGCCAATGAACTGTCGCCCCTCCTTCGGGCTGCCCCCGAAGATCAAGACTTCCCCACGAGTTGGTTGGATCAATCCCAGCAACACCTTCAGTAGGGTGGTCTTGCCCCCACCGTTGGGGCCGATGATCCCTATGAAGTCCTGCTCATATATTGACAGGTTGATGTCTTCCAACGCTGGTACGCCATTGTATTGCGCCCAGACGCCCTCCAGGCGGACCACCTCAGGCTTCGTTGATAGCATTCTCCCTCCTTCGCTGGACATCTGTCGTGGTCCCTACTCTTGCTCCGCCAGTGCCCTGGCCAGCGTATCAGCCATCAATTGGAGGTTGGTGGCCCAGTCAGGAGCCAGTGGGCTGATCAACAACACTTCACCGTCTATCTCTTCAGCGATGGTCTGCGCGCTCTTCAAACTGAACTCGGGCTGCGCAAGGATGACCTTGATGTTGCTCTCCCGCGCTGTCCATATCAGAGCGGCCATCTCTGCTGCGCTAGGATCGCTGCCCTCAATCTGAACAGGAATCATCTCCAGGTCATAGTCCCGTGCGAAGTAGGACCACGCAGGGTGAAAGACCATGAACTTGCGGCTTTTCAG
>SDBS01003502.1_pt1 | contig 15404 bp, 13 predicted proteins | sample 2277091 | NCBI WGS metagenome assembly SDBS01 (sample SAMN10404972, study PRJNA504765) | marine sediment metagenome | isolation source: marine sediment core GS10_PC15, 163 cmbsf | place: Arctic Ocean: Southern Knipovich Ridge | collected 2010 | reverse complement strand
GCGGTACTCAAAGAGCAGATCGCCGGCTATGAAAGCGAGTTGGCGGTAGACGAGACCGGCACCGTGGTCACGGTGGGCGATGGCATTGCCCGCGTCTACGGCTTGCAGCAGGTGATGGCTCAGGAACTCGTCGTATTCCCCGGCGGCGTACTGGGCATCGCCTTCAACCTCGAAGAGCAGACTGTCGGCTGCATTCTACTCGGCCCGGACACCAGTATCGTCGAAGGTGACAAGGTCCGCCGCACCAAGCGTATTGCCGAGACGAAGGTGGGCGCAGGCGTCTGGGGTCGGGTAATCACGCCCCTGGGCGAGCCGCTCGATGACCCCGACAGGCCGATTGAGGCTGAAGCCACTCGCGCCCTGGAGATCAAGGCGCCTGGTGTTCTTGCCCGCCAGCCGGTCCGCGAACCGCTATATACTGGTATCAAGGCTATTGACGCGCTCACCCCGATTGGCCGCGGCCAGCGCGAGCTGATCATCGGTGATCGCCAGACCGGCAAGACCGCCATCGCTCTGGATACGATCATCAACCAGGGCAATTCCGACGTGCACTGCATCTACGTGGCCATCGGTCAGAAGCTTTCCACGGTCCGGCGCATCGCGGCTATCCTGGAAGAGTACGGCGCTATGGAATACACCTGCATCGTCGCTGCCTGCGCCAGTGACCCCGCAGCAGTCAATTACATCGCCCCCTACGCCGGCTGCACCATCGGCGAGTACGAACGCGACAACGGGCGCCACGCGCTGATTATCTACGACGATCTGTCCAAGCACGCCACTGCCTATCGCGAGATTTCCCTGCTGCTGGGCCGGCCGCCCGGACGGGAAGCCTATCCCGGCGACATCTTCAACCTCCATTCACGCCTGCTCGAGCGGGCTGCCAAGATGAGCGAGGAGCGCGGCGCCGGCTCGCTGACCGCCCTGCCCATCGTCGAGACCCAGGAGGGTGACTACGCCGCCTACATCCCGACCAATGTCATCTCCATCACCGACGGCCAGATCTATCTCCAGCCCGACCTCTTCCACCAGGGCGTCCGGCCGGCGGTGAACGTGGGCTTAAGCGTCTCGCGGGTCGGCGGTGCGGCGCAGCCCAAGATGATGCGGCAGGTCGCCGGCCGGCTCCGGGGTGACCTCGCCTCTTATCGCGAGTCGGAGGCCTTCACCCAGTTCGCCGAGGACCTCGACGAGCACACCAAGCGGATTTTGGCCCGCGGCGCGCGGATGGTGGAGGTGCTCAAGCAGCCCCAGTTTGTGCCGGCGGCCACTGAAGACCAGGTGATAGCCCTCTTCGCCGGCACTCGCGGGCACTGGGACGACGTGCAGCTCGACCTCATCCAGCAGCTCGAGTCTGAGTTGATTGAGTTCATGCACCGGGAGCATCCCGAAATTGTCGAGACGCTGCGCAACGAGCAGGAAGTTGATGACGAGACGGCGACAGCTCTGGCCGAGGCGATAGAGAACTTTAAAGCGACCAACCCGAACATTGCCAAAGACGACGCGGGGCTGTACGGCCCGCTGCCTGAACAAGACTAACCCTATTATTCATAAAGACAAATGCAATGAGCATCACACACAACACAGCGCTGGCCGCACAAACGGACTGGCGCCAATGCACGGTCCCTGCGAAAAACGGCACGCTCCGATTATCAACTGTGCCACTCAATTTTCAAAGTTTTTGCCGGAAGGGTGTGGGAAACCGGCTTTTTTCGCCTAAAAAGCGGGTTTCCCACAGGCCGTTTATGAATTATTGGGGTTAAGACATGGCTGCTAACCTGCGCGAGTTGCGCCGAAAAGTCAGGACTGTCCAGCACATCCGCCAGATTACGCGGGCGATGAAGATGGTTGCGACGGCCAAGCTGCAGCGCATCCAGCGCACTGTGCAGAACGGCCAGCGCTTCCAGGATGAGCTGCAGCGTCTCCTGGCGCATGTCGCTGCGGCCGCCGACGTTGACCACCCCTATTTGCAGCAGCGGGAGGTCAAGCGGGTAGGGCTGATGATCGTGGGCGGCGATCGCGGGTTGTGTGGCGCGTTCAACCACCAGATAATGGAGCAGGCACTGGACTTTGTCGGCAGTCAGCGGGTGCCGGTTGAAGTCATCACTGTGGGCCAGCGCATGCTGCGCTACGCTGAGCGCTCCGCGCTGGATGTGGTCAGCAGCTATCCCGGGGTCGAGCGGCCTAACGACGCGCGCATTGGCCAGATTGTCGGCGAGGTGCGAGCGTGGTATGACAGCCAGCATGTTGACCTGGTGCAGGTGGTCTATGCCCGGTTCGAGTCCATAGTCCGCCATCCGGCGGTCAGCGAGCAGCTTCTGCCGCTCGCGCCGGCGGCGGTGGGTGAGAGCGGTTATGAATATACCGAATACATCTTTGAACCACCGGCCCGCGAACTACTCGGGGAGCTGCTGCCCCGGGCCCTGGAAGCCGCGATTGCCCAGATTCTGCTGGGCACCCAGGCCTCGGCCCAGGCCGCGCGCATAACTGCGATGAGCGCGGCCACCGACAACGCCGAAGATATGATCGTTGCGCTTAGCCGCCAGGTTAACCGGGCCCGCCAGGAGGAGATCACTGCCGAGCTCCTGGACGTGGTCAGCGGCGCCCGCGCCTTGCAGGCTTAGGTCGGGACGGCGTCGCACCGGCGTCAGGAAACGAGAGGTAAGATGGCGAACGGAAAAGTCGTCGAGATACGGGGGCCGGTCGTGGATGTCCGTTTCCCCCGCGACCAACTGCCCGAACTACTCTCTGCTCTTCGCGTGCAGGATTCCGGGCGGGACGCGGACCTGGTCGTCGAGGTCGCCCAGCACCTGGGCGATGATATCGTCCGTTGCGTGGCGATGGACAACACTGTCGGTCTCGTCCGTGGTATGGACGTGGAGGACACCGGCGAGCCGATCACGGTACCGGTGGGCGAGGCAGTTTTGGGCCGGCTGTTCGACGTGCTGGGCAACCCTATTGACGGCAAGCCCGCGCCCGCCGGCGACCGCTGGCCGATCCACCGCGCCCCCCCCAACTTCCAGCAGCAGAGCGTCTCCGAGGAGCAGTTCGAGACCGGCATCAAGGCCATTGATCTGCTGGCTCCCTTCCCCCAGGGCGGGAAGATCGGGCTTTTCGGCGGGGCCGGCGTGGGCAAGACCGTCCTGATAATGGAGCTGATCCGCAACGTCGGCTACGAGCACAAGGGCGTCTCGGTCTTTGGCGGCGTCGGCGAGCGCACCCGCGAGGGTAACGATCTGTGGCTGGAGATGCACGAGGCGGGCGTCATTGACCAGACCTGCCTGGTCTTCGGCCAGATGAGCGAGCCGCCCGGCGCTCGCCTGCGCGTGGGCCTTGCTGCCCTGACGATGGCCGAGTGGTTCCGCGACCGCCGCGGGCAGGACGTACTGCTGTTCATTGACAATATCTTCCGCTTCGTCCAGGCTGGGCAGGAGGTCTCGGCGCTGCTGGGCCGCATGCCCTCGGCCGTCGGCTACCAGCCCACCCTGGCCACCGAGATGGGTCAGCTCCAGGAGCGCATCACCTCCACCCACGACGGCTCCATTACCTCCGTGCAGGCCATCTACGTGCCCGCCGACGACTACACTGACCCGGCACCAGCCACCACCTTTGCCCACCTCGACGCCAGCATTGCGCTGTCGCGCGAGCTGTTCGAGCAGGCCATCTATCCGGCGGTTGACCCGCTTGCCTCGACTTCGCGCTTGCTTGACCCGCGCACCGTCGGCGAGCGCCACCACCAGGTGGCCCTCAGCGTCCAGCAGTTGCTGCAGCGCTACAAGGACCTGCGCGACATCATTGCGATCCTCGGCATGGAGGAGCTCTCCGAGGAAGACCGTCAGGCTGTAGGCCGCGCTCGCCGCATCCAGCAGTTCCTCACTCAGCCGATGTTCGTGGCGGAGGTCTTCACCACTATTCCGGGGGTATACGTCTCCATCGAAGAGACCGTCTCCGACTTCGAACAGATCCTGGCGGGCGACTACGACGACCTCCCCGAGGACGCCTTTCGTATGGTCGCGACCCTCGAGGACGCCAAGAAGCAGGCCGATGCGCAGTAGCCGGCCCCGGTCGTAGGTGCGACATCGCTGTCGCGACCGAGCCGGCCCGTGTTGTGGGAGGGGCACCCTTCTGTGCACCGTAGCTTTAGCGAAGGTGGATGCCCCGAAGCGCTTAAGCAAATGCCTGAGGCACACACATTCCTGACCAGAGTAGTCACCCGCGCCGCGGAGCTTTTCCGCGGCGAGGTGGTCAGCGCGGTGATTCCCGGGGCAGAGGGCTACTTCGGGGTCCTGGCCGACCACGCCCCGCTCATCGCCACGCTGGGCATCGGCGAGGTTACCCTCACCATGCCCGACGGGCATAAGCACTTTCTCGCCGTCACTGGTGGGGTTGTGGAGGTGCGCGACAACGAGCTGGTCATCCTAGCTGACATCGGTGAGCGCGCCGAGGACATTGACGTATCCCGTGCGCAAGAGGCTGCCGACCGTGCTCGCGTCCGTCTGCACCGCGAGGGCGCCGAAGAACGCGTTGACATCACCCGGGCCGACGTCGCCCTGACCCGCGCGCTCAATCGCGTGCGCGTCGCGCGCCACGGACGGTAGCTCGCTCAGTGCTGTCCACCTCCCTGCGTCCCCGTTGAACTGGCGCGAGTTAGGCTGAACGGTTCTGCCATTCGACTCCTCCCCGGCCGACGCTGGCCCGTCCCATATTCCAGGGCGGGCAACAGGTCCCAGAAAGGGGGATAGGGTTGACACGGGGAATCTAGTAAGCTAGACTGAGGGCCGCGGCAGCCCTTGGGGCTGTCACTGCATGACGACCGAAAATCGAATGGAGGAATTCCAAAATGCAATGGGGACTCGAAAGCCGTTTGGCGCAGATCATCCGGCCTGAGAGCGGCCGAACTGTGATGCTGGCCATTGACCACGGGTACTTCCAGGGACCAACTACCGGGTTAGAGGACCCGGGCAAGACCATCGCGCCGCTTCTCCCCTATTGTGACGCGCTCAGTCCGACCAAGGGGATACTCCAGTACTGTATTGATCCTCAGACCGCTCCCCCGATCATCCTGCGCGTGTCTGGCGGCAACAGCATGGCCCGGCGCGATGAGCTCGACGATGAAATCCTCACCTGCACCATTGAGCAGGCTCTGGCGCTCAATGCCGTCGCCGTATCCATCTCGATATACGTCGGCACCGAGCATCAACGCCAGACCATACAGAACCTGGCGACGATGGCGGACGAAGCTCACAAGTACGGCCTGGTGGTTCTGGGCATAAGCGCAGTTGGCGCGAGCCTGGGCGAATTGCGCGAGCCGGGCAAGGAGGAGGACTTCGCCCGCTATCTGGCCCTGGCCAGCCGCATCGCCGCCGAACATGGCGCCGACATTTCCAAGACCTATTATGTGCCCGGGCACTTTGACAGGGTCGTCGGCGGCTGCCCCGTTCCCATTGTGATCGCCGGCGGCAAGAAGGTCCCCGAGCTCGAAGCGCTGGAGTTCTCGGCCAATGCTATTCGCGACGGTGCAGTGGGCGTTGACATGGGCCGGAACATCTTCCAGTCCGAATCCCCGGCGGCGATGATCCAGGCCGTCCGGGCTACCGTGCACGAGGGCAAGTCGCCGGAAGAAGCCTACGCACTGTACCAGAGCCTTGCCGAGTGATGGCTAGGTGGATGCCATGGACAGGCAAAGCCCTATGAAAGTCGGCATGTACTACAACAACCACGACGTCCGGGTCGAGGAGATGCCCATTCCCGAGATCGGCCCCGACGAGCTGCTGATGCAGATCAAGGCCAGCGGCATCTGCGGCAGCGACGTAATGGAATGGTATCGCATCAAGAAGGCGCCGCTGGTCTTAGGCCACGAGGTCGCTGGTGATGTTGCCGAGGTGGGGCAGACCGTTGCGGGCTATCAGGTCGGCGACCGCATCTTTGTCACCCATCACGTCCCCTGCAACACCTGCCACTACTGCCTGAACGGACACCATACTGCCTGTGAGACCCTACATACTACCAAGTTCTATCCCGGCGGCTTTGCCCAGTACGTGCGTGTGCCCCAAATCAATGTGGATCGCGGGACAATGCGCTTGCCCGAAGAGGTCTCCTATGAGGACGGCTCGTTCGTTGAGCCGCTTGGTACTGTAGTCCGCGGCCAGGTCAACGCCGGTATCGGGCCGGGAGACAGCGTGCTTGTCCTGGGCTGCGGCATCGCTGGCCTGCTGCACGTCAAGCTGGCGCGGGCCCTGGGTGCAGGGCGGATTATTGCTACCGACATCAATGATTATCGCATGGCGGCAGCGCAGCGGTTCGGCGCGGATCACGTCATTGATGCCCGCGAGGACGTGCCTGAGTTCGTTCGCGAGGCCAACGATGGTCGGCTGGCTGACAAGGTCATCATCTGCACCGGGGCCCTGGCGGCCGTCGAACAGGCCTTGGCGTCCGTTGACCGGGGCGGCGTTGTACTGTTCTTTGCTGTGCCCAAGCCGGGCGAAACCATCGCAGTTGATTTCAACCCTTTCTGGCGAGACGACATAGCCTTTATGCCCAGTTATGCGGCGGCGCCGTGGGACAACGCTACGGCGCTGGAGCTTATTCGGTCGCGGCGGGTCGTGGTCAATGACATGATCACGCACCGGCTGAGTCTGGACGAGATCGGTGAGGGCTTCCGCCTGGCCAGCGAAGCCGACGATTGTCTTAAGGTGATAATTGAGCCCAATGGCTAAGCTGCCCCGATACGAACTGGAGCACGTCGCGATAAGCGTCAGCGATATTGACCGGACTATTGAATGGTACGGCGCGAATTTCGGCTTTGAAGAGGTGGCCAGATCCGACAAGCCCGATCTGGGCACAACAGTTGCACTGATGAGGCTGGGCGATCGCCTGCTGGAGATCTTTGCGCCTTATGAACCATTGCCACTGCCCGCGGGCGAGAGCACGCTGCGCAGTTCCCTGCAGAGACTGGGCACAAAGCACATGGCCCTGGCAGTTGATGACGTTGCCCTGGCCTGCGAGCGGCTCGAAGCCAATGGCGTGGCCATCGAGACTGATATTGTGGAAGGCCGGACATCGAAGTATCTCTTCTGCACGGACCCTGACGGCATCTTGATTGAGGTTATTCAGCGCAACTGACCCCGTGTTTGGCCCGGCCCCGCTGCACGATTCGCTCGTCAAAGGAGAATGTGCTATGTCTGACCCGCAGCAGTTACGCGAAGAACTGGTCGGGATGTCCCGCAAGCTGGGAGATCCGGCGGCCGATTGTGCCATACTGGGTGAGGGCAATACCTCCGCTCGGATTGATGAGGAGACCTTTTGGGTCAAGGCCAGCGGTGCGGAGCTGCCCACGATTACCGCGGAGGGCTTTGTGCGAGTCAGGTTCACGCCGGTGCTCGGCCTCTTTGAGGCCGAGGACACCTCCGACGCGACGATCGAGCGCGTCTTGCTCGAGGCTTGTGTGGACAGCGCCGGCGACCAGCGCCCCTCCATCGAGGCGCTTATGCACGCGCTGCTCTTGCAGGAGCCGGATGTCAGTTTCGTCGGTCATACTCATCCAGTCGCCATCAATGCTATTGTCTGCTCGCAGCGGGCTGAGGAGGCGATAAGTGGGCGCGTATTTCCTGACGAGGTCGTCTGCTGCGGAATTGCGCCGGCGTGGGTGCCCTTCACTGATCCGGGGGTGCCGCTGGCCCGGCGCGTTGCCGGGGCTGTCCGCGACTATCGGGAGACATACGGGGAGCGCCCCAAAGCCATCTGGATGCAGAGTCACGGCCTCATTGCTCTGGGCGCTTCGGCTCGCGAGGTCGTGAATGTCACCGCGATGTCGGTGAAGGTGGCGCGCATCATCCTGGGCACCTATGCTCTGGGCGGCCCCAATTTCCTGTCCGAGCCGCAGGTCCGCCGGTTGCACACCCGGCCTGACGACCTGTATCGCCGCGAGAAACTGGGCTTGGCCTAGGTCTTGGCGAGTAGCCCGGACTACCTCGGGTCACCTCAGCAATCTGCGAAACTCTGAAGCCTTGCGGGCTAAGGGCTGAAAAAAGTTGAAAAGTTTCTTACCGCAAAATCGAGGCGATCTTACCACACTTGACAGATATAGTCTTTCGTCTATGATGGGACGTATGTTCCAGTTCGATAGGCGGGTCCTCGCAGCGGTTGACTGGGCGCGTGGATCGTGATATATTTATCGTCAAGGGAGCGAACGCAAATGGCCAGCGTAGCCGGCGAGGCGACCACCCCAAGCCTGTTTGCCTCTGAGGCGCTCGAAGACCAACTCAGTCCTGGCATCGCAGATGGTGCCCAGTTGATGCTCTGCCCGGATCGTCCTCTAGATGAGGACTTAGAGTACCTCTCCAGGCAACTGATGACCTGTATCGGCAACAAGCGTATGCTACTTGGACACATTGGGGCTCAGGTTGCGAAGGTGAAAAAGATGCTCGGCAAGGACCGTCTTCGAATTCTCGACGCATTCTCTGGATCAGGTGTGGTGTCACGGTACTTCAAGGCGCACGCGGACTTTCTCATTAGTAACGACATCGAGGACTTCGCTGTCGCAATCGGACGGTGTTATCTGCGCAATAGGAATGCCGTGGACATGCCCGCGCTTCGTGAGATCGCGCATGAATTGAATGCAAGAGTGGATGGTGTGGACTTCGAGCCGGGGTTTATCGAGGAACTCTATGCGCCCCGCGATGAGGACCACATAACCAAAGATGACCGGGTGTTCTATACGCGCCGAAATGCCCGCCGATTGGACAACTACCGGAGGCTGTTACAATCCGTCTCGGAAGGTCATCGTGTTATGCTTCTGGGGCCGCTGCTCAGCAAGGCGTCAATTCACGCGAATACGGCAGGAGTCTTCAAGGGCTTTTACAAAGACCGCCGAACGGGGATTGGCCGCTTTGGCGGAACCAACTCCGATGCGCTGGTTCGGATAAAGGGAGACATCGTACTGGAGCACCCTGTTCTGAGTCGATTCGAGTGTGATGTGGAAGTATCTCAGGAAGATGCCAACAAGATTGTGCGAGAGCGGCGGGACTTCGACCTTGCGTATTTTGATCCGCCGTACAATCAGCATCCCTATGGGTCTAATTACTTCATGTTGAATCTCTTGGTTCATTACAGGAGGCCTCATCGCATCAGCAAGGTTTCTGGTATTCCACCCAATTGGCGGCGCTCTGATTACAACAAGCGTTCGCAGTGCTTATCGCGTCTCAGGGACCTCGTAAACGCAGTGGACGCGAAGTTCATTTTGGTGTCCTTTAACGATGAGGGGTTTGTTCGGCCTGGTGACATGCGTCAAATGCTCGCTGAAATCGGTTCTGTCGAGGTAACCAGCATTCCGTACAACACGTTCCGAGGAAGCAGGAATCTTCAGAATCGGAATACCCATGTCAGGGAGCACCTCTTCCTTGTCCGGCGTTCGTAAACGAGCAGGTTCGCCGAGCAGCCTAGGGAACTAGGGGGAGCACTATGGCACGGAAGCATCAATTGAGGGAGCAAAGAGCGGGGACGGTCATCAATCTCACGTCCAAGAAGCAAGAGGCCCGCGTCGGGAAGGCGTTGACGATGGTGGCGGAACGCCTACAGGCGGAGCTTGGCGTGCGGGCACATCACGAACGGGAGTGGAAACTGGCTGATGTCGTTGCGAGGCTTCGCACAGTCTTCTCGGACGTTGAGTTTTTTTGCCATTTCGCCAAGTCCTCTATGCGTCCGGACGGTGGAATCTTGTCGATCCAAGATATTGGTGGGGCGGCTTTCCCAATTCTCATCACAGAGGTCAAGAATCAGGGGACAAACGTCTTGCGTGAGGCTGAGGGAAAGCCACGCCAATCGAAAGGCAATGCGATCGAGCGCCTGGGCAAGAATGTCATTGGGTTTCGGACGGCACTGATGAACGAAGGCATAACCCCCTTCGTATGTTTTGGTGACGGATGTGATTTCGAGGAGTCCAGCTCGATTCTGGATAGGGTCGTCACCGTAGCGATGTTTGGGCCTCTAAACAGGATCCACCTGGTGGATGAGGGTGAATGCGGTCGCTTCAATCGGGGTAGCTTCTACTTTCGCGAGGAGCCCTGGACAGCACAGGAAATGGCGGATATTATGTATGAGATCGCCGAGCGAAGCGTTCACTACTACTACGCGAAGTATGGAAGAGAACGTTTCGACGGGGAATGTCATACGTGATGGCCCCTCAATAGTGACGGCAGGAGTTGCCGGCGGACGGCGGGCGCTTGCGCCTGCAGGAGGATGGTCACCGTGACGAACTCGACAAAGATAGCGCCGATGCTGCTCGCACTGACACTCGTGGCGGGGTGTGGCGGCGGCCTGGCTCCTTCCAACAGGAGCAGTCGGCGGGAGCCCTCCATCGGGGGCAGCAGTTCCTCTTACGGCACGAGCAGCCGCCAGCAATCCGCCACCCAGCGCAGCAGTTCCTCTGCCAGCAGGAGCAGTCGCCCGCCGGCCGCGCAGGTCACCGTGGACCAGACCGACTACAACGGCTGGTCGGCGCTGCGGATGAGCAATGGGCTGGTGACGGTGGTCGCGGTCCCGGCCATCGGCGGGCGGATAATGGAGTACAAGCTCGGCGCCCACCCCTTCTTGTGGGTTAATCCCGACGAGCTTGGCAAGACCTACGAGCCGCCCCAGTCCGAGGCCGACCGGCAGTGGCACAACTTCGGCGGCTACAAGGTCTGGCCGGCGCCTCAGACGCAATGGGGCGGTCCGCCCGATCCACTCGGCTCGGTGCTCGACGGCGGGGCATGGACGGGGAAGGTCATCACGGCCGGCGGGCAAACTGGCGAGATCGAGCTGCTCAGTCCCGAGGACGCAGTCACTGGCCTCCAGATTACTCGGCGAGTCCAGATGTTTTCCGGGACCACACGCGTGTTGGTCACCGAGGTCTTCAAGAACGTCAGCGACGAGCCGATCACCTGGAGCATCCGGACAGTCACTCAGGTCCCCGGCTCGCTCTCCGCAGAGGAGAAGTTCAGCGAAGAGGCGCGCGTCTACTTCCCGCTCAATCCCGACAGCCGCGACCCCAGCGGCTTCTGGAATCTGATCGCGAATCGCGATGGCTCAGAGAAGCAGTTCGAGGTGCTTGACGACGGGAAACTGATGCAGGTCTCTTACCATCACAAGCAGGGCAAGATTGGGGCCGATGCAGCCGCTGGCTGGATCGCCTATGTTGACGATGTTCACCAGTACGCTTTCGTTCAGCGCTTTGTGGTGAGTGCGTTGGACGATTATCTGGATGACGGCTCTACGGTCGAGGTTCTTACGTCCGGGGCAGACCCCTATATGGAGTTGGCGGCTCTAGGCCCACTGCATGAGTTGCAGCCGGGCGACCAGTTCTCGTTCGCGCAGGACTGGTATGCCACGAGGCTGGGTGGCCCGATCCGCGCCACCACCGAGGTCGCAGCCTTCCGCGAGCCCCTGCGCTTGGCGGAGGATGCTGAGGGTAAGCTCCGCCTCAGCGGCGAGTTCGGGGTATTCTTGCCGGGAACCGTTGAAGTCAGCCTCACCGACGACAGCGGCCGGCGGGTGGCTGAGGTTACCGATCTGCCCGCGGGTCCTGAACAGGCGGTGGTCTTAGACCAGACGGTGGAGCCGGCCCCCGGCGCCACGACCGTCGCCCTGCGCCTGTTCAACGACCGCGGTACTCTGCTGGGCGCGATCGCCAGCATACCGTTGGCCACCCAGATCGGGCAGGTTCCCTAGCCCTGCCGCCTGACAACATAGCCGGGACCGAAGGCTCGGGTCTGGTCAGACCAGAGCCTTTTTGTGTGAGCTTAGGGCAGGCGAGTATGCTTGGAGACGTGAGGTATGCGATTGCTCCCCCCGCCCGCCTCTGGTGAGGCGTTGAGACAGGGCAAGGCTCGCTGCTCCCCGGATTCGGCTAGGCAGGCTGCCGCGAATATCGGGGCGCGGCGCTACAAGGGGCTGCTGCTGGCTATTGCCGGTGTGGTGCTGGTTTCGGTCAACTTCGTCACGGCCAAGTACGCGCTGACCGGCTACAACTCCTTCACTTTCCTGCCCTTGTGGTTCGGGACGGCCTCAGTGGCCAGCACGGTCTACGTGCTGCTGTACGGCCCGGCGTGGCGCGCTCAGGTCCGGCGCAACCTGTGGCCGCTACTCGGCGTAGGCTTTACTAATGGCATTGCCGGGGCGATGATCTTCGCAGGTCTGGCATACCTCGACCCCTCGGTTACCGCCTTTCTGGCCCGCAGCGGCGCGTTGTACGCGATGGTACTGGGCTACATATTCCTCGGCGAACGATTCAGTTTGCAGTGCCTGGCGGGGATGGCGCTGATATTGGCTGGGGTCGTGCTGATCACCTACAGCAGCGCGGCCAGCGAGCTTGTCGGGGTCGTGCTGGTGCTGGTGGGCTACATATTCGGCAGTCTCAATTACCTGTTCGGCAAGAAGGCCATCGGGGACACCAATCCCGTGGTCCTCATCTGGATGCGTTCGCTGGTCAGTCTGGTAGTCGCGCTGGCTGTAGCGGTCATCTCCGGCCGGTTCAACTTCCAGTTCTCGGCCTCTCACTTATCGGTGCTGGTGCTGGGGGCACTGATCGGGCCCTTCCTCGGTCAGATGGTCAGCTTCTACTCGTTGCGCTACATCGGCCTGTCCGAGCTCGAGATGATGCGCGCCACCCAGCCGCTGATGGTGCTCATCTATGCGCTGGTGTTCCTGGGCATGCTGCCCAACCTGCGCCAGGGCCTCGGTGGCGGCGTGGCGATAATCGGCGTTATTCTGCTGATCCGGGCCCGTTCGGTCGAACGTGCCCCTCTACCGCCAACCAATTGAGGTATAGACCCGTGGGTGAGCCGGCGGAGTGAGGTGAACCGAGATGCCCGATTTCATACGATCCCTGGGCACCGGCGGCGTTCGAGGATGAGGTTGGGTCCCGCCCTACACATGAATGTTGCGATATCGCCCTTGCGAGAGAAGTAGCCTTATGGATGAGCGGCTCAGTCTTTAGGGTTTGTGAGAGGAATGTCTAAGTTTAATCACGCATCCCTGGACAGAAATCAACACTTTCCCCGAGGTTTTCCACAATGGCTGAGCGAAGAGCCTCGCCGTTCTCTATACGGAACGACTTGGATGTCCTTGTGAGTGCTGGAAGGGGACCTGGGTGGATAGGCCTCTTTCCAGCGTGTTGAGGGGAGGGACACAGGGAGGTGTGGCCTCGCCCGCTTCATGAACCCTCTCTCATCGGCACCATCGGCACCGACAGGTGTCCACTTGACAGCTACCAAGCTACCATGGAGAGAAGAAACAGGGGTTACGAGGGGTGTGCAGGGGGAGATACAGCCGAGCAGTTGGCCGGATAGCCCCGAGGGTGGAAGACTATAGCGAGAAATGGCGAGAGGAGCGAGTGCTCCCCTCGCCACCAATTCACGCCCCGGCCGGTTCAGAGGCTATGTCCCTGTTGCCTCGGGCCTTTGCGCTACTGTCTCGTGCCCTCCGAGAAATACGGGGTGCCTTCATCCCACTCGGTGAACGCTAGATCGTCGCCGTCAATCTCGTAAGCCATGTACCGTTGTTCAAGGTCATCCTCAGGGTCTAGGGCCCAGGTGACGTGCACAATCATCCAGCCATCGTAGTAGGAGCTAATCGTGCCGCTCTCCACCACCTGACTCTCTACCGTCGCGCTATAGTTCCCTCCGGCAGATATGGTCACGAGAATGGTCTCCTCCTGCGCTGGCCCCAGGAAGGTTATCAGCCACGTCCCGACCATTTCCGGGTCCAGCGGCACGTGGCGCTTGCGCAGGTCCATGGTATCGCTACCACCCAGTTCACCAAGGGTCAGGATGCCGTCGGCATACTCGTACTCAAAGGCCACGAGTTCATCTTCTGGTTGAAGCAGCATGTGGTTCTCTTCCGACACCCGCCAGTGCAGAGCGCCACTCTCCGATTGCTGCTCCTCACCCTCCCGCCAGAACTCCTCATATTGCCCGCTGCCGTTGCCCAGCATCGTGACCAGCACGAGCTTCTCGCTGTCCCAGTCCTCCGGACTGTCTTGCTCTTCCTGAATGAACCACTTGCCCACCAGTGTGGCTGGGTAGGTGTTACTAAGCCTCACCCACGTGGTTGTCATCTGCACACTGTCGGCGAGAACCACTGTCTGCTCCATCACCAGGCGCGCGCCGTCTATGGCGTAGGTGAATGGAATCGGTATGTGCAGCGGCTCCCACTCCTCAATAGGGAACCCTTCCGAGTGGTCCGTCCAGGTCACCGTGCCAGTGTGCTCCGTCTCATCCGCGGTCCCCACTCCGGACACCCATTCAGTGGCGTACTCATCCTCTCCCACCTCAATGCAAAGTGTCACTACTACTGTTCCGTTGCCGGTGACTTTCATGGTAGTGACGCTGTCCGGTGTGTCCTGAAGCGCCACCTCTTCTTCGTCAATCAGCAGCCAGTCGCGGACCAGCGCCGGATCGAGACCGGCGATTACCCCTCCCCCGCCACCTCCCCCACAACCTACCAGCCCGACAAGCAAGGTCACACCAACAACTATAGTCGCAATTCGCGCAGCCATTCTTCTGCTACCCCCCATTCGTAAGATTTTCGACTTAAGAACCCACCAGAATACATTGTACCACTTTTTGTCAGCAAAAGCACTAGGGCTGGCGCACAAACGTGACAGCGTCTAGCCCGTGTTATTCATGAAGCCGCATGCAATGGGCCTCACGTCCACAGGCAAATCGCTATGTATGCACATTAGTGCTAGTACACAGTTGCTACGAGCAACAGCACGATCTGCTTACCAACTGTGCCACTCAAATTCAAAGTTTTTGCCGGAAGGGTGTGGGAAACCGGCTTTTTTCGCCTAAAAAGCGGGTTTCCCACAGGTCGTTCGTGAATTGTCCGGGTTAGAATAATCCCACCACGCGCACCAGCACCAGGCTCAGCCCGAAGTATATGAGCAGCGCGAAGCTATCGTTGAGCGTGGTGACCAGCGGCCCCGAGGCCAGCGCCGGGTCAATATTGAGGCGGTTGAAGATGATCGGCATGACGGTCCCGACCAGCGAGGCCCAGACGATCGCACAAAACAGCGCGACCCCGATGATTGGCCCCTACGCGACCTGGCCGGTCAGCGCCACGGCGCCTATCGCTGCCAGTATTCCGCAGGCCAGGCCCAGCGCAGCCGCGGTCAGAAGCTCTCGGCCCAGCAGCCGGTAGACACTCACCCGGCTGATCAGCCCCAGCGCCAGGCCGCGCACCACGATGGTCGAAGTCTGCAGCCCGCTGTTGCCGCTCATCGCGCTGATGACAGGAATGAAGGCGGCCAGCGCGATGAGCGGCCCGAGCAAACTGGTGGTGAACAGGCGGATTACCATCGCCGACACAAACGTCCCCGCCAGGCAGATTACCAGCCAAGGCAGGCGCAGTTGCGCCACGCGCCAGCTCGACGC
>SDBS01003501.1_pt1 | contig 15404 bp, 14 predicted proteins | sample 2277091 | NCBI WGS metagenome assembly SDBS01 (sample SAMN10404972, study PRJNA504765) | marine sediment metagenome | isolation source: marine sediment core GS10_PC15, 163 cmbsf | place: Arctic Ocean: Southern Knipovich Ridge | collected 2010 | reverse complement strand
GGCGCGTAGGGGCGTAACGCGTTACCCCCTATACGCCCGCACATAATCCGCCCCCCGGGCGGCTTTTCTTTTTGCCAAAACCCCCTGTCTATGTTAATTTTACGGCGTGAAGGTCGCGCTCGTATACCCCGACTACGCGCCGTCCAAGGCGCTCGCCGCGCCCGCCGACTACGGCTTCTACGCCGAGGGGGTCTCGGCCGTGGCCGCGGCCCTGGAGGACGCGGGCCACGACGTCAACCTGATCCACCTTATCGGCCCGCCCGGTCGCGACGAGTTCGAGGCCAAGGTGCGCGAGGCCGCGCCGGACGTCGTCGGCTTCTCGAGCCGCACGACGATCTGGCCCGAGATAAGGCGGCTGGCCGGTATCGTGCGGGAGGCGGCCGACGCGCCGGTGGTGGCCGGCGGCGTCCACGCCACGCTGGCGCCGGAGGAGGTGGTCGCGTCGCCGGAAATAGACGTCGCCGTCGTCGGCGAGGGCGAGTACCCGCTGCTCGAGCTGTGCGAGGCGCTGGAGGCGGGCCGCGACTGGCGCGCCGTCGACAACCTCTGGTTCCGCGAGAACGGCGACGTCCGCCGCAACCCGACGCGTCCCCTCATCGCGGACCTCGACGCGCTGCCGCTGCCGGCGTACGACATCTACGATAAGGATATCCTCTACGACGTCGCCATCGACACCGGCCCCGTTATGCTCTCGCGCGGCTGCCCGTACATGTGCACGTACTGCTGCAACCACCAGCTCAAGCAGGCGTACCCCGACCGCAAGCACTACGCGCGCTTCCGCTCGCCGGCGCGCTCGATTGAATACATAGAGAACCTTCGCGCCACGTTCCCCAACGTTAAATATTTGAACATTACCGACAACATCCTCCCGCTCGAGCGCGAGTGGTTCTTCGAGTTCGTCGAGTTATATAAGGAGCGCGTCGGCCTGCCCTTCACCTGCCGCTACCGCTACAACCTCGTTGCCAAGGACGTACTCGAGGCGTTGAAGGAGGCCGGCTGCTACCTCGTCCACTTCGGCCTGGAGTCCGGCAGCGACGAGCTGCGGCGCCGCGTCCTCAACCGCCAGATGAGTAACGAGCAGGTCGAGGAGGCGCACAAGCTCTGCCGGGACGTCGGCCTGGCGACGCTCACCTACAACATGGTCGGCCTGCCCCACGAGGACAAGGCGCTCTTTTTGGACACCGTGAAGTTGAACGCGCGCGTCCGGCCCAACCGCATCGTGCTCTCCGTCTTCTACCCCTACCCCCACACCGCGCTGCACGAGCTGTGCGAGCGGGAGGAGCTGCTGGCGCCGGTGTTCGACTACGAGAGCGAGTCGTACCTCGAGCAGCCGGCGTTCCCGGTGGCGCAGGTCCGCTTCTGCCAGGCGTACTTCGTGCCGGCGATACGGTATTATCAGATATTGGGCCGGCTGGGCGCCTTGGGCCGGGCGCTGGCGAGCGCCAGCGACGCGTTCTATAAATCGCGTCTCCTGCCGCATAAGGTTTTAGTGGCTGTCGCTAAGTTAGGCCGCTCGCTCTACGACGGGACGAAGCTCTTCGTGCGGCGGCGGCTGCCGAAGTTGTACGTCAAATTACGCGACTGGCGCGTTCGGCGCGCCTGAAGGCCGAGGGCTCTATGGACAGCGAGAAATTGCACATATTCCGCCGGTGGCTGCAGCAAGGGCAGCGCGACCTCGGCGCCGCCGAGGTCCTGCGGCAAAACGACGTCTACGAGTGGGCGACGTTTCTGGCGCACCAGGCCGCGGAGCGCGTTCTCAAGGCGTACCTCTACTACGACGACGAGCCTTCGATAATAGGCCACTCCATACGGTCGCTGGTGCTCAAATGCAGCGCCCGCGACGCGTCCTTCGAGGCGGTCGCCGACGCGGGCAAACTCGACGACTTCTACAAAGCGCCGCGCTTCCCCGACAGCTTCTCGGAGGAGGTCCCGGCTTACGCCGTAACGCCGGAGCAGGCGGAGGTCGCGGTGAAGCTGGCGCGCAAGGCCGTGGAATTGGTGGATAAGCTCGCGCCCGGTGAAGGTTAGCGATGACGAAACCGTTGGGATCCGCGACGATAAAGGTGGGGACCGTCGAGGTGCCCGGGCGGGCGGCGTTGGCGCCGCTGGCCGGCTACACCGAGTACCCGTTCCGCGCCGCCGTCGCGCGCTTCGGCTGCGCGTTCGCGGTAACGCCGCTCATCTCGGCCGAGGGCCTTATCCGCCGCAACGAGAAGACGACGCGCCTGCTGGCCACGGGCGACGACGACGCGGCGGTGGTCGCGGCGCAGATATTCGGCTCGCGCCCCGCCGCCATGGCCGAGGCCGCCAAGATCGCCGCGGGTGCGGGCTTTCCCATCGTCGACGTCAACCTGGGCTGCCCCGCCCCCAATATCCGTAAGCAACAGGCCGGCGCGGCCCTACTCGGCGACGCCGTCAACCTCCGGAAGGTAGCTCGAGCCGTCGTCGCCGCTTCCCCCGTGCCGGTCACGGCCAAGATGAGGTTGGGAGAAGACGCGGGTAAAAGCACCCTGGCCGCGGCGAAGCTCCTGTGCGAAGAAGGGGTGGCTGCTTTGACGGTGCACGGCCGGACCCTCGAGCAAGGGTTGCGCGGGCCCGTGGACTGCGCCGCCGTGAAAGAGATCGCCGCCGCGGCGGCCGTGCCGTTGTGGGCCAACGGCGGCGTCGAAACGCCGCAGGACGCCGAGCAGCTGCTCGAGGATACGGGCGCCGCCGGCGTGATGGTGGGCCGCGCCGCGGTGGGGAAACCTTATTTAATTAACCATGTGGAAGAATACTTGGCCGAAGGCGAGGCCCCGGCGCCGCCGTCCCGGGCGGCGCTGGCGGAAGCGATCCTGTTCCATTTCGATAAGGCCGCGTCGGTGGACGGCGAGGAGCGCGCGGCGCGGCAATTCCGTAAACACCTGCTCGCATATTTGAAGAGCGCGTCGGGCGCGAAAGCGCTGTGTTCCCGCGCGGCCGTCGTCGCGTGCCGCGACGACGTCGTCGGCGTACTGGACGAGTTTAAAGGGTTGCCCGATTATGGACCGCAATAAGATAGAGGAGTTACTGCGCGCCGTCGCGGCCGGCGAGCTGAGCGTAGACGACGCCGTCGAGCGCTTGAAGCACCTGCCATACGCCGACCTGGGCTTCGCGCGCGTCGACACCCACCGGGCGCTTCGCGTCGGCTTCCCGGAGGTAATATTCTGCCAGGGGAAGACGCCGGCGCAGGCCGCGGCCATCGCCGCGCGCATTGCCGAAACGGGCGCCGTCGTCCTGGCCACGAGGGCGACGCGCGAGACCTGCGAGGCCATACGCGAGAAGTGCCCCGGCGCTCGCTACCACGAGGAAGCCCGCGTCGTCGTCGTGCCGGGCGAAACCCCGGCGGAGCCGCGCGGCCGGGTGCTCGTCCTCTCGGCGGGGACGGCGGACATGCCGGTGGCGGAGGAGGCCGTGGTGGTGGCGGAGACGATAGGGTGCCACGTCGAGCGCGTCTACGACGTCGGCGTCGCCGGCCTCCATCGCCTCGTCGACAAGCTCGATGCCATCCATAAAGCGGACTGCATAATCGTCGTAGCGGGGATGGAGGGGGCGCTGGCGAGCGTAGTCGCGGGGCTGGGGGGCGGTCCGGTGGTCGGGGTCCCGACGAGCGTCGGCTACGGGGCGAGCTTCGGCGGCATCGCGCCGCTGCTGACGATGCTGAACTCCTGCGCCGGCGGCGTGGTCGTCGTCAACATTGACAACGGCTTCGGCGCCGGCTACGTCGCGGCCTTGATCGCCCGCCGCGCGGTTGACGAGAAATGAAAATCCTGTTTATAGACGGCAGCGCCGGCGCGAGCGGCGACATGTTGCTCGCCGCGGTACTCGATTTGACGGGAGGGCGCACGGCTCTCGAGGAAGGCCAGGCGCGGTTGGATCTCGCGGGCGTTCGGTTGGTGTATCCGCCGCGGCGCCGCGGCGGCGTGGAGGCGACGGGCGTCGAGGTCGTCGTGTCGGGCGAAGCGCCGCACTTCGACGACGTGCGCGCGGTGGAGCGCCTCCTCGACCGCGCGGACTTGTCGCCGTACGTCCGAAGCGGCGCGACCAGGACCTTCCGCAAGCTCGCCGAGGCCGAGCGGCGGGCGCACCGCGTCGCCGTGGGCCACGCCGGCTTCCACGAGGTGGGCGCCGCCGACGCCGTCGTCGACGTGGTCGGCACTTTTATTTTGCTCGAACTTGTAAAGGCCGACCGCGTCGTCGTCTCGCCGCTTCGGCTCGGCTCGGGTACCGTGGACGCGGCGCACGGCAAGTTGCCCATTCCCGCGCCGGCCACGCTCGAGCTCCTGCGCGGCGTCCCGGCCTTCGCCGGCGACGTCCCCGGCGAGTTCACGACGCCCACCGGTGCGGCCTTGATAGCGAGCGTCGCCGACGAGTTCGGGGCGATGCCGACGTTGACGGTGGAGCGAGTGGGCTACGGCCCCGGCGCCACCGACCCCGCCGAATTCCCGAACGTACTCCGCGCGTTCGCGGGCGAGGGCGCCGCCGAAGAAAAACCGTACGCCGAAGACCTGGTCGCCGTCCTCGAAGCCAACGTGGACGATATGACGGCCGAGGAGCTGTCGTTCGCGGCCCAGGCGCTGTTCGACGCCGGCGCGCTGGACGTCGCCGTTACGCCCGCGGTTATGAAGAAGGGGCGCCCGGGCCACATTATGAAAATAATAGGCCGGCCCGAGGACCGCGACCGCTTGTGCGACCTCGCTCTCCGCTATACCTCCACCCTCGGCGTCCGTTTTTACGAAGCGGGCCGCAAGATTCTGGAGAGGCGAGTCGTAACGGTAGAGAGCGAATACGGCACCGGCAAAGTGAAGTTGGCCGTGGGCGCGGGCGGCGAAGTATTAGCCCACGCGGAGTACGATAGCGCGGCCGGGCTGGCGGCTCGAGCCGGCGTCGGCGTTCGGGAAGTGGCCAGGGCGCTCGAGGCCGCGGCTTTGGAACAAGAAGCGCGCCGCCATAATAAAAAAGGCGCCGGCACCGGCCGGCCGCCCCAAGGTGCGCCGTAACCGGTCGCGCGTTAAAGCGGCCCGCGTCGGCCGCCGTGTTTTAAAAATCCCCACAGGCTCGGGAAGGCGGGCCGGCGTTCACGCTCGGCGCGCCCTTCGAAACGTAGTTTTACGTCGTCGGCGGTGCCCAGTTCGCCGTCTTTGCCGGCGGCCGTGACGACGTGCTCGTTCGCCGACGACTTGTAAGCCAGCGGCTTCCCGGCGGCGTCCGCGACGGCGCCGTCCACCACGTACGACTCCGGCAGGTAGGGACCGAGCCAATCGTCGCCGGGCGGCTCCTTCACCAACGCTATAAGGCCCTCCTTAGTCGTGGGGTAACGGTCCATATCCCGCTTGTAATAGTCCGCGGCGTCGGCCACGTCTTCCAACCGCGTGCGCGTCAGCTCGCCCTGATAGAACTCGGCGCCCCACTCCATCGCCGGCCTGAGCAGCGCTAGCGCGCCCCACGCGACGCCCACCGCTACCGCGAGCGCGAGCAAAAGGCCCGGCCGGAGGCGGCCGGTATGTAGTTTAGGGGTCGCGGGCTTCTCCTCAAGCGGCGGAACGTCGCGGCCGCAATAATACTTGCCGTCGACCGGGCGGGCACATTCCTCGCATACCGGCTCGCCGCATACGACGCACCTCGCCACCGCCGGCCGCGCCGGGTGGCGTGCGCACTTCGTTATATCTCTCTCTTTCACGTCGCCGTTCGCTTGAGGCCCGCCGAATAAGGGGGGCCAGGGTCGCTACCAAAAATAATTCAGGCCGGCCTGGAATTCCATAAAGTCGACGAAATAGCCGTTGAGGTCGAGCGCGCCCCGGCGGCCGTACGCCAACGCGGCGTCGAGCCTGCCGTGCCGGTCCATTACCGGCCACCCGCCGCCCATGGCGTAATGGTAGGAGTCGACCCCGCGCAACCGGGCGTCCCGTACGTACCACGGCTTGTAGCCGAAGCCGGCCCGCACGACGGCGCCGCCGTCCGTCACGTACTCGCCGCCCACCGACGCCCACCCCACGTCGCGCGCCGCGGCCGCGATGGCGCGCGCCACGAGGTCGTCGGTCGACTCCATCGACTCGTAGAAAGTGTAGATGTAGTCGACGTGTACGTTGATGCTTTGCGCCTTGAGGGAAAACGCGACCCCGGCCGAGGGGGGAAAACGCACGTCGTAGCCTTCGCCGTCCGCGAAGCGCACGTTCGCGCCCTTCTTGCCCAACGCCGCGGCCGAGAGCCGCCACCCGGAAGCGAGGTCGAAACTCTTGGCCGCCGACGCCCGCACGTCGTAGCCGCGGCCGTGGATGTCTACGTTTTCGACCCCCGCCTGGTCGGAAGCGATCTTTTGGCCGCCAAAGAGGAAGTCGCCGGCTACGCCCCAGGAGACCCCCAACGCCCGCACGCCCAGCGCCGGCCCCACGGCCCGCAGCGCGCCCCGGCTTTTGATCTCGCGGTTCGCCCCCTCTCCTCCCCCCATCTCGTACGTATAATCGTTCGGCGTCCAGAGCGCGCCGCCCACGACGAAACGCTCAGCCGCTATGGGCCAGGCGCCGGCCGCGTACGACCCTGCGAACGAGCCGAAGAAAGATCCCGCGGCGGGGTCGCTCGCGTCCGGCTGCACGGTGTAGGCCCGGAACCGGTAGCCGCCGCCGCCCGCCGCGGCCGGCCCCCGCAAGGAGGCTAACGCCGCCGGGTTCGTCACGGCCGCCTCGGCGCCGTATACCGCGGCCCGCCCGGCGCCCGCCATCGCCGTCGAACGGGCGTCGGCTTCGTGCCTGACTTCCCCCAGCCGCATCGTCTCCTGGCGATAGCTCGCCGCCCAATCCTCGTAGTAGATGTTGCCGCAGGAGGCGACGGCGAGCGCGCTCAAGCAAGCCGCCGCCAGAGCCGCGTAACGCGCCTTTTTGATTTTCATCTCTGAGGGCCTTCGGGAGGCCGTATGTTTAAGTTTCGAAAAAGGGGTCGGCGTCGGCGATCTCATATTGGTAGCCCTGCTCGGTTAAGAAAAGCTCCCGTTTCAACGCGTAATCCTGCTCCACCGTGTCGCGCGAGACGAGGGTATAGAAGTGCGCCACGTTCTCGCCGGATTTGGGTCTCAGGATCCGGCCCAAACGTTGGGCTTCCTCCTGCCTCGAGCCGAAAGTGCCGGAGACCTGTATCGCGACGTTGGCGTCCGGCAAATCGAGGGCGAAGTTTGCGACCTTCGATACTACCAGGACCGGGATTCGGCCCTGCCGGAACTCCTCGTATAAAACGTCGCGCTCGGGCTGGGGCGTTTTACCGGTGATGAGCGGCGCGCGGACCGTCTCGGCGATTATGTCGAGCTGGTTCAGGTAGTGGCCTATGACGAGCACGCTGTGGCCGCGGTGACGCTCGAGCAGGTGTTCGACCACCGGGACCTTGCGCTGATTTTCGGCCGCGACGCGGAAGCGGCGATGGTTGGACGCCACGGCGTAGCGCAGCCGGTCCTCCGCGGCCATCGGCACCCGGAGCTCCCGGCACAGCGCCCGCGCGATCCAGTTCTTGCGCTCGAGCTCCTTCCACGGCGTATCGTACCTCTTGGGGCCGATGAGCGAAAAGACCTCGTCTTCCTTGCCGTCCTCGCGCACGAGGGTGGCGGTAAGGCCCAGGCGGCGGCGCGCCTGTATCTCGGCCGTGATGCGGAAGACGGGTGCCGGCAGCAGATGCACCTCGTCGTAAATTATCAGTCCCCAGTCGCGATCGGCGAAGAGCTTGAAATGGGGGAACGGCCCTTTCTTCGACGGTCGCCAGACCATAATCTGGTACGTAGCCACCGTTACCGGCCGCCGCTCCTTGACCATGCCGGTGTACTCGCCGACGTCCTCGGCGGCGAGCGTCGTCTTGTCCAGGAGCTCTTCCTTCCATTGGTGCACCGCGGTGACGTTGGTCACCAGGATAAGGGTCTGCGCGGCGACCTCGGCCATGGCGACCATGCCCACGATGGTTTTACCCGCCCCGCACGGCAGCACGACGACCCCGGAGCCGCCGGCCGCGGAGCCGGCCCGGTAGAACGAGTCGGCCGCGGCGCGTTGGTAGTCGCGGACGACGAGCGGCTCGCCGCTCCCGGCCTGGGTCTCGCGCAGCGCTATTCCGAGCGGCGCGCCCGCGGCGTAGCCGGCCAGATCATCCACCGGGATGCCGAAGCGTATCAGCGCGCTCTTGACGTGGCCGCGCGCGTACTCCTTGAGCCGCACTTTCCTCTCGTCGAAGACGCCGCCCTCCAGGTACGACGCCACCTTCCGGTTGTTCATTATCTGGGCCAGCAAGACGTCCTCGCCCACGTCCAGGTAGTAGCCGGCGTCGTCGCGCAAAAGTTTTACCTTCCCGTACCGGCTTATCTGGTCGCGCACCAGCCGCTCGATTATGGGCGGGACCTCGTAGCGGCTATAGTCTTTCAACGCGCGGACGATGTCGTCCACGTCGAGGCCGGCGGCGGCCGCGTTCCACAACGATATGGGCGTAATGCGGTAGGTGTGGACGTGCTCCGGGCTCTTGATTAGCTCGGCGAAGGGCAACAGGCGGTCGCGCGCCTCCTCGTGCAGGGGGTGGTCGACTTCCAAAAATAGCGTGCGATCCGATTGGACTATCAGCGGTTTGCGGTCGGGGGAGAGCATATCATTCAACTATACTATCATATATAGTTTGCATAACAAAGCCCATCGTGAATTAGGCCTTAGGCCGTGGGCGCGCCCAATACCGGAAAAACCCGGCTCGGGGTCGGGTTTTATGGTTTATGTATCGCGTTTATAAATAATCGAATTTTCACGGGGTGATATAGTACTCTATCCGCGCGTCGGTTCCCTCCTTTAGGTTGCCGCCGTGGCGTTTGGCGTATTCTAACCCCTTCGTACCCGATGTCTCAAGGTCGCCTGGGAGACACGCGAATAAAGCATAACCTTTCTTTGGCGACGGGCCTTCAATTATACTATCTTTGTAAAATAGATAAGTCTCGCCCGCGGGGTCGGTACTTTGGTACTGCTTCTGAAGGTGGCTTTCCTCGACCGTAACCATATATGCTACTTTGCCATCTGAGGAAAACTTTAGGATACTGGTTATATTGCCAAGGAAAATATACGCCGCTAACGAAACTAAACCACTTAGTAATATCGTCCTCATAAATCCCGGCATATTAAAACCTCCTTTGATAACTTTCTTCATTGTGCCGAAACCTTCGAAAAACCGTATTACCTCCTTTTGATGAAATAATAAATCGCCGTCGCGACCGCGGGTATCAGGAACACCAACCCACCCACGAAGACGAGTACGATAGTCCAGGCCGCGGCGAACTCCGGGTCTTTGGATATCTCGGCCCAACCGCCGACCAGGCCGCAGCATACGCACGACAGGCAGACCAACAACGCGCCGATCGAAACGCCGATGAGCGTTTTGAGCACCGCCGGCGAGCCGCGGAAGATCTTCTTCATCTCGCCCAGCGTCGCCATACGCTCGAGCTGTTTGTGGGCTTCGACGGCGACGTCCGAGCCGGGGGCGAGCTCGATGGCGCGCTCGAGGAAGTTCTGGGCCCGGCCAGGGTCGCCGCGGTTGATAAAAGTCAGCCCCAGCCGGTAGAGCAGCTCCTGGTTAGTCGGCTCCTGCTTGAACGCGGCGCGGTACATCTTGGCGGCGTTCGTCCAGTTGCACTTATAGAAATAGTAATCGCCCAACAAGAGCCAGCCGCGGGCGAGCATGGCCGCTGCGGCGTACTTGGGCTCGCCGTCCTCAATCAAGGCCGCGCGCCGGTACTTCCGCCTGATCTTACGCAAACGCTCCACCGCGGCGTGGAGGTCCCGATAAATGGGTAGCGCCGCCCCCTCCAGCCATTCCCGGTATTCGCGCTTGGTGCCGATGTCGAGAGGGGGCTTCTCGCGCTCGGCCGCAATCGGCTTGCCGAAGAACTCGCCGTACGCGAAGGTCTTCTTTATCGGAACCGGGTCGCGGTAGATGCGGCGCGCGAGCTCGGATATCACGTCCGCTTTGGCGTGGAGCTTGACCTCCGCTTCCTCCAGGTAAGAGCGGGCGATCTTGAGCTCGGTCTGTATGGAAATCCCTTCGTTATCCATGGTACGTCCCTCGAGTCGTGGCGCCATAGTAACGCCGCCGAGGACGTAAGTCAAGGTCGGCGTTCCAAAGCCGTTGACCGGTTCGGCTCAGTTTGATACGATGGCACGACGTACAATTCGCGGGGCATCGGAAGAAAATGGGAAAACTGCGGGAATTTTTGGGAAGACGTTATACCGGCTGGGGCGCTTTGGCGCTGGCGGCGGTCGCGGGGGCCGCGTTCCGCTACGTCGCGATGGACCACCTGTCGCCGCGCGAGTTCTCGTACTTCATCGACTCCTGCATACGGTTCCGCTACGCCGAGATGAGGATGCTGGGCCAGGAGCCGCCGAGGATCGACCCGCAGGCGCAGTGGCCCGAGGGCTTCCCCGCCCACCGCATGATACTAACGGTACCCGACCGTACGGCCGCGCTCTTCTATAAGTTGCACCGCGGCGACACGTACTTCGCCACGCGGGCGGTGGTAAACGCGCTCTCGGCCGCGGCCGTCGTGGCCTTCGTCGCGCTCGCGCTCGCGGCGTTGCGGCGGCCTTGGCCCGCGGCCGGCGCGACGTTGTTGTACGCCGCGACCTTCGGCGGGTACTCCCGGAGCTGGGGCAATTTCCTGCGCGAGGACTTCGCCATGCCGGGGCTCCTCGTAGCCACCGCGGCTACGCTGTACTTGCTGACCTCGAGCGGAGGGAGGCGGCGGTGGTTGGTGGCGGCGGCGGCCGCGGCGGCGACGTTGTGGGCCGGTTCCTGTTGGCATATGAGCCAATTTTACCTCGCCGTCCTGGGGTTGTTCGTCGTCGGGTACGGCGTCGCGGGCCGCGCGGAGCGGGCGGCGCTGGCCGGCGGGGGCCTCTGGCTGGGCCTGGCCCTGGCGGCGATGCTCAACGAGCCGCTGTGGGCGAAGGGCGCTTTTTGGAACGTAAGCGTCGCGCTGGCGGCCGCGCCCGTCGCGGCTTGGGGGTTGTCGCGCGCGCTCAAAAAGCCGGATAAGGCCGGGTGGTTCGTGGCGGCGGCCGCGGCGGCCCTCGTCGCGCTGTCGTTGGCCTTCGGCCGCTCGCCGGGCTACGGCCACGTATACGAGCTGGTGTGGGCCAAGATAATCCACTTCGGTAGGTTCCCCGGGCCGGCGGCGCTCTCGCCGGACGCGCGCTTCTTCTGGGTGGGGCCCTATAAGTCGCCCGCGCCGATGTTCGTCTTCTTCGAGTACGGCCCGCTCCTCCTCGCCGCCGCCTTCGGCCTCGGCCTGTGGTGGTACAACGTCGCTCGGAGGCGTCCGTCGGGGGGAGCGTTCGTGGCGCTGGCGGCTACCGTCTTCGCGGTCCTTTACCTTCTTATGGTGAGGTTGACGATATTCCTCGCGCCGTGGGTGGCGATACTGTGCATATACCCCGTCGCGGCGCTCGGGAGAGCGAAAGCGCGCGCGGCCTACGGCGCCGGCCTGGCGTTGCTGCTGGCGCTCCACGTTTACACCGGCAACGTCAAGAGCCAGCCGCGATGGTACCGCGGCGCGGTGAACGCGGTCTTCCAGTACGAGCCGGACCTCCCCTGGTACTACGGCTCCGAGCGCGTCCAGCTGCTCTTCTGGCTTGCGGATAGACCACGGCCGTCGCCGGTATTGGCGGATTTCTCGTTAAGCCCGCCGTTCCTCTACCTGGCGCGACAGCCGACGGCGCTCAACCCGATGTTCGAGGTACCGGAGGTGCGGCGGAAAGCGCTCGCGTACGCCGAGGCCGCGATAGCGGGCGAAGAGACGTTCTACGACCTGTGTCGGCGGTGGGGTATAAAGTACGTCGTGCACTTCGCGCCCCAGGTACTCTCGCACGGCGCCGGTTCGTTTTACAACGCCACGGCGCGGGAGCCGGGCCCCGGCTCCGCGGCGGCGCTCATGCAATTCCACCCCGAGAAGATGCGCCGCTTTCGGCTGGTCTTCGAGACGTACAACGTACGCGTCTTCGAGGTGGGCAAACCGTACGACGGATACGCATCGACGGCCTATCATCCGCTGTACGACGCGACGCGGTTTCCCGACGTACCGGCCGACTTGGAATCGAAAGAATTCTACCGCGACTTGCGACGCGTAACTTACTACTACGAGCTGGGCTGCTCGCAATACGAAATGGGTTACTACGTGGGGGCGGCGGCGGCGTTCAATAGCGCTCTCCGCCTCCACCCCGACTTCGAGGACGCCAATTTAAAGTTAGGTCAAGCCCAATTCTCCCTTGGCCGGTACGAGGACGCGCGTCGAGCGTTCGACCGCGCGTTGGTCGCGACGCCCGGCGACCCCCGGCCGCGGAAATACCTCAAGGCCGTCGCGGCGGCGGAGAAGGCCGGTGCCTAACCCGTTTCTGGAGGTCACGACGCCTAAATGGAAACGTTCACTTTAAAGAAAATTGGCATTATCCGTACGCCCTACGGCGACGCCGCGGCCGCGCCGGTCCAGGGGCATTTCAAACCGGAGGGCCGCGGGACCGTAGAAGTTTTCGAAGAATACGCGCCGGGATTACAAGATTTGGAAGGTTTCTCCCATGTAACGTTGCTGTACTATTTCCATAAAGCGGAGAGCGAAGAGCTTGTGGTGAAGCCGTATCTCGACGACGTCCGTCGGGGCGTCTTCGCGACTCGGCACCCCCACCGCCCGAACCACCTGGGTATGACGACCGTACGCCTTGTGGAACGGCGGGGCAACGTCTTGGCCGTCGCCGGCGTCGACATGCTCGACGGCACCCCGCTCTTGGACGTCAAGCCCTACGTGCCGCTATTCGACCAAGAACGCGGAAGCGTACGTTGTGGGTGGCTTGCTGCCAAAATCTCCTCCCCTACGTAAAGAGCGATCAGATTTGTAAAACGTCGTCGCCCTCCGGCCCCCTACGGCGAAAAACAATCGCCGCATAAGCGGAGTATTATCAGGCGATTGAATCCCCCGCCGAAAAAGTTTCATTTGCGCAGAGTATTCAAAAGTGGTATAATGAGGGCCTTTTGCGCAAGCCTTATTAAATATGATTAATTAAGGAGGCACCTTAGAAATGGCTGGAAAGATAACTCTGAGCGTCATCAAAGCCGACATCGGCGGCCTCGTGGGACATTCCGCGATGCACCCCGACCTCCAGGCCAAAGCCGTAGAAGAACTGGGCAAAGCCAAGAAGAGCGGCCTACTCGTCGACTTCCACGTCTTCAGCTGCGGCGACGACCTCGAGCTCGTGATGACCCACACCCAGGGCACCGACAACGAAAAGATCCACAAGCTCGCCTGGGATACCTTCGTCGCCGGCACCGAGATCGCGAAAAAGCTGCACCTCTACGGTGCGGGCCAGGATCTGTTGGCGGATGCCTTCTCGGGCAACGTCAAGGGCATGGGCCCTGGCGTCGCCGAGATGGAGTTCGAGGAACGCAAGAGCGAGCCGGTGCTCGTCTTCGCGGCCGACAAGTGCGCCCCCGGCGCCTGGAACATGCCGCTCTACAAGATGTTCGCCGACCCGTTCAACACCGCGGGCCTGGTCATCGACCCCAACATGCACGACGGCTTCCGCTTCGACGTCTACGACATCCACAACAGCAAGCACATCCTCTTCTCCTGCCCGGAGGAGATCTACGACATGCTGGTATTCGTCGGCGCGCCGGACCACTTCCTCATCCGCGCCGTCTACCGCAAGGACAACGGCGACATCGCCGCGTCGTCGTCGACGCAGAAGCTCGCGCTCATCGCCGGCCGCTACGTCGGCAAGGACGACCCGGTGTGCATCGTGCGCTGCCAGTCGGGCCTGCCGGCGGTGGGCGAGGCGCTCGAGCCTTTCGCCTTCCCGCACACGACCTCCGGCTGGATGCGCGGCTCGCACATGGGGCCGCTGATGCCGACCTCGCTCGCGCAGGCGCACCCCACCCGCTTCGACGGGCCGCCGCGCGTCGTCTGCGTCGGCTACCAGATCGCGGACGGCGGCCTGGCCAGCCACCGCGACATGTTTGACGACCCGAGCTACGACGAGGCGCGCAAGCTCGCGAACCGCGTCGGCGAGTACCTGCGCCGCCACGGCCCGTTCGAGCCGCACCGGCTGCCCTTCGCCGAGATGGAATATACCACCATGCCGGCGGTTCTGGAGAAGCTGCAAAGCCGCTGGGAAGATATCTAAGCCGCGCGAATACGAAGCCGATAAAAAACCCCTCGCCGCAGGAGGCGGGGGTTTTTTGTTTTTAGGTTGACGCGGACGTGCTTAAAAATTACTATCGCGTCGTGACGGCGTTGGCTACCCGCGCAACAGAAAACCGCTAGACGCCATGGCGCAACGTCGGCTTAGCCGCGGCCTTCCGATATTACCGGCCGGTTTTAATTCCGGCTTATTTTCCTTTTGAAATATCTTAACCGCGTTGTTAGGATTAGGGTAACCGCAACCTTTCTATTACCAGGAGGACGGCCCGATGAAGACCGCATTTATCATCGCCGCGTTATGTTCGTTTTTGCTCCCCGCCGCGACGCCCGCCGCCGATGGGTATTTGCGCAAGGGTTTCTCCGGTTTCTCTACCACCGGGTTTTATTTCCATATCCACGACACTATTGACTCCGATGACGGTTCTTTTTCCGGCAGTCTCATCCCTATCGGCTCGTCGTTCGGCTATTCCATAGGCCAGGCTTTCTTCGGCGCCGGTTTCGAATACCTAGCCGGTTTGGACGATTACGAGTCGCTGGCGTCCGTTTACTACGAGAGCCGGTTCTTCTTTTCGCCGCAGTCCAACTTAAGCCCGTGCGTCTCCATAGCCGTAGGCCCTCATTTCCTTACCGACTACGTGGGCGTCATGGTTAACGTCGGCGGCGGCGTAGATTACCGTCTTAATAATAATTACGGCGGGTACGCGGAGTTTGGCTACCTCGGCGTGTTACCGGACGTCTGGTGGGCCGGAGACTATAGTTACTGGATAGGGAACCTGGGCTTCCGCGTCGGCTTCGCGGCGACCTTCTAAACGCCCGAACCGCAGTAGCGTTTTAACGATAAGAAGCTCGAAGGCCGTCGGGAAGACATCTAAGCCGCGCGAATACGAAGCCGGCAAAAAACCCCTCGCCGCAGGAGGCGGGGGTTTTTTTATTGGAAAACGCTTGACAACGCGGCCGGGAGGGTATAACGTTGGGGACGAGAAGAAGGATCGTGAGGGGAGGCGACATGAGGATAATGAAAACGCTGGGCGCCGCGTTCCTATTGGTAGGAACCGTGGGCGCCGTTTTATCTTTTAGCGGCTTCGGCGACGTAGTTTCGTCGTTCCCGGTCCCGGCTAAAACGGGAACGCGTGGCCTCGCATGGGACGGTAATTATCTGTGGTTTTGCGGCGGCCCTTATGCGAAGTTCTTAAGAACGACGACT
>SDBS01003500.1_pt1 | contig 15410 bp, 13 predicted proteins | sample 2277091 | NCBI WGS metagenome assembly SDBS01 (sample SAMN10404972, study PRJNA504765) | marine sediment metagenome | isolation source: marine sediment core GS10_PC15, 163 cmbsf | place: Arctic Ocean: Southern Knipovich Ridge | collected 2010 | reverse complement strand
CCTGATAGACTTAGGCGAGAACATTAATATCATTGACGTTCGCCTTTCTGAAGATTTCGTTACAGGTCACATCCCAGGCAGTATCAACTTGCCCAAGGATAAATGGGATACGCTGGAAGGGTTCAGTCACGACAGGAATAACATCGTATACTGTTATTCCGGCGTATGCCACCTGGCAGTCGAAGCTTGCCTGTTTTTTGCGGAGCGTGGCTACTCGGTAATGGAACTTGAAGGTGGTTTCGACGAATGGAAAAAGCACGAACTGCCTGTGGTAACCTAACACATTTAGTGCCTCCCAGGTTTTTTAACCTGGGGGGCTGTTCTTATTTCTTTTCCGAATTTATTTAGGTCACCGGGCTTCTGACTGTGCCGGACGTTGTTTTAGGTTTAACGCTCATCTTAATTGGGAAGTGTGTTTGATGCCACCTTGTTTTTTATTCTTGCAGGGGTGGAGGATTTTGGATAACCATCACTAACAACAATAAAGCCCGGTTTATTGTAAATTCAGGGCAATTTTGGTTTTTCTAACCGGGTTAGTTGACCTTAACTACGTCGGGGGATTTCCTATGGCTAAGGCCCTGACCAGTTTTCTACATCGCTGTGAGGTCCAAGCTTAAATTCGATTACTTTTTCCACTTCAATCATTAATTGTTTTTTCACCTGCGGCAGCGGCGGCTCCCCTTCGAGTCCCGGTGCATATCTGCTTTGTTTCGATACAATGGTTTGATGATCGCCGGTTTTTCGATTTATTTTAAAAAGCGGCTGCCGTGGCGGATAAATGAACTGCCGTGGACTGAGCATGGTTGAGCAATAGTCCAAAGCCAGACTTTCGGCATTAATTATTCGATCGAAAACTACTTGATCTCTCTTCTTGCGAGTGGGTCCAAATACATCAAATACGGCTGTGAGTCTATCCACCCATTTCGATAAGTCTGCAGATGAAAAAATGAAAGCATCGCTCATCTTACTTTACCTGAGCAAAAAACTTCGGTAATTTCATTATTGTTCCACACAGAAATCCATTCCGTTTGATGTACCGAAAATAGTGCGCCAATGGCTCACAATTTTACCGGCTTACAGAGATTCTTTTCACTGGCAGCAACCCGACCGCAGTTTCTACAAAAAGATTTGCCGTCTTTAACAAGGGCCTTATATTCTTTTGGATTGCTGATTTGGAATCCCAGATTGTTCAGATAGCACAGGTGTTTGTCGTGTCCGGGATGTGGCATTTTTGCTTTAGCCATATTCTTTTTCTCCAGATTCACATTATATTGTCATATGTTTCAGCTTATTCCGAAATAAGCTTTTCCCATTTGTGCCAACAATGTCTTTTTTTTGCATAAAACTGATAACCTCATCGTCAGGAACATCGTACCAATTGCTGTAAACTTCAGCCACGGCATGGAAGAATGGTGGTTTATCGAGAATCACAGTCTCATCAGCAACTTCTGCCAATTTTGCGGCTGTGGCCTGGCTTGCAACAGGCGAGGCTACTACGATTTTCCCTGCTTTTTTATTTTTGCATAGCATAATGGCAGCTTGCATAGTGGAACCCATGGCTATACCATCGTCAACCAACAGAACTATTTTACCCTCGATTGACAGGAGCGGCTGTCCTTCTCTGAGGACTTGAATTCGTCTTTCCAACTCTTGCTTTTGTTCTTCAAGAATCAATCGGATCACATCCGAAGAAAGCCTGCTGGAAACACGATCAACGAAAAAGGCGCTGCCGTCTTCTGCGATTGCTCCGAAACCGGCTTCAGGATTTTCAGGAAAGGGTAGTTTGCGCACAACAACTAATGACAATGGGACCCCCAAATATTGGGCGACATAGTATCCGACTTCAACCCCACCTCTTGGAATCGCCAATACTATACCGTCACACTTTTTATACATCTCTAAAGCTTCACCGAGCTTCTGTCCTGCATCCTGTCTGTCTTGAAACATGATTATATTTCCAGCACCTGATTTTAAATGACATCATTTGCTATCAAAGCGTTTTCAGCTCTATTTGCCGAGAGCTTGTTTTAGATCCATAGCGTGTTCCTGCTCGGTAGCCAGGATATTTCTTAACTGTTGTGCCAAGGCAAATTCTTTTAGCTGTTCGGTCTGCTCTATCCTTATTTTATACCTCTTTATTGCATCTTCTTCGCCATCAAGATCCTGTTGCAGCATCTGGTCATTATCTTTAGAAGTGGCGATTTTTCCCACATTAACACTTGGAGAACCGCCAAGGTAATCTATCTGGTCGGCTAAGATCATAGCATGTTGTATCTCCTCATTGGCGTGAATCTTGAGCTCCTTTATGATATCTCCATACGCTGCTCCGGTCATTACCGCTGCGTGATTTATGTACTGTATCGCGGCGGAATACTCCAGCTCCAGGTCCATATTTAACAAATCTATTAATTTTTCGATTGTTACAGCCATTTTTACTACCTCCTGTCAATCTGTGATTAGTTACATTTAAATTGACGAATTACATTACCTTGCATACTCCGGTTCGTTTCCTTCTTTCCATTTTATGTTGCAACCCATACTCGGTTTTTGATTGCTGCTGATGTACCCAAGACAAGCATGTTTGAAGCTGTTACAACCATAATAATCTCCTTTCTTCGGCATACTTTTGGACAAATCCCTTTTCAGTTGGACGGCTAAGCTATTGTAAAATATTGTTTTATTCTGTGATAAAACTATCCACATCACCAATCATTTCAACAGATTATAAATATCATTTATTAGCCTTTAACCGCAGCTTTCATGCAAAAACACCTTGCAAAAGACTACAAAGAAGGTAACCCCCTAATCTTATGGGCGGAATAGGGAAAATCCTTAAAACAGTTGCGTATTTACTCAAACAAAAGATATAGGTGGGCTTAATCAGTGGTATTTAGGAGCACTGGTTATAGTAACATTCATAATTGAGGCAACGGGGATGGTAAGAATAATTGTCGCTGATCACCCTCTCATATATAACGTAAAATAGTATCACATATCCACAAAAGATGGAAGCCTGACACTAAAAAACAACTGCCCCAAATTTTGAGGGCATTTGGGGCAGTTACAGGAGGAGGAATGCTTAAACAAATATTCTCAATGCATGTGTGCCGGCTCGCAGACTCTCTCCATGACCTCGTGAAGGAGATGCTCGTCTTTCATTTTTATGGCAATGTCCCCTATAGACAAGACACCCGTTACTTCTTCGTTGTCGCTGTCAAGAGCCAATAACCTGTGGATCTTTTTTTCTTCCATCATTTTCGCAGCCTCTTCCATATCCGTATCTTCAGAGCAACATATTGGTTCGGTCGTCATCGCTCTATTGACGGTAGTACTTTCCGGGTCTAATTTTTCAGCGACTATCCTGACTGCGATGTCACGATCAGTAATCATACCCACGATCTTATCTTCTTGTTCTACCGGCAGGACGCCCACATCAAAAGATTTCATCATCTCTGCTGTCTGGGTTATTGTTGCATCAGAACTGATTGTTTCAACCAGGCAGCCCTTGGGCTGCTTTTCCCTTTGATCCGCCTTCCCTCGGGGGGTATAATCATTCTTATGGTTGAAAAATCAAAATTCCTATCCTTTGCAACGGCCAGGAGATCAGCATCGGCATCTTGGCAGAAGAGATTATTTCCCAGATCAATCCTCTATTCAGTTCTCATTGCCCTTATAATATCCAACGCAATGGCCGCGCCGCGCGGCCTGATCGTGCAGGTAGGCGGGACTTGCCCGGCGCCGGGCGAAGGAAGGGTGATTCATTATCTGCTCCCTGACCAGGCGGCAGTGGAAAAGGCAAAGAACACCCACCGCAGTCAGGATTCCGTGAGAGTCGATCTCCTATCCGACCCTCAACTACCACATGCCGAGAACATCGTCCGCCACCTGGTTTGCGAAATCCCCGGGGCGGTCAGCTTTGAGGAGGCTATGCGTGTGCTTCGCCCGTTGGGGACCGCGCGCTTGAAAACCGCGCAGGGCTGGACCGAGATCACCAAGAAGTGGCCGGACGACATCGACGAATGGACCCACTGGCTTCATGGCCCGAGCGGCAATCCGGTTGCTGCCGACCAGCGAGTTGGACCGCCGCGCAGATTGCTGTGGTCCGCCACTCCCCGACGTTCGCGTTCCCATGAAAAGAGCCCGTCTCTCACGGGCATGGTGAGTGCCAAGGGTCGACTTTTCTACATCAATGACGAGGGTCCGATCAGTCTCGGCGGGGAGGTGCCGGACAAGTGGCGACTGGTGGGACGTGACGCCTTCAGCGGCGCGCTGCTGTGGAAAAAGCCTGTCCCTGACTGGGGCTGGGAGGCCTGGTCACCCAAGCAACCGATGAACCTGCGCTGGGGCAATCCCCGCTTTATCCATCGCCGGCTGGTCGCCGTCGGCGATCGTGTCTACGTCACTCTCGGGTACTCAGCGCCGGTGAGCGTGTTTGATGCAGAGACCGGGGGAGTGATCCGGACGCTGGCAGGTACCGAGAACACGTCCGAGATCCTTTTCCATAACGGCCTGCTCGTTCTCTCAATCGCTACTCAGGACAAGACCCAAATCAAGTCCGCACCCCCGCTTGCCATCCTCGTTGTCGACCCGGAAACCGGCAAGATTCAGTGGCGGTCCGAGCCTATGCCGTCTTTGGCGGACTTGAGCGAACGCGGCAAATCCAACGTCTTAAAACAGGGACGGTTGATGATTGCGGCAGATAAGGACCGGGTTGTTGCAGCCACCACCGATGAAATTGTCGGCTATGCCCTCGATTCCGGCAAAGAGGTGTGGCGAGTTGCCCGCCCCGGCCTGCCCACAAAGAAGTCCAAGAAATCCAAAGATCCCGAGAAGAAAGAACAGGCGCCTCGCAAGCTGCCAAGTGTCGGCACTCACAATATCGGCATGCTTGTTCTGGACAGTGGACGTGTGTACTTCGGGCAACCGCAGAAAGCGGGGAAAGTCAGCAACTTGATCACCATGACCTTGCTTTGTCTGAATATCGAAACCGGCAAAGAGCTGTGGCGCGGAAACTACCAGGACTGGACCTACACGACCAGCTTCAATGTCTACGCCGTGAAGGACAAACTAGTGGTCCACGACAAAGGCCCGGTGTTGGTTCTACTAGACGCGGCCACGGGACAGGTCGTGAAGAGGCATGACATAAGCGCCGTCAACTCGCATCATCACCACCGTTGCTACCGCAACAAGGCGACCGAGAAGTATGTGCTGATGGGGAAGGAGGGTGTGGAGTACCTGGACATTGAGACTGGTGAAGTCGTCGTTAATCGTTGGGTCCGCGGCACCTGCCTGTACGGGATCATGCCAGCCAACGGCCTGTTGTACACCTCGCCAGCCGCCTGCGCCTGCAACCAGATGAACCGACTCGACGGCTTTGCCGCACTGGCCACGGCCACGTCAGGCCAGGCCACCAAAGCTAACAATCCCCTGATCAAAGGACCGGCATACGGTTCAGCCGGAAAGGCGCTAGCCGTCGATGCCTGGCCACAGTATCGTCGTGATGCAGTGCGCTCGGGCCAGGTGGATTTTTCCCCGACAACTGGTGACGGATGGAAAGTGCAGCTCCCGGGCAAACTAACTGCCCCCGTCAGTGACGGCACAGCACTCTATCTCGGTTGCGGCGATCAGGTCGTGGCTCTCAGCTGTGCCGACGGGCGCACACTCTGGCGTGCACGCGGCCGGATTGACTCACCGCCGACGTTATACAAGGGACTCCTGCTGTTTGGTACCCGAGATGGATGGGTTCATTGTTTGCGCGCCGCCGACGGTCGGCTTGCCTGGCAATTCCGCGCCGCACCGACCGAACGGTTCATCCTTGACGACAGCCGACTGGAATCAGTCTGGCCGCTGCACGGGTCGCTGATGCTGTTTAAGGGACGGGTGTATGCAACTGCCGGACGCAGCTCCTTCATCGATGGCGGGCTTCGCATTTATGCCTTGAATCCGGAGACCGGAGCCGTCGTCACCGCCTCGACGTTCTTCACCGAACAGACGAAACAGTCGGACTACTATGAGGGTGTCACCAACGACCTGCTGGTCAGTGACGGAGAATCACTTTTCCTGAAACACATGAAGATCGACCCCGGGACCTTGGCGATCAGTCGTCTGCAATGGTGGGAATTCTCAGGCCCCGACGGTAAGCTCAAGGCTTACGACAAGTCCATGGTCAAGCTACCCATAGAAAAGGAGCGCACGTCGGTCCTGTCCAGTGCCTCGGGCTTCTTGGACGACGAGCTCTTCGGCCGGGCCCACGTCCAGCTGGACGGCGCCGAGTTTTGTAACCGTCTGTCCTTCAATGCCAAGTACGCCTATGGTGTTCGTCACAGTCAGGGCCCGGGTCACTTCCAGTTTCACGTTGCCGGCAAAGACGGGTTCCCCGTGCTCTGTTTCGACCGTCAGTCCAATAAAGCACCTGAGAAGAAGAAGGGGCGCAACTACGGCGGGAATGGCAGTGCCCCGGCCGATCACCGGGTCATCTGGAAGCATGACCTCCCCGTAAGACCCAGCGCCATCTTGGCCGTAGGCGGCAAGGTGTTGGTTGGGGGAGGCCCGGACCAGGTCGACAAGGCAGACCCGTTCCGCAGCTTCGAATGGCGTGCCGGCGGATTGCTACACACCCTGAACTGCGCGGATGGCAAAACGCTTTCCGAACAGAAGCTCTCCGCGCCCCCCGTCCACGAAGGCCTCATCGCTGTCAAAGCCGGCATCTTCGTCTGTCTGAAGGACGGCACAGTGTCGAAGCTGTAGCTCCCACATTCCTGTGGGAGTCCTCGTTCAACATTGCCCCGGGGAAGCTCTCCACCATAAAGGCTCATTGAAAAGTTCATGCATGAGACTGCTTCGGCAAATAAAACAACAATAGTTTCAACCCGGAAATTATGGCTAAAAACACCCTTTTTCATGAGCTGGAAAACACCCTGATTTCCAGGTGACATTATGTCTCCAAAATGACTCCACAAATGTTGATTTTGCCTATATCGAGTCCGAATAAATGTCAATTTTTTGCGAAAATACAGATATTTATTGATATTTTAAGTGTGTAATCGGATTAAGTATCCGGTGACGAAGAAATGTGTCAATCATATAATTCTTTTGGGAATAAAAAAGAGCTGACAGTGTCTCAGATTGCCAAACCTTTGGTCAAGATAGAAGGTGTGTTATTAGCTGTTTTTTCTCTTGAAGAGTTACATCCCCGGTACTATATTCACTTGTGTATATTGTAATTGATTTTCCATTCATTTTATCATTTGGAGGTTATTGACATGTGTGAACACTGCACACGACGGGAGTTCCTGGGAACTGGAGTAGCCAGTGGATTGATGCTCGCCGGCGCAACTTGGTCGCATGCTTGGGCTTCGCAATCGCCGCCTCCCCAATCCCGGGGAAAGTCACGAATCTGCGTCGTCTTCACCGGCACGCCTGTACCGGATCACCGCGATTGGGGAGCCGACGCCAGGCAAGTAGAAGTCATAAGAACTCGCCTGGCCAGGGCGGAAAAGGAGTTGGGAAACGTCGAACTAATAATAGGGCAGTCGAGCAATGCCCAGCAAACGGCGGCTCTGTTAAAGAAGGCGGGGCCGGAAGCGCCGGTCCTTACGATCAACGTGCAAAACTTTGCCTTAACAAGGGTAGTCAAGCCGATTCTTGACGGATCGCATCCCATGGTGTTATTCTCGCTGCCAGCCAGCGGTCACGATTGGATGTATGCTCCCCGTTGGCATCGTCAGGGACATCGCGTCACCCTTCTGGCCAGCAGCGACTACGACGAGCTCGAACGGGCCCTTCGTATGCTGAGAGTAATTCCTATGATGAAGCAGACTCGGATCCTCCTCTTCCCTCCGGCTCGAGGCACGATGCCTGCCCAGTCTCCGGATCAAGTCAAGAAGCGTTTGGGTGCCGATGTCGTGGCCATAGAAGAGAAAACCTTCAACGAGATGATTTCCGCCGCGGAAGACAACGCCGTTCGAGCTGAGATCAACCGCTGGATAAAAAACGCGAAGGAAATCATTGAACCGAACAAAGAGGATATCAGGAAGGCCGCTCGCGTCAGTGTGGCGCTGCAACGTTTAATGGAGCAGGAACGGGCCCAGGGGTTGGCCGTGGGCACCTGTATGGGATGGTTGCCAAAAGGATTTCCCTGCCTGGGATTTGCTCGTCTTCGCGACAACGGTATCCCCGCGGCTTGCGAGGGGGACATGGACTCGTTATTGACCATGCTCCTATTTCAATATATGATCGATCGTCCCGGATTCCAGGGCAACGCTACTTTCGATACCTCTCGCAACGCTTTGTGGACCGCCCATTGCACGGCACCACTGAAGATGGATGGCCCTAATGGTAAGGAGGCGCCATACCTGTTGCGCGGGCATTCCGAGGTCGGCGGTAGTGGCTGTGTGCCCGAGATTCAATACCGCCTTGGCGAGACCATCACCCGCACCAAGATGATTAACCTAGATACGATACTCGCCTCAACGGGTAAGATTATCGAAGTTCCGGCCAAGTCGGTCCACGGTTGTCGCACCCAGATTGTCACTGAAGTTCGCGACGCAGCGAAGATGGCTGCCAACTGGAGCAGCGTTCTTGAGACCGAGGACGCCATGACGCTGCTGCACCGCGTGGTGTTCTATGGTGACCACATGCAAAGCGTGCACCACCTGGCACGCTTGATGGGTATGAAGGTTGTCACGGAAGGTTGAACGAACACCTGAATTGCGAATCTTTGGACAACATGGTCGGCCTATGTCGTTTACAGGGAGTCGGAATAATGGATTATAAAGCATTCATCCGGCGCGCGGCAACGCCCATAGAGGTGTGTAGGCCTCGATGTCGGTAAAGTGCATCGATGTCCCACAAAAAAACCGTATCCGTTGAGTCTGGAAAATCAGAGATTGAAGTGGCAATCGTATTAACATTGGCAAGGTTCACACCCTGAGCTGCACAATCCTGCAGGTCGATAGTCCATTTCGTTCGCTCATCTATCAGCGCCGCGTCGGGATTAAGGTGACCATCTTCATTGTTAGCCATCAAAACAATGATTTGTCTTGCAGAGCACCTTTATCCATATACAATTACGGTTAAAAGTGGACGTATTGCCGATTCAAACAATAAGGAAGGAGATGACGATGTGTAAGATTTATAGTTTTCGGAAAGTTGGTTTTTTCTCTCTGCTTTCATTTGTGGTTGTCCAGTTGGCCCTTGCCCAAGGTCTTCCAGTTTCGCCAGAAGAGCCACAGAGGACCACTGTCGTGGCGTTCGTCAACGTGAATGTCGTTCCAATGGACAGAGAGCGAGTACTTAAGAATCAGACAGTCATCGTTAAAGCCGGACACATCGTTGCCGTCGAGCCATGCGGCGAGGTCGAGATACCAGAAGGTACGCTGCGCATTGATGGGAAAAACAAGTATCTCCTCCCGGGCCTGGCGGATATGCATTTGCATGCATGGAACACAGATGTTCTTTTGTTGCTGATTGCAAACGGAGTGACGACGGTGAGGCAGATGGCCGGCTCACCGAGAACACTCGAGTGGCAAACAAAGATCGCCCAAGGAGAGCTCATCGGGCCCAACATGTACACTGCGGGTCCGATCATAGAGGGAGAGCCACCGCCTGAGCTAAAGATGGTTATTCCGGTAAGGGGCAAGAAATTGGTTGCCACCGCCACCGAAGCCGCTGCGGAAGTCGCTCGACAGAAGGCCGCCGGCTATGACTTCATCAAGGTCTACAACAACATTCCCCTTGATGCATATAACGGCTTGGTGGCAGCTGCCAAGGCACACGGATTACGTGTGGCTGGACACGTACCCTTTCCAGTGGGGCTCGACGGCGCCTTTGAGGCCGGGCAGAGGACAATCGAGCATCTAAGAGGTTATATCTGGAAACTGGTGCCCAAGGACGCACCGGAGCAGCCAAGTCCAGTTTATCGCGACAGAGCCGTAGCGTGGCAATACGCCGAGGTTTCGCGAATGGGGGCTCTGGCACAAGCCACTGTTGAAGCAGGCGTTTTCAACTGTCCAACACTGATAGTCGCCCGATACGGCTTAGCGCCAAAGGAGGTAAGAGACCGCTACCGATCTCGACCGTTCGGCGTCTATATGTACGCACCAGCGCCACCGCCAAAGCCTGGTTCGAAAAAGCGGGCAAGCTGGCGGGATGCTTTTACCGAGGAAGACTTTAAAGCCGTCGCCCGCGGGTATGCGAAGCGAGAGGCTCTTGTGCGTGCACTAAGGGATGAAGGAGCCAAGATTCTTTCCGGCACTGACGTGGAACCAGCCGGGTTTGCGCTGCATGTCGAACTGCAGAATCTTCTCGACGCCGGCCTCACTCCTTATGAAGTCCTCGAGGCAGCCACATGCAATCCCGCTGAAGCACTTGGACAGCCGGACATGTTTGGAACGGTGGCTGTCAGCAAACGGGCGGACCTGATCATGGTCTCTGCGAATCCAATCGACGACATCGCCAACGCCTCCCGTCTCTGTGGTGTCATGGTGAGCGGCCGTTGGTATCCAAAGAAGGAACTAGATCGCTTCCTGGAGGAGGTTCGCCAACACCGAGCCCATCAGGCGCAATAACCGCAAGCATTTAAAATCATGTGTTGCTACATCCGCATTATCAGATATGATAATGAATATTGCAGTTCATGTGGGAAAAACCACATAAAACCGGTTGTCCTTTTTACCCGAGGTGTCCTCGGCGCCAGAGTGATTGTTTAGAGCAGATGCCGGCACTTAAAATGGGGAAAAACACTTATACTGACATTTCCCATTTAAACGGTTGAAAAACATAATTTTCTCCGTACGACATCAATAATCTTATGAAATTCACCTTGAACTATCAAGAGATTTCGCTTTCAAAGTCACCTCTTTCAGGAGATGGAAAACACCACAATTTTCAGGTGACATTATGACTCCATTTTGTCACCACAAATGCTGATTTTGCCTATATCAAGTCCGCATAAATGTCCATTTTTTGCGAAAATACAAATATTTTTTATAATTTTCTATGTGTAATCGGATTAAGTAGACGTATAAAAAGAGAACCGAATAATTCATCTGTAAATGGTATCGTGTAACCATAATTCAGGGTAGCTATATATTTTTGAACCGCACGCACGCTGCACAAGAATCTCTGGGATAGGAAATGCGAGCAGCGACATCGCCACGGCCTCGGCGAGTAAATTAGTTTTGATTCGGTGTCGCGTCACATTCTGACCTCTACGTTGCTCGTCACCGCTGGCGACCAACCAACGGATCCAGAAATTTATAGAATTCCTGTGTCGCCGGATCGTCTGGCTTACCGAGGTCGTTGTTCAAGCGGCTGTGGTTGCTGTCGCGCTTGCCATATGCTTTGGCCGGAATGTCCGCTTCCTTCAACACGCTCTCAAGTCGACGCGCCTGAACTCGCGTATCTGGGTTGCCGGGAAAATACAGGATGAGGAACGGCGGTATGCCTTTGTCTTTGGCCACATGCGTCACGGCAGAGAAGTCGACGTGCTTCTCCGGGTCGTTCCCGAATTTCTGCCGATGACCAAACGTAAACATCTTGCCGCCGTAGAGCGCTTGCCGGTGCTCCGCGGTCATGATGATTTTGGGAATGTCATACGTATCGCCGTCCACCGGGACGCAGCCTTTGAGGACATCGAATGACACGCCTTCTTTCTTCAGATACCGACCGTCGATGCAGATCAACGCCGCCAACTGGGCACCAGCGGAATGTCCACCGACAAAGATCCGCTTGGAATCGCCGCCGTACGCAGCAATGTTGTTGTGCACCCAGCCGAGCGACTTGGCCACGTCGCCAATCAACTCTTCCATTTTCACTTCCGGCAGCAGTCGATAATTCGTCGAGACAAAGACAAAACCCCGCTCGGTCAGCACCTTGGGTTTTAGTGCGACATTGCTCTTGTCACCAACCTGCCATCCGCCGCCGTGAATCCAGAACATGACGGGCAGGGGCTTCCCGGCCGGTTCTTCTGGCGTGTAAATATCGAGGACTTGGCGCTTGTGACCGTTCTCCACATACGAAATGTCGGACGTCAACTTCTGGGCGGTGGCGCCGTTGCAAAGGAAGAGCAACGGGAGAACGAAGGAAACGATCCTGAGATTCATGGCATCGATTTTCTTTGAAGTTAGATTTTTCATTTTGGTTCTTTCATCTGCGATTTTGTTGACGGTTCTATTTCTTCTGCATTTCCAGCAACTCAACCATTCCTTTTCCCAATGTTTCGCCAATCAGCACATACGTCTCGACTGATAGGAAATTTGATTTCCACCGACAGAAGTAATTATACCAACAAAGGGGTTAACGATACAAGGGGGAAAACAACGGCTTCCCTGGAGCAAACCTAACTGCGATAGCAGCGTAGAAACAACACAGGAAATGAGAACAAGCCAAACAGAACTGGAGGAATAAGGAAGTCCTTTTTGGCGTTGAAAATTACAGGCCATAGGACAGCAATGCGTGTGACGAGCCGAAGGATTGGCATACCGTATCGTGAGAAGGGCTAAATGCCAATTTTTTACGAAAATACTAAGTTTTTTTGAGAATTTTTAGTGTAACATCGGATTGAGTATACGGCAAGAAATAAATGTATGTTCCAAAGCCTGCACAAATTGTGTTGAAGGATCAGTTCTCAGGGATCAGCTCCCACCATAGTTTAGGATAGTCCTGACCTTCAAGAATCCACCAGATATACTCGATGCCGATTACGGTTCTGGCTTTGATTCTTGCGGGGCTGGTCGATACAGCCAAATATCGTCGAAGTACATCTTACCTGAGCCGCCAGCAACAGGATTACTCCAGTTAACGCCAGAAGTACTGCCAGGAAGCCACATGGCAATTCATAGATGAGAAAAATATGCAATCTTTCATATCCACTCCCTCATGATCCGCAGGTACTCGCGGCAGGTTTCTCGCATGTCGGGATCGCCGGGATGCCGATCCTGCTCGATGGAAGCGAAGCCGTTGAAGCCGATCTGCTTGAGGGCCGTGACAATCGCCTGGATGTCCATCACACCCCGACCGAATGGTGGGAACTGTCGCATCAAGCCGTCGATATCGCGCATGTGCACGTTCATTAGGTGCTTGCCCACTTTGTGGATAGCGACCGGAGGGTATTCCCGCTGGAGCAGCGTCCAGCCCACGTCAAGGTTGTAGCCCAGATCATCGTCGCGAATCTGGTCCCACAGCCGTAGAAACGACGCCGCATCCGGGACCAGGCAATGTGTGTGCTGCTCGATGGAGAACTTCAGACCGTGGGCTTTCGCCCGTGACAGGCAGGCTTTGGTGGTCTCCACGTAGGCATTCCACACCCGGTCCCAATCGAATCCTTCCGCAATGTCGATGTGATACTTCTGGCCTGGTTTGGGCCTGGTGATCTCGTAGTAGCGAGGCAGATACTCCGTCGGTCCTTTCAGCTCGCGCGCCCAGGGAGCTACGATATTGATGATCGGCGCGTCCAGCTCTTTCCCGATTTGACAGCCGGCTTCGAAGTAGGCGAGTGCCTGCTCGCGAGCGGCTCGATCCGTGCTTGAGAGGTCCTCGACTACCGGCTGGAAGAGGACGAACTGCGACACACGTAATTTGTTTCGCTGGAGCTTTTGGTTGAGCCGGGCGATCCGAGCGTCTGTCCAGAATTCCTTGAGGTCTCTACGTGCCGTAACGATCAATTCGACGCCGTCAAATCCCAGCTCACCGATGACATCCAGGGCCAGCTCGGGGTTCGCGGCGGGGCCAAGACTGTGAAAACACCAGCTCAGACAGCCAACTTGGGGCTTGCCTTGCGGGCGTGACTGAATTTCTGCTGCCGTCGCAGACAGTGGCAGTCCCGAAGCTGCGATCGCGGCGGTCTGGAGAAACTGGCGTCGATTCAAATCAAGTCGAGTCTTCATAATTCTAATCCTTCTTGTTAGGGTGAGTGGTGACGATGCCACCCGTTGTTTTCTTCTTCCCACACCGAGCTTGCAGGCTGTGAATCCTATAACCTATAGTGTACCGGTGGACTCTGCCTCTTCGAGAGCGAGGAACCAGGGCGTGGCAGACAGTCCACCCCAGCCGGATGGGTTATGGTTCGTCAGGAATACCTTTCGCAACGTTTCGTCATACGGCACCAGGGCTGTCCACAGCACGCCGGGTGAGTTTCTCCATCTTGGGTCCGGCTGACCACCATCGATGCGCTGGAACTTGGCGCCGGTCACCTGCTGGTTCCACATGAAGTCACGGTTCGTACCGATTAGCCGCTGTATGTCCTCCTTCGTGAAGACTAACCCGTGCTCGAAGGCCGTGACGATGGCCTCGACATCGATTCCGTAATAGCCGCCATTAGGATGAACACCGACCCAGTGCTTGGGCGAACCATCGGCCTTGTAGTCCCACGATCCCGCGGGCTCCCAGTAGTTCCAGACAAAGTACGTTCCGTCCTGGCGCGTCTTCATCCGCGATTTCATGAGCCGGAACCATTTCTCCGCCCGCTCCCGATAAACGGATTTCCTCGTCACATCGTACATTGCGATCAGCCAGCGAGCGATGTGGTTCTCCTTATTGTCGGGATTAGAGAAACCGTCGGTGTTGCGCCGGGCGTAGCCCTCAGTCCATTGTCCGGTCTTCGGATCGATACCGAAAAGGGGAACCACCCACAGTCCGCCTTTGGCGATCTCGCGCCAACAGCCTCGCGAATCCCACTTTTCGAAGACCTGCTCGGCCAATCTAAGATACGCCTGGGCCTGCGAGTCGAATTTGCCCTTGAGCGAGGGGGTTTTGAGGATCTTATCCGCCATCAGGACGACCGGGCGCAGAAGCATCGCCTCTCCCAGCAGGCTGTCTGTGTAGAAGCTTTCTGTGGCGTCCATTCCGCTTTTGGGCCAACCGATAAAACCATCCGGCTCTTCGATGCCGCGGCGAACACATGAGTCCATCCAGTCGATCAGCATCTCGACCCACTTCGGATCGCGCGTCGCCAAATACCCATAGTAGAAGCCGTTCAGAAACGGGCTGACGAGCCAGCCGAGTTGTTCACCCATTTCCTTGTTGCAGTAGCGAGAGCGGGCTCTGCCCAGAATGTTCTTCTCCCATCGGGCGAGCCAATCCTGAGTCAGGTCCGCACTGGCAGCGCCGCGCACGTCACTCTTCAATGACGGCAATGCGGCCCCGGCAAAGACCAGATCCCATAGGAATTCACGGCGATTCATGACTTCATTTCTCCTCCGAAGGATATTGCGATTCGATTCTGACGGTCGTTGCCAAGGGCTTGTTATTCACTATGCCGCCGAGATCACCCATGGTGTTGAAATGCACCTGCCATCGGCCCGCAATGTTGACTCCTGCCGGCGCCGCAAAAGTGACTTCGGCTGGCTGACGGACTTGCTCATCGACGATCTCGAAAACATGCAGGAAAAGGGAGCGGTTCCCTTCGTTCG
>SDBS01003499.1_pt1 | contig 15419 bp, 13 predicted proteins | sample 2277091 | NCBI WGS metagenome assembly SDBS01 (sample SAMN10404972, study PRJNA504765) | marine sediment metagenome | isolation source: marine sediment core GS10_PC15, 163 cmbsf | place: Arctic Ocean: Southern Knipovich Ridge | collected 2010 | reverse complement strand
TATACACATTCCGATTCAAGAATTGGTTTTTGACGGCGTCGGCTATTTCCTCAAATTTTCCTTCTGCTTCTCGCTCCGTGTCTATGAACACTGAAGCTCGTCGCAGATGGGAAATTTGAGGGCCTCCTGGCCAAAATTCCAATTCTTGAATCGGAATGTGTATAACACCCAATATTGAGATTGCTGCTATTAAAAGGTGGTTCATGAAACAACTCGCAAACATGACTGGCTGGTCAGGTAACTCAGAAGAAGGACTGCTGAAGTTTGCAAGAAAATGCACCTCTAAAAAAACCGTTGGAATAATCGAAGCAAAGTTTGACAATTTCTTTGGAAAAGAGGCAAAAAACGATGGTGCATTTGCCTCTGACTATTGCGATAAATTAAAAAATCAAAACTTCAATGCTTGGAAAATCAATTATTTCCCAGCTCCATACCAAATACGAAGTCACCACTCTCTTCCTTTAAATGATCTTATCTCTGAGGGAATCAATGATAATCTGAGTGATTATCCCTTTGAAGCAATAGGATCAGCTGCAGATATCATTGCACAACAGGTACTCTTCAAAAAGGGCAACCAAGATATACATACCATGTTCCTCGTAGGGGGAAGCGATGCAACACCTGACTTAGATCTCATGCGTGTTGTGGAACCTCTTGTTAAAGCAGCAAAGAATGCAAAAATTGGTAAGGATGAGATTGAGAATGTTATTTAGCTGCCATTTGCAATAGAGAGGAGCTGCAGCTTCGCACTAAGAGGGCTTGATGAAATATACACATCGGGGATGAAGAATTGGGAATTTGACAAGGAGGCTTCTCAAATTTTTTGTCCAGTACAGAGCTCTCTAACACTGGTTTTAAAATAATTTATACTTATTTACATAAAAAACAACTTTTGATACAATATATTTTTAAAACTAAAACAAAGGTATTTTTATGAAAATAACATCTTATTCAGGTTGTCTGCTTAATAAAACAAACTCTTCCGAAATCCAAAAAAATAATAGCTATATTAAATCTGCTTTGAAATTCCCAATAAACCGCATTGTATTCGCTGCCGTGACAGCCTTTGCAATTATGGAAACAATTCTTTTTACAACTGCCACTGTTGTCTTTTCTCCTCTTTATTTAATCTCTAATAATCACTTCAACTCAATTAAAAATGAAGCTGTCGATTCTGCAATGACTGCAGCCCTCGCTGCTAAGCGCTTTTTTGGATGCGGCACAATTACAAATGAAGAAAACTCACTTTCCAATCCAAAAAAACTCGAAAAGAATGACTCACAATCAACTACGCAACCTACTACTACATGGGAAAAAGGACTCCAATTTTTGAAAAATCGCGTTTCAGACCTCACTCATGTCGCCGTTAAACACCCCAATACAACACTTGTCGCCCTTGTCGCAGTTGGCGTTTTTAGCGCCTGGTACTTTGGTGCTTTTGATGTTCTATTTTCTAACTCTTCTGATCTCTCTAATACTTCGAAATTAGAACAAGGTCTTGATACAACAATTGTAAATAAAAAAATCGATCAAGTAACAAGTAACATTACATCTTCCATTCCTATGGGAAACTCGAAATTTACTTCACTTGATAACACAAAAAAAACAAACATTAGTGGATTAATAGATATAGCAAAAAAGCCCCCTGCCCCTGACTATAATTACATTGCTAGTAAAGCAAATTCAATTGGAACTTCGTTAGAGAATATGAAGCCAGCTGTTTGCCCTAAATTAACCCTTGTACAAGAAGAGAACGTCAATATGCTTGTAAATTTTAATACAGTAAAAAATCTCGAGGAAGTTAATAGACAAATAAGAGTAAATAATTTTATGAATAATCTACCGAGGGATAGTGGGATAGCCTTGAGTTCAGAAGAACTACGCAATCGGATCAAAGAAGACTTATTCGGTTAGGGTTTCTAGTGGGGTAAATCCAGCTTTTTTTGAGAATTTTCTCTCATTTTTGTTCCTCGAGTAGCGAATTTTATACACATTCCGATTCAAGGATTGGTTTTTGTTTGAGAAGCCTTCTTGTCAAATTCCCAATTCTTGAATCGGAATGTGTATAGCAAAATCGAAAACGAAGTTTTGTCCAAAAAGATCCGTAGATTTTATGAACTTATTTCTTGCGATTGGTATTAGTCATTGAAAGCAAATTCGAGTTCTTCTTCACCCTCTTTGTCGATATGGCGCTTGATCCGCTCGCTGAACGACTTGAAGCCGGTACCTCCAGGAATCATGTGCCCCATGATGAGGTTGGACTTGAAGTCGAGCAAGTAGTCAGTTTTCGCCTCACAGGCTGCATCGGTAAGGACACGAGTGGTCTCCTGGAATGAAGCCGCTGATATCCACGACTCTGTCGAGAGAGAAGCTTTGGTGATCCCGAGGAGAACGGGTGTTGCTTGCGCAGCTCTTCCCCCTTCGTTCATTACTTTGCGATTCTGGTTGTGGAATTGTTTTTTACCTACATCTTCCCCGTAGAGGAATGTGGTGTCACCAGGATCGATCACTCGCACTTTTTGAAGCATCTGACGGACGATGATCTCGATATGTTTATCATTGATGTCGACCCCTTGGAGGCGATACACTTCTTGAACTTGATTGACGAGGTATTTTTGCAGCTCGCGCACCCCACAGATATCGAGAATCTCATGCGGAATGACAAGTCCATCAGTGAGTTGCTGTCCTTTCACAACGTGATCTCCTTTTTGGATGATCAAGTGTTTAGTGAGTGGGATGAGGTGTTCTTCTTCCATACCGGAATCTTCATCGCGTACGATAACAATGCGCTTGCTCTTTTGTACGCCGCGGAAATCAACTTCACCATCAATCTTGGCAATCTCGGCTGCATCTTTGGGTTTGCGTGCTTCAAAGAGTTCCGCAACACGGGGAAGACCCCCGGTGATGTCTTTGGTCTTGATGGCACCGCGAGGAAGGCGTGCGAGAAGCATCCCTGCTTGAACGTATTCTCCTTCTTCGACTGAAATGAAGGCACCGGATGGAATTGCATAGGTTCCCACTAGTTCGCTATATTCCTGATCGGCGTAGATCACGATTTGTGGATGGAGCTCTCCACGATGTTGTTTCACAATCGTTTCAGGTTTTCCAGTTTGTTTGTTGATCTCGCGCTGGGTAGAAATTCCTTCAACAAGGTCTTCATATTTCACATATCCAGGACGTTCACAGATAATGGGGATATTGTGTTGTTCCCAAACAGCAACCTGTTGGTCTTTTTTTACTTTTGCCCCATCGGCAAGCAGGATACGTGTTCCGAGCTCGACATTGAAGCTATGGAGCGGCTCAAGGGATTTAGTGCTGAGGAGTTTTTTTACCTCTTCTAAGTTGCGCCCCTCGTCTTGAACGACATGGAGCATTCCGTTCTTGTTGAGAGCAAGCCATTCTCCATCTTGGTTCTGCACGGTGCGCAGATCCATATAGACGAGGATCCCATCTTCTTCCGAAATAATCTCGGGAGTGAGATGCGCGGCTGCAATTCCCCCTAAGTGGAATGTTCTCATTGTCAACTGTGTTCCCGGTTCCCCAATTGACTGGGCAGCGATGATTCCAACGGCTTCTCCGTGCCCAACCATGCGTCCATTGGCGAGGTTGATGCCATAGCATTGGCAACAAACACCTCGTTCCGATTCACAGGTAAGGGCCGAGCGGATGCGAATGGATTCGATTCCAGAATCGTCGATCGCCTCTGCTTGTGGAAGAGTCAAAACGGTTCCTGCTTTGGCGAGGATTTTGGTTTGATCCCCGGGCTGGTAGAGGTCATCGACAACAGTGCGGCCATAGATCCGATCAGTGAGTGGAAGAAGTTCTTCTTGTCCCTGCTTAATCGCGCTCACTTCAATGCCATTCAATGTTCCGCAGTCATCTTCGATGATGATAACGTCTTGCGAAACGTCAACGAGACGGCGGGTCAAATACCCTGAGTCGGCTGTTTTGAGGGCCGTATCGGCCAGACCTTTACGAGCACCGTGAGTAGAGATTGAGTACTCAAGGACACTGAGGCCTTCACGGAAGTTAGCTGTAATCGGCGACTCGATAATTGCACCGGAAGGTTTTGCCATCAGACCCCGCATCGCACCGAGCTGCTTGACCTGCGATCTGGTTCCACGTGCTCCGGAATCCATCATGAGATAGATGGGATTCAGCTCCTGGTCTTTGGGTTCACTTATCAGTTTGAAAAGTTGTTCAGAAAGGTCATCTGATACTTCTGTCCAAATGCTAATGACCTTAGAGTAGCGCTCGCCATCGGTGATGATTCCGTCTTCATATTGCTTTCGGACTACTTCAATTCGCTTGTGCGCTGCATCCATTACTTCTTGCTTATTGCTAGGAATGCGCACATCGCAAATTCCAATCGAAAGTGCCGATTTTGTCGCCTCAGAGAACCCAAGATTTTTCAGGCTATCGAGGAATTTGACTGTTGCTTCTAGTCCCACTTTTTTATAGGTCTCTAAAACAAGTTCGCTCATTTTTTTCTTGCGCAAAGCATAGTTTTGGAAGCCAAGCTCTTTGGGAACAATCGTATTGAAAATCACACGTCCTGGTGTAGTCGTGATGATCCCTTCAGGGAGCTTGAGCTTAATTTTTTCATGGATGTGCAAACCTCGTCCCAAGTCATCGCGGCGTTTTCCTTCTTCAATCTCTTCATCCCAATTGAAGCTTCCTGCAGCTTGCATGGCGAGAAGCACTTCATCTGGGTCGGAGAAAATTTTTGTTTTTTTGCCATGATCTTCTGGAATATAAATGGGATCATGCATGAGGTAGTAAAGGCCCAAAATCATATCTTGCGAAGGAACAGCAGATGGTTTTCCAGAAGAGGGCAAGAAAATGTTATCGGGTGCCATCATGAGGAGTTTTGCCTCTAGCTGTGCCTCGACGGAGAGAGGAATGTGGACCGCCATTTGGTCCCCATCGAAGTCGGCGTTGAAGGCCGAGCAGACGAGGGGATGGATCCGGATTGCTTTTCCTTCAATCAAAATCGGTTCAAAGGCCTGAATCCCGAGGCGGTGCAATGTGGGCGCACGATTGAGGAGAACAGGATGTCCTTTAATGATTTCTTCAAGCACATCCCATACTTCAGGAGCTTGACGCTGGATCATTTTTTTTGCCGATCGAATGGTGTATACGTACCCCCGATCTTTGAGTTGTTTCACAATGAAGGGCTCAAAGAGATCAAGGGCCATTTGCTTAGGGAGTCCGCACTGATTGAATTTGAGTTCGGGGCCGACGATGATCACGCTTCGACCTGAATAATCAACCCGCTTTCCAAGGAGGTTTTGACGGAAACGCCCTGTTTTTCCCTTAAGCATTTCTGAAAGGGCTTTTAAGGGGCGATTGCCTGCTCCCATCACGGGATGGCCATGACGGCCATTGTCAAAGAGGGCGTCGACCGCTTCTTGGAGCATCCGCTTTTCGTTGCGAATGATCACATCGGGTGTCTTGAGACGCAAAATCGCTTTCAAACGGTTATTTCGGTTGATGACACGTCTATACAGGTCATTCAAATCGGAAGTTGCAAAGCGTCCTCCATCAAGAGGGACAAGGGGGCGAAGATCGGGAGGGATGACGGGAACACAGGACATCACCATCCAATCTGGACGGTTGGGTGAGAAGGCAAAGCTTTCGACAATTTTGAGTCGCTTGGCGAGTTTCATTCGCGCTTGCATAGACTTTGTCTTGCGGAGTTTTTCTTTTAGTTCTGTGACAAGAAGGCTCAAATCTTCTTTTTCGAGGAGTTCGTTGATTGCCTCTCCCCCAATGCGAGCGGTGAAGCTACCGGAGCCCCATTTTTCTTGTGCTTCGCGAAATTCAGTATCGTTGAGAAGTTGTTTGGGCTCTAGTGTCGAACGACCTGGATCGGTGACGACATATTCTTCATAATAGATCACACGTTCCAATTCATTGGCAGACATTCCAAGAATGTTTCCAATGCGCGATGGCATCGATTTGAAGAACCAGATGTGGACCACAGGAACGGCCAGTTCAATGTGTGCCATTCTCTCACGCCGTACCTTAGAGAGGGTCACTTCCACACCACACCGATCACAGACAATTCCTTTGTGTTTGATCTTTTTGTACTTTCCACAAGCACATTCCCAATCTCTTGTAGGGCCGAAAATCTTTTCGCAGAACAGTCCCCCTTTTTCAGGTTTGAATGTCCGGTAGTTGATGGTCTCGGGTTTTTTGATTTCTCCTCTCGACCAATCATTGCGGATCACATCATCTGAGGCGATCTGAATGACCAACTTGTCAAAAGATTTTTGACTTTCTTGTTCTACCATCGAAAATTTCTCCCTAAAATTATTCTTCCGCGCTTTCAGCGCGCACATCGAGACACAACCCTTGCATCTCTTTTACAAGTACATTGAATGATTCAGGCGTTCCAGACTTGAGGGTATTTTCTCCCTTAACTATCGACTCATAAATGCGAGTACGTCCGGCTACGTCATCTGATTTGACTGTTAACATCTCTTGCAAGAGGTAAGCAGCACCATATGCTTCAAGGGCCCAAACCTCCATTTCACCAAAGCGCTGTCCTCCCATTTGGGCTTTACCACCAAGAGGCTGCTGTGTGACGAGTGAGTAAGGTCCAATCGAGCGAGCGTGGATCTTGTCCGCAACGAGGTGGCCCAGTTTCAACATGTAGATATATCCTACAACGACACGGTTGTCAAAACGCTCTCCTGTTCTTCCATCATACAGATGCATTTTTCCATCTGTGGGGAGGTTTTGCTCAGCCATCATCTGCCAAATACGCTCTTCGGGGAAGCCCTCAAAGACAGGTGTCTTGACGAAGATACCCGCTTTACGTGCTGCATACCCCAAGTGGGTCTCAAGGAGCTGTCCCATATTCATACGAGATGGAACCCCGAGTGGATTGAGGATAATTTCGATCGATTGTCCATTGTCGAGATAGGGCATATTGGCCTCAGGAACGATCTGTGAGACCACCCCTTTATTTCCGTGGCGACCCGCCATCTTATCTCCCACTTCTAGCTTGCGCTTGGTTGCGACATAAACCTTCACCTGGCGAATAACACCGGGATCTAGTTCAATATCTCCTTTGCGAGTGAACTCCACTTCCGTCTTATAGAGCGACTGAAGAGCTTGTATCTCATGATCGAATTCGCGCAAGATTTCTTTCATCGCATTGAAAGTATCATTTTCCGCCATCAAGAGATCTTCTGCTTTCTCGCCTTCGAGCATTTCAAGCATCTCTTGTGTGACAGTTTCGCCTTCTTTGATCAAAACATTGCCTGTTTTGCGGTGCATGATCGGACCAGGAGCCGGTTCATCAAGCATCAAGGCACCCAATTTTTCATGGAACTTGATGACGATCTCTGCTTCTTTGTTCTTATATTCTTGGTGAATATCTTTGATGCGCGATGCCTCTTCAACGAGTTCATCATCGGTTTTAGAGAGGCGGTCACGGCGACTAAAGACCTTCACATCCATCACCACTCCTTCTGTTCCAGGAGGAACAGTGAGAGAAGCATCTTTTACATCGGCTGCTTTTTCTCCAAAGATCGCCCGAAGAAGTCTTTCTTCTGGAGCAAGTTCCGTTTCTGACTTGGGGGTGATTTTTCCAACAAGGATATCACCAGCTTTGACTTCCGCACCAACGCGGATGATCCCGTCTTCTCCCAAGTTCGAGAGCGCTTCTTCTGAGACATTGGGGATGTCTTTGGTAATTTCCTCTTTTCCAAGCTTGGTATCGCGAGCAGTCACCTCAAATTCTTCGAGGTAGATGGATGTATAGGCATCTTCCTTCGTGAGTTTTTCGGAGATGATGATCGCATCCTCGTAGTTGTATCCACACCAAGGCATGAAAGCAACGAGAACATTTTTTCCAAGGGCTATCTCCCCTTTATCGGTTGCAGGACCATCGGCAATGATATCGCCGAGTTTCAACTCATCCCCTACACTACACAAGGGAGTTTGGTTGAGGCATGTACCTGCATTTGAACGCATGAACTTCTTGAGCTGATAGTTTTTTTTCTGGGTAGGGTTATCTTTAGCAGCAACGACAATTTTGTATCCATCGACATACTCGACTTTTCCATCTTCTTCGGCAAGGACGACAGCTCCAGAGTCGCGTGCAGAACGCAGCTCCAATCCCGTGCCTACAATAGGAGCTTCTGTTTTGAGAAGAGGAACCCCTTGGCGTTGCATGTTCGATCCCATCAGAGCGCGGTTGGCATCATCGTGTTCTAAGAAAGGAATCAAACCAGCGACAATGGAAACCAGCTGCTTGGAGGAGACGTCCATGTGGGTCACTTTTTCCGTCTCAATTTTTAGCGATTCTCCGCTATAGCGTGCCCAGCAGGTCGGTTCAACAAACATGTTGAGCTCATCCAATTGCGCAGAGGCCTGGGCAATCACATTTTTCTCTTCCTGGTCGGCGGTCATATATTCGATTTCAGCGGTGACCACACCATCGCGAACAATGCGATAGGGAGTCTCTATGAATCCGAATTCGTTAATTTTTGCATAAGAAGCAAGTGAGGTAATCAAGCCAATATTTGGACCTTCAGGTGTTTCAATGGGACAGATGCGCCCATAGTGGCTAGGATGGACGTCGCGCACCTCGAAGCCAGCGCGTTCACGATTGAGTCCTCCAGGCCCTAAAGATGAAAGGCGCCGTTTGTGTGTCAGCTCGGCAATAGGGTTGGTCTGATCCATAAATTGTGAAAGCTGTGAACGTCCGAAAAAGTCTTTTAGAACACCAGCAAGGCCTTTTGCAGAAACGATTTTTCCAGGTGTTAGGGTGTCAGAAGAAAAATCGAACAAATTCATCCGTTCGCGGATGATTTTTTCCATGCGAGAGAGACCAATGCGGCATTGGTTTTGGACGAGCTCCCCCACAGAGCGAACGCGGCGATTGCCTAGGTGGTCAATGTCATCAATGTTGACAGTTGGATCTCCACTTTTGAGGCGAATCAGATACTTGAGAGCACCAATGACGTCTTCTTTCTTAAGGGTAACAAAATTGAGCTCTTCATCACTGAGTTCAAATCCTAGCTTGCGATTGAGCTTATAACGCCCAACGCGTCCCAAGTTGTAACGCTTGGGGTCGAAGAAGAGGCGCATAATGGCTGATCTGGCATTCGATAGAGTTGCCGGCTCACCAGGGCGAATTTTGCGGTAAAAATCTTTCAGTGCAGACTCATAGGAATCGGTCGGGTCTTTGGCGAGCATTTTAATGATCGGATTGGTTTCATCGGCATCTTCGGCCACGCGGACAGCAGGAATTTTAGCATCGAGCATCCGCTTGAGCATGGCTGTTGTGAGTTTTTCTGAGGATTTCCCAAAAACAACCCCTGTCTGTTCGTCCACTACATCTTCAGCCAAGATTTTTCCGACCAATTTGGAAAAATCTTTGTCTGAGCGGATTTTGACCCGAACAGTACTGAAGAATTCTTCGATGATATCACTATCTGTAGAAAATCCAAGAGTTCGAATGAAAGCGGTTGCGAGGAGTTTGCGGCGCCGCTTTTTTCGATCGATGTAGATATAGATCAAATCATTGATATCAAAAGCTCCTTCAAGCCAGCTGCCGCGGTAAGGAATCACGCGGAAAGAATAGAGAATATTTCCTTTGGGATGACGTTCAGATTCGAATGAAATACCAGGAGAGCGGTGAAGCTGAGAAACGATGACCCGTTCGGCACCATTGATGATGAATGTTCCATTTTCTGTCATCACCGGAATTGTTCCCATGTAGACTTCTTCTTCTTTGATCCCTGTCTCATCAGTGAGGCGAAATTTCACTTTCAATGTGACATTGAATGTAATTCCTCTGCGAATACAATCTTCAGGAGTGTATTTGGGGACACCCAAATTGTAGGAGAGAAATTCCAAAACTGTCTTTTCATCGTAGGATTTAATGGGGAATATTTCAGAAAACACCTCTTGCAAACCCACTTTTTTGCGCTCATGAGGCATCAGATCAGCCTGAAGAAATTGGCGATACGACTTGATTTGGATTTCAATGAGGTTGGGAAGAGCGAGAATCTCTTCTTTTTCTTGAAAACTCACCCGCTCAGGTGCTCGTTTTAACATCTACTTGGCTCCTCAGATAAAGTTTTATTGCAGCACTTTTGCTGCTGAAGCGACAACAAGCAGAAGCCATTTCATATAGCTTCTGCTCAAAAAAATAGGGTGCCTTTTGTTCTCGATTAGAGACCAGCAAGAACCACCTTTCCACCTGCATCGGAAACCTTTTTAGAGATTTCATCTGCTTCTGCTTTAGGCGCACTCTCTTTTAAGACTTTTGGAGCTCCTTCTACAAGCTCCTTTGCTTCTTTTAGGCCAAGTCCAGTGACTTCACGAACGACTTTGATAACTCCGATCTTCTTGTCAACAGGAGCCTCTTGCAAAGTCACTTTGAACTCTGTTGATTCTTTTGCCTCAGCGCCTGCCTCGCCTCCAGCAGCAGGAGCAGCCATCATCATAGGAGCTGCTGCAGCGGCTTTGACTCCCCACTTATCCTCGAGCGCAGTCTTCAACTTCGACATATCGAGAACGCTAAGCTGGCTCAAAGTTTCTACGAGTTTTTCAATATCTTTTTCTTGGGTGCTCACGTCTTTACCTCTTAAAAGTTAAATAAATTTATTCTAAGCCTTCTTGTTGGCTCTTATTTTCCAAACAATGCATAACGCTTGTTAGGAGAGCTTCCATAACAGACAGAGTTTGCGTCATTGGCGCTTCTAAAAGGCCAATGAATTGGGCATGCATTTCATCCTGTGATGGAAGCTCTGAAATCGCTTTTACATCTTCCGCATTGCAAAGGCGCCCTTCGAATTGCCCAGCTAGAATTTTTAGAGTCTCTTTGTTTTCTTTTGCAAATGCAAATAGCGCCTTGGTAGTAGATATGGGATCTTCATAGGCAAATACAACACCGATATGCCCTTCGAGCAGTGCAGGATCCAAAGTGATCCCACTTGCTTCAGCTGCTTTGAGAAGAACTCTTTTCCTCACCACAGAAAAGGAACCTCCCGCATCCCGCAGCGACTTGCGAAAGTCTGCAGAAACATCGGGAGTCAAGCTGCTGTAACTGGTCAATACAAGTGCTGTTGATCCGTCAATTTTGTCTTTAATCTCATCGAGTAGTAATTGTTTTTCTTTTCTCATCGTTACATCCCTGAAAACGAACTGATATCAATTTTGAGCCCCGGTCCCATTGTCGAAGAAAGGGCCAACGACTGCATGAAATTTCCTTTTGCAGCTGAGGGTCTTGCCTTTGCAATAGCAGACAAAAATGTCTCAATATTCTGCTGAAGCTTTTCTTGATCAAAGGAAAGTTTTCCAACGAGGTTATTGATCACTCCGCTTTTGTCATTTTTAAATTCTATTTTTCCTGCTTTCAGCTCGGTCACTGCTTTGGTGACATCGGGGGTTACAGTCCCTGCCTTGGGAGTTGGCATCAAACCGCGAGGGCCGAGCACTTTTCCCAGCTTTCCCACATCACGCATCATGTCAGGAGTGGCTACAACTACATCAAAATCAGTCCAGCCTCCTTTCACTTTTTCGACGAGGTCATCATTACCCACAAAGTCAGCACCGGCGCTTTCCGCCTCTTTGACCTTTTCTCCACGTGCAAAAACAAGTACTTTAATCTTTTTTCCTAAGCCATGGGGCAAAGTGACAGTTCCACGCACTTGCTGATCGGACTTTTTCACATTGATGCCTGATTTGAGGGAAACTTCGACCGACTGGTCAAATTTCACAGGGGGACATTTTTTCAAAATCTCAATGGCTTCCTTAAGCGAATATAAGCGATCGGGATAAAACAACTGATCAATTTCTTTGAATCTCTTACTTCTCTTCGGCATATCTATTCCTCTATGTCAACACCCATTGAACGTGCTGTGCCCATGACAACGAGCATGGCTGCTTCTTCATTTGTGACTCTCAAATCTTCGTACTTTTTTTTAGCAATCTCTTGTACCTGAGCCTTTGTCAATTTGCCCACTTTGTCTCTGTTAGGAACACCAGACCCCTTGTCAATTCCGAGTATTTTTAGAATCATCTGCGAAACAGGCGGCTGTTTTGTGATGAAAGTAAAAGACTTGTCTTGAAAGACGGAAATGACAACAGGAAGGATATCACCAGCCTGATTTTGTGTTTTAGCATTGAATTCTTTACAAAAAGCCATGATATTGACTTGTGCTGCTCCAAGTGCAGGTCCAATTGGAGGTGCAGGATTGGCCTTCCCAGCGGGAATTTGCAGTTTAATTTGTTTAACTAACTTTTTTGCCATTTTTGGATTTTCCTTTAACTAATTTCAGATTCACTGGGAACTTCCACTTGCCAAAATTCCAAATCATCAACTCTGGTATCTCGACCAAAAATCGAGACCATAACCGAAAGTCTTCCTTTTTCATGAAAAACTTCAATTACATCACCAATAAAGTTGACAAACACTCCATCGGTGATTTTCACCTGATCGCCCACATTGATTTTGTATTTTTGGACAATGTCACCTTTTTTCCCTGCAAGCTCATTTAAAATTTCTTCGATTTCATTTTCAGAAAGGGCTGTAGGAGGGTCTCCTCCTAAAAATCCAAGCACTCCATTGGTATTTTTGACATACATCCAGGAGTCGTCGGTCAGTGTCATTTTTATCATGATGTAGCCAGGCCACATCCGTTTCTCAGTCACTTTTTGCTGGCCGCGCTTGACTTCTGCAACATTTTCAGAGGGAACGAGAACTTCTTCAACGAGCTCCATCATTCCTTTTGTCTCTCGATTTTCTTCGAGAGATCTTTTCACTTTCTTTTCTTGACCAGAAACGGCTTGTATAACGTACCACTTATGCATGTTGTCCTAAATGTTATCCAAAGATAAAGAGCAAGGTGCGTTTAATGAACTCTAAAAATCCCTTGACGATCAAATCTACGACATAGATTCCGATTCCAAAACAAAATGTCGCGAGAACCACAATCTTTGTTGCAGAAAGGAGTTCTGTTCTTGTCGTCCAGCTGACCTTTTTCAGCTCTTCCTTTAAATCGCTGATAAAAGTAATGGGGTCCTTTTTCTTTTTCTTTTCGACCTTCGTTTTTTTCGACTTTGCTTCCATTAAAGTACTCAAGACCACTCCTTTCTTTTCCCCACTCGCAGTACGAGTGCGGAGGGATTCGAACCCCCGACCGGCGACTTTGGAGATCGCTGCTCTACCAACTGAGCTACACACCCAAAACAGCTAAAAGATCCTTCTTTTAGCTGCATATACCAAACCGCTTATTCCAAAATTTTTGAAACAGTTCCTGCTCCAATTGTTCTTCCGCCTTCACGGATCGCAAAACGCATTCCCTCTTCCATAGCAATGGGGCTGATTAACTGTCCAATCAGCTCTACATTATCGCCAGGCATAACCATCTCAGTTCCCTCTGGGAGAGTTACTGTTCCAGTCACATCCGTTGTGCGGAAGTAGAATTGTGGACGATATCCAGTGAAGAAGGGCTTGTGACGGCCTCCTTCAGTTTTTGTCAGGATGTAAACAGTTCCTTGGAATTTGGTGTGTGGTTTACATGTTCTGGGAGCTGCGAGAACCATTCCCCGCTCAATATCATTTTTCTCTATACCGCGTAGGAGAACCCCAACGTTCTCTCCAGCGCGCCCTTCATCAAGAAGTTTGTTGAACATCTCGATTCCAGTTGCAACAACCTCGCGTGTATCGCGAAGACCGACAATTTCTATCTTGTCGTTGACCTTGAGAATACCGCGTTCGACTCTTCCCGTTGCAACGGTTCCTCGTCCAGAAATGGAGAAGACATCCTCCACAGGCATCAAGAAAGGCTTATCCACTTCACGCTTAGGAGTAGGGATCTTCTCATCGACAACTTTCATGAGTTCTTTGATTTTTTCGATTTGCTCCGGATCGCCTTCTAGAGCTTTAAGCGCAGAACCGCGGATAATAGGAACATCCTTGTACCCTTTTTCTTCGAGAAGCTCTGTTAGCTCCATTTCAACGAGTTCTACAAGTTCTTCGTCTCCTTTTCCAATTTGGTCCATCTTGTTGAGGAAGACCACAATCGCAGGAACGCCTACTTGGTGAGCAAGAAGGATGTGTTCACGAGTTTGAGGCATGGCACCGTCAGTTGCAGAGACAACGAGGATTGCTCCATCCATCTGGGCAGCACCTGTAATCATGTTTTTGACATAGTCGGCGTGTCCGGGGCAGTCTACATGGGCATAGTGGCGATTGGCAGTTTCATACTCTACGTGAGAGGAATTGATCGTAATTCCACGCTGTTTTTCTTCAGGGGAGTTATCGATTGAAGCATAGTCGCGATACTTTGTTGTTCCTCCAGATTCGGCTAGAATTTTCGTGATTGCAGCAGTGAGGGACGTTTTTCCGTGGTCTACGTGGCCGATAGTCCCAATATTAATGTGGGGCTTCGTCCGTTGAAATTTTTCCTTAGCCATTCTTAATCCTCCGTTGGCTTTTTATCGCTTGGGTTCCTTGCCCAAAATAGGAATTGAACCTACGACCGCTTGCTTACCATGCAAGTGCTCTACCTCTGAGCTATTTGGGCTTGATGGGCTTAAACGCAAACGAGTCTACTTTTCTATTCCAATAAAAATCAATCTTTTTCACTACTCTGCAAGAGCTACCTTTGACGATAGACAATGCGCGCCTTGGATAAATCGTAAGGTGACATCTCAACAGTTACAGTATCTCCTACGAGAACTCGAATATTGCGCATGCGCATTTTTCCACACAAATGGGCAAGTACTTTCATTCCGTTTTCGAGTGCAACACGAAAGGTCATATTTGGGAGAAGCTCTTCTACTTCGCCGTCTAACTTGATGGTATCTTCTTTAGGCATAGCTATGAGAACAGTAAAACAAGATAATTACACAGTTTTTTTCGATTAATGTCAAGGCCTTGCTTTGACTTTCGCGCACTTTTTTTCTATACTAGGCCATATGAAAGATTTCTCCATGGTAAAAAATCTCTTTAAAGACTGTTTTTCTCCAGAAAATCTCTATCAAAAAATCATTGCACTTGGCCGGGATTTGCCACCGTTGGATCAAAAGTACAAAATCCCTGAAAACATTGTGAAGGGCTGTCAAAGCATTGTTTACCTCCACACTAACATGGAAGATGGAAAGCTTTTTTTTCATGCCTCCTCCGATGCGCTCATCTCCTCTGGTCTCGCCGCTCTTCTCATCAAAGCCTATAATGGTGAGCCACCTGAGACAGTCCTCCAGCACAAGCCCACCTTCTTAGAAGATCTCCAAATCTATTCGTCCCTCACTCCGGGCCGCTCAAATGGTCTTGCCAGCATGTTCTTGCGTATGCAGCAAGACGCACTAAAATTTTTAGTACACATTTAAAATAATCCGCTCCAAATGGTATAATCTCTTTTCATCTCAAGGAGAAATTATTATGGCTA
>SDBS01003498.1_pt1 | contig 15419 bp, 10 predicted proteins | sample 2277091 | NCBI WGS metagenome assembly SDBS01 (sample SAMN10404972, study PRJNA504765) | marine sediment metagenome | isolation source: marine sediment core GS10_PC15, 163 cmbsf | place: Arctic Ocean: Southern Knipovich Ridge | collected 2010 | reverse complement strand
AAGAGGTGCCACAGGCTGAAATCTATCCACATATGAGCCCTCCTTATTTCAGCGCCGGTGTGCCGCGCTTACTCGAGCGCCGGCATGACCTCGTCGAGGTGGCTCTCGGCGAACGCCGGCGAGCTCCTGACATCTCTTCCCGCTTTGGTTCGGTTGCCGTACGCCGCGCTTGCCGACGCTGGGAATTTCTGCCATAATAACATAGCGTGGGTCGCTGTCAATTCGTTTGAAACGCGATTAAACCACTCCCCGACGAGGCGCGTCAAAAAAGCGAAACTAAGTGAAACGTCCGACCAGGAGGTTTTAGCGTGAAGAAGGCAATCGTATTTTTTTCCGTTTTGGGCGTTGCAATCTTCTTAACGATTACGGCGCCGACGCGCGCCGGCGACGAGAGTTTTTACTCCCGGCTTTCCGTGGGTAAACCGGTCGTCCACGGCAACCTGGCCGTCTATCCCGTCTATCTGCCGGGGGGCGGCGAGAAGCTGGGCGACGTCTTCACGATGGCGGAGGCCGCCGAGACCGGCAAATTCAAGATAGCCGAGCTCGAGGAGGGCGCGTCCGTCAATTCGCTCGAGGTCCACAACAACACGGATAAGTACGTCGTCCTGCTGGCCGGCGAGATGATCCGCGGCGCCAAGCAGGACCGCATTATATCCTACGACACGGTCGTTCCCCCCGGCGGCAAGTTCGCCGTCGACGCGTTCTGCGTGGAGGCAGGCCGCTGGACCGAGGTGAGCGAGCACTTCACCGATAAGAACGAGATGGCGCCGGCGAGCGTCCGCTCTTCGGCCCAGGGCCAAAAGGACCAGGGCCAGGTATGGGCCGAGGTGTCGAAGGTCAACGCCGAGCGCGGCGCCGTGACCGGGACCGACGCGCTGACGGCCAGCTACGACGACCCCGAATTTCAGGCCGACGTAAAGAAGTACGAGAAGGCGCTGAAGGGCCTCGCCAAGAAAAAGGAAGTCGTGGGCGTAATCGTCGTCGCGGAGGGGAAAGTGAAGGCCGGCGACGTCTTCGCCAACCACGACCTATTCGCCGCGGTGTGGCCTCGCCTGCTGACCAGCTACGCTATGGACGCGGCGCTGGCCGGCGAGCTGGGCGAAGTCCCCGAAGTCTCGGCGATGGAGGAGTACCTCGCCCAACTGGAAGACGCCGAACGCGAGGAGACGTACGCCGACGGCCTCCAGAACCGCTCGAGCCTGACCAAGGGCGAGATGAGCGCGTACGAGCTGGAGTACAAGGGCAAGAAGATGCACCTCAACCTGTATTAACGCGCAACAGCGCCGTTGCGTAAAGTAGGAAAAGCCGGCCCGGAAGGGCCGGTTTTTCCGTCGTTTTATTAAGATATAAGTTTTAATATTTTTCCAAACTGGTTGCTAAAATACCCCGGTAGTTAAAGCCTATTAAGAAACGGACACTATCATCTCGGTTAACCGAGAATCGTTGGGCAACAGGTATAAATTTAATATCTCCGAATACGTTACTTAATTTCCTAGATTTTAAGTAGCCTCGATATCTATTCTCTATATGTACTACGTCGCCAACGAAAAATTCCTTTTTACGTTCCACGGCAAATATATCAAGAATGCGGTTCCGTTTGTTGTGGCCTATAGAATAATCCTCCAATTCGTCGAAAACCTTTTTAGATTCTGCATAATTCCCTTTCCTAAATGAGTAATAGCCGTATAGGTAAAGGAGGCGGAAACTAGTTTGTTCCTCGGGAAAAGCGTACCGTCTCTTCAGTATATTATATATGTCTTCGATGTTATTAGGGTCGGCTTTTTTTAATACGGTAGTTTTTAATCGTAAGGATTTTATATCTTCTTTTATATTCAGAGCTTCGTCTAGAGTCGTATTTACCGATTTTAGTAAACTGGGCTCGTTTTTGTTCTCTGCGGTGAAATAGTTAAAATAGGCTCTAAGGTAGAGCGACTCATCGGTTTCGACCCCGTTTTTCTGTAAACCTTCGTGGAATTTCCTAAAAAGTACATCGTCTTTAAGTTTTACTAAATTCCTATCCCTTAAATTATAAAGTAGATCAACATTAAAACTATCATCAACGTATTCGAAAGCTTTTTCTATGATATCGAGAGCTTTTATAAAATACTTAGAGCTATTTGGTAAATCACCTTTCTTTTCGTTTCTCTCGCCACGTTTGAAATACATGTTCGCTTTAGCGTGGTGAGCGTACGAATTGGTAGCTGATAACTTAGCTGCTTTGTCGAAGTAGAAGTCAGCTTCGTCATAGGAAATTTCCGCTAATTTTTCGCCGCCTTCTTTTTCCGCCATTTCGGCTATAGAATGATAAGCGACCCCGAGCGAATTATAAATATTATATATCGATTCTGTCCTATAAACAGTGGGGTCCTCCGATTCGTGAAGAGTAACGGCATTTTTTAACGTAATTACCGCTTCCGCGTGTTCGCCGTTATCGTTTAAAAGTATACCGTAATGGTGGAGAATTGCAGTATCTGCCACAACGCTAATCGCTTTCGAGAATAGCTTTTTTATCCGGTCAAATGCGAAGCCATGTATGGGCCCTTTGTGGCCGAATTTGCTAATTAATATATTCCTTATTATGTTTGCTTCTAATTTTTCCGTTGGTCGGGAGTTAGATATATACTCGGTTAATAAATTAATGTATTCGTCAGAATATTGGCCGCCGAATAGTTTATCTAATAAAATTTCTGCAACAATGCGGTGCCTTGTCCTAACGAGTATCGTAGTGGAAGGGGTAGGGTCTTCGTATATCAAGCCTTTGAGTTCGGGCGAAAATAAAACTTCAGCGCCTTCGGAGTAACCGATATTAAGTGTCCTAAATAACCATTCGATATTTACCTGCGCGCCGTATTGGTGTATTATGGCGATATATTTATAAATGCGTTTTTGTAAATCCGATAGTTTCGAGTATTCGTTTATTAACCCATTTTCTAAAGGTTCTTGAGCGTAAGTCACCAACCTATAAAGGGCGGCGAAGAAGCTCTTGCCTAATTCTTCTTCAAATATATTTAATAATATTCGGCTAGGAGTATCCAATTTTATAACTTTTAAATCTTGGTATTTTTCTATTAAAAGCAAAATATCTTTCTCGGATATTAATTTTCGGTCTAAGTCTACCTCGAAATCCGGCCGGTAATGTTGTTCTTCGAATCCTATCGCCCAATCATTTGTACGAGAACTAAGTAATAATACGACATGAATTCCCCTGTTATTTAAATAATTACTTAAATTATGCATTTGCCTAACTTTATCCGCAGCGTCATCTACGCATAATATTAAGAATTTCGGTTTGTCTAAAACGCTAATTGGTTCTATTCCGTATAAGTTCTTTACCGTAGATTCGATAGCTCTGTGGTCGATGGTTGTAGATTCAGGGTCGATAAAAATTACCGGGAATTTCCTCTTAAGGTAAATCTCCAACGCTATCCTCTTGAGTAATACAGATTTTCCCGATCCGCTTTGGCCTTTAATTAATATTGTATTAGAAAAATAGCTTTCGAATTCCATTTCGTTTATTTGTCTGTCAATGTACGCCTTTATTTCGTCTTCAATGTCTTTTCGCCTAAAATCCCATTCCCTGACGTAAGGGCTCCAGTCCGCGTCGTAACCTTCGAGGAAATCTTTAATTTTTGTTTCTGAATATATACCCCTTTGTTCCAAAAAAGTATGGGTTAACAAACTCCCGAAATGAGATATCCTTCGCAAGTCGTCGTTTTCGATAATAATATTCTCACCGAAAATATTAGCTTTTTCCCCAGGACGTCCTATAATCGGTTTTAATTCGTCGTCTTTTAGCCCATATAGTATATCTATCAAACCTTCGAAAGTACCTTCGTACGTTCTTATGTTCGTTTTACTTAGATGTTGGATCCAGTCTTTTTTTCCGGCGGTATCTTTTGCTACGTAATATATTCTAGGTAGGGAATGAGGGCTTTCTATTGCCTTAAACCTCTGAATTATATCGAGGAATAAATAGTCCTCGAAACTATAGCCACAAACAACTATTAACTTTGTTTTTATAAGCTCTACTATTTGATTAAAAATTTCTTCGCGTACCCTAAAATTGTCGTAAAGCTGGGTAGTGGTTAATACGCAATACTCGTCCGCGCTTTTACGATTAATCGTCCCCATGAGTTTAAATAGATGTAATATATCTGGATCGCGTTCGAATTGTACGAATCTACCCGCGATAGGCTTGATTCTTTGGACGGCCTTTCCTAAGTTGTCTTCGTGAGCCGTTTCTAACGCTTCGTCGTAGTTAGTGGTAATTATCCCACCTAAAGGTATTTCTACTATTTTTTTGAAGCTTTCCGATATATTACGTACCGATAGCCTATTGTTTAGGAATTCTTCTAGTTCGACTAATCCCCGGTCACCGCTCACGTCAATCGCGTTCGCGACTTTAAACAGGTCATCTTCCTTAATTTTTAAACGCTTAAAAGCGTTTTTTATCTCCGATACTAATTCTTTAGTCGTAGGCAAACCACACGTTTTCGAGGCGCCCGCGCCGAGGAATAATACCGTTTCCTGTGTCGTATTCCTTTTCAGTATAGGAATTAAATCTTCGATGGTTTCCGCTTTTTCTAGCATGGGTACTCCCGAGTTTTTCATAATCCGCATTCTTTTTTACCATTAATTTAAATTAAAGTCAACCATTTTAATTTCGCGTTTTTGTATAGTAACTTCCCATTTCGCGTTCACCTTGTATTAATACCGGCAGCGTTTATAGTTTTTAACCTTTAATATAGATACAAAACGGCGACCCTCGGGCCGCCGTTTCTTTTTAACCCATATATATCGTTTTTACTTAACGACCGCCAGCCGTTTGGCCGCCGTCAGGCCGCCGGCCTCCAGCCGGTAGACGTACACCCCCGGCGAGAGCGCGAGGTCGCACGGGACGACGTGGTCCCCGGCGGCGAAGTCGCCTCGAGCCGGCGTCGCGACGCGCCGCCCCGCCAGGTCGTATACCGCCACCTCCGCGTAACCCGGCGTGCCGAGCGAGAACGTGAAGTTCACCGCGCCTCGAGCCGGGTTCGGGTAGGCCGCATATAGCGCGAAAGCGCGCGCCTTCGTCCCGACGTCGCAGCGGACCGGGCCGAACTCGCGACTCCAGCCGCTCAGCTCGTACGCGACCAGCTTGTAGCCGTATTCGCCGGCCTCGAGGTTGCCATCCTCGAAACGGTACGGCGAGCGGCCCACGATGCGCTCGCCGTTGACGCGCGTCCAGCCGCCGTCGCCGCCGCGGCGCAATATGTCGAAACCGGCGACCCGGCCTCCTTCCGCCCGCCACGTTATAGACGCGCCGTCTTCGCGGGGCACGGCGCGGAAGGCCGTCACCTTCACGTCCACCGTGTAGTCGTTGAGGAAGACGACCAGCGGCTTGCGCGAGAACCCCGCGGCCAGGTCCAGCGCGCCGTCGCCGTTCACGTCGCCGATGGCGATGGCGCGGACCTCCTGCGAGCCGGTGTACTGCCACGTCGGCTGCTTGTCGATGGCGCCGGCCTTATTCTCCCACACCGATACGCCCCGGTACGGGTGGTTGGCGATGACTATATCCTGGTAGCCGTCGCCGTTGAAGTCGCCGATGGCGGCCTCGTTCACGCGGACCTGGCCGGAGGACGTCCACGCCGGCGTCGCGCCCAGCTTGCCGCCGTCGTTGGCGTAGATGCGGAGGAGGTCGTTGCTGCCGGCGACGAAGAGGTCCTGGTCGCCGTCGCGGTCGTAGTCGAAGAAGATGACGGCGCGGTCGGTCTTACCCGGGTTGCCGGAGGTCCAGCCGGGCGACGTGCTCGGCGTCCCGGTGGTATTGAAGTATACGCAGGTGTCGAAGTTGACCCACTTCGCGACGCCCACGTCCAGCTTCTTGGAATAGGTGTAGTCGACCTCCGCGGTTTCGCCCTGGCGCAGCGGCCTGCAGAAGGAGACCCAACCGGCGTAGAGGTCGTAGGCGTACGCGCCGTCGAGGGGCCGGCCGCCCAGGCGAATCGCGTCTATTCGGAGCAGCGGCGCGTGCCCCAGGTAGAACACCTGGCGCGTGCCGTCGCCCTTCAGTTGCTCGCCCTTGACGGACGTGAAGTCGGCGCCGTCCACGTCGCCCAGGCAGATGCCGCTGAAGACGCCCTGGCCGCTGGAGCGCCACCCGGCCGTCGGGCCGAGGCCCGAGCCCGTGTTCCAGTAAATATAGACCGGGCGGTAGGGGTCCGACGGGCTCCGCCCCTGGTTCGACGTCGCCGCGTCCACGTCGCCGTCGCCGTCTATGTCGCCCAGGCAGGAGCCGGTGCCCCAGGCCGGCTGCGCCGACGACCAGTCGGGCGACTTGTTGGGCCCGCCCGTCTTGCCGTAGTAAACCGAATCGGGTTGGTAGGAGCTCCCGCCGTTGGCGGCGAACACGTCCGGCACGCCGTCGCCGTTTATATCGCCGGTGTCGAGTTCCGCGGTGTGGCGCTGCAGCGTCGACGTCCACCCGGGCGAGCTGCCCAGCTTGCCGCCGTCGTTGTAGAAGATCATGTTGTGGTAGTCGTTGATGGGCGGGTACCAGTTGCTGCCGTCGTAGCAGCCGGCGAAGAGGTCCAGGTCGCCGTCGCCGTCGACGTCGGCGAAGGCCAGGCCGCCGTAGGCGCGCTCCTCCGCCTGCCAGGTCCAGCTCGGCTGCGATTGGAGCGGTATAGCCGCGTGCGCCGCCGCGGCGGCGAAGATGATTATCGTCGCTAAATATCTATACACGTCACTCACTCCTTTTCTTTTCCCTTAAAGTCGCCGGTAACGAAAGAACCCGGCGTTATTTCCACGTTGGGCCAAACCCGGCTTCCAGGCTCGAGGCGGGCGCCGGCGCCTACCCGGGCGCCGTCCCCCAGGGTCGCGCCGTCGACGACGGCGTCCGCGCCGACGACGACCCCTTCCCCCAGCACGCTGCCGGCCACCGCGGCCCCCTCGCCGACCTGCACGCCGTCGAGCAACAGCGACGCCTCCACGACGGCGTTGGCGCCGACCTCGCACCCGCGGCCGAGTACCGAGCGGCCGCCGACCGCCGCCTCGGCGTTCAAGCGGCAGCTGGTGCCCATTATAAATTTTTCACCCTCGGCAGGCCAGAGCGAAATTTGCGCCGATATTAAATCCTGGGGGGTGGCAATCGGCAGCCAGGGGGCGACGGCCTCGACCACGGCTACGGCTCGAGCCGCGGCGTAATTCTCAAGCGCCGTGGTGAACTCGAGCTCGCCTCGCGGCGACGGCTCGAGCGCGTCGACGTACGCGAATATTTCCTCGTCGACTTTGTACAGGCCCGCGTTGACCAGCGCCTCGCCGCCGTCGCCCGGTTTTTCGTTGACGCGGCGCAAGAGGCCGCCGTCGACTTCCAGCACGCCGAAGCGGCCGGAAGAGGCGACGGGCGCGCCCAGTAGCGCGACGCCGGACGCGGAGGCCAAAGCCTTTACGTTCTTTGCGCCATAGTAGTCGTCGCCGTTGATGACGAGGAACTCGGCCGCGACGGCGTCTCGAGCCGAGGCCACGGCGTCCGCCGTTCCCCGCTGTTCGGTTTGCACTCTATATTCGAGCTTCAGGCCGGAGCAGCGCTCGCCGAACGTCGCCCGGACCATCTCGGCCCGATATCCGACGACGAGTATCGCTTCGTCGGCGACGGCCGCGAGCGCCTCCAGCGTGTGGGCCAGCAGCGGCCGGCCCAGCAGCGGCAGCACCGGCTTGGGCCGGCTGAGCGTCAGCGGGTACGTCCGCGTCGACTTTCCCGCGGCGAGGACGACGGCCTTCATTCGTTACCTCCTTCGCCGCCGGCCGGAGAAGCCGGGGGCGCCTCGGGCGGTCGGCTTTCGCGGGCGGGTGCGCGGCGCGGAAAGGCCGCCAGCCGGGCGACGTAGTGGTGCCACTCCAGCCGCGTTAAGATACCGTCGTGGGTATAATAAGCGCGTAGAGGGCCCGGCTCGAGTAGATACTCGCGGCACAGCCGCCATTCGCCCGATACGACGACGGGTTTGAGTCGCCGCCATTTGGCGCGGCCCGGGCCGCCGGCGGCCGGAAAACAGAATTCGTACGGGGGCGTGTCGTCCTCGCCCGGGACGGCGACGGCCGCGCCGAGCGCGATGAATTCGGCGAACGCGGGGCCGCGGGCGGTATCCGGCGATGCGCCGTAAGTCGGATTACACGCGGCGGCGCCCGCGACGACGTTACCGAAGATTTCGCCGTAGGTGTAAACTGTCGCCGGCTCCCGCGGCAACTTCTCGTACCAGGCGGCGACGCCGCCGGCCGGCGTGCCGGCGTAATATACGGCGTAGAAGAATTCGGCGCCGTTTTTTAAGGCCGGGATTTCCGTGGCAATCGCTCGCGCGGTTCGTCCCTCGGCTTCCGGCTCGCCGGCCACCGCGAACTCGATTACCGTCGCCGGCTCTTCGGCTGCCGCGAGCGCGACGCGAAGTTGGGGCGCAGGCCGCCCGGGCGCCGCTACCGGCCGGCCGTCCACCTCGAGCCAGTCGTACGACGCCAGCAGGTTGCCGGCGAAGACCCCCAGGCCGGTAAAGAACCGGACCCTTTTTCCGGCGGCGCGGTACGACGCCGCCAACCGCTCGAGCTCTCCCGTCCCTTGTATTCGGGGCCACGTTTCCCGCCCCGCCGGCGCGAAGTCCCCGCCGGCCGCCTCGAGCGGCAGCTGAAGGGAGGGTTCTAAGGTAAACGTGCCATTTACCACGCTGCCCGCCGTTGCGCCGTCGAAGGTCTGGCCGGGCCGCGTGAGGTCTTCCGGGCGAACCGGCCGCGACAACCGGGCCGTTATCGGCAGGCTCAGTCGGAGCGCCCCCGGCCTCGGCCGGAGTATGAGCGGCAGGTAAGCCAATGACGGCCTTCGGTACAGGAAGGCGCGTGGCCGCGGCCGGTTTCGAACCGGGCGAACACTTAAGTCGCCGCTCATGTAGTTGGAGGCCGCGCCCTCGGCGTCGAACGTTATTCTTACGTAGTCGGCATCCCCGCGGCCGGTCCACGAGCGGCCGTCGCCGCGGCCCCGGTAGCGGGAGACGCGGCCGTCGGCGACGTCGAGGCTCGCAACGGTCGGCGTTCGGGTCGTGTAACGCACAGTCGCGACCGGGAGCGCGATTCCCTTGAACGTCAGGAATGCGGGTGGCCGGGGCCCGCGCCTTTCCGTTGCGTTCCCAAATTCGTCGATGAGTTTGTAGTGCCAGGAATCGCCGCGCCGGTAGCGGAATTCGCCGCCTTCCCAGCGCCCGGCGACGTAGTGGGCCGGCTCGCCGGGGCGCCGCGCCGCGACGAGCGCGAGTTCGTCCTCCACGATGCCGCGGCCGTCGGCCCAACGGCGTAAGTAGAGTCGGCACTTGGTGGCGGCGAAAGGGCCCGAGGAATCCCGGCGGGGCGCCGATTCGGCGCGGCTGATCCAGCCGACGGTTACGCCGCGGCTTCGGACGGCGAAGTATTCCGGCGTTTCGTCGCCGGGGGGGGCGCAACATAAAAAGACGGCCGCGCCGGCCGCCAGGAATATTGCCGAGGATTTAAAGTGCATCTTGCGTACGTAGGGGGCCGTTATCGTCGGCTAAAGCTTGCGGAGGATAAAAGCGGCGCCGATGATGCCGATTATCGTAAGGACGTTTATCTTTAAAATCAATCCGAAGGTCAGCGCCAGGATGTGCAGGTTAAGGGTAGCGGGGTCGAGGCCGAAGGTGATACTTTTGAGGAAGAAATTTTTTACGCCGCCTTCCGGGAGGTACGCGCCCAGGAGTTCGCCGACCATCGTACCCAAGAGCGCGCCTATGATTACGATTATTAAACCTTTGAGAAGGCTCTTACCTGCGGGCATTTCGTTAGCTCCCTTCCGCGTATGGCGCCGCGCGTCCGGGGCGTGCTTCCCTACTCGGCGCGGTTTAAACGGGCAGGTTGCGTCGTCGGTCTATTTTGTGGCTTGGAAGTCCCCCCGCAGTCGTGCCGTTACGACGATTGCTACGTCGAGCCATAATAGCATAGCTGGGAGGCACGGGAAAGTTTTTTTCGCGGCTGAGCGGGGTTGCCGCTATTTTGGGTTTTAACCCCTTGACTGTCCAATTTGGCTGTGATAGATTTATTCAAAAAGAGGAGGAAATGTCGGTGCGTACCAGAATCATCGTTTCTTACGTGGTAATGCTCATTGCGCTAAACGGCGTCGCGTTGGCGAAGTCCTGGCGCGTCTCGGGGGCCATCGTCCACATGCGGCAGGAAGAATACGAGGCGGCCATCAAGTTGTTGGAAGAAGACGTCGCCGAATCTCCCGACAACGCGGAAGGTTGGGCGTATCTCGGCGACGCTTACGCTCACGAGAGTGAGTTTATGAAGGCGGCCGACGCGTGGTCGCTCGCGGAGGAAATATACTCCCGGAAGAACAAGAAAAAGAAACTGGATAAAATACTCCAGAGCCGGGAGTTTTTTTGGTCCCAGGCTTTCAACGCCGGGCATGAAGAACTCGGGCACGCGCTGAGCTTCAACAACCCCGAGTTCGTTCCCGAGGAAGGGGAGACGAGAGCCGGCGATCTGGACAAGGCCGAGGAGGGATTCGTCGCGACTTACCACGTCTTCGACGCTCACCCCAAGACGCTTTTCATGTTGGGCCTGGTCTACGAGGAGAAGGCGGTCTACTACGGCGAGTTGGACGCCGAGGAGGCGGTGGACGTTACGGAATACGACCTCGACACCGGCGCCGCGGCCCAGCGCCGGGTAAAGGCCGGCGAGTACGCCGACGAGATGTGGGACAAAGCCCTGGATACGTACGAGACGGCGGTCGGGGCGAAGCGCGCCGATATGTCCGGCCCGAATTGGGACGAGAAGACGCCGCCGGGCGAGTACCTCCGTAAGGTCGTCAACTCTTGTTTGCGCCTCGAGAAGTACGAGCGCGCGCTCGCGGTAATCGACCCGCTTTTGGAAGAGAAGCCCGGCGACATGATGCTTTTGAACGCTAAGGCCGCCGTTCTGGATAAATTGGGCCGCGTCGACGAGGCGATAGCGGCCTATCAGGTCGTGGTCGAGACCACCGAGGACCCGAAGATTAAGGGCGAGGTCCTCGGCGAGATCGCTTCCTACTATTTAAAGAAAGAATACGAGGGGCGTGACCCCAAGAAGGCGATAGAATATTTAGAGCAGGCGTTAGAGTTTACGCCCGACGACTACCGCGTATACATCAACCTCGGTAAGGCGTACGGCGAGATCGGCGAGTACGAAAAGGGCAAAGAATATCTCAAGAAGGGGCAGGAGCTCTACGAGCAAAGTAGTTAAACCTGCAAAGGTTTGGGGCCGCGGTCGGGCCGCCTCGCGGCGGTGGGCCCGATGAGGTGCCCGGCGTGCGGCGGGCCGCTGTTCCCCGACGAGCTTCAATTCGGGTTGTACCAGTGCGCGCAGTGCGGCGAAGTCGAAATAGACGAGGGGGGCGCGTACGTGCGGGGCCGCTTCTACGAGGTCAAAAACGACGGCGAGAATTCGCCCGTCGACGAGTGGGACGCCGCGCCGGCCGCGCCGGAAGAGTGCGTGCCAACCTGGGAGGACGTCTTCGCCGCCGACGATTCCCCCAAGCCCTACGACGAGTGAAAGCGAACGTTTTAAACTTCAACCGCCGCCGGCCCGCCGGCGGCTTTTAGTTTACCCTTCGGCGTAGCGGCGAACGCGGAAAGCGACACCCCACTTCTTCGCCAGCCGCTCCACGGCCTCGACCGGTACCGCCTCGGCGGCGACGGCGGTTATCGCGACTTCGGGCACGTGGCGCTTGGCGCCGGTCACGAATTTCTCCACCTCGCGCCAGGCGGCGGCGCCGGCGCGCGGCCGACACAGCCGCTTGTACGCGGCCTCGTCCGCCGCGTTGACGCTCACCGATACCTTGTCGAACAGGCCGGCCATCTCCGGCGTGACGTCGCGGCCTTGCGTCAGATTCGCCGAGCCGTTGGTGTTCAGCCGCACGACGCCCCCGGCCTCCTTCGCGGCCCGGGCCACTTCCTTCACGAAGTCCCATCGTATCGTGGGCTCGCCGTAGCCGCAGAATACGACCTCGTCGTACGCGGCCGCGTCCCCTATCGCGGCGATTATTTCGGCCGCCGTCGGCTCCATCCTCAGCCGCAGGTCGTAGCCGCCCACCCCCGGCGCGCGTTCGCGGATGCAGAACCGGCACGCGTTCGTGCATCGGTTGGTAACGTTCAGGTAGAGCGAGTTTCTCAGGCGGTACGCGACGGCGCCGCCGAAGTCGGGAGCCAGGCCGAAGAAGCGCCGCGCCGCCAGCGTCGTCTCGGCGTAGACGTCTTCCAGCGGCCTGCCGGCTCGAGCGCTCAGCGCCTCGGCGACGAGCGGCAGGTAGGCCGGCTCGTTTCGCTTTCCCCGGCGCGGTATCGGCGCCATATAAGGCGCGTCGGTCTCGAGCATCGTCGTGGCGAGGTCCAGCTCGCCGAAGTAGGCCGGCGGTCGGTTCTCCCCTCCGTACGTTATGTTCCCCGTGAACGAGACGAAGAGGCCGCGTTCTCGTGCCCACCGGTAATATTCCAAATCGCCGGAGAAGCAGTGAAGAACGCCGCCGCGGGGCGGCGGCCCCTCCTCGTTCAGAACGCGGCTGAGGTCGTCTTGGGCGTCGCGCTGGTGGAGGATTATGGGCAGCTCGAGCTCGCGCGCCAGCTGGAGGTGCCACCGGACGAGCGCGAGCTGCTCGTCGCGCGGCAGCGCCGTGTAATGATAATCCAGGCCGCATTCGCCGACGGCGACGGCCAGCCCCTCCTCCTTTCCGCGCACCAGGGCATCCCGGAGGCCGGCGGCCTCGGCGTCGTCGAGTTGCAGGCCGCAGTTGGGATGGAGGCCGGCGGCGAAGTATACGCCGTCGTGGCCGCGGGCGAGCTTGAGCCCCCGGGCCGCGTCGGCCGCGGCGCAGACGGGTACGACCATGTAGCGTACGCCCGCCTCGCGGCCGCGCGCTATCACGTCGGCCGCGTCCGCGGCGAAGTCCTCGTGCTCGAGGTGGACGTGCGTATCGGCGAGGAGGTAGTGTAACTTCACGCTACTTGGCCGTAGGAGGAAAGGTCGGTCCTCGACGAAGATACGAGGGAACGTCGAGGAGGCGGGCGGGCATCACCCGTTTATTGGGAGACGGCGTTCCGTTTCGTAACAACGGCGCCGCCGTTAGAAAAAGAACGCCGGGCCGAAGCCGCCGCTGAAGACAGGTTTTCGGCTTCCGGGGTCTTCTTTGCGGCTAAACGGTTCGACCTTCGTGAAATCGAAGTCGAGCGCGGCCGTGACGTAGATGCAGAAGGGGAGTGCGATTTCGATGGTGTTGGCGTTGCGGAACGCCAGGCCGTTCTTCCAGCCCTTGTCCTCTTCCGCCTCCTCGAAGCGTAAGCTGCCGTAGCGGCCGCGCCAACCGAAGTACACGTCCGAGAATGTGCATTTGGTGGGCGACGGCTTGAAGCGTACGCCGCCCAATATGCCGAGCTGGCCCACCGAGCCGCCGCGGTCGCTGGTGGCGAAGCGCGCGCCGAAGAAAGGCCTTACCGCCGGCCGCAGCGCCCCCGACGTGAAGTAGATGGGCAGGTTGTAGTTGAAGTCGAAAATTTTGATGGCGCGGCCGTAGTAGTCCTCGGTCGCGGCGAAGTCGAAAGCGACGAGGTGCGTAAGGCGGCCGTCGTTGCGATAGAGGTTCGCGCCGAGGTGGAAGCCGACGTTGTACGAGCTTTCCATCACGCCTTCCACCCGGCCGAAGGCCTCGTACGACGTAGCCCCCAACGCGCCGGCCACGAGGGTCGAGTGCTCGAACTCCTGGGCGTACGCGGCCGCGGCCGCGGCCAGGACGACGACCAATACCCTATTTCTCATTCTCTGTCCTCCTTAAAAACTAAAACAAGGGGCGACGTCTACCAAGCCGTAGCCGAATTTCGCTTCTTCGAATTCGAACGCGGCCTCGAATCCCGCCCGGGCGAATACGACCGGGTTCCGGGTCCGCCGGAACTTCAGCCACAGAAGAACCACAGCGGCGGCCACGACGGCCCAGCCGGCCGCCCACGGGTAGAAAGGTAGAACGGCCGTCCCGGAGGTGGAGGTGAGCCGTAGCGCTTCGTCGAGCCGTTCGCCGGCGCGGCGGCTTACGCGATGCGGCGGACCTCTACTATCAGGCCGTCGGTGCGGACCACTTCCACCGTCGCGCCCTCGGGTATGGCCTGGGCCGCGGTCGCCCGCCAGTACTCGCCGCGGACGAAGACCTGGCCGCCCGCCGGCCCCACCGCCGTCGTGGCCCGGCCGCGCTCGTCCACCATCCCCTTGTCGCCGGTGGTGGGTTTGCGGCGCTGGGCGCGCAGGCCCATCCCCACGGCGAACAGGAAGAAGAGCGCCGTCGTGACCACCACCGGGATGATGACGGCCCAGGATATCTGCAGGTATTGCGCGGGCGTATTTATGAGTAAAATTGAACCGAGCAGCATTGAGATCGTTCCTCCTACGGCGAGCAGGCCGTGGCTGGTTATCTTTATCTCGGCCAGAAAGAGGATTATAGCGAAAATTATGAGCGCCACTCCGGCGTAGTTCACCGGCAGCGTCGACAGCGCGTAAAAGGCGAGGATGATGCAGATGCCGCCCACCACCCCCGGCAGGATGGAGCCGGGGTTGGATAGCTCGAAGACGAGGCCGTAGAAGCCGAGAATGAGGAGGATGTAGGCCACGTTGGGGTTGGTCAGGACGGCGAGTAAGCGCTGGCGGAAGTCGGGCGTAAACTCTTCGACGCGAGCGCCCTTCGTCTTTATGACGACGACGCGGCCCGCGGCCTTAACCTTCCGGCCGTGCACCTTTTTCAACAGCCCGTCGAGGTTCTCGGCGACGAAGTCGACGACGTTCTCCGTCACGGCGTCCTCCGCCGAGAGCGACGCCGACTTGCGGACGGCGAGCTCGGCCCACTTCTCGTTGCGGCCTCGCCGCCGCGCCAGGCTCTTGATGTAGGAGGCGGCGTCGTTGGTTATCTTATCCACCATGGCCTCGTCGGCGCCCTCGCCGCCCGCGCCCAGCGTGACCGGGTGGGCCGCGCCGATGGAGGTGTTGGGCGCCATGGCCGCGACGTGCGCCGCCAGCGTGATGAATGTCCCGGCGCTCGCGGCCCGGCCGCCGGGAGGCCACACGTACACCGCCACCGGCACCTTCGACGCCAGGATCTTCTTGATTATCATGCGCATGGACGGGTCGAGGCCGCCGGGGGTATCGAGCGAGACGACCACCAACGACGCGTGGTCCGCCTCCGCCTCCTCTATGCCCTCGACGAGGAACTCCGCCATTATGGGGCTGACGACGCCGTCTATTTTGAGGTGGCGAACGAGGGGGGCGTCGGCCGCGAGGGCCGCGGCCGCAAACGCCGCTATTAGTAATGCCGCATATTTCATTTTAACCTTCATATGACATAGAATAAGGCAAGTATTCTGCCGATAGTTGAAGGCTCT
>SDBS01003497.1_pt1 | contig 15425 bp, 15 predicted proteins | sample 2277091 | NCBI WGS metagenome assembly SDBS01 (sample SAMN10404972, study PRJNA504765) | marine sediment metagenome | isolation source: marine sediment core GS10_PC15, 163 cmbsf | place: Arctic Ocean: Southern Knipovich Ridge | collected 2010 | reverse complement strand
GTTTTTTCATTAAATTCTATCCCTTCTGCATCAATCCCGGACACAATCGCAGGTAGAAAGAGATCGAAATTCTTTTCGTCAGCAGGATGGACAGAACGGAAAGAGACTTGATAAGGACTCTGTGCTTCACTCATAGTCATCATGGATTTTGTCAGATTTCTTTCGGCCGTTCAATCCCTCTTCTGGATGATTCAAGGGGTGATATTTTTACAATCTTTATCATCGAAAAAGGTGAAGGGGATGGCTAATTTAATTTTTTCGGACGAGGACATCAATTCTGATTAATCGTCATTTTGAATAATATATTTACTTTCAAACTTGATGGAGACACGTTGTTTGGGAATTTGATCTGTTGCTGCTTCAACAAAAATGACTTTTCCTCTGATAATGAGCTTCATGTCTTGATCCTGAGCAAGTTTTGGCGGCAGATCAATAATGAGCTTAAGATATTGCCCGATGGATGTGGGTGTCCTCAACCAAAACGACGATCCTTGATGACTGATATATGATAAGGACGTTTTTTCATTAAAGACGTTTCCTTCCAGATCCTGTCCTTCAACCCGAGTCGGGAGATTGAGATTGAATCCTTTCTCAGGGAACGTATGTTCAAAAAAATTTTCTCCAAATTTGTCTGGCACGTTTACTTCCTTTTTTTCTCTTAGCATATATAAAATCTCATATTTTTTGAACAGGATCAATCACCCTTGTGGATGAAATCCGGGGTGATAAATTGAGGCCTGTTTTACGCCCTCCTCTAACCTCCCGATATTTTTAACTCTCCTATTGATTTCAAGGGTTGTATTTGACAAAGAATGAGGTAGAATTTAGAATAACTAATAATTGGAACATGGAGAATACAGTGACAAAAAAAGATCGATTTGTGAAACAAATAACCCCGAAGAGTGAGGATTTTTCTAAATGGTATTTGGAGATGATCCGCAAAGCTGAACTCGCCGACTATGCCCCGATGAAGGGAATGATGGTTATTCGTCCCTATGGTTATGCCATATGGGAGAACATCCAAAGACTCCTGGATAATCGGATAAAAGAGACGGGTCATTCCAACGCTTATTTTCCACTTTTTATACCTGAGAGCTTGCTTCAGAAGGAAAAAGATCATCTTGAAGGGTTTTCTCCAGAAGTCGCCTGGGTAACAGTTGGTGGAAGCGAAGAACTTGAAGAACGGCTTGCCGTACGACCGACTTCGGAAGCTATCATCGGAAATATGTATTCTAAGTGGATTAAATCCTGGAGGGATCTGCCTGTCTTGATCAACCAATGGGCCAATATTGTCCGATGGGAAAAGGTGACACGTCCGTTCTTAAGAACGACAGAATTTCTCTGGCAGGAGGGACATACGGCTCATGGAACAGAACAGGAAGCGGTTGATGAAACACTGATGATTCTGGATTTGTATAAAGAGTTTGTCGAGACAGAATTGGCCATACCGGTTGTCTCCGGTAAAAAGTCAGAGATGGAAAGATTTGCCGGAGCCTCCGATACATACGCTATCGAAGCCCTGATGTCTGATGGCAAAGCTCTGCAGATGGGGACATCCCACTTTTTGGGTCAGCATTTTTCAGAGGTTTTTAATATCCGGTTTGAAGATAAGGAACAAAATCTTCAGTATGTTTGGCAGACTTCCTGGGGTGTTTCTACGCGCCTGGTGGGAGCCTTGATCATGTCTCATGGAGACGACTCTGGTCTGAAACTGCCCCCAAATGTGGCTCCTATCCAAGTTGTGATTGTCCCGATTTCTGTAGGAAACTGGAAAGAAGAAGTTCTTCCTGCTGCAAAGGAAATCGAGCAACAACTTCTTCAACTTGGAATACGAGTCAAGGTCGATGACAGGGAAGAATATACCCCTGGCTGGAAGTTTTCGGATTGGGAGATGAGAGGAGTCCCGGTGAGGATAGAAATTGGACCCAGAGATATTAAAAACAAACAGGTCATCGCTGTCCGAAGGGATACTTTTGAAAAAGAACAAATAGCATTTTCTGCATTAAATGAGCATATCCCCCTTGTCCTTATAGACATTCAAAACTCACTCTTTGAGTCGGCATTGAAGTTTCAAACTGAAAACACCCATGAAGTTCAGACTTATGACGAGTTTAAGAATCTTATGGAAACTCAAAGAGGATTCATCAAGACTTTTTGGTGTGGTGAATCTTTGTGTGAGAGAAAAATTAAAGAAGAGACCATGGCCACAATTCGCATTGTTCTGCGTGAAGATCCTCACGAAAAACACGAAAAGAAGGAAGGCTGTTGTGTTTTATGCGGGAAAAAATCAGACAAAAGAGTTCTATTTGCCAAAGCTTATTAACCTGAATAATTCATAAAACGTGAATTTCAATGTTAATTCTAAGTTAGTTTTTACTGTCCATAACTTTTTTTGAGTTTTCAAGAAGAAAATGAGTGAAGAAAATTTTGAAGAGAAAAGACGGAGGATGGTAGGAGAGCAAATCAAAGCGAGGGGGATTACAGATACCAGCGTGCTCGCAGCTATGGAAAAGGTACCGCGGCATGAATTTGTCCCTGATAAAATCAGATCTCATGCCTATAATGATGAACCCCTCTCTATTGGTGAAGGACAGACAATTTCGCAGCCCTACATTGTCGCTTACATGACTGAGGCTCTCGAACTGGACGACGAAAAAAAAATCCTGGAGATTGGGACCGGGTCAGGCTATCAGACGGCCGTTCTTGCCGAGATAGTTAAAGACGTCTTTTCCGTTGAAATTATCGAAAATCTTTCGAGAAGAAGCCGGGATATCCATGCTGAATTAGGATATAAAAATATTCATTATAAAATCGGTGATGGGTCCTATGGGTGGAAAGAGTTTGCTCCTTTTGATGCTATTATTGTAACCGCCGCTCCGCATATCACTCCTCTGCCTCTTCGAGAGCAGTTGTCTATTGGAGGGAAACTCATCGTTCCCGTTGGAGATATGTTCCAGGACCTTGTGTGTATTGTGAAAAATAAGAACGGATTCACAGAAAAAAAGTTGATATCCGTGCGGTTTGTTCCACTCGTTTCACCTCATTAAGCCCCATTCTTTGGTTCGATTTCGCCTATAAGTTTAGCTAATTCGCCGGCCACATTCTGAGGAGCGTTTTTTTCTCCAAGAAGGCCTTTAATCCTTTTAAACTCATGGATCATTTTTTCCCGTTTGTCTTGGGATTCAAGGATAATTTGAGTTTCTTTGAAGATGTTTTCGGGAGTGAAATGTTTCTGAATCAATTCTGGAATGAATTTGGTACCGGCCAGAATATTGACGATGCTGTAATTTTTTATCTTCATGAGGTGTATCCCAAGGTTATATGTCAATGTTGAAAGCCTGTAAAAAGCGAGAAAAGGAGTTTCCAATAGCGCCAATTCTAGATTGGCGGTGCCGCAGGACGAGAGGGCCATGTCGCTATATGCCATAGCGGCATACGTGTCTTCCGTAAGAACTGTAATGTTATCCATACTGTGTGGGATATGCTTGATCACGAGATCTTTATCAAGGTTTTTTGCTAAATTGAGAATGAACCGGACGTCATATTTTCCGTTGATGAATTCCAGGGCTTTCATGAGGACAGGCATGTGATATCCGATTTCAGTATTCCGGCTTCCCGGAAGGACACATATAATTGTTTTTTCGGGATTTATACTATGCTTTCGTAAAAAATCTTCGCGCGATAGAACGACTTCGACTTTTTTAACCAGAGGATGACCGACATACAAGGCGGGAATGTTTTGACCTTGGTAGATATCTTCTTCGAAAGGGAATATGAGCATCATTTTTTTGACAAATTTTCTGATTTTTCTTAACCGCCACTTTCTCCAGACCCATACTGTAGGGCTTATATAATAGAGAACGGGAATGGACAGCGTCTTCAATTTTTTAGCAAGACGCAGGTTAAAATCGGGAGAATCAATCAATACAGCGGCTAAGGGTTTTCTTTTTTTGACTTCTTTTGTTATGGAGTTGAAAATCTTTTTAATACGAGGAATGTGCGAGAGAACTTCAACGATTCCAACCAGGGCCAAGTCCTGAACAGAAAAGAAGAGCTCAACGTCTTCGTTTTCCATGTGTGTTCCGCCGATGCCAAAGAAATCAATTTGAGGATACTTCTTTTTAAACTCACATACGAGTTCGGCTCCATACCTGTCCCCAGAACTTTCACCGGCAATGATGAGTACAGAGTCCATTAATCTTTTTCTTCCTGACCATAATAGGTGATATCAGGCATTTTTTCCGGATCCTGCCCGAAGAAAAAAAGCCATTGGTCATAGGATTCCTGTTCGTAATAGATTTTTACGGATCTCTGTGTTGATGCACTTACGACTCCAATAATCTGTAAGTTGTCAATATTGGCAAGCATACTAGAGGGAACTATGAGGACTCTCTGTAGAGATCCTTTTTGTTTTGCCGAAACCCGTTGATAGGGAAGGATGATGTTCCATTCGCCATTCTTTGTCATAGGATCGGTGTACAGACGTCGAATGCATTTTTCTTCGAGTAATTCGTCCATAGTTTTGGGAAAAGCCCCGGGTTTTTTCAATTGGAAGAGGCGGATGGCTTCGACATACTGTTTTCCCCGGAAAATGAGTTCTTCTTCTCTTTCTCTTTGTATTTGAGTCTGCCAGACAGGGACAGCAACCATAAGACCGATAATCAACACGGATATAGCAAAAAGGAGAATAATAAGGGTATATCCTGCTGAATGTGGTTGGTTTTTTTTGCTTTTAATTACCATGTATTAAAGAAAGTTCCATCCGCGGCTGTTCGTTCTGAACCGGATTGTACGTCGACAATACCTGGTATTTCCATTCCAGAAAGCATGTCTTCCGGATTGAGTATTTCCGGAATCGTGATCCATGTTTCTGAGGATTTAGTAATAGGATCCTTTGGGATTTCCCGCAAGTACCCATCATCGACCAGCGTCTGAAGGGATGCAGGGTATTTCATTTTGTCGGTGTAATATTGATTGATCAGAGTTCTCATAACATATAAATTTTCTTTTAGAATGGCTTCGCGTGCTCTCCGTATTCCGGATTGGTATTGTGGGAGAGCCAGGCCAACCAATATCCCGATAAGAGTGAAAACAATGATGAGTTCAATAAGGGTAAATCCTTTTTGAGACCGTTTAAAGGGCTCTCCTCTCATTGATTTCCTACCACTCCCGGTATTTGGTCCCATCAAGTGCAGTTCCAGGGCTTTTGGTGTAGACATCGTAGACGTTTTCTCCTCCCCAAACATTTGAATCCAGATCATCCTGGTAAGATCTCAAACCCCATTCTTTAGAATTTGTCATGGGGTCCTTGGGGATTCGGCGTAAAAATTTGTGAATCCTTATAACTTCTTCTCCCTCTTCTGATTCTTTGATTTCAATGCCTTCTACAAGGATGTCCAGATTAGCGGGGTAACCTTCGGTATCCTCATCAAATTCAAATATTTTTTCATCAGCCATCTTTTTGTATGCATCAAACGCCTCTCTCAGTAGCCTGAGATTTCTTTTCAGTTCGATTTCTTTTTGCCGTTTAACTGCAAATTTTGCCAGTGGAAGAGCCGCGCTGGCGAGAATCGCAACAATAGTGAGAGTTACGAGCATTTCAATGAGAGTAAACCCCCTGTTTCTCTGTCTGAATGTCTTCATGTATGATGTTATTTTCGCTGGGGATTAGTACCTATCCTTATCATTCCTATCTTGATTTGAATCCCCTGAGCGATCGTTAAAGTCTTCGTTATGGGAAGGTGGTTCTTCCAGGGCTTTTTTACTAACCCTGACTTTATTATTTTCGTCGATGGATATGACTTTAACACGAATGGCATCACCCAACCTCATCACGTCCCTGACACTTCGTGTACGGTGATGAGCAATTTCGGAAATATGCAGCAGGCCAACAATGTTAGGAAGGATTTCTATGAAAGCACCGTAATCTTCGATCCGAATGACCTTTCCCGTATAATCTTTTCCGAGCTCAGCCTCTTGGGTGATTTCCTTGATCATTGCTTTCGCTTTTTCTGCGGCGGACGCATCGACGGAAGCGATGGTGATTTTCCCTGATTCATCGATATCAATTTTAGCTTTAGTTTCAGCAATAATTTTTTTGATGACTTTTCCTGCCGGTCCAATCACTTCCCCCACTTTTTCCGGATTGATGAAAATGCTGATCATGCGCGGGGCAAAGGGGGAGATATCGACTCGGGGTTCCGGAAGAGTTTCTCTCATCTTTTGGATCACTTTTAATCGGGCTAAACGGGCTTTTTCTATGGCTTCCTTGAGTATATCTATGGAAAGATGTGGAATTTTTAAATCCATCTGGATGGCTGTGATTCCCTTTTCTGTTCCTGCAACTTTGAGATCCATATCTCCTACGTGATCTTCGAGACCGGCAATATCAGTAAGGATCGCATAGCGGTCACCTTCTTTCACCAATCCAATGGCCATTCCGGCAATGATGGATGGCAGAGGGACACCCGCATCCATAAGAGCAAGAACGCCTCCACAGACTGTGGCCATGGAAGATGATCCATTCGATTCCAGAATATCGGAGACAATTCGTATGGTATAGGGGAAAGTCTCTTCATCCGGCATGGCTGGAATGATGGATTTTTCAGCTAAAGCGCCGTGTCCGATTTCCCTGCGGCCCGGACCTCTGAGAAAGGACACTTCCCCAACGCTAAAGGGAGGAAAGTTATAATGGAGCATAAACCGTTTATCTGCCTGATCGATTAATCCGTCAACTCGCTGGATATCTTCAAAGGTCCCGAGAGTCACTGTGGAGAGGCATTGGGTTTCCCCACGGGTAAAGAGTGCAGACCCATGTACACGAGGAAGAAGGCCCACCTCGATGGAAATGGGGCGGATTTCATCAAAAGTCCTTCCATCGACTCGTTTTTGGCCTTCAACAATTAAATTGCGGACCAATTTCTTTTGAAGAGTAAAGAAAATTTCTTTTGTATCGTTGATTTCCTCAACGTTTTCTTCAGGTATCTTCTCCAAAAGAGCCTTAAGGATCGCGTTTGTTTTTTCATCCTTTTCCCTTTTTTTTGCAGGAAACTGGATGGCTTCCAATAAGGGAGTTTGGATGTCTTTTTCAATACGATCGTACATCTTTTGATCGATTTCTTTAGGTTTGAACTCACGTTTAGTGATATCAAGGCGGTTGAAAAGATCCTTTTGTACTTTTATGATCTCAATAATTTTTGTTTGGGCCAAAGTTGTGGCTTGAATGATTTTATCCTCTTCGACCTCAGCACATTCGGCTTCCATCATCACAATGCCCTCTTCCGTACCGACAACGATCATATTTAAAGGGCTTTCTTTCAACTGGCTCCTTGTCGGATTGATGACATATTCATTGTTGATATAACCAATTTTGACGGCTCCAATAGGAGTAGAAAAGGGGATATCTGAACAATATAGAGCCACAGAAGCACCAATTATCGCCAAAGTGTCGGATTCGTTATCGGTATCTGCGGATATGAGATATGCCACGATCTGAGTATCGTTAAAGTATCCATTTGGAAACAGAGTCCTGACGGGTCTGTCAATCATCCGGCTGATAAGGATCTCTCTCTCTGAAGGCCTTCCTTCTCTTTTAAAAAAACCACCAGGAATTTTTCCTGCGGCATATGTGTTTTCGCGATAGTCAACGGTTAGTGGAAAAAAAGGTTTTGGCCCCTTCACTTCTTTCTTTGATGTGGCCGTTACAAACATGATCGTGTCGCCGTATCTGACGAAGGCTGAACCATCTGCTTGTTTCCCCATTTTCCCGATCTCGATAGAGAGGATTCGATTGCTGATTTCTAGTTCGATTTTTTGTACTTGCATGTTGTCCTTTAGAGATCCGTACTACTTTCTGAGCTTGAGTTTCTTGATCAAGCTTTCATATCGTTTGACATCTTGTCCTTTCAAATATCCAAGCAGTCTTTTCCGCTGTCCAACCATTTTCATAAGGCCTGTCTTTGAATGATAATCTTTTTTGTGGATGGCAAAATGTGTGGATAAATAATTGATTCTATTTGTGAGTATAGCGACCTGAACTTCTGGTGAACCCGTGTCTTTTGAATGTACCATGTGGTCTTTGATGATCTTTGTTTTTTCTTCTTTGTTCAACACCTGCAAAGTCTCCTTTTTATTTTTTGTTTGTTTTTGTTGACTTTATTCTTAAATTTTTCATTATGATACCAGAAAATCCGAAATTTGTAAATCAAGCCGGAGGAAGTTAACTTCCTGATCCAGGCTAATAAATATACTGAGTTTTCTATCTAAATGTTACAGTATGATTCTTGAAGGATCGGATTTGAATAGCAGATTAGGAAGAGAGAGTTTTTTTCCGCTTTAAGAGCTGCCGCGCATATTTAGAATCAAAACCACCCTGATGCTCTTTAACGCTTTTTAATTTTTCTTCGATTTCTGCAAGAGTCATCTTATTGATCTTTTTCTTTTTAGAGGGTTGTGATGGGGGGGCTTCAACTTTAGTTTCGGGTTCTTTTGGAGTTTCCTTTATTTCTTCTTTTTCTTTTTCCGTCTCTTTCTCTGTTTCCGTTTCTTTTTTAATGTCTTTTTCTGTGTCTTCCTTGATGTCTTCCTTAACTGTTTCAGGTTCAGTTTTGTCTTCTATTTTCTTCTCTGTCTCCGTTTCTCCTTTTTTTTTATCAACATCAGCTTCTGTTAAATCAACAGATTTTTCAGATGGTTTTTCTTCTTCTTTTTTTTCTATGTCTTTTTCAGGGGATGTGTCTTTCTTTGTTTCTTCTGATTTTTCTGGCTTTTTTTTCGTCTCTTTCTTTGCAGGATCTTTTTTTATAGGCTTATCTTTTTCCTCTTTAACAGTATGTAAATCTTTTTTCTCAGAGTCTTTCTCTATACTCTTATTTTTGTCCTTGCCGGATTCAGCCTTGAGTTCCTTGTTTTCTTTTGTCTCGGTGACTTTTTTTTTCTCTTCAACCATTTTGTGTCCTCTCAGTTTTATATAATGTTTTTAGTTTGCTAGATAAATTCAATAACCAGCGTAGCTTACCAGAAAATGAGTTGAAAATAAACCGTTTCGTTCGGAAATAGAGAGGTTGAAGGACTTTTCAGAATCTGGACTAGAGGAGGTAATTTTAGTAAGCTTGGGCACATGTATTTTTTGTATTCGTTCGCTCTGCTGCTTTCCTTTGTTTTTTATTTGCCTCTTTATTTCTTTAAATTGAAAATTGTGAGAGGGGAAAGCCTGTACTTGAAGGAAAGACTGGGAGTCCATTTGCACCAGGAGAGTCGAACAGAGAAATCTGTATGGATTCATGCGGTTTCTGTTGGAGAAGTCCTCTCGCTGCAAAAATTGATTGTGGATCTAAAAAAAAGGCATCCGGAATGTACAATCTATTTTTCTTCGTTAACAATTACCGGCCTTCGGGTGGCTCAGGATAGACTTGTGGGAGTGGATAAAATATTTTTTATTCCTTTGGATTTTCGTTGGGTAATCAAGAGATTTTTCCGAGTTCTAAAACCTCAATTATTTATTCTCGCAGAGTCGGAATTTTGGCCCAATTTGTTAAGGGAGGCAAAAAGACAAACACAAGGTGTTCTCTTAATTAACGGAAGAATTTCACCTAAATCCTTTAAAAAATATTACAGGTTCCGGTTTTTTTTCAAAAAAATATTAAAAAACATTGATTATTTTTTAGTGCAGACACAAAGGGAAAAGAACAGTCTTGAAAGCATCGGAGTCCGTGCAGACAGTGTAGAAGTTTCAGGGAATTTGAAGACTGAGATTGTTCTTCCTTCGTTCTCCGAGAATGATGTTGTTCAATTTAAAGCGAGTCTGAATATAGCCAAAGGTCATAAGGTTGTGCTGGCTGGAAGCACTCGAAAAGGTGAAGAAGAAAAGCTTATAGAGGCCTTCGCCCTGGCGAGAAAAGAAAAAGACAATATTAACTTTATCCTGGCTCCCAGGCATCCCGAGAGAACGGGAGAAATAGAACGGTTGTTAAAAAATTTTCCATTTGTGGTCAAACGTCGATCAGAGATTCAGCCGGATCAAACTTGGGATGTGCTTATTCTTGATACTATGGGAGAATTGTCGCGTTTATATTCCCTATGTGATGTGGCCTTTATTGGAGGGAGTTTGATCCCATGGGGAGGGCAGAATCTACTCGAGCCTGCTTTCTATGGCAAACCCATTTTTTTTGGCCCTCATATGGAAAATTTCCAAGAACTGGCTGACAAGTTTGTCCAAGCTGACGCGGCCAGGATCATTGAAACGCAAGAGGATGTAAAACGTATGTTTCTTCTTTCTGATGATGAGGAGACACAAAGAATAGGGGAGAAGGCGCAGCAGATTCTCGTTCATTTCCAGGGAGTAACGGAAAGAACTCTCAATAGAATCGATCTATTCATGAATAAGAATAAGGGCAAAATGGAATCACATGCTTAAACAAAAAAACACAAAATGCAAATCTTCATTTTTGGCTTTTTTGATATTGATTCTTGTTTTCATACCCTCTACAGGATATCTGAATGGAGAAACATCCACTAGTTCTAAGAATAAGCTCGATTTGAATTATTTGAAACAATTCGGCAGAGATGCCTTCAGTGTTGTCCGCTCTCCAGTACATTGGAAAGGGAAAGATTATTTGACACTGGCAGTAGTCGCTGGAACCGGGGTTCTCTTTTTCGCTTTTGATCAGAAGATTAAGGAATGGGTCGATTCGAATAAGACAGGCCTATTTGATGATATCTGGGAGTCTGTTACAAATAGCGGAAATGGAGTCTTTTTAGGTGGTTTACTGGCTTCTTATTACATTGTAGGCGATATATTCAAACTGGATAATATGAGAAAAATTGGCCTGTTAGGGGTAGAGAGCTTTGTCATCTCCGGGGTGTTGGTCGGGATATTAAAATATTCGATTGGACGAGCCCGTCCTTACTCGAGAGAATTAAGAGGAAGTTTTCATCCATTTTCCTTAACCTCAAGTAATTATTCTTTCCCTTCCGGCCATGCCTCTTCAGCGTTTTCCGTGGCAACCGTCATTGCGGAACACTCGAAAGAATTTCTTGTCGATGTGCTTGTCTATGGTATGGCCAGCCTAGTGGCGATCTCTCGGATTCATAAAAATAAACACTGGGCCTCTGATGTGTTCATTGGTTCAGCGATCGGATTTTTTGTCGGAAAAAAGATATCTGACTTGAATCGAGGGGATAGTTCGGAGAGGTTGAAAATTGGAATCCAGCTAGGGCCTCAAAAACAGGCGTTTTCTCTAAGCTACTCCTTTTGACTCCTAGACCCCTTCGATTCTTTTGGACAGAAGAGGATTAAGCGAATGGTTGTCTCTGAAGGATAGTAGCCGTCGAGAATGATGCCCGGCGCGAGGGTATTTGTGACCCTTGCGTTTTTCGAGTCCAAAAAGACATTGATCCTATTCCTGAGAGCCAAATGAAATTCCGTCGAGTCAGTTTCATTTTATTTTTTGAGTAAAATCCTAACTACTCTTTTAGAGATGGCCCTTTTTTATAGACTTTATAATAGTGATTCTATATATTTTACTGAGAAACTGGAACGAGAAGGAAAATCATGGTTATAAAAAAAATTTTAGCGGCCATGACGCTCTGTTTTCTTTTTGGTTCTCCTGCAACTCTGCTGCTGCAGGAAAAGCGTGGGGAAGAACCACCTCAAATTGTCATCGATCTCAACTCCCGTTCATTCCAACCGGGGGATGTTATCAAAGTGACTCTCCGCGACAATTCCGGATTTGTGAAATTTGTGCAGCTGCGTTTCCAAAACAAGAAGTTCCCCATGATAAAAATAGAGGAATTCCATAAATTTATAGCCTTTATTGGTCTGGATCTTGGTCTAAAACCAGGGAATTACTCTTTGTATGTGACTCATCTAAATGTGGATGGTCAGCAGCACTCAAGAGAAGAGCCAATCATCGTTTTACCCAAAGAGTTTCCTATCAAGAAGATCTGGGTGAATGAAAAATATGTGACTCCTCCGGAAGATTCTCTTGAGCGAATAAAAAGAGAATCTGAGCTGCTCAACGCTGTTTATGGTATGTACACTCCAATGTGGTTGGGAGAAGGGGAATTCATCATTCCATCTGAGGGGGAGATCTCTCCTAATTTCGGTGAAAGAAGAATATTCAACAACCAACCACGTTCCCCTCACAGCGGTATTGATATTTCATCTCCATTCGGTGCCGATGTGAAAGCCTCTAACTCTGGGAGCGTTGTTGTTGCGAATGATTTATATTTTGCAGGAAAAACAGTTGTTATCGACCATGGTTTAGGAGTTTTTTCACTATATTGTCATTTTTCAAAAATCACGGTCCGCATAGGAGATAAAGTCTCTATAGGGGATGTAATCGGAGAAATCGGCGCAACAGGCAGAGTTACGGGTCCTCATCTTCATTGGGCTTTCAAAGTATCCGGCAGCCGGGTAAGTCCTTTATCTCTCCTCCAATTGCACTTTTCAAAGGAAAGCAGCAATGAAAGATGAGATGTCCCCAATGGTTTCAGCCGTAAAAGAGGCCTATGATAGAGGAGAAGAAGATGAAGCGTTGGAACCGATCGTTGCCGTCGATAGAGATGGGAAACCCTTTGGTCGGATTCAACAGGGAGACAGCGTCATTTTCTACGATATTCGTGGAGAAAGGGAGATCGAAATTACAGAGAGTCTCGTAAATAAGGATTTTTCTCCGTTCCCCATCACGAAAGAGCTGGAATTGAATTATGTCACTATGATTGAATACAGTTCTTCTCTAGATGTCAAAATCGCTTTTCCTTCGGACGAAAGAATCGCTAATACTTTTGTCGAAGTTGTGACACAGGCGGGATTACGACTCTTGAAAATTGCTGAATCTGAAAAGGCTGTCCATGTGGGTTTTTTTCTTAATGGCAGGATAGAGGCCCTCTTTTCCGGAGAAGAGAGGATCGTTGTCCCTTCGCCGCAGGGCGTAGATAATTATGCCCTCACACCTGAAATGAGTGCCGATCACATCACAAAAGAAGTTTTTAAAAATCTAGAAAATCCGGAATACGATGTGATCATTGCTAATTTCTCCAATGTGGATGTGGTCGGACACATTGAAGATAGACATGCTGTTCTTAAAGCCATAGAGACTGTGGATAGGGAACTTGGACGTATTGTTGATTTCTGTACAGATAAAGAAATAGCCTTGGTTGTCACAGCCGACCATGGAACTGTCGAAGAGTGGCTTTATCCGGATGGGAAAATAAATACAGGGCATACAAAAAATTTGGTGCCCTTTATTTTGTCCGATGAATCGTTAAGCACAAACCAAGGGATTAAAATCAAGGAGTTGGGTGAACTTGCAGATGTGGCCCCAACGCTGCTCAAACTTCTTGGCATCAATCAACCTAAGGAGATGTCAGGTGAAAGTTTATTGATGAGTAGGTTAGAACCTCCCAAAAAAAACAGAAGGCTTCTCCTTGTCATTCTTGATGGATGGGGGAAAAGAGAGGAAGAGCACGGGAATTTAATTATTGAGGCCGAAACTCCTCATTTTGATAAGCTTTGGTCCGGATCTCCTCATGCACTCCTCAAGGCCTCGGGAGAAGCTGTGGGGATGCCTCCTGGTACTGTAGGAAATTCAGAGGCGGGACACCTTCATATCGGAGCAGGTCGGAGGATTCTTCTCGATCGAGTCAGGATAGACAGAGCCATTGAGGAAGGGAAGTTCTTTCAGAATAAGGCTTTTCTTTGGGCCGTAGATAAGGCTAAAAATACAGGCAAGTCTCTTCATCTTCTGGGGATTGTCTCTCATTACAGCTCACACGGCACGATTGACCATCTTTTTGCTCTCCTCCGTTTAGCTAAGGAAAAAGATTTAAAACACGTGTATATTCATGCATTGATAGGTCGAAGAGGAGAAAAACCGGAAAGCGGTGCCGTCTATATCGGGAAGGTCGAAGACAAATGCCGGTCGATTGAAGTAGGCTGCGTGGTCACGGTAATGGGTCGTTTTTGGGCTCTGGACAGGGAAGAAAATTGGGATCGTGTAAAAAAAGCTTACCGGGCCCTAGTCTTTGGAGATGGTAAACCCGTGATGTACATTTGAAAATGTGTCTTTTTATTCTTTACGGTTTCTTTTGATTGAACTTTTTGTGAATGAGCCTCGTATGTAAGAGGTGAAGTCAAAAATAGGAAGATGAGCATAGACATCCAAAACATCACTTTTCAATACGGGAAGACAAAAGCCTTGGATTCCGTGAGTCTCAATCTTCCCCAGGGTGCCATAGGTCTTCTTGGGCCCAATGGGGCAGGAAAAAGCACTCTTCTGCGTATTCTCCTAGGATTTCTTGTACCCGATAAGGGAGATGGATCCGTTCTTGGATATGATATACGAAAACAGCAGTCGATGATTCGGCGGTATGTGGGTTATATGCCTGAAGATGACTGTCTTATTCCTGGAATGGATGCGGTTTCCTTCACGTCCTATCTCGGAGAACTTTCTGGAATGCCTCAGCAGGAAGCCATGAAACGGGCCCACGAAGTCCTCTTTTATGTCGGTCTGGAAGAAAGCCGCTACCGCAGGTTGGAGACTTACTCCAGTGGAATGAAACAGAGGTTAAAGCTGGCTCAAGCACTTGTCCATGATCCGCGCCTTATCTTTCTTGACGAACCAACGAGTGGTTTGGATCCTCATGGAAGACAGGAAATTCTTGAGCTGATCATCGATATTTCCTCAAAAAAAGATATTCAAGTATTGATTTCTTCACATATACTTTCAGACATTGAAGCTACATGCAATTATGTTGTGATTTTGAATAAAGGCCTGCTGGCTGCCCAAGGAAAAATCAGCGAACTTAAACAGATAAATTTTTGTCTTTTTGAACTGAAAGTCATAGGGGAGTCGGAAAATTTTTTTAAAAAACTGACAGATCTCGAATGTAAGATGGATGAGACTGAGGACGGGATGCTGAGAATTTACATGCCGCCTCAAATAAATCCTCAAGAAATATTCAGAATAGGTGCGGAGGAAAATATTCAGATCCGACACTTCGTAAGAAGCCAGAGTTCTCTTGAAGATTTCTTTGCCGATGTCGTGGGAGTGGATTGATGACGATTAAAGAAAAAGGATATTCTCATTGGGATGGAGAATTTTCCCAAAAAAAACTCCCCTGGTGGCCAATAACCAGGTATGGCATCAAATTGACTCTTAAGAAAAAGTTTTTCAAACTTACCTATGCACTAGCTCTGATCCCGGCCATAGTATTTTTAGTTATGATCTACCTGGCAGAAAGGATCGAAGATTTTAGTGTTATTATGGATGGGGGTTCCCAATTAATAAAAGTTAATCCCACTCTATTTAATACATACCTGACCAATGATTTCCTCTTGTTTATGATCGTTATTATCCTGGTCTTTTCCGGAGCGGGCCTGATTGCTGATGACATAAAATACAATTCCCTCCAGCTCTATTTTT
>SDBS01003496.1_pt1 | contig 15429 bp, 9 predicted proteins | sample 2277091 | NCBI WGS metagenome assembly SDBS01 (sample SAMN10404972, study PRJNA504765) | marine sediment metagenome | isolation source: marine sediment core GS10_PC15, 163 cmbsf | place: Arctic Ocean: Southern Knipovich Ridge | collected 2010 | reverse complement strand
TACCACCACACGCTCTTCACTCAGATCATTGTAGACACGGGGCAGGTGCCTACATCCTATGAACCCTATGCACCGATTTTGAACTTCACCTACCATTTCGGATTCCATGCCCTGACGGCCTGGTTTCACCTGCTCACCGGCATCCCGGTGCCCCGCTCCGTGGTCCTGGTGGGCCAAATGGTGAATGCTCTGGTCGTACCCACGACCTACCTGCTGGCAAAACGCTTGTGGAGGAAAACATCGATTGCGCTCCTCGCTGCGCTACTCCTGGGTCTGCTCTCGCACATGCCAGCTCAATTCGTAAATTGGGGTCGCTACACCCAACTGATCGGACAGATGCTCATGCCTGTCGTCCTCTCGCTTTATATCATCCTGCTTGAATCAAAGAAGCGCTCGTGGCCGCTCATTATTTTGACCGCGCTGAGTGCGGCTGCGCTTTTTCTTACCCACAACCGGATCACACTTTTCTTAATCGTCTTTGGAGCTTTGTTCTTTATCCGAAGTATCTGGGAAGATCGGAAGTCCCGGGATCACGTAAAATCACACATAATCAACACGATACTTGTCGCCGTAATCGCGGTCATGGTTGATTTACCCTGGTTGATCAATTTCGCTGAGGGATTTGGAAGACAGGTAGCCGGAATGCTCGTGAATGGCTACGATGTTGCCGTACACGGTGCTTACTTCTCCTGGGATTGGCGGAATCTGCCAGAGTTCGGTGCGCGAGCCTGGATATTGCTCCTGGCAGTCAGTGGAATCGTGATTGGATGCATACGGCGTAATCACAATTCATTGATACTCGCTCTTGGTACGGCAATCTTGCTAGCGCTGTCATTTACGAACACCATCGGCATTACTCCACTTTTCTCTGCTCTGATCGTGATTATTTGGATCTATCTTCCCCTTGGGCTCCTGAGCGCGTATTCCTTGGAGTCCATCTATTCCTGGATCTCAGCGAGGTGGGCCACAACCAGCCTCTCCAACCGGTATATCCTCGTCCCACTTGTATTGATTACCCTCTTGGCCAGCATCATGGGTATGTTTTCAGTGAAAGATATTACCCTTCGCGAAAATGGATTTGTACGCGAAGAAGATCTGCTCGCCATGACATGGATTCGCGAGAACACCGTTCCAGACGCGCTGTTTCATATTAGCACCCATTTCTGGACACCCGTAGCCGCCCATGGTCTGGACGCCGGGTATTGGATTCCGTACCTCGCTAATCGTCAGACCACGCTTCCCCCACAAAATTACGCTGTCGATGGTGACAAAGATTTCATGGCACTAGTCAACGAGCGTGCACGCGCCCTGAGTCAAGCTGGCACAATAGAGATCCTTTATTCCGCCCTGATAGATTATGATGTAAGTCATATATATATCGGTGAACGACCTGCTTATATACAAGGGGAGCAATTCGGGGAGTTTCCCAGTCTGTTCGACTTACAGTATCATCTGGGAGAGGTCTGGATTTTCGCCGTTCGTGATCCATCCGAGATGGATTACCAGTGAGAGTTTTACCCTATCGTGCCCATCATGCGCTGCATGCGACTTGAATGACATTGTTGCCGGTCGTTCGATGAGCAGCCATGCACCTACCGGAGCCCAAATTGCAGGAAAGCTCAGCTAAACCTAGAGTCTGTATCGTAACAACATCCTTCCCGCGTTGGATGGAGGACGATCAAGGCACTTTTGTGCTCGAAGTGGCAAAAGCCCTCAAGAATCAGGGGGCATTCGTGCGTGTCATCGGCCCCCATGCCCCTGGAGCAAGTCGTCGCGAGGACATGCATGGGATTGATGTTATCCGCCCTCGGTATGCATGGCCGGAACGATTCGAAGTCTTGAGAAGGTATCGTGCTGGACTCCCTGTCATATTGCGGAAAACCAGCATAGCTTGGTTTCTGATTCCCTTATTCATCCTGTCCCAATGGCTCACACTATTAAGGTATTCGGGAGATTGTGATGTCATCCATGCAAACTGGACTATGTCTGCATATTCTGCCGTACTTGTGAAGTTATTTCGGAAAATACCCGTGGTTGTCACCGTCCAGGGAAGCGACATCTATGAAACAAACAGGATTGGTTGGTTAAGGTGGGTGACACGCACCGTGTTGATACGGGTTGATCAGGTAATCGCTCTTAGTTCCTCATTAGAAGATTTAACCCGAAGTTTGGGTGTCCCCGATATGAGCATCAAAGTGATGCCCAATGGCGTGGATGTGGATTATTTCAAGCCACCCGAGGACGAGAAGAAATCCTTGATCTTGTTCGTGGGGTCCATTATCGAGAGGAAAGGTGTCCATCACCTGATCGAGGCTGCGCCGCTAATATTTCAAGCACTACCCGACTATGAACTGATCTTAATCGGTGATGGCCCATTAGAAGAACGACTGAAGATTCGCTCCGAAGAAATGGGGCTCCAAGATAAGATCCATTTTCTTGGTGTCAAAAGCCCCTCAGATGTCCGCCATTGGATGCAGAAATCTAAGCTCTTCGTTCTTCCCTCACTCGAAGAGGGCTTAGGGGTTGTACTTCTTGAAGCCATGGCATGCGCGACACCGTGTGTGGGGAGTGACGTGGGTGGGATCCCAGATGTGATCAACCCTGAAGTTGGGCGGCTTGTTCCCCCGGCGGAGCCCATTCAGCTCGCAGATGCGATAACCGGGATCTTACAAGACCCAGATCTTTGGGAAGCTTTACATCAACGATCGCGCAACTATATCGTTAATAATTTCAGCTGGCAGAAGATTTCCAAAGAGTTACTAGTGCTATATCGAGAATTAGGCGCAGACAGCACATAATATGCATATCCTTGGTAGAGGTACTATAACAAACCTACAGATTACGACCAGATAATTTCAGAGCATGAACCTGAGTGTTTCTGGTTTTTACGATCATTTTGTGAATATCATCTATGCCAAAAGAGTTTTCTCTCCTTAAATCCAATCGCAAAAAACTCGAGATTGATTTGATCCACTCTTCGAGATGGTGGCTCTACTCACCAGAAAACTTCTCCCAACGTCAATGCACGATACCCATGATCGAGAAATATGCGGTTGGTAAAGTCATCGATCTAGGTTGTGGAAGGTTAGCCCTCAAGGGTATCATCCACACTCTAGAACTCGAGTATGATGGTCTCGACATTGATCCGTTCTCGGATGAGATTACATTCAGGAGTGACCTCCAAGCGATGTCACCCATCTCCGACGAAACCTATGACACCGCCCTCTGTCTCCAGGTGCTCGAGCACGTCCCAAATCCACAAAAAGCTGCTCACGAGATCTTTCGCATCTTGAAGCCAGGCGGAGTGGCCATCATTACAGTTCCCCATTTAAGCAGGATTCATGATGAACCGAACGATTTTCACCGTTTTACGGAGTACGGTATCCGAGTTTTGCTCGAGAATGCAGGACTTAACGTCGAAGAAATCATCATCCGGGCGGGTTTGTTTTCCTTCCTCGGTCATCAGGTTTCGAGTGTGATTGTTCCCTTGGTATGGGAAGTTCCTTTGCTGCGCGAGATTGTATTCGCGATCAACAGTGTCCTCCTTTCACGGGGGTGCTACTATCTCGATCACCTGATGCCTAACGCGATGCGCTACTTCGCTCTAGGCTATACCGTTCGGGCGGTCAAGCCCTAATCGATGACGAAAAGCAACCGACGCACGAGTGACGAACCGGAGAGAGGTGATCGAGCCTATCAGCACGACTTTTACGATTCTTGCGGCCGTGTGAGGGATTCCGAATCCCGCCTCCAGATCGCACGTAAGATAGAGTTCATCCTGGATAACTTTGCAGATATTGATACGGAAGGTATGACTTGCCTGGATATCGGTTGCTCCTCGGGGATCGTGACTGCAGTCGTCGCTCCCAGATTCGATATTGCCATCGGTGTGGATATCGACCAGCGAGCTTTCAGCGAACGAGATCGCTTGAAAGCAGGACTCGCCAAATTCGTGGAAGGTGATGCGATGCGATTGCCCTTCCCAGACGCCACTTTTGACTGTATGTTTTGCCTGCAGGTATACGAGCATATTCCCGATGACGAGGCCTTAGCTGCTGAAATGTACAGGGTGTTGAAGCCAGGTGGGACGGTCCTCTTCAGCGGTCCAAATCTTCTTTTCCCAATTGAACCGCATTATCATCTGCCTTTTCTACATTGGTTGCCTCAGTCATGGGCAGATATCTATCTGCGTGCGACCGGCCAGGGACACGAATATTATGAAAAATCTCGTAGCTACTGGGGTTTGCATCAACTGCTCGGTGATTTCACCATCGAAGATATCAGTGTGGATGTCTTTCTCTACAGGTTACATGTAAACAGATCATCCCAATCTCCTGAATTCCTCCCTGTGCGGATCTTGAGAAGGCTTATGAGCATCTTGACCCCACTTATCCCTAATTTCAATTGGATACTGCGGAAGGAACGACTGGACACGTCCGAAAAGATTTAATGATCGACACCTTCCTCCTCTTCCCCTCCTTTCATGAAGAACATAACCGCTACCCCCCACTGGGTGTAGCCTACCTCGGTGCCGTGCTCAGAGAAGCCGGTCATGCAGTTCGAATTCGAGATGCAGCCGATTATAAATCCATGGAAGATTTTCGAAGAGAGCTAGTGTCATTCACACCGAGAGTCCTGGGGATATCTGTCCTTTCTGTGCACTATGAAAAAGCCCTTGCTGCAGCAAAGATCGCCAAAGATGTCGACCCCCAGATCATCATTGTCTTCGGGGGCGCACATCCTACAGCAGTACCCCTCGATTGTGCTTCCCATCGTGAAATCGATTTTATCCTAACGGGTGAAGGTGAGAAGTCATTCCCTCAATTGGTTGAAGCTCTTCAGCACGATATGGATGTCTCAGAAATTCCCGGAATTGTCTACCGCGTTGGTGATGACTTCCATATCCAAGAAAGAAAGGAATTCATTTCCTCACTGGATCTATTGCCCCTCCCGGCGAGAGACCTGCTACCGATGCATAAATATTTACATAAAGCACCGACACTGCCTCTCCCCTACCCGTCAACCAGTATCGTGCCAAGCCGCGGATGTTTCGGTAATTGCCGTTTTTGTCAGCCGACTCTTCGCGGTCTCTTTGGGCGAAAAATGAGGTATCGAAGTCCTAGGAACGTAGTTGATGAAGTATTTCAACTCAAGGATCAATACAGAATCCGGGGCTTGTTCTTCGCCGATGATGAACCCACCTGGAATAAAGACTGGATGATGGCCTTCAGTCAGGAGATGATCGAGAGAAAAGTGAACGTTCGTTGGATCTGCCCGAGCCGGGTTGATACCATCGACCTCGATATGCTAAAAATGATGAGGCGCGCCGGGTGTATTCAGGTAGGATTTGGAGTCGAGACGGGCTCTCAGAGAGTGATGAACTACTATCGGAAGGGTACTCGTATAGAGCAGGTTATAAATGCCTTCGACCTCTGCCGTCAAGCTGGGATCATCGCCCGGGCAAACTTCATGATTGGTGCGCCCGAAGAGACAACCGAGGACGTCGAAGAGACCATCCAGCTTCTCAAAAGCATCAAGCCTGATCTGATCGTCACATCGGTCACCACACCTATTGTAGGCACCGATCTTTTCCACCACGCTAAAGTTACTGGTCTCTTGAGAAAAGCATCTTTGAGCGACTACGATCGATTCTATATTGGCACGATGAAACGCATCCTCTCCGACGATGAAATACGGGAAGCCATACAGGAGATCGTGGCTGCATACCGAGCTCAAATCTTCGCAGATCTAGTGAACCTCCGTGGGCTTGCTCGAAGAAAACAACTCTTGATTCACACAGCACTCCACTGGATTACGATGCTCACCAACCCCATCATGCTATTCCGTGATGTCTCGTATTACCTCCGTTACGATCGCAAAGAAAAAGACTGATCCTCTGGCAAGCATGATCACCGAAGCATAATTCGCTCATCTGATTCGAATACCAATCGCCGTGAAATAAAGATACCCCAAAAGGCTTATTGCATTGATTCCATCAGTCAAAGTATCCTATGTAGGAGATTGTGGCGCACTATGACGCCATCTATAGCTAATTAAGGGAGAAGATCATGAAAAAGATAACGGACAGACTTCCGAGGTCACGCATATTGAGGATCCTGCTCCTCACCTTGCTTTTAACACTAACGTTCGTCCTTGTTGTTAGCGCAGCATCAACAGCGAAAACTTTAAGTACCAACTTTACCCTCATCAATTTTGGGTCATCACTGGCCAATGTGCACGCAGATTATTTCAAGGATGATGGCAGCGCGTGGACGGCAGATGCGGGAAACTCTGATTTCACAATACCTGCCAGTGGTGGACAAAAAATCATCCGTCAATACTTTGACGGCACCCTCACGACAGGCCAGGGATCGGCTGTTATCAGTTCCGACCAACCCTTGGGCTCGGTAGCTCAAATTCTTGCTCGTGGTCAAACACCCACCAGCGGTGCTTACACGGGTTTCTCAGCAACCAGCAGCACTTTTTATGTACCGTTGGTGACGCGAAGGTTGTCAACATCCAGTGGGCTTGCAAATAGTCAGATCATGATCCAGAACACTGGGGGTTCGAGCACGACCGTGGATGTGGAGTTCATTGGAACAACCAGTTGGACCAATACTGGCGTCAGCATCCCCGCCAGTTCGACCTATTATTATGATCTCGACGGAGAAACCAACCTTTCAGAGAATTGGTATGGGTCAGCTGTCGTCACCGCAAACGGTTCGGATCAAATCGTGGTCATCTCGAACTTCTTCACTGGCGCGGATACTATGCAGACCTTTAATGCTTTCCGGGCAGAAGATGTGGGCACATCATGGCTCGTACCGCTGTTTACATCCCGACTCGGCAATGGCTTGAGCACTCCAATCGCTGTTCAGAATCTCAGCGGAGGCACATTAGCCATTGGAGATGTTGATGTTGATTGCATTAAAGATGGCGGCAGCCCGGGAACAAACTTCGCGATGAGCAACACAGCAACGATCGCCAATAATGCTGCCTACTACTTCAACCCGGTTACAGATATGACGATCCAGGCCGGTTGGTATGGCGCCTGCCGGATCTCTTCTACCGGTGGGGTTGTGTCATTCGTGCAGATGCGCTACGTTCCGGGAACGAATGCAGCTGCGTACGAAGCAATAGAGGGAACCGGCACAGATCAAAATGCCTTCATCCCCTTAGTGGCAAAGCGGCTGGCAAACGGCTTCGCCACAGCTGTTACAATCCAAAACTTGAACGAATCAAGCACCGCGAGTGTGACCTTCACATATATTCCATCACCAGACTATACGGGCAGCTCTAGCAACATCGTTGTCGGCCCATACACCATCCCGGCTGGCGGCAGCTTGATCCATAATCACCGCCTCGCAGGAACTGGCAGTGGAACGGGCCAGCATAATCTCCCAGATGAATGGTTCGGATCTCTGACGGTTTCATCAAGCGACCAGCCCATCCATGGTTTCGTCCAACTCACGAACATCACCGTCACTTCTGGCGATACCTTCATGGCGCACAACGCCTTTACTCAACCGTAGTCTTCTCCAGTAACTTAAGATAAAGCCCACCCTGAATATCGGGTGGGCTTTTTTTTACTTGCGTTTGATACATCCCTAAAGCATACTTGTCACCATGAAATCCGCTTCACTTAAACGCATCATTCACGTGGGAATCTTCCTCATTGCTTCCATAAGTGCCTGCAGCGGTCAGGCACCCACACAATCGATCGGTGCTGGACCTGAGCCATTGGATAATGTACCTTCCGAGCAAGATGTCTCTTCCTTGAAACCCCCGGAAGATTCGTTAGAAACTGATCCGGGTACTGCATCTATCAGCGGATTAGTTTACTCGTATACTGTGCATCGGGTTATACCAAAAACCCTTTTCTATCTAACACCAGCGCTTGGCGAGAACGACAACGTCATGCCCCCTTTACTCATTGGACCTGAAGAGGATAGTGGGGATATCAAGAGTGAAACGAATGAACTTGGTCAAATTTTTCTCAAGAATATTCCCCCGGGGAACTACTACATCGTAGTATGGGCTCCATACAATTGGTCGATTGTTGAAAATTCGCCAACCGAACAGATTCCTCGATTGCTAGAACTCAAGGATGGGGATCGTCAAGCTCTAGGAAACTTGTACGTATCATGGCCATGACCTTAGCCAACTAAGCTGGACAAACACGTTCGAGTTTAGAAAAGATTATTGATTGGTCGTAACAGGCAGGAAAATTGTGTAGATCGCTCGATAGCGATAATTGCTCGAAAGGAATTCTCCCTCTCGCTCTCCCCCGATAAGATAAATGTAATCCTCCAGCGCCCAAACGCCTTGCCTCGATGTGGGTACTACCCCAATTTCATCTGACACACGCCACTCGTTTGATCGGGTTAGGTACTGCTGGATAAATCCTTCTTCCTCTTCCCCTCCAACAACATAGATCACATCTGCGATTTCTGTAACTTGAAATCTTGTCTTCTCGATCGGCAATGGCTCTAGGCTTGTCCAGCGACCTGACCCATTGACCTCTGCACTGGCGACATAGAGATCGAGGTTCCTTATCACGTGATCATCATCATGACCACCTAATAGATAGATCTGATTCCCGGATATTACGGCTCGAGCATCTCCTCGGGGTTCTTTTAGAGTGGCGATAGTTTCCCAAGTGTCATCCAGGGGATCGTACTCATAGACCTTGTCTACATACTCCTCGCCATTCCAGCCACCAAAGAGGATCAAGCGTCCTTCAAATGCAACCGCAGCATACCTTGTTAGTGTATCAGGAAGAGGTGATCGGGAGGACCATGTTGCTGTTGTCGGGTCATAAACCTCAAGAACATCGGTCACAGCCCCGTTATCCTCACTGCCTCCTGGAACAAAGATTTCCCCTCCTATCACGACCGCGATAGCATCCACCACTGCGTTTGGCTTGGGACTTATGAGTTCCCAAGAATCTGTCGTCGGATCATAGCGCTCAACAATATCTGTTACACCCTCAGATGTCTCTCCGCCGATTGCATAGATATCCCCATCGAACGAGGTAATAGCAAATCCACTCCTCGCCGTAGGCATATGCGCCAATTCCGTCCATCTTTCTAATTGAGCTACATCGACAAGGGTTGAGTCAGGTTCTCTTGATGATTGAATCAACCTTAAAACCAGAAAGGAGATGAGCACGAGGATAACAATTGAGAGCACAAGGATAATCCACGGTTGAGACATGATCTGTGCAGCTCGCGACGGGGATTCCGAGACGGAACCACTCCCCTCCAGCTGTGCCCCTTCCACCTCGACAAGCCCGTTCCGCACAGCATACAGCGTCGCCTCTGTACGAGAGGAGACCCCCAGCTTTTCGAAGATATTCCTAAGATGGACTTTAACCGTGTTGCTGCTGATGTGAAGCTGTTGTGCGATCTGGCGGTTGCTCGCCCCGGTCGCCACGAGTTCGAGGATTTCCCGCTCCCGATCGGTTAGTTCCCGTTTCTCAGCCATTTAAGTCTCTGGTTCCGTGCGCTTTCAGTGGAAGGATGAAATCAATGGATCACGTTCGCAGGAAAACATTCTAGCACCTCTGGAGGTTTGATGCACCGGCATACCAGGTGGGTTATCTAGCAATTAGCGGCAGGAAGAGCATGTGCATGCGCTCAAAAGCCCCCATGTCCGGATCGCCCGTCCCGGCTCGAGAGCGGCCGAGGATGTCCTCCGCAGGGGCGTTCTCCGGCGCCACGGCGTCGATCGCCGGGCTACCTCCCGGCAATGCGCCAAAGGAGGTCACCAGACGGACAAACGCCTCCCTGATGGAATCTGACCCATCCACAAACTCCCCCGATCCGGGCAGCCACCGCGGTAGTACGACTGTGCTCCCATCTGGCAGGAGCGGGTTGGCAATCAGCGCGTGCGCGTCATCCGTGGTGTTGATCAGTTCACTTGCGTCATACGGCAGCGCCGCTCCCCCATTCCAGTACAGGTTGCCGTCGAGCGCGAACGATGCCGTCTCCCCGATGGGCGTATCGGAGAAATCGTTGCTCCCGCTTGGCGAGGTGGCGCCCATCGTCCCCGTAGGATCGGACCAGATGTTGCCGTAGAAGCGTATGTTCTCATTCGGCGGGTTTGACCCCTCCTTGTTCAGCCGCATAGCATACGCCAGCGCCGGCAGATCGCCGGCGACAGTGTTGTGCCGGAAGGTCACATCCTTGCCCCCTTTCACGCCAAACGGGGCGCGCATCACGTTCGATGAATTACCCAGCATGAGGTTGTTCTCCACCAAGACCCCGATCGCTTCAAAGTAGGCATTCCCGTCCTCGCCAATGAGCACGAAATTGCTCCCCGTGGATCCCTCCCAGTTCAAGAAGACGTTGCGCCGGATGGTGATATCTTCGCTCCCCAGATTCGTATCGTCCGTGCCGTTGCTGTCCTTCACTACAATGTAGCTGCTCGTGTCGTTGCCGTTCGTCCGGCCGCTGCCAGCGAAGTCGTTGAAGAAGATGTTGTCCCGGACCACGACGTTCACAACGCTGTTGATGTCGATGTGCTCGTCGGAGCCGGTCTGATTGTAGAAGATATTGTTCTCAACGAGTATGTCACTCGCGCCGTTGTTGATCTTGAGGATGTCGTTATTGTAGCTGTCGTGCAGCACGTTATTACGCAGCACGATGCGGCTCACCGTCTCCGCACCACCGGGAGGACCGATAAGATCCTGGATCTGAATTACGAGTGCCCCGGCACCTGCCCCACTATGGGCGATGTCGAAACCCTCAAGTGTGATGCCCTGACCATAGAAACAGGTGACGACCGTGCTCGTATGACGCAGGCGCGCCTGGTATGGGATTTCCGAGCGCACCACCACGCCAAGGGTAAAGGTTCCCCTCAGTTGGATCTGCCCGATATATAGACCGGGCCGTACGATAATCAAGCTGTTGTCTGGGACATTGTCCAGCGCGTGCGTGATCGTCGCCCAAGGGTCCGCTACCGAGCCGTCCCCGAGTAGATTATCCCCATCGGTGGCGACGTAGTAGGTCGCGACCAGCGCTGCCTCTCCATCACGCCCGGCAAGCAACCCGGCGGAGAGAAGGGAACACCCCACGAGCGCGACGATCGCAATCCGACGCCGCGCCTTCATACATCTGTCAGGAAAATTGCATCAATTAATGTCATGATTCTCCAGGAATTTTACACCGCACGATCTCATTGTCCCGGAAATACGATTACATGAAAGCACCACGTTGGTCCCATTCATAGTCGGAAACAGAAATTAACCTTCAGGAGACCAGAATCTACTGCCAAGGATTTCGCGTGAGTCCCCATTATCCACAGTCTATCTGCGATGATTGAAGCCACTTAAGAAGTGCTATCGTGGTAGCTGAAGCAAACGATAGCCTGTCAATCTAGCATAGCCTGAGCGATTATTTGTTCTATTGAATATTGTTCGTGAATATAGTAACTTATAAGTAGGGATTCACTTCGTCGAATTTGTACGGGTACAACTCACCCCTACTACCCACGAGCCCAACAAGCGCGAAGTTGGGCTTCTTCTTTGCCTAGAAAGCTTGAATAGGAATTCAACATGATAAAGAATACAAGATGGTGGACGCTGGGCCTCATCATGGCCCTGCTATTTTTATTACCCGCTCCCGAAATAGCTCGGGCTGCTGGACCCTGGTATGTGGATCCCAGTGGTAGCGATACCAACGACTGTGACACTATCGGTGCGCCCTGTGAGACGATTAATGGAGCGATCGGGAAGGCTTCTGCAGGGGATACAATCTTTGTGGCATCGGGAACCTACACCGGAAGCGGGGGTTTTGTCGCCGACATCGATCGAAACCTAACCTTATCCGGAGGATGGGACCCGACCTTCTCGACTCAGGTTGGCTCCGCTACGCTCGATGGTGGTGGCACAGACCTAATAGTCTACATCGGCGTGGATATGATTGTCGAGATAGATCGATTTATCATCCAAAATGGTTTCAATTCGAATGGTGGCGGCATCATCAATTGGGGGAATTTGACCATTACGGACAGCACCATCACACAGAACCTGAGTGGTGGCGGGATCTGGAATACGGATATCGGCACACTCACGATGGATGGATGCACCATCAGCGATAATGTATCCGACGGTTTTTCTAGCAGCGATGGAGGGGGTATCAAAAACAATGGGACGGCAACGATAATAGACAGCACGATCAGTGGAAACTTTGCCAATGATAAAGGTGGAGGGATTTATAACAGTAATGCCATAGTGACGCTGACCAACACTACTGTTAGTGGAAACCAGGCCGATGGCGGCGGAGGGATATTTAACTTCGGCACAGTATATCTCAATAATTCCACATTGAGCGGGAACCAGGCCACCGTCGGGGGTGGGGGGATATGGGGTGATAATGGCACTATCTTCACCTACCTCAATAATGCCACCATTACGGACAATACAGCCCCCACAGGGGGCGGGATCTACGACTACGGCGGTGGCGATGTCATTAGCAGGAACTCGATCATCGCAGGAAACTCAGCCACCTCAAGTGGGCCTGACTGCGATGGCACCGTGGACAGCATCGGCTACAACTTGATAGGAGACACAGAAAACTGCACTTTTAACAATACAACCGGGGACGCCCAGGGTATTGACTCTTCCCTTGGATCGCTTGATGATCATGGTGGTCTCACAGAGACGCATCCCCTTCTACTGGGCAGCCCAGCGATCAACGGGGGAAATCCCAGTGGATGCAGTGGCAGTGAAGGTCCCTTGACAACGGATCAGCGAGGATTTTCCCGCCTAGGTGTCTGTGACATCGGAGCCTACGAAGCCCAATCCTTAAAATCCGTCAGCGACGACACCGCGATCCCCGGCGAATCGCTATCCTATGAAATCGCATTTCAGAATCCTTCTGGAACTACAAAGCCATACACGGTAACAGACACCCTTCCTTCAGGGATTACTTACCTCAATGGTTCGTTATCCGCGACTAGCGGCACACCAAACTACTCCGCGGGCGTGATCACCTGGAGCGATTCAGTCATACCCGATCAAGCTGTGACTATCACCTTCGATGTCGAGGTAGGCGCAGTAATGGGCGAGATAGTAAACGAAGTCGATATCAACGATGGCACTGACAATGAAATGAGATCAGCTACTGTACGCATCGATGCTCCGGTCTGTACCTTAACCAAATATGTCAGCAATCCCGTTCTCGATCTCGGGACAGCCGGAAGCTGGGACGATGACGGCATCTGGCACCCTTCCGTACTTCTCGATGGTTCCACATTCAAGATGTGGTATGCCGGAAACGACGACACCTATGTGAATCACATTGGACTCGCGACCTCCCCGGATGGCTACGCGTGGACTAAAGAAGGAACCAACCCGATCCTCTCCCCGACGGAAACCTGGGAGGCATCAGGGGTATCACGTCCCACTGTCATCCTGGATGGCTCCACCTACAAAATGTGGTACACAGGCGTCGATAGCCCGGGCGTGATCCAGATCGGCTACGCCACCTCCCCTGATGGAATCAGTTGGACCAAACACCCCGGAAACCCCGTCCTCTCTGTCGGCACCGTCGGTAGTTGGGAGGATGAAGACGTGACCGGTCCAAGTGTCCTCAAAGACGGAAGTACCTATCACATGTGGTACGGGGGCCACGATGGTTCAACATTCCGCATTGGTCATGCCAGTTCCAGTGACGGGATCACATGGGTTAAAGATCCCGCCAACCCCGTCTTAGATGTGGGAGACGTCGGAGAGTGGGACTGGCTCAGCGTCTACAGCCCAGATGTGGTCCAGGTCGGTGATGGTTTCAAAATGTGGTATTCCGGCCAGGCTTTGCCTGAGGCCTGGCAGACAGGTTTTGCCTCATCGATGGATGGCACGACATGGTTTCGACATGGACTTCAGATCCCGGAAGGACCTCCCGGGACTTTTGATACGCTAAGCGCGGATCACCCTTCTGTACTGGTTGACGGCACGAAGTATCGGATATGGTACAGCGGCATAGATGACAGCTTCTCTTACACCATAGGATACGCCAGTGGAGAGGTCTGTACGGGAGGGCTGTACTCAATCTACCTGCCACTTATCTGTCGTGATTATAGTCCCGCTCCTCCCTGCCCACCGGATTACAGCGATGACTTTAGCGACCCCAGCAGCGGATGGTTCATCTACGAGGATACCGACGTCAAGTACGGCTATACCGGCGGCGAGTATCAGATCTGGGTCAAGAATCTAGATGACGGACGATGGGTAACCCCCGGCGCAAAGGCCACAGATTTCACAGTTGCGGTGAGCGCACGCCGCTCAAGCGGCACCGAAGGAGCCTATGGGATCTTGTTCGGCATCAGCCCGGATTGGAGCGAGCTGTATGAAGTCTCAATCGACCAGAATTTCTATAACATCTGGAGATTTGATTCCGGGTGGACCTGGTTGGCGGGTGGTAATTCGAGTGACATCCTGACCGGAACGAATTGGAACCGCATCAAGGTTGAGCGGGATGGGAACGATATCTCAGTATGGATTAACGACCAATTCCAAACCACGATCGTCGATTCCAGCTTTACCGGTTTGCGCCGCATCGGTCTTTCGGCCTACTCACCATTGGGAAGCGATCACGACGCTCGCTTTGACGAATTCGCCCTCTACACCGCTAGCTGCGGGCCGATCGCCGCGGATCTGACCGGTATCGAGTGGGGTGAGGCCGAGGCTCACCAGGGGATCGCTCCACCCAAACCAGAAGACATTGAGTAAATCTCTGCCATTCGATCATGAAAGACCCTGGATAATAAATTCTCCAGGGTCTTTTCACTTGACATTATACTGCTGGCGTGATCAACGCATGATCATCGGTATGGACACCACCATTTCCCTGAGGCGGACTCCACTACACCGATGTCTCAGACAGGACTAACTTGATACTCCTCAGCGCGCTTGTCACATTCAAGCATTCCACCGTTTTTGTCAACAAAGCACACAGAATCATAACGAAGGAATTTAGCATTTTTCTAGCGCATAATCAAAGGCAGGAAAAGATGTATCGTCGCCTCATACGCTCCGACATCACATACAACGCTCCCGTCAAGATCGCTGTCGATCGGACGGATCCATCCACGCTGGTCCACCGTGATGGGATCGCTGTTATGGTCAATGCAACCCAACACCCGACCAGCATCGATGGCTGGGCTGCCGGGGAGCAGGGCATGTGTGAAGGTCGGCCCTCCGTTATCATTCAGTGGCCCAAGGAGGGCTGGCTGGCCCAGGATATTCCCTGTTGTGTCACCTGCAATCGTGCAGTTGGTTGAGACAACGCCAAATAAATTGTATCCGAACGAAGTTAGAGTCCCATAGCAATCCGGATCGCTGGTGGGATCGCTGTTGCCTGCCACAAGGGAACCCCGTATGTTGAAGACGCCACCATGTTCGAATATACCTCCACCGTCTCCGGA
>SDBS01003495.1_pt1 | contig 15432 bp, 16 predicted proteins | sample 2277091 | NCBI WGS metagenome assembly SDBS01 (sample SAMN10404972, study PRJNA504765) | marine sediment metagenome | isolation source: marine sediment core GS10_PC15, 163 cmbsf | place: Arctic Ocean: Southern Knipovich Ridge | collected 2010 | reverse complement strand
TGAATTTTCATAAAATTTTTAAATATAAATTATTTCAAACTATTGTGAAGAACTACGACATTCTGCTTTTTTAATTGTACAAATCTTTAAGCCAATAGATTTCAAATTCTGGACTTTTAACATATTCTTCAAAAGAAGGAAATTCCTCTAATTCGTATCTATCCCCTACTTTTTTGTCTTTTACGGCTTCTAACATTTCTTTGGTTGGTTTCCAATTCATTTCAGCTAATTTAAAAAAATCTACAAACTGATAACATTCCCATTCTAAGATTTTCTTTTTCAATTCTTCTTTTGACAAACCATCGCATATGGTGGAATATTTAGTAGCAACTTCTGCAAAATAATTACTCAACTCTTTTATTTCTTCTATATTATTAGTATATTTTCCATCAATCATTACAGCATAAGAAACTAAATTATTGATCAAATTGCCATCATAAATAGAATGCATTCCTATTATTTCACATTTAAATTTGATATTTTTGAATATTTGAAATATCTTAACGTCAGAATATTTTAATCCTTTTACCTGGGGCCAAAGATCTAAAGGTTTAATCTTTGGAAAGTGCTTTATTATTAAAATAGAATTATCATTAATTTCATACGGACCATATATTTCATGTGAGTCTTGCGGATAGAAATCTCTATATAGGGCAAAAACCAAAGAAGCCAAGCCGGTATATAATTTACCGAGATTCCTAGCTATCTCTGGATTTGCTTTTTCTAGCGGGGTTTTATTGAGAATATTATTTATCTCTTTTTGACTATGGATAATATTACTTTTATATGCAAACGTGTCTTCTTTTGTTATATATTCAAGCAAATTTATAAAGAAATCCATAATTTCTCTAAACTCCTTTTTATTTTTTACTTTGCTGGTTTGATATTCTAACATTAACCAATACATAGCCACTCTTAGAGATGAAATCGAAGGAAAGCATTTAGAAATTCTTTCTTTTGAACATCCTTTTTCTTTTATATTCTTTATTGCTTTATAAATTTGAGAAATAAATGTTCCGTTAAGAAAGGACAGTGTTTCATAATTATCAATAGGACCCCAGCTACAAGGCATCATATTAGAGAGACCTTTATGTATTGCTCTTGCAAATTCATCTATCCATTTTGGATATTTTTCTTTAATCATAATACTTAAATTAAATAAACTTCTCCTTTTGCTCCGTCTACTTTTACCTTTATTCCATCTTTAAGAACTTGGGTTGCAGTTTTTGTAGCCACTACGCAAGGAATACCGAGTTCACGAGAAACTATTGCTGGATGCGAAGTCATTCCTCCTTTATCTGTAACAATAGCTGCTGCTTTATTCATCATAATAACCATTGAGGGTTCAGTTATCTCAGCAACTAAAATATTTCCTTCTTCAAAAGAAGATATATCTTGAATCCCCTTAACAATCTTAACAATACCTTCAACTATACCGCTACTAGCTGCTATCCCTTTTAAAATGATTTTTTCTTCTGGCATATTATTTTGACTTTTTTAATATCTTAACAATCCCCTTACTTGCATCCACTTCCACCAAATCCCTGTCTTTTAATACTTTTGTTGCTATTTTAGTGCCGATTATGCAAGGAATTTTTAGTTCTCTTGAAATAATGGCCGCATGAGAAGTAATGCCACCGACTTCTGTTACTATTGCCTTAGCTTTTTTCATTAATGGAACAAAATCGGGATGAGTGTTTCCTGTTACTAAAATAAAATCTTTGGGTAAGTTAATTCTTTTTTTTGGATTAAAAATGATTTTAACAACACCTTTTGCTCTACCGAGCATAGCCGACTGTCCTTTAAGCTCTTTTATATTCTTATCTTGAGAAGATGTTTTTTTAATCCAGAGAGAAAACTTTTTATATTTTTCCCCTGCTTCTTTGCCTTCCCATAATAAGGTTCCTATGCCTCGAAGCCAAATCCAAAGATAACCATTCTTGCGTTTTTTAACAATCTTTTTTATTTTCTCTCTATTTTTTAATATCTTTGGTTTAATCTCATCATAACGTAAATATTCTAATTCTTTTCTTGAGATATTAATTAGCTTTCCTATTCTTTCCAAACAATTTGCCTGATAATAGAAAACCCTTTGCTGAACAGCTTTTCTTAAATCTCTAGCAAAAGAAAAATATCGACTAACCTCAAACCAGAAATTTAATTCTTTAGAAAAAGAATATTTTTTTCTTAGCTCCTCTAGCGCTTTACCCCTTTTTTCTTTTTCAGAATCCTTTTTCGCCTCTTTCTTAATAAGATTATATTCATCTTTAATGTTCCACAAACTAACTCCTGAATAACCGGAATATAGAAAATACCCGGCCTGATAACATTTATCTAAATATCCTTTTGCCTTTTTATTTTTAATAATTTCTTTAAATGGCTTTTTATTTAGTTTATTCTTTTTCATCCAGATAATAAAATCAGTGACAAGATTATTATGTATTGCTGTTTGAGAAAAATTATCAGAAATTGTTAAAACATTTAAATCATCATCCAAAATAGATATTTTCTCTATAGAAAGAAGGTGGCTGATTTCTCTCATCAAGTGGTCATCTAGAGCTGTTGCTATCTGCAAACTCAATCCCCCTTCTATCAAAGTTTCCTCTGATTCTTGTATTAGATTACAACATTTTTCAAGATCATAATTCTTTAACCTATCTATGTGATGCTTGGATAACCATGTTTCTATATCTTTAATATCTCTTGAAAAGTCTTTTTTTAGTTCATTAAAATATTTCTTTCCACCATTTTTTAATTTTTTAATAATCAAATCGCCAAGCCACGACTCTAAAGACATTTCAATCCTAGCAAGATCTTTGCCTGGATAGTACAAAAACCAAAAAGGACAGCTAGCACCATATTTTTTAATTTCACGACCTATAAAATCAGTCATAGCCCATGATTGATAAAAAACAGTAGCACCATAATTAAAGAAAAAAACCCTGTCTTGCTCTTCCAAAATCCTTTTTTCTATATCTTCATCATTCATTATTGTTTATTTTATAATTTTTACTACTCCTTTATTCGCATCCACCTCCACCAAGTCACCATCCTTTAATACTTTTGTTGCTATTTTAGTGCCAACAATACAGGGGATTTTTAGTTCTCTTGATATAATCGCCGCATGGCAAGTAATACCTCCTTCATCTGTAATAATGGCTGCTGCTTTTTCTATAAATGAGAGGAGATTAGGATTAGTGCTTATTGCAACTAAAATATCTCCTTTATTAAAGTTGATTCTTTTAGGATTGTTAATTAAAATAAGCTTTACTCTTCCAATCACCTTACCCTTATATGCAGGATTTCCTTTAAATTCAGTTACATTGTCTAAAGATATTTTTTCGATGTCATTTATAATTGAAGAAGAATTTTCAACAAACCATACATTTTCTTTTTTATTTATCCTCTGATAGATAAAACATTCATTCTCTTTAATTTTTCTAAGTCTCAATTCAATATTTCCAACGTTCCTTTCTAACAGTTCATACATAGTTATCGCATTAATTGCTTTTTTATTTTCAACGCCTAATTTTTTTAATTCCGATTTAGCAAGTGGAATGATTATTTTTTGAATAAAGGGAGGATAATATGAAACTTTTCTTAATTTCATTGAAAGCTTTTCTATTTCATTATTCTTTTTTTTGTATTTTTTTAAGATTTCCGGGGCAAAATAAGATATAAGCGCACCTAGTAATGCTAATCTCACAACAAAAGTGATAGCTTCCTTTAAATTTTGAAAAGTATTTTTTTCTAAATTTTTTATGGCTTTCTTATTTATCTCAAAACCTTCTTTTAAGAACTTTATACATTTACCGGGGTTATTTAAAACTAAATCTTCAATAGCATTTATAAGTTCTTGAAATTCTTTTTTCTCTCTATATTGCCTTACAGAACCTTTGGGATTCTCAATGTACAATCCTTTTTTTAAAGACAATCCAAAAATCTCCATCATTTGAGGATCCGCATACCATTGATGCCATAAAGATGCGCCAAACAAATTAAATGGCCTTGCTAGGTAGTATATCCAATCATATGACTCAATTAAAATTTCTAAATTATTCATTTTTTTATTTCCTAAAATCTTAACAACCCCCTTATTCGCATCTACCTCAACCAGATCTCCGTCTTTTAATACTTTGGTGGCTATTTTGGTACCCACAACGCATGGTTTTCCGAGTTCTCTCGAAACTATAGCTGCGTGAGAAAGTAGTCCTCCTTCGTCTGTTATAATAGCAATTGATTTTTTCATCGCAGAAATATAATCCGGGCTGGTCATAGAACAAACTAAAACTTCTCCATTTTTAATAAGGTGGGCGTCTTTAGCAAACGAAATAATTTTGATTTTTCCTTTCACGATACCGGGAGATACCGATTGTCCTTTGAGCTTGTTGGTCTGCTGATTTATAACTCCAATATTATTATCAATCCATTTTCCTAAATTTTTTCCTTCTTTTCCGCTTAAAATCTTTTCTTTTCCTTTTTCTAATAAAAAAACATAGCCCAATTGCCTTTCCTTTATTTTTTTGTTTGTAACCACTGACTCGCCCTCTAACATCTTTATTATTTCTTTTGATGTTAAATAGACCCATTGTTCGTAAGGTATATTCATTCTTTCAGATATCATTTTAAAAAGTGGGGTTAATTTGCTTGTCGCCATTAATGCTGTTTCTGTGCTAAACGTTAACAACCATCCGAATTCTCTGGCTAGTTTTATACAAAGAATTAATTCCTTATCATTTTTTATTTTTTTAACAATCTTGTCAGCTATTTTTCTATCTTTGGATCTTTTCAATTTTTGTTTTTTATATTCCTCAATAAAGTTATTATTTAGAGCGTTCTCTACTTTATTTATAAGATCTTTCATATTAAGTAGCTCAATTGGAAGAATAAGATATGTTGTCATCCACGAATATTTCTTCAAATAAATTCTCGCTTTATTAATAAAAGATTTATCATTTCGGAAATTCTTCTTACCACTAGCTATTTTAATAAGTTCCAAAAAACCTTTCTGTTCTTTTTGAAACATAAGTTCTTTGACAGGAAATATCAATATAGCCAGGGCATTATCAAAACTGGTAATCTTCTCAATTTCTTTTCTATATTTTAATAACTTCTCTTTAACTTTATCAGATACAATATCTTTTTCTGTTATGTACCAAGGAATATAAAACCATGGAATAACAGTTAAGAATATTTCATCAAATTTCTTCCACAAACTGATGAGTTCTTTATTAGGTGTTTCAACGTTTATCTCAACATTATCTGCAAAATTATCTAATTTTTTCATTCTCTCCATAGTTTTTATTAGAATATATTTTAAATAATCGTTTTTATTCTCAGAAGCTATTTTTAATTCTTTTAATATTTTAGCCTTTTGAGTAAGTTTAATATATCCTCTACCCGAAGAGGTAAATAGATAATCTAATTTATCAGTTGGTAAATTAATTTCTTTTTTATGATTGTTATACAAAGAACGACAAAATAAATCAGACATTAAAATTGGCTGATAATTTCTTTGTCGAAATTCAAATTCCCATTCTTTTAGATTTATGTCTGATTTTTTAAGCATTTTTCTTTAAAATTTTCACAACCCCCTTATTCGCATCTACTTCCACCAAATCGCCGTCTTTAAATATTTGCGTTCCAAAGTGAGTTCCAACAATACAAGGTATTTTAAACTCTCTAGATATAATAGCTGCGTGGCTAAGCATTCCACCTTCATCAGTAACAATTCCTCCTGATTTACTAGCAATATCCATAATATTTGGCTGAGTCATGCCTGTAAATAAAATCTGGCCTTTTTGGAAGTTCTTTCTTAGTTCCCTCGTTTTCTTTATATCGTTGGTGGGTAATATGCGAGCAATACCTTTAACTTTTCCGGGATTAGCAATTGATCCTTTAAGTTGATTGGTTTTCTTTATAGTATATAAAGATTGAAGTTCTTTTTTTGCAAGTTTTTCTGCTTTTTCTCCTGAAGCGTATATAATCTTTCCATTTTTCCATAATCCAACAAAACATTTCTTTCTTTTTTGTTTTTCAGTAGAAGTAAGAGGAATTCCGTTAAGTAAATTTTCAACATCTTTAATAAGATAATATTTATTAATATCAGACACCGATTCTTTGCTTCTTTTGGCTATTTCCTTTATTAGTTTAATTCTGTAAAAGTCTATTCCAGCCCAGCACGACTTGATTTTCATTCTATAAATGGCGAGTTTTTGCAAAAGATAAGATAAATTTTCTTTGTTTTTATTGTTTTTAAAAATCAATTGTTGTTTTTTCTTGATTCTAACTTTTTCAGTTTTGAAGTCATAAGTTTGAGGGTATTTTTTATCAAACTTATAGCGTTGTGTTAAAGTTTCAACAACGTCGTTAATATTATAATGACTCGCCACTATCCACGGATATTTTTTTGTATGATTCAAAAGTTTTTTTTCGGAATAAGAACTATTTACAACTTTTAGCCAATCAAGGACCTCTTTATTTGCTAAATCTAATTCTGTAGGAGTCATTAAAATTGTTGCTTTTCCATCTGAAATATTTTTTTTCAATTCCTCAATCAGATAGTAATTTGGTTCAACTTGAGTCGATCTGAAATAGCTTATTATTTTTCCCCAATGCAAAATAGTTTTTTTGTACAATAACAACAATTGTTTATTTGAATAATTTTTGAAATTAGCCGTATCAAGAGTTTTGAATATTTTCCATTGAATAGCGCAATTTTTATCAATCTCTTTAAAATAGCTTTTTACATAATCTTCTTGAAAAAAACATTTCCCTATTTCTCTGTCATTTTGTAAGTCTCTAATAGAATGATAACAATAAAGCATATTATCCCTTGATATTTGGATAATATTATTTAATCGATTCCATATTATTGATCTTAAATCTTCTAACGGAATTATGTTTCCCTCTATAGTTGAATGGGGCTGACAATTATTCCAAACAAATGTATAATTTGATTTAGTCATAAAAAGCTTGACAAAATAATTATTTAGGTGTATAATTAGGGCAGAACATTGTAATAAATATATTGAACGAAACTCGGATTTGAAAGGATGGACCAATGATTGAAAAAGTATTGTGTGTTTGTCTGGGCAATAGTGATCGCAGTCCGATGATGGCTGCGGTTCTCAAGATGTATTTGAGGAACGTCGCTAAGGGTAACGTGTTTTGCGAAAGTGCCGGAATACTGGAAATCGCTGATAAAGGCGGCGGTGCCTCTCCTTTGATGGCAAATGCGGCAAGACAGATCGGCCTTGATCTTTCTTCTCACGAAAGACGTTGGGTCAATTCGCTGGAAATCAGTCGTTACGACCTTTTCGTCTGTGTAGACGACCGTGTAGCCGCCCACATGCTTGAACTCGGTGTAGATATCAAAAAAATCTACAACGCCGGAATCAGTAATTGCTGGCCATCGCAATTCCAGAGAGATCTGGATGATACCGCCGAAACAATCATGGGAGCAATGTTTCGAGTCGTTACTCGGCACTTCTCCTCCGAGTGAAGTCGCTGACATCACTCATAAGCCTAATCGTAACAGTATTTAATGTTTACGATTAGGCTTCTTTTTTTATTTTTTTAATATTTTTACAACTCCTTTATTGGCATCCACCTCCACCAAATCTCCATCTTTAATAACATCTGTTGCAATATTTGTTCCCACTATACAGGGAATATTGAGCTCTCTGGAAATAATAGCTGCATGAGACATCATTCCGCCTTGATTTGTTACTATGGCGGAAGCTTTTTTACAGGCAATGATAATTGCTGGCTCTGTGGTTTCAACTACTAAAACTTGACCTTGTTCCATTTTATCAATAATTTTAGAAACTTTACTATAATTGCTCAAAGCCATTTTGATTACTTTTGCTTTTGCTATAACCTTGCCCTTGTTAGCAATTCTGCCTGAAAACGTAGATAAATATTTTTCTTTTGATAAAATACCTTTAATAAAATCTTTTGCTTCTTGCCCCAATATAGATTTGATTTTTTTCTTATCTGTATATATTAGGTATGCCTCTTGTCTCTGCTTTATTATTTTTCTTTGAACCTTTTTGTTCTTATAAAGATTTATTAAATCATCATAAGAATAAGATAATAAATCGTTGTAAGGAATCTCAAACTGCTTTGAAATAATTTTTATAAATGCACTAAAAATTGAATTTGGTACAAAAAAGATTTTATTTAAATAATCTCTACCATCTAACTTGAATTTTTCAAATGATTTAAAGTTCTTTTTTATACTCGGAAATTCTTCTTTTTTCTCAAACGCTAAATCAGTATAGAAAAATTCTGCTTTTGTATAATAAATTCTATATTGCTTTAATAGTGAAATAAATTCAATAATTTGTTTTTGGCTAAGAGATTTCTTTTTGTACTTATTTATTGTACTTTCTATATCTTTAAATGTTTTATACAGATTATCCTTATAATTTTGATATTTCTTTCTGTCTTTATATAAACTAAGACCCTCTTTTAGGGTTTTGTTTAACGCAGATTTTGACATATAGGAAAGCCAAATTTTATTTTGGCTAAATGTCATACCGTCTAAATGAATATATCCATTAACAAAATCATAAGAAAGAATAAATGGTATAAAATCATCGAATCTAAATAATTTTTGATATTTTTTAATATTTAAGACTTTCTTTGTATTCATATTTGGTACTGATTCGTTAGTATTTCTTCAGTTGAAGCTATGGCGAGTATTATAGTTTTCATTAGAGTTAAAACAATAGTTCCGCGAGCTAGAGCTTACGAATTAAATATCAGATTAGAAATTACTAGTATTGAACTTTATCAGTTTTTCCTTCCCACTCCCTAAAAACCTGCAGCGCCTCTTTTCTCATCATTTGTTTAATAGGCAACTTTCTTTTGTCTAATGGTCTCTCCAGCTCTTGATATATGAAGTGGTCGTCAAATCCAATTCGGGCAGCATCTTTTTCTGTATTTGCATAATATACCTTGTCGAGTTTAGCCCAATAAATTGCACCCAAACACATTGGACACGGCTCACAAGACGTATATAGTTCGCAACCTGTAAGCTGAAACGTTTTCAGTTTCTGACAAGCCTTTCGTATTGCAACAACCTCAGCGTGAGCAGTCGGATCGTTTGTAGATGTTACCCTATTAAATCCTCTGGCAATAATAACATCGCCTTTCACCACAACTGCACCAAATGGGCCACCCTTATTCGCACGCATCATCTTCAGAGAAAGTTTTATGGCCTCAGCCATAAATTTATTCCTTTCGCCCTTCTTTTTTTTCATATATTTAACTATAACAAAAAATCGCCCTTTTGGCGATTTTTTTGTAGACTTCGTGAGATTCAGTTGGAACCAGATTATAAGGGAATTACAGGTCTGGCAACAACTAAAACTTGCTACTATTTAAAATTTTAACAACTCCTTTATTTGCATCCACTTCCACCAGATCCCCGTCTTTTAATACTTTGGTTGCTATTTTTGTTCCCACTATACAAGGAATTTTTAATTCCCTTGAAAGTATAGAAGCATGACAAGTTAGACCTCCTGTATTTGTGACAATAGCAGCTGCCTTGTGCATGGCAGGGACTAAATTCGGGTTTGTCATTTGAGATACTAAAATATTACCTTGTTTCATTTTTTTTATATCATCTGGTTGCTGTATAATCTTAACCACTCCTTTTGCAACACCAGGATAAGCAATCATACCTCTTAATGTATTGCCAGAACCAATATTATTCTCAATTTGTACACTATTTTTAAACTTTTTAACATCCATTTCATAATAAAACTTAATTATTTTTTTGTTAACATAATAAAGGCTATGAGCACGTCTTTGTTTTAAAATATCCTCTGTAAATTTTCGGTCAATAATGGCCTTTTTAAATTCCCAGGGGAAAAGAAAAGCAATTTTTTGCCAATTGCTTACTCCAATTCTTTTTGCTACTTCATATAAAAAGGGTTCGTAAGAATAAAATAAATGATAAAAAGTATCTTTTCTATAGCCCTTCAGCCATACAAACTCCCCTGCAAATAATAACAACTCTTTTTCTTTTTTATTAGGTTTTAATTTCTCAATTAGTTGTTTTTGGCTTTTAACTATTTTTTTGTGTTTATTTAAGGCCTCTAAATATAATTTATTTATATTTTTTGGTCCTCTCAAAATATTCTCTTTTATCCTATCGCAATAAAAATCTATTCCATAGCCAGGCCCCAAATACATATAAGTAATCCAACGATATTTATTGTAATGAAAAACTAACTTTTTGTATGAAACATTATGATTCTTCAAAGTTTCACCTACATCATTCGTTCTTTTAAGTAATTCACGTAATTTCTTATTCTTAAATATCTCTATGCAAAATTTTAAAAGATCAATTTCTTCTTGCTCGCGAAAGCTTCTTTTTCTTTGAGTTGTGATTATATTCCATGCAAGCGTTAAATTGATTTTAACTTTATTCTTTTTAATCAATGCTTCTATTTTATTTATAATCCCATTTGATACTCTTTGCTGTTCCTCGTCTGCTAGAAAAGTTAAAATGCCTCCGTACAAATGATTTTGTCTGTGCAAGTCGGCTAATTTGTTAAATCGTTTTATAAGTTCTATGTCTGAAAATTTAGAGAAATTAAGATTCCTAAATTTTTCAGATTCAACCATAAGTTGTTTGGCAAGCAAGTAGTATTTTTTAAGTCGCTTCTTATGTTCTGGTGTCATCTCAAGGATATACATAGCAAGCAGATCAGCAACTTTATTAAATTGATCTCTTTTTAAATGATAAGATGCAACACCATTTTTCCATTCGACAAATCCTTCTTTAATATGACTCCCTGCTCCAACTTTCGGATAGTCGTTTATTAAATTAATGAGATTAAAAGCAAAAAGTGAAATATAGCTAGCCTCTGGAATATCAGAAAGTTTAAACCAAACACCTCTCTTTGCTAAAACCGGCACCTTAGCGACTAAATTTACTGGTTTGATTAATATCTTTACCATTTTTATAGGGTAGTAATTGGTCTTGATTGAGTAATGTAGATTTTATTGTTTTCAATAGCAAATTCTATGTCTTGAGGATGCTTATAGTGATCTTCTATCTTCTGGCAAAGTTTGGCCAGCTTAATAATTTGTTTGTTCTCAAGTTTTTGAATTGATTGATCTTTTTCAGAGACAATAGTTTCTTTTACTCCAGAGCCAGATTTAACAATCATCATCTCTTGATCACTGATATTGGTATCTATAATAGTCCAATTATGTTTATCAATAATATAGGTATCTGGAGTTATCTTTCCTCCGACAATAGCTTCTCCCAATCCCCAGCCAACCTCAATGACCATTTGATTTAAGTCTTGAGTAACTGGATGAGCGGTAAAGGCAATCCCAGATATTTCTGATTGAATCATTTTCTGGACAACAACTGCTACTCCAACTGGATAACAATGGGCTAATTTTTTGCAGGTATTAGCTCTAATCTTTTTCTGACCGCCAATGGTAATTACTTTTTTTTCAAAAGCGTAAAACAAAGCTCTTGGAGTAAATAAAGACGACCAACAATTCTTAATATTATCAACCAAGTTAGTAGAGCTTGTATTTAAATATGTTTCCAACTCCCCTGCCCAAGAAGCTATTGCAGAATCCTCAGCTGTAGCTGAAGACCTAACAGCTACATATTTACAATCAAGTTTTTTGAATTCTTCAACAAATATCTTTTTTAAATTTTCGGAAACAGACGCGTCATTAATTAGGTCTCTAATTACATTGGAGGCCTTATCAATGGAGTTAATATCTTTAAAATTCATTTGTTTTATTTGAGAAGCAATTTCGGCCACAAGATCAGTTTCTTCCAAGAAACAATCAAAAGCATCAACCAAAATAACAAAGCCAGGAGGCACAGGAAGCTTAGCTTTAGTCATTTCTCCGAGTGAAGCTCCTTTGCCTCCGGCGATAAAGACATCTTTTTTAGATATTTGTTTAAAGTTTTTAATATACATATTTTAATTTTTAATTAAAGCAAAATTAATAAAATATTTCTTTAAATACTCAGAAGAGACGTTATAATTATTTTTATTAAGAAACAAGTCGCATATAATCTCTCTTAATTTAAAAAGTTCTCTATTTTTTCTTTGAGAAATTGTTAAATCAAGAAGTTCTAACACTCTGTCAAAACTATTTTGAGCATTTTTTAAATCTCCCTTTTGTTTTAAGCTTATCATTCTTGAAAACTCTGATCCAATATTCCCCATTTGTTGAGCTAAACTCATTTTTAGCCATTTTTCTTTTATCATTCTATTAATTTATTAATTATATTTTTAATTTTGTCTTTTATCTCTTCAGATTCTATTTCTACATTGCGATTATTTTTCAATGGCTTTATATTAACTAAAGAATTAAATTCTAACCATTCATTTTTTTCTTTCTCGGGATAAATATTAATTCCCCAAATATCTTCTTGGCTAGAACCTCCCTGTTCCACTAAAATAACACCGGCATCAGAATGAAACTCTCCTCCAATAGCCATAATTTCTTTTTTTATATCAACGACAGCTTTAACCATGTCGCCATAATTATCTTGAGCAATCTTTTTCAATTCGTCTTTTGTAATTTTTTCTTTTATTATTTTAATTGTCATATTTTTAAATTAACTTTTTTAAAATTCTTACGATTTATTTCCCTAATTCTGCTGATTCAAATATGGTATATTCTGGTCCGGTTTTTTTTAATACGCTTTCCATCACCTCAATTGAATCCACAGAAAAATTTAGATTAATATCTTCGTTTACTTTTGGTCTTTCTTCGGGTTCAATTCTTTTCCATTCCCATTGCTTAATTCTTCCCAAAGTGATATGAGGAGAAAATTCCCGTTTTTCTGACACTGCTAAAGATTTATCTAAATCATCTCTCAGAGAAGCAAACTCTTCTGATTTCTCCCCTACTGCCCAAACCATCCGAGGAGGTTTTTTATTTGAGGCCTGCCCTGCCAAAGGCGGGGGTCCATAGCAAATTTTATTTAAGTTAACAAAAAATGGCGAATTTTTTGATGCTGCTTCTTTAGTAATTTTACAAATCTCCACAAGCTCTTCATCTGTAAGATGACCCAAAAAATCTAAGGTGATATGGAGATTATCGGGTTTTGTCCAGCGAATCGGCCCTGCACCAGAAGCTTCGCTTCGGTGCAGAGTAAACAGTTCACTAATCTTTTTTTGATAATCCGTTAATTTCCTTCTTATATCCTCTGGCAAGTTTATAGCAATAAAAATTCTCCGCCTTTTCATGATTGAATTTTATCATAAAAAAAGCTAAAATTAAAGCGTAATAAATATATGAGATTTACTATAAAAAACACTTCAGGAGAAAATACTGCAAATTTGACCCGGAAAATTGGTTATTATTTTCAAAACGAGAGTTTTCTTCGGCCTATGGAAAGAAGCGGTTATCCAAGATTTCATTTGTATATTGAAGAAAATAATAATGAATTAACTTTTAACTTGCATTTGGACCAAAAAAGGCCAGTATATAAAACAACTCATGATCATGCGGCAGAATATGAAGGCAAAGTTGTAGAAAACGAAGCAGAAAGAATAAAACAAATGCTAAAATGAACAAAGAAATTGAAATCCAAGTTGAAATAAAAAATCCGAGCGATGTAGAAAAAAAACTTGAAAAGATTGGAAAATTTGTCAAAACTCGGAAACAAGTTGACAAATATTTTGTACCTCCTCAAAAGGATTTTTTTATCAAGGAGCCACCAACTGAATATCTTCGTATTAGACAAGAAAAAGACAGAAACCATTTAAATTACTCTCTCGTGCATTTTGATAGAAACAACCAGATGCTATCAACAGATGAATACGAAACACCTATTGATAACCCTGAAACTGTTGAAGAAATTTTCAAAAAGATAGGGTTGGTTTTCAAGGTAACAGTGCTTAAAACTCGTAAATACTTTGATTGCGATGATTTTGAGGTTACTTTGGACTACGTTGAAAATCTAGGAGATTTTATGGAAATTGAAGCAAAAAGAGATCTTGGCGGTACAGAAAAAACCCGAGAGGCTTGTTTAAATTTCTTAAAGAATTTAAATATTGAATATACGCTAAGACCCTTAGCGGGCTATCCAAGAATGCTTTATCGAAAATTAAACAACCAAGAATACTAAAATTTACAGAGAACGGGTCTCTGTAGATTTCTGAAAATGATCAACAAAAAACTCTCTAAAATATTTTATGAAATCGCAGATCTCTTAGAAATAGAGGGAACGGCTTTTAAACCAAAAGCATACCGAAAAGCAGCCAAGGATTTAGAGGATTTAAAAACAGACATCTCTTTAATTTATAAAGAAGAAGGCGTTAAGGGTCTTAAAAAAATCTCAGGCATAGGCAAAAGCATTGCTGAAAAGATTGAAGAATATTTAAAAAAGGGGAAGATCAAGTATTACGAAAAACTGAAAGAAGAAACTGCCATCCGCCAGATAGTCACTCATTATTTTGAAACTAAAGGAATATCTTTGGAGCAATTAAAAAAAGACGCCAAAAAGAGAAAAATAATTTACTCAAGATTTACAAAACCAGCTAAACAGCTCTTAGAGTTAGCTGGCTCCATAAAAAAAGCCAAAGATGCGATTGATAAAGTTGCCGGATGGGCAAAATCAAGAGATCTGGATTACGCTATTGAAACTGTCTTTAAAAAATGGCTGGAATTAGATAAATTAAAGCCAAAAGAAATTGTAAAGAAACCTTTTTATAGAGGAAATCCAATGGTCTGGTCAAAAACCAAAAAGAAAATGTATGTAATTGATGAATATGGCGAATGGTTAGAATTTGCGGGAAAAGAATCTGATATTGAATGGCGAATAATTAAATGAAGCTCAAAATTATCTTTATGGGTACTGGAGAATTTGGAGAAATTGTCCTAAAAGGGCTTATTGAAAATGAATATAAGCCTGTTTTGGTTTATGATTTCAAAAAAATAGAAAAATTAAAGCCGGATTTGGTTATTGTTGCTTCTTATGGCAAAATTATTCCTAAAAAGATTTTAGAAATTCCTCGATATGGCTGTCTTAATATTCATGGTTCTCTTTTGCCAAAGTACAGAGGCCCTTCTCCTGTTCAAACAGCTATTTTAAATGGAGATAAAGAAACAGGAATAACAATAATACTTATGGACGAAAAAATTGATCATGGAAAGATAATTTCTAATTCCGAATTTCTAATTTCTAATAAAAAGATTACCTATCAAAAACTTAATAAAAAATTAGCTGAATTGGGAGTAAAATTATTAATAGAAACTATTCCGAAATGGATAAATGGTGAAATCAAAGCAAGATCACAGGATGAATCAAAAGCTACTTATACAAAAATTATAAAAAAAGAGGATGGAAAAATTGACTGGAAAAAATCAGCTGAAGAAATTGAAAGACAAATCAGGGCTTTTTATCCCTGGCCGGGAACTTTTACT
>SDBS01003494.1_pt1 | contig 15437 bp, 21 predicted proteins | sample 2277091 | NCBI WGS metagenome assembly SDBS01 (sample SAMN10404972, study PRJNA504765) | marine sediment metagenome | isolation source: marine sediment core GS10_PC15, 163 cmbsf | place: Arctic Ocean: Southern Knipovich Ridge | collected 2010 | reverse complement strand
ATTGCTTCGATCAATACTTTCAACGGATGATTATATTGCCGCAGTCAAAGGCTTAGATAAATTAATCAAGACGACTAAAGAAGAAGATAAGGCGGAATATGCAATAGAACAGTTAAAGAAATTTGCTCAAGTTAGGATTGATATTCAAAAAGCAGAAAGAGAAAGATGTGCGGTAATTGCTGAAACATTAACGGATAAATATGACAGTCATTATAACTGCTATATTCAAGATAAAATCGCCAAAGCCATAAGGAGTAAACAATGAATAAGAATTTAATGGCAATATTCCATACAGAGTTTAGAGTAGGTGATGTGGTTGAACCTTTAAAGGAATTTACAGAAAGAGGCAGGATAGTATATAAACATCCAGATAATAAAATTATGAAGGATTATTATGCTGTTTTGCAAAACAACGGAGTAGAAACATTCGTACATAAAAGTAAACTAACTCTCATCACTCCCTTTGTATCTCTTTGGGAGGTGCTTGAGAAATTGAGAGCAAAGCATAATCGTTTTTTTCAAGTACATCCAAATTATAATATTGATAAAACGGTTACTATTGAAATGCACTATCCAAAGAAAAGAATAAAATGGCAATTATCCGACAAATCCGGTGAAGTTCCACTACATCGGCAGAGTAAAGAAACGCAGGATCAATTATGGGAGGTTTTGGAATGAAAAAAGAATTTATAAAAAAGTGGATTACACAAGAGAATACAGGGAATTATGAATTAGCAATGAAAGATTTAGATAAACTCTTAGAAGTACACGAAACCCTGATTAAAGACGAATGTAACAGTCTTGATAATTGGATTAGTGTAGAAGATGAATTGCCGGAAATAGGAATACCTAAAGATTACAGAATTGCTTGGATAGTTTTTGATGGCGATATTGTTACTTATGCAACTCAACATCCAAGAAATTGGAACAAAGATGGTAAGAAAATAACCCACTATCAGCCACGACCACAACCACCAAAGGACACAAAATGACAGACCACAAGTTGAGGGAAGATACCAAAGCACTTAAAGATTTGGAATACCAAGAGGAAATACGTGAAATGCTAATCCGTTTTGGTGTAAAGGAAGAAGAAATACTCAACATAGAGAAAGACGAAAATATACCTAAATTGATGGAAGCTAAAGAATTGGTTAAAAGATTGTCAGATTCTGAATTGTTTGAAAAAGAGGAAAACGGCACATTCAAAATATATGCCAAAATAACGGCGCTTTCTCTACTGTCTGCCTCTGTTGGAATGATGGACGATCTCGGAGTTAGAGGATTTAAAGGAACGCCGTACTTTACCGGAGTTAGTAGGTGGATTGGTGTAAATGTTAATACTTTGCACCGGTGGTGGGATAACCAATCGCTTATTTACCGTGAGGAAATTTCGATTGGATCTGCTGCGGTCCAACGTATAGTATTAAAACAATTAGAAATTGCCGAAAGTTATACCGATGGGTTAAAACTAACCCCAGAAGAAATGGCAGACTTAAAGAAAACGCCTAAAGGTATCAATGTTATGATGAAAGCTGCAAGTCAAGCCTTATATATCGCCAAATTTCTATCAACACAAGGCGACGTAATCACTAAGGCGGATCAGTTAAAAACAGTTGAAGGTCCGGCCAAACACGGTGTAACGGTTCTTTTCCCGGTAGAAACAAAAAAACCGGTGAAAAAGCATAAACAGGGGAAAAACGAGGATGGCAACGACATTACCGATCGAGGATAGAGAAAAAGTATTAGAAATGCTCCGGTATCTTCGCGGTATAAATCCGCGCGATGCTCTATTATTCCAAACCGGAATAAATACAATTCTTAGAATCGGCGACTTGCTAAGACTTACCGTGCGCCATGTCATGCATCCTGGTACTAATTATACAATTAAGAAATACATCGATATCCGAGAACAGAAAACTAAAAAGCATAACCGGATCATAATAACATCAACACTTGCACCGGTCCTGAAAGCATATATCACTCGGTATATTGGAAATAAACCTGATCATTATTTGTTTTACCGTATAAGAAATAACAATGATGTGAACGTACCAATTACTAGAGATTGGGCAAGCAAGATACTCTGCCGCGCCGCAAAAGCGTGTGGTATTGAGAACTTTAACACTCAATCGATGCGCAAAACTCACGCTTTACACATCTATGAAGCCACAAATTTTGATATCGCGTTGGTGCAGGCAATGTGCAACCACTCCTCGCCGGCCGTAACTCTCCGGTATATTGGTAGAACTCAAAGGGATATGGATCGTGCTAAAGAAATTATTAGCTTTTAGAATATGTTGATCTGATCTTTTACTATTTTAAATCGTTTTTCTGCTGATAACCAATAGTCATTATCAATCTCATAGCCAACAAAATCAAATCCCGTTTCATAACAAGCAATTCGGCTACTTCCGCTACCAACATGAGTGTCTAAGATTCTATCTCCCTCTTTTGCGTAGTTTTTGAGTAGCCATTTATAAAGTGCGATTGGTTTTTGAGTGGGGTGGATTCTTGCATCAATACCAGTATTTTTCCAATTAACAGTATTCCCCTGAACGTTTCCTCTCCAGATATAAGTAAACATTTTTATATTTATACCGAAAGAATGACTCGCTAAATCACAATCTGATAATTCTAAAAGTTGATTTGCTCCAAATCCTATCTTATTATGTACGATACGACCGCAATCGCTAATATGCTTAGTGTAATAATTAATACCCCATATAATTCGGTTTTTAGCTACTCGTTTTAATTCATTAAAATATTTTTCATCAGGTATATTGTCGTTCCAATCGAACCCCTTATGTAGACGTTTTCTCTTTTTACTCATTTGACGTATGTCTCCAATCCCATACGGCGGATCTACAATCGCCAAATCAAATTGGTTGTCTTTCATCTCTCGCATAGCGGTAAGGCAGTCTCGATTATAAACTATACTAATCATTAGATTTCGGTTAGCTTTTAGGCAAATTGTTCCTGTTTGGTAACTGCAAGTCTTTTTCTTGCGTTCTTATATTCTTCAATCGAAATCTCTGATAATATATACTTTCTATTTAATCGATGTGCCGCTAGTCCTGTGGTGCCGGAGCCACCAAAGGGATCGTATACAATGTCTCCTTCGTTTGTAAATGCTAATATAAAAAAGGATGGTATAGTTATAGGATATGGTGCAGAACTTCCGACGTTTGTATGTTCAGCCGGCAGATACAGCACGTTACCGGGTAGCGCCGTTTCCAATTCAGACAATCGCTGATCCTTGGTGCCAAAGCCACTGTTGTTTTTTCTATTTCTACGATCAATCTTGTTTTTCATGTTCTTAGCCGCACCAGTAAGTCCACTCCCGGTATTGCTTATTCTTAAATGAGTGTCCTTGTGTCGCAACGCTCTTTCAATGCTGACTTGTTTTGTCGGCTTCGCAACCGCTCTTGGATTAAACTTTATATCGATCTGCTTAGAAAAATGATAGCAAAATTCCCAACTATCTTTAAATCTGTTTTTATATTTCCCGGGTGGTGCTGTTTTTTTATGCCAAATAAAAGGATCAATGAACTTAAATCCGATTTCTCTTTTTAAAACAATAGGAATTTCAAAGGTGTATAAGTGCGTTTCGCCGTTAATGGTGTTGTCACCAATGTTTAATATGAAACTTCCATCATCTGTTAAGATTCTGTATATTTCTTTCGCTATTGGATAAAACCATTTAATATATTCATCAGCGTTTACGCCACCGTAGGTTTTTTTTCTCGCATCTGCATAAGGCGGCGAAGTCATAACGAGGTTAATTGAATTGTCGGCCATCCGTTCCATAGTGTCGCGACAGTTCTCGTTATATAGTGTGTCTAGTTCAATCATTAAATTTCGGTTAGTTTTTAGGAACCACAGTCTTTAAAATGACTGATTTTGTATATGTAATTAAACGCTTTGGTTACACGATCCCAGTATATATAATTCTTTGAATGAAATTTATAACTCATAGTAACATAGATAAATTTATTATTATCAACGATTCTGCCACTCCTTGTTGTGTATTCCATCGGAACATCCTCACCGTTTATGCGAAAATTGTGTATCTTACAGTATTTCTTAATCCATTCTTGAATTTCAGGGCGCAAAGTATTCATTTAAAATCAACTTGTATCACAGTTCTAATATTGCCAACCAGGATACAGTCCTGCGCCTTTTTTGATTTCATTATATACAGACTGATCGATTAAGACGAGTTTTATTTTAGGATAATATATTTTCATTCTTTTTAGTTTGGTTTTGCTCCTAGGATCCATCCAACCCTTAACTTCGTGATACTCTATTGTTCCATCATTGTTAAATATTTTAAAATCCGGAGTATAGCTTCTAACGCCACGTTTAATTTTCTCAAACCAAAACGTATCAGTCTCATATTCCCAGTCTTTAATTCTACCTCTTTTTTTCAGAAAGACAAGGCGGCAAGCATAGTTCATTTCCCACCGACTTCGAATATAATATCGCTTACCATCGCCCACCCACCAACCTTTTATTGTTCTTGAATATGTATTAAGACCGCTTCTTTTGGTTGGCTTTACGCCTAATCTTTTTAATCTTTCTTGGATAGACTGACCGCACATACCTAACTCGTCGGCAGCCTTCCATACGCTACCGTGCTTTTTATAAGAATTTTTAACTTGTTCATCGGTTGCTTTTTTGCTATTGCTATATTTGTATTCTTTTTTCCAATCTTTAGAATTTATCTGCATAATCTACCATCTTTCTATGGTACCGCTATTCGCTATCTGCATCTTGATCTCTTTCTTGATCTCTTTCTTGGTCGCCATCGTCCCGCGTATCATCCTCATCGTCCCATGTCTCGCAATTTTCTTTGCACTGAGTGCAAGCCGGTTCCTCAAACATCGCTATTAGCGGCGCACCGCAACATTGACTAACTATCATATCTGTTCCTCGTATTCCTTACAAATTTGATAAATTTGGTAAATCCACGTTTCGCCCATTTGCGTATTGTAGCTGTTTAGCTTTTTACATCTGTGATACCGCCCTCCTAACATTGATGATAAAAATGATAGCACTGATGTTTTAACGTGCTTACAATCTTTACAAAAGACTCTTTTTTTCTGATTCATTTTTCTCCTCTTTGCGTTTTATTCGCCGTCAAATAGATAATAAAAGACAACCACCAACGCAACGAACGCAATAGCGTCCATGACCATAGTCTTTACTGTCAATGTGTGCATTACTGCATCCACGGTAGATAATATTGTCGCTAAAAAGATCACGAATAGTATTGACACAGTTACAATCGCCATAACAAGTGATTTTGCATTTTCAGTTTGTAATAGTTTCATTGTTTCTCCTGTTTTAATAATAAAATATTTTGATAAAGCCAGGCGGCAATATGATTTAAAGGTTACTACCTATTAAATTCCCCGAGATATTACCGCCCGGTAAAGTTTGCAGAGCAAATAGTCTATCTCTAACGATGGTTGAAAGCTGCATACTTACATAAGATATCATAATGTGCAAGCAGTGGCTAATAGTTTGCTTATTATGAGCCAGCATCTTATCTCTAAGACCGCCATCACTAACATTTACATTGCTCTGCATTTTTAAAGTTTCACGGAAGTAAATCAGGCTATACTCTACCTAAGTTGTATTCGTTTGACATTATTCTCTCTATTATAATCTTACTCTTTTGCTTATATTTCGCTTCACTTCCGCAAATTTTCGCGGGATAGGCAGTTGGTCTGCGACTTGCACTAGTTCTGCCAATAGGTAATTACTCCTACCTCTCAAACTCAATGCTATTATTATAGCTGTCTTAGCTACCACGCTACTATCCCGCAAATTTCCCCCGCTAAAATGGTATTTATGTTCAACCAAACGCTATTAATTGTGCCACTCTTTTGGCATTTTTTAATCGTTTGAATGTATTAACAGTTGTATGCCTGGTTGGTGAATCCCACACTAAAACATACTTACCCTCTCGCTTCATAAGTAGAAATAGATTAGTCTCTTTTGTAAATCTATTGCGGTATCTTGAAAGCCATTGGTTATTAAAATCTTCATAAGTCCACTCTAATTCTTTCATATTTTATTCCATGCTTTATTTTGTTCATCAATGTTAAGCGGGAATAGCGCTCCCCTGCATTTCTTACATTTTAAAGTAATTCCTGTTTTTTCTAACACGCGTACCGCCGTTCCACATTCATAACATTTATGCGTTTTTACTTGTGGATGAATTTCTTTTGGATTGTTTTTTTTAACCACTTAAAACCTCCCTTCCTTCCAAATTTATAAGGCATCCAAAGAACCAAAACAAAGAATAAAAACCAAAATGTTAGTACAATAAAAAAATATAGTATTTGTGTTTTCATATCAGAAAGGAAGGTCGTCGTCTTGCTCGGCTACTTGCTGCTTATCAAATTCCTCTAACAGATTAAGGCATTGGTTTTCAGAAGTGTCGGAAAGTTCTTCTGTACCCTCAATACCCCATTTTTTAACCATAATGTCTAAAGTTTGAATAACCGACAATCGGTCCGTTATTTTTAATGTATCGCAACAGGCTGTAATTAATGATTCGTGATGGCTTGAATATTTACTCTCTGATTTCGGATTCAACTTTTCGTTTAACTTAGATAAATTTTCTACCAGTTGTTTTGTTGTTGGATCTTTCAGGCCATCTAACCATTCACGCGTAGTTTTATATATCTCCTGATCCATTGTAGTATCGGTCAAATATTTGTCAAATTCATCCCACTTCGCTTGTACTAGCGGTGAAAACTTATGTTCGGACACCTTTGGTTTTTGTTCATGCACAACGCCGAGATACTTATTTCTAATTGCGTTAAACTTTACCATTCTGACTTCGATTTCTTCATAATCTTTGTCAGTCAGCTTTGGCTTAATAGGCATTGAAGCAACTGCTATCTTTAAAGCAACCGTTAAGGATATTAAATAATCTTTGTCAGCATTAATTTTATCCCAGTCCTTATTGTCATAATTCGGCTTATCTTCGCTCTTTACATCAGTTGATTTAATGTCTTTTTCTTCTAATTGCTCTACCTCAAAATATGACTTGCCGGCATCCCCCTCAACTTTGATAATTTCTAAAATATCACCTTTTTTAAACTCTAATAGTGAGTTATGCAATCCCTCTGCCGCTATAAACTTGTATTCCTCACCCTCAAATTCGGCGGTGTATTCTTGAAACATACCATACTTACCCTTTTTTTCTTCCGGCTCGTCTTTTAACAGCTTAACAATTACCGGTAATCCAACTTTGAACTTAATATTTTTATATTCTTGGCTCATTTTATTTCCTTGTCATCATAAAAAACTTTGTTTGGATTAAATACTCTTACGCGTGTTTTGTCAATAAAAATAATATCATAATACCATTTATCGCCCTCACCCGTCGCACAATGTTCAATTATTTCTTTAACGGTTTTCTTAGTAGCGTGTTCTTGCTGATCAATTTTTGCCACGTAATAATCTTCGCCAAATTCTTTTCCATCTCCCGATTGATGCCAGTTGTAATGTATCTTTGTTATCATTTTGTTCTCCTGTTTTTGAAGAGTGGCGGCTACAAGTTGAATCTCTTAATCGTATAACTTGCTGAATAATTGGTAGCGAACCACCTTATCCATAAACCGCCTCTCATTTATTTACTTACAGTAATACGCTCATCCCAGATACGGATACCCGGAATCTCTTTTCTACCGGCACGTACTAAGGCACCAATTTGTTTTTCATCAACTATAAGAAATTCTGCGGGAACTAGCTTTTTATCCACTACACGCCATTTTTTAACTGTTTTCTGATATGCGCCACTGAAAGTCCCTCTATGCGCCGTAGAAATCTTTGTAATCGGTGCGGTTTTTAACTCCTCAATTTCTTCATCAATTTTTATAGCACCATCAAGAGCCAATTCCGATTCTGACATTTCCGCCTGTTCCATAATTTCTGCTTTAGCAGCTTCCTTCTTGGCGATTTCTGCTTCTCTCAATTTTCTGTCCGCCTCCTCTTGCAATCTTTGCTTCTCGCTAAGGTAGCCACCAACCTTGCCTTTTAACTGCTTTTCAATCTGTACCATAGGTGCCAACATTTTATTCTGCTGTAACATTGCCGCCTTTTTTGCTTCATCAAGTGGATTGGTTATTTCCTTGCGCCGTGCCTCAATTTCTTTCATTGACAGCTTTATAGCCCGTAAAGTATCACTCACCGGCTCTATTGTTTCAACCGTTACGATAAAATCAGGTGCGGTAAATTCTCCGAGAGAATCTAAGTACATTTTGTATGATTTTTGGATCTGTACGTCTTTTTCAACTTCAACTATGTTTAATTGTGTCATTTTGTTTCCTCGTTTAATAAAACTACTTTAAAAGGTTCACCAATTATGGATTTATAATATTCCCTTTTTTGTGGGGTACTTCTGCGAATTGTTGTAAAAACCCCCATACTAAAAGAGGTGTCGTGCATTATAAAAATTAAAAGTAAATATTGTCCTTTTTTTGGCAAGGGATAATACTTTATATCGTCGTTTTCTGAGTAGCAAGTGTCATAGTTTCTCATTGTATTTGATAAATCTTCTAAATTAATGTCTATCACTTCAAGTAATGTAGCCACGTTGTTTATATCGTCATATCTAATGCCAAGTAACTTGTGATACTCGTGTGAAAATTTTATTTCTCTCATTTATACCCCTTATAATCCCAGTTTGGAAAGCTGATTGAAATTCCAGTACGCTCTCCAATATGTCTATTAAGTATCTCAAATACTTCGCTGATTTCGTTAGTCCTAAGATCGGTTGTTGAAGATTTTTCAAGATATGCTTCCATTATCGGCTTCCATAAATGACTTTTAACAGTTTCAGGTGTGAAAGGAATATCAACATCCTTTTTGATCACAACTCTCATGTCAAATCCCGCATCATTTAACGCCCCTGAAAGTAAATCAAAATATAAGTGCAACGCTCGATTCTGTCGATTGGTCCTGGTGGTTTTGTACAGTTTGACTTCAATAGACTGGTCTTTAGCAGATAGTAAGAACTCCACTAATTTCTTTATGTGGTTGTCTTTTGTGAGGTTGAGAATCAATGTCTTTTCGCCTTTGTATATTTTACAGAAACCGTATGAACCCACTCAACTCCATCGGCGTCTTTTAACTCCAAGACCTTTCTAAATAATTTGTCATTTTCCTTTTGAGCATAATGATCAAAAAATCTATGAACATCTTCATCTGTGTTTAAATGTTTTTTTGCAAAGTCAAACAAATCTACAAAGATTTCCCTGTCTGTCCATTGATCGCAAGGTGTATAATTGCGGCGGTAGTTAGCCGCTTTCCCGTGTAGTCTATCTATCATTTCTTAGGACTCCTATGTTGGTTAATTGTCGGACTTGCTATCTTTTTGTAATTTTAAATATATATCGATTGCAGTTCTTATAATTGATACTAAGCTGTTACCAGTACGTTTTTTTATTTTTAATAATTCTATCCAAGTGTTATGATTGATTGGTACAGATACTTGCTTAATTTTGTCGGTCATTATTCCCCTCTCTCTAAAATGATTGTCGCGTATAGTTAATAGGAAAGTAATGCTAAAATAAAATAAATGTCAAATACTTTTTACAAAAAACCCTGCCACACAGGGGAGATGTAGCAGGGCAACCATCCGGAACTTTACAAACCGGACAGCTATAACTTTAATCGTTTTATTCCGAATCTTTCTCTATAAGTATTAATACCAACTCCTGAAAGTGCCAACGGAGCAATTATTGGTAATAGCTTAGGTTCAGATTTAAAAGTATCAACAATATCTTGAAATGCGAAAGGCGTAACAGCCCTTCTAATTGTTCCTAGCGGTGTTGTTTCTTCACCTACTGAAGTCTTGCCTGTTATAAATTCAAAAGTCATTGTTACAGGCGGTGATTGTTTATATCTTTCAAATCTCTCTACGGCAGAACGGAAATCGCGATCGCCCTCAAAATCAAATCCTCTCGTTTCTAATGCCGTCAGCCCTGCTAACGCCAACACTCTCGTAGACTGTAAATACCCACCAAATATGTCAATTCTTGTATCGCCATCTCTTATTTTTAACCAATCAGGACTATTAGGATCAGTTCCTACGTCCATGCCCGCCATATCAGCCAGAAACAATACAGTTCCTACTAAACCAAGATACGAACCAATGCTTTTAGCCATTTCTTTTCTAACGCTTGGATGCTTTAAATTTGAAGGTCTTAATACTTCAAAGGGGAGCTGTATCCTTGATACTGAAAATCTAGGAGAGAAAAAGACAACCGACAACGCATTTGCATTTTTATTGAACGTCCCTAAATCTCCACGACCTGACATAATATTAACCAATCTTGCCCATGTTTTTAATTCTACGTTTGTAGCGTTAGGATAGTTTTTTAAAAACTGGTCAAAGGAAGCCACTCTCATAAAATTAAGATGAGTTACCGCATGGCGATTACTTGCCTTAGCCATTTTCCCCCATACGGGAATCCTTTCGGCTAAATTAGAGGAGAAAAACTCTTCTCTTGTATTTAAAGGCTTTTCAATAGACGATAAGAATAATCCTGCCTGTTCTCTGGTTGGTTGATTGGGGTGTTTTCTTATCCATACGTCAATCTGGTCTGCTTTGTTCTGACTGAAAAACGACTGAATCGAGCTTGGTAAGAATTTTGCTGTTTGTATCGGATGTCTTGCAGATATAGCCAATCCCTGTCGTGCAATCATCGACACGTCAGCCATAGACATTAAGGTTCGTGGCAAAGTTACCCATTCAATAGCTTTTTGTCCTGTGGTAAGAGGTGTCATGGCATGAATACGGTCTCTAACTTCTCTCCTTAACTTAGTAAGTTCTACTTGTGCGTCGATTAAGTCAGCGTTTGCAATCACCGTTCGAGTTTTGACAGGAACTTTAAAATCGCCCGTTCTAAGTTGATGTTCTAAATCTGCTATTTTGTCTTTGGTTGTTAATAAACGTCGAAGTTCTGATAATTCCTTTTGAGCGCGAGCAATGCTTGGATCAACTGTCTTAGGTTTCTGTTTTGCCGCCCTTTGTCCTGACGCTAACAGTGCTTTTGCATTATCAATTCTAAGCAGTATTTGATTAAGTTTTGCATCATCTTTAACAGTCTTATTGGCTTGTTTTTTTAATGCTGCAAGTTTCTTCTGTAAATCTACAATTTTCCTGGGTGCAAGTTTGTGTTTCTTAGCTGCATCAAATACACCCTTGTAGGCATCCTCAATCTGTCCCATTAATTTTGCTTCTTTTCTAAGATCCGCAAGTTCTTGTTTGGCAGTATTTTCTACGATCTTTTTGGTTTTCTTGATTCTTCCACCAATCGAATCATAAACATCTTTCTTAGACATATCAGGAACTTTAGTTTGTATTTTTTCAACAATAGCATCTAAGTCTTTTATTCCTGATTCAAAATAATTCTTTGCTAATTTACCAACAATAGTTGCTGATTCATAAGTTAGTCCAATCACATCGTTCAATCTATATCCAACCTTATTAAGGTCAGCAAATAAATCGGCACGTTCTTTTTTAAGAGCAGCCTGTGTTCTTTCGCGTGGTATTCTCTTGGTTGTTCTTACAAATTCAGCCTTAGCGTCTCTCTTAGAAAGGATTTCCTGTAACGCTTCAATTTCTTTGGTAAGTTTGGCTTCCTTTTTGCTCATTGCGTCAATTTTTCTGCCAAGACTACCCAATGCGTTAGATTCTATTTCAGTCAGTCTTTCGCCTTTAGCAACTTTTGCTCTTTGTAAAATACTGGCAACTTTATATAATTCACCTTCTCTTTCAAGGGCAATTCGATGAAACTGTAACGCTCTTCCTGATTCCCTGCTATGAAAACGTATTGCATCTGTTATCTTGTCTAATTCAACTAAAGCATTACTTTGAACGTCGGTGTGTCGCGATTTCTCCACCTTATTGCCACTATCGATTGCTCTCGATATTTCTTTTTGAGAACTATCTATTAAATTTTCAATTCTTTCTTTCTCTAATCCCAAAGTAAGCACTTCTTCGTTTGTTAATACTCTTGGTTTTTTCCGTATTGATTCAGCAATCGCGACAGCATCAGTACGCTTCTCGGCACCCTTCAGTACATCTACCCATTTTTGCGCTTCTTCTTTAGGTAATTTAGACAACCCTGCTTTTATACGGCTTTTTTCTATTTCTGCTACTGTAATCACTTGTCTAGGTTCACCTTCCTTGCCCTCTACCTTTGTCTCTACGGGCGTTTCTGTCTTTTTAGGCGTAATCTTAGGTTCGGCGGGTTTCTCTGCTATTTCAATAGGTTTTTCAACAGCTTTCTCAATAGGCTTAACAGGTTCAACTTTTTCTTCTGTTTTGGCAACGGCGGTAGGTTCTTCAATGACTGGCTCTGTCTTAATATCTGCTTCATCTGCTGCCGGTTTTTTGGTTGGTTTAATCGCCAATTCTGCATCTTTTAATCCCTCGTTTATCTTACGGGTTAACTCTATCTCTACCTGTTCTGGTGGTTCAACTTTAGGTGGTTTAGGTGTAACTTTACTTTCTTCTGGAATTGTTTTCTGCCTTTCAATTTCTGCTTTTTTAATAGATTCTTCGGCTCTCAATTTAGAAGTAACCGATATATCTTCTGGAAATTCTTTAAACGGTTTACCTAATTCTTTATGTGCTTCTTTAACAACATCTTTTGCAAGCGTTTCTGATAGGGTTTTAGCTGCTTCTGGCTTCATCTTCCCTATCTTTGATTTAAACGCTGCGCCTACTCCCAACAAAGGTACAGTATGAAACAAAGGTGTTCTTTGGATTTCTGCTCTTGCTTCTTCGGATTCTTTAGCGTCGTATGCAGGATGTGTGGTTAATCGAGTGGCTACTATCCAATCATTTATAATGCTTAAAAAGAACTCTGCAATGCCTTTTGTTGTTTTAACAGGGTCGTCGAGCATACTTGTCACTATAACGGGCGCCATAATAGCAAATAAGGCACCTTCTTTGCCAAGTCGTTTTCCTAGAGGTTCTTCTCTTTTAGGATCCAATGCTTCAAGTAATGGTTCCCATGCGTCAATAAAAGCATCGTTGCTTTCTTTTTGAAGGTTCTCTCCATATTCCGGTAATGCTTTTGACAATGCCTCTGGTATATCAGTAAAAGTTTCGAGTCTTACATTTTCTGTTATTCTTCTAAGAGTTTCTTTGGATGCGTCTCTAACCTGTGTGCCAAAATCCGCTTGTGGATCAATTTGGTATGGTTTTATCGGTTCTTCTTTTTGAACACCTTGTTCTATGGGTTGTTCTGTCGGAAGAGTTGCTGCTTCTATGCTTGAAACTGTTTCGTCCGGTGTCACTTGTTGCTTCATGGCATCATATATCTTAGCAGTTTCAGGAGTAAGGATGTCTCTAACCGGATCTGATATAGGCTGTGCGTCAGCTGTAATGTCGCGGTGTTCAGTAGGCAGTTCAAGAATAGACTGATTAACTATTGTTGAATATTCCTCAAAAGTACCTAAATCAAAATCAACAGAAAGGGAATCATAAAGGGTTTTCTGTTTTGCAGGGTCAGACATTGATTGTAAAAACTGTATTCTGTCTCCTACTTCCCAACGCTCAGAACTTGCCTTATACAAGTTTTCCATTTGTTGTGTTAATTGGTTAGGCATTAAAATCCTTCTAATCTTGGCTTAGAAATGTCGGGTACATAACGTTCATTACGTGCCATAGCATCAATCCTTTTCATCATCTCCAATGTCCATGAAGACAGTTCCCTTGAGGTTACTCCTGTCATGCCTCTAATTTTCTCCTCCCATTCGGCAAATTCTTTGTCGCTAATGCTGGTCCCTAGTTTGGCGAGGAAGATTTTTAAATCAATTTGTTCTTGTTGATTGTCCGTATCAACAAATGCTGCAAACTCTCGCACCTGTCTTTGTAATCCTTTCGCTGTGGAAGGTGTTAATGGTTTTTCTCCCAAAGCGTCAATCGTTTGTATTAGTGCCTCCCCTCTCTTCTTATATTCTCTGCCAAACCTTCTTACTTCTAGTTTCTCTCCAGTTGTTGTTTTTTCAGGTCGATGTGTAGTGTAGAATTGACCAAAAAATTCTTTGAACGAATTTCTATCAATAACTATATCTCTTTTAAAAGTTTCTGCATCAAGCACTTTTTTATCTTTTGCGGTTTGTCTCGTTTCTTCCCTATATACGCGTTCATCTTCGGCTATTTTATCGTTCTCTATGCGTCTAGCCACATCCCCTGCTGCTTTAATTTGCGCAGAAGTTCCACCGCCTATAATAACGTCTGTAACGTTCTTATTCGCTCTCTTTGAATTGTTTGTTGTGCCTATAATTGCAGTCCTTCTTTCAAAGGGATCGTCGTGGATAAGATCAGGAAACGTGGATTCTATTTTGGTTAATGCTAGTCCTTTATCTTGTCGTGACAGAAGGTGCTTAACCTTGTCATATTCTGCGTAAGCCTGTGTTGGATCTCCAAGTTTTTCAAGTCGTTCTGTAAGCTGTCTCAACACCTCAAAAGAATCACCTTCAATTTTTTCTAAACGTTCATCCTTTTGAAATTCTTCCTCGCTTTCGGCTCGTTCTTTAAGCAAATTAACATAAGCTGCCGATATTTGTTGCGTTGTTCCGGCAAAAGGAGCCAATCCACCAGTAGATTCTTTTTCAACTGTAACGTATTTATCAAGATCTTCGTCGTATGTTGTTTTAGCCTCACGAAAATCCTGTCTAGCTGTAGATAGATTCTCTTTGGCTGCCTTAACTGCTGCATCCGCATCTTTCCAATCTTGCGTACCTTTTTCAAATTGTTTGCGGTGTTCTCTGGCTGCCTTTAAACCACCCTTTCTAAAACTAATATCGTCTTTAGTTGGTTCTACAAGTTTTGTGGTTATTTCGGTAGACATGGCTCTGACGTCTTGTAAATATTCATCAAACGGCGTTTCTTTTCTAAACGCTTCCGACAATGAATTATAGTCAGTTTTAATCGCTTCATCAGATTTAGCTTGCGTTGCCTCTGCGCCTGCAATAGTTTTACCTATAGCCCTTTTTCTCGCCACTGCATTTCTTGATGCTATGTCTGCTAAACTAACCCCGATGTATGCGGCGGTCCTGAACGTATCCCTGCTGAATTGTCTCTTTGCTCGTTGATATTGTTGTAATTGTTGTTCTTCTTGCACTCCAATCCTCAATAATTGTTCACCGGTCCGCTCGTTCACTTGTTCCTGTGCAATACTGGCTTTTTCAGATGCTATTCCAATCGCCTCTAACGCCTGTTTATTAATTCCCATTCGCATTTGTGCTTCAACACCACCACCCGGTTTCCGCCTTGATACAAATTGTCCTACTTGACGTTGCGCACGTTGTGTTTGTTGTCCGATCTGTCGTAACGCCGGTCGCATACGTTGATGAAAAACTGTGCTTTCTGTCGTTTTGCTCTTTAAATGCGCTAA
>SDBS01003493.1_pt1 | contig 15439 bp, 17 predicted proteins | sample 2277091 | NCBI WGS metagenome assembly SDBS01 (sample SAMN10404972, study PRJNA504765) | marine sediment metagenome | isolation source: marine sediment core GS10_PC15, 163 cmbsf | place: Arctic Ocean: Southern Knipovich Ridge | collected 2010 | reverse complement strand
CTCTTCATCAACTGGGGGGCTCCTGTGATTATACTCTCCTCTTCTATGAGGCTGCATGTTCCAAGCAGCAGCCTGAGTGTTGTCCCTGACTGGTTGCAGTTGATTGGCCCCGAGGGAGCGGTTAACTGTCCCCCCTCGACAAGCCATTGATCCCCCTCTTCGTTGATCTTGATTCCCAGCGCCTTGAGCCCTGAAACGGTGGCCAGTGTATCATCGCAGACGAGGTGGCTATCCAGTACGCTGCCCCCCTCCGCTAGTGCCGCTGTTATCAGGTGGCGGTGGGTCATGCTCTTGCTCGGAGGTGCATCGACCGAGCCGTAGACCTTACTTTTCCTGATCGTGACGCTCATGGCAGCTGCCTCCTGATCTCCTCGGCAACCGCCTCGGGGGACTTGCCCGTGGTGTCAATCTTGATCTCGGCGTACCGCTCGTACAATGGTTCCCGCTTTTTGATGAGCGCCTCGACGGTCTTCCTCGGGTCGTCAACCCTGAGCAGGGGCCTGTGATGCTCCTTTCCCGTCCTTTCAAGTATCTCATCGACGTTTGCGGTGAGGTACACCAGTGTGCTTGACTCCCTCAACGCCTCCGCGTTCACGAGGTCAGCCAGCGCCCCGCCCCCGCAGCCGATGACGTATCCATTCTTCCTTGATAGCTCCCTCACTAGGTCACGCTCGTGCTCCCTGAACCTGGGCTCGCCGTCCTCGCTGAATATCTCGGGGATGGTCTTTCCCGTCCTCTTCTCGATCTCGGCGTCCATGTCAATGAACCTGTAGCCCAATGCTTCCGCCAGTATCGCCCCTGATGTGGTCTTCCCGACTCCCATGAAACCGTAGACCGCGATGTTCATCTAGTGGCCCCCCAGTAACGCCTTCTTCGCGGCCTCGTACATGGTCTGGGCCGAGGGCCTCACCCCCGTCCATATCTCAAACGCCTCCACCCCCTGGTAGACAAGCATCCAGAGGCCGCCAAGTGACCTGCCGCCCGTCTCCTCGGCGTCCAGCATGAGCTGGGTCTTCAGGGGATTGTAGACGATATCAAAGACCATCTGCCCCTCTCGGAGGTGCCTCTTGTCGATGGGTGACACGCCTACGTTGGGGTGCATCCCCACCGGCGTCGCGTTGACTATGATATCCGCTGACTCGATGAGCGCCTGGTCGTGGATAATCGATCCATAATTGGTACCAATTCTCTCGGCCAGCGTCCTCGCCTTCTCCTCCGTCCTGTTGAGGATGGTAAGCTCCTTGACCCTCGGCGCGAGCTGAGCGGCCAGGGCGTTCGCCGCCCCACCTGCTCCCAGCATGATGGTGTTCGCTCGGCTGATATCTCCGTAGGACTCAATCAGGGCCCTCACCCCGCCCGTGGCGTCGGTGTTGTAACCCGTGAGCACGCCGTCCTTCCACTGGAGCGTGTTCACAGCCCCGGCCCTCTCTGCTGACTCGTCCAGCTCATCAACGAGCCTTAGCATCTCGATCTTGTGGGGGATTGTAACGCTCCCCCCTCCGAACTCGTCGGCCCTGATCTTTGTCTTGATTAATTCTGCAAGCCTCGACGGCTCCACTCCCAGCGAGGTGTACTCGTGGGGCATGCCCAGCTCCTTGAACGCAGCGTTGTGCATCGGCGGGCTCACTGAGTGGCCCACGGGGTATCCCAGCAGGTAGAACTTCACTTGCCTGTCCTCCTGTAGATCTCCCTGAGATGGTTTAACGGGACCTGTCCAGGCCCCAGCTCCTTTCCCTCGTCGAGGGACGCGTAAGTGTAAAGGGCACCAGATAGCGGTGCCAGAATCCTTGATGTGATCCCTTTCTCCCCCATGCCGAAGAAGACGTTTCCGGGGTGATCGTTGTTGAACTTGATGTACGGCAGGTTGTCCAGAACGGAATCAGCCCACCCGATGATCTTGACCACGTCGCAGTCCGTCTTTTTTAGCTCGGCGTATTTTTCCTCAAGCCGGGGCGTATCCAGTGGGTTCTCGAAATCATGGTACGATGCGATGACTGTGGCGCCAGCCTGTTTCAGGTCGGCGATCACTTTTTCCAGGTCTTCAGTCGTTTCCGCCAGGTCAATGTACTTGAAACCGGCTTTCACGGCGTCCCTGAGCAGTTTGATGCGTTCCTGTTCAGGTTCCATCGCCTTCCCTCCCTGATCAGGGCGTCTATTGGTACCAATTAAAGGGACTTTGCTGGCCTCGACGATCTCAGCGAGGCCCAGCGCCTCGTCCCTGTAGTCCATCCTGATCTCGATGAGGTCAGCCTCGGTTCCCGCCCTTTTCACGTCCTCGACTGTCTGGTTCGTGGTAATTGACTGGATCGAGACGCATATCCACGGCCTCAACGTAGCTCCCTCAGCGCCGATGCGATGGTCTCCTCTGGGATGTACCTGAGCACCGGCTCGCTTCCTATGCCAGTGGGGAGGACGAACCTTATCCTGCCGTCCTCTGCCTTCTTGTCCCTGTGCATGACCTCAACCATCTCGGTGACCTCAAGGTCTGGCACCTTTGTGGGCAGACCGATCTTTGCCAGCAGTGCCTCCTGCCTCGCCCTCATCTCGCTGTCCACCAGGCCCATTCCCTCGGCTATCAGTGCGGCGACGCCCATCCCAATGGAGACGCCCTCGCCGTGGTTGACCTCGTGCTTTGACAGGTTCTCAACGGCGTGGCCCGTCGTGTGGCCATAGTTCAGCGCGGCCCTGATTCCCATGTCGTCGCGCTCGTCCTGCTCGACGTACCTGGCCTTGATTGCAGCGCATTTTGCGATGATCTCGACCATAACTTTTTTGCCGATATCATCCACCGGCGTTTTCTCAAATATCTTGACTATTTCCTCGTCAGAGATTATCCCGTACTTCACTGTCTCGGCGAGCCCTGACCTGACCTCCCTCTCAGGGAGTGAGTCGAGGAACAATGGGTCGATGATTACCTTTGACGGCTGGTGGAAGCTACCCACCAGGTTCTTCCCCTTGGGGTGGTTGACCGCCGTCTTTCCCCCGATGCTGCTGTCCACCATGGCCAGCAGGGTCGTGGGTACCTGGACAACGTCTATTCCCCTCATGTAGATTGATGATACAAAGCCTGACAGGTCGCCCACCGTGCCCCCTCCCAGGGCTACAACGGTTGATTTCCTGTCGAGGCCGTACTCCAGCAGTTTCCCGAGGACGGTCTCTACTGTCCCCCATGTCTTTGCCTCCTCTCCATCGGGGACGAGAATCAAGTCATAATCCCTGTTGATGGATTCAAGGAGGCTCCCGTAGAGGTCGTTGATGATTGGTGTGGAGATGACCGCTATCTTCCCGTTCCCAGGCAAGTGATCATAAAGTCTCTCGACTAGTCCTGTTCCGACTAGGATGGGGTAAGAACGGGCCCCCAGGCTCACCTCAATGGCTTTCATGCCTATAACCTTCTGTTGGTCGCCGCGATTATAGGTTTTATATCCTGTATGAAAGACTTGAAGTCATCTGGGCTCAGGCTCTGGGCCCCGTCACACAGAGCTTCCTCCGGGTGAGGATGAACCTCCACCATGACCCCATCAGCGCCAGCGGCTATCGCCGCCATTGACATCGGCGGAACCAGTGAACGGCTCCCCGTGCCGTGGCTCGGGTCAACGATGACAGGTAGATGGCTGATCATGTGCAGTATGGGTACTGCGCTGATGTCAACCGTGTTCCTCGTGATGGTCTCGAACGTCCTGATTCCCCTCTCACACAGGATGACGTTGGGGTTTCCCTCAGCCAGGATGTACTCGGCGCATCCGAGCCACTCGTTGATGGTCGCCGACATGCCCCTCTTGAGCATCACTGGCTTGTCAGACCTTCCGACCTCCTTCAGGAGCGGAAAGTTCTGCATGTTTCGTGTGCCGATCTGGAGGATGTCCGCGTAAGAGGCTACCAGTTCAACCTTGTCAGCGTCCATGACCTCTGTGACGATGGGCAGGCCGGTCTCTTTTCTCGCCTCAGCAAGGAGCTGAAGCCCTTCCTCGCCTAGTCCTTGGAAGCTGTAGGGCAGTGTGCGTGGCTTGAAAGCCCCTCCCCTGAGGATCTGGGCTCCCCCCGCCTTCACAACTATTGCCGCTTCAAGGACCTGTTCTCGGCTCTCGACGCTGCAAGGTCCGGCCATGATGATGACTCGGTCTCCTCCTATCTTCACGCCGTTGACATCGACGATGGTCTTCTGGACCTCATCGTTCTTGACCGCGAGCTTGATCTTTCCCGGGATCGGGATGTCGCATACGGTTACCATGGCGTTACCTCCTCAAGTTGATGTCTATTAAGTGATATGGGCACTTTGAACTGTCCACCTGTGTTGATGGTTTTGGTAATTACAGTTTCTTTGTTGGGTTGCTTGCTTAGAGGCACGCCTAATGTAGCGTCCTCTGATTCGTTTCGGATTAATGGAATTGGCGCATTGATTACACCGCGTTATAGCATCTAGAACGACTAACTCTAATAAGCCTATTGCCGGCGGGGAGTATTGCGGGCAGCAGTTTCACTGGCGAGCCCGGTGCTGCGGGTTCTCAACACCCTTAAAAACCACGGGGGACGCAAGCAATTCCATGAGTGAAGAGACCTCCCCCCTGACAAGGCTGATGCAGACCGAGGGATTCAAGCCCTTCAGCGGCCCAGACGCTTTCCGTGTTCTGAAGAAGGCCAAGGCGAGGCTCAACCTGGAAAAGATGGAGATGGACGACATCCTAAAGGCCGTCTCAAGCCTCGGCTTCCTCATGGAGACCGAGATAGCGTTGATCTACGCCCTCCAGGATCAGATATGTACCAAGTGCGGTTGGTGCTGCACCGAGAACACTCCGTTCAACGCGCCCAAGGATGAGCTGAAGCGGATAGCAGCGTTCAAGAAGGGCAGCTACAAGAAGCTCAAGAAAAAGATCAGGGCGAGGCCAAACAGGGACGGGACCATGAGGGTCACCCGGCACCCCTGCCCCTTCTACGGGGACGATTGTACCGTCTACCAGGTCAGGCCGGGCGTGTGCCGCTCTTTCCCGACCAACATGATCCTGGCTTCGCTGGCGGGGAATGGGCGTTACCCTGACAAGTGCGAGATCAGCGACGACCTCTTGGCAGAGCTCGTCATCAAGCGCGCCCTGGAGGAGAAGATGTCCAGGGAAACACCCGAGCTCATGAAAGAGTTAGCCGATAAGAAGAGGGAGGAGATGGGCCGCCTCTCACAGATGACCCAGGCACAGAGGTTCCAGCACCTGGTGAGCCGCCACAGGGCCAAGCTCAGGCAGTCCCAATGACAAAGTCTTTTCAATTATAAGCGCCGTCTCCGAGTAGGAGACCCGTTCATGAAGCGCATCATTCTCGATACCGACCCAGGCATAGACGATGCCCTGGCTTTCATCCTAGCCTTCAACAGCCCCGAGCTCAAGATAGAGGCAGTCACCACGGTGGCAGGAAACGTCAACCACGCCAAGGGCCACAGGAACGCAAAGCAGCTCCTTGAGTTCCTCGGGGTCACAGATGTCCCGGTGTGCGCTGGGGCTGTTGTCCCACTAATCAAGAAACTGGGCCACGCCGAGGAGTTCCACGGGAAGACCGGGCTGGGGGACACCACGCTCCCCGAGCCGACCATGGCCACCGACCCCCGGAGCGCAGTCGATATCATACTTGAAAAGGCAGACGAGCTGGGCAAGGAGCTGACCCTGGTTGCGATAGGTCCGCTGACAAACATAGCCGTGGCAATCCTAGCCGACCCAGCTCTCCCCGAGAAGGTGGATAAACTGGTCATCATGGGCGGGGCCTTCAACCTGACACCCCACGGCCACGGTAACGCCAACAGCGTCGCCGAGTTCAACATCTGGCTTGACCCTGAGGCAGCCAAAATCGTTTTCAACAGCGGCATACCCATCGTGGCCATCGGGCTTGACACCACGACCCACCCGGATTACAGGATGAGCAGGGAGATGTTCGAGGGCATCGTGGCCAAGGGCAACAAGACCACAGACCTTGTCAACGACCTGTGCAAAGGGCTGGTTGAGAGGTTCAACGGTTTCAGCCTACACGACCCCCAGGCAATGGCCTACGTCATAGACCCGTCCATGTTCACCACCGAGAAGTACAAGGTGGACGTGGAGTGCAGCGGCGAGCTGACCAGGGGCATGACCGTGGTGGAGAGGCGCTTCTACCGCATCGTCAAGGACGAGGCCAACGTGGAAGTGGTGGTCAAAGTCGAGGCAGACAGGTTCCTGAAGCTCATCAACGAAAGAATCTCAGGTGAGTAGATGGCCGATCTCATCACCCTGGGCGCAATCAACTGGGACATCAACCTGTTCATGGAGCGGCTTCCCAGGAACGGCGAGGAGGTGCCAGTCCACGAGATCCAGAGGGTCTCAGGTGGGACCGCAGCCAACGTATCAGTGGCGGCTGCCCGCATCCTCGGTCGAAACAAGGTAGCGTTCATCGGGGCGCTGGGGGATGACGGCATCGCGGAGGAGCAGATCAGGCTACTCATTGACGAGGGCGTTGACCCCAGCGGCATCCTCATTGTAAAGGGCGAGGAGTCCGGGCAGGCGTACATCAGCATCAGCGAGGACGGCGCCAACGAGATACACACCTACTTCGGGGCAAACCTGAAGATCACGGGTGTTCACATCGCCGACGAGGAGCGGTTGGCCCTCATCGATGGGGCCAAGGTCTGCGTCATCATGGACCCTCCGATAGAGACTGCCAAGAGGATGGCAGAGGAGTGCAGGAGGCTCGGAGTCAAGGTGATATGGGACCCTGGCGTCTACGCCGAGGAGGGGCTGGACGCGCTTCTGCCCACCCTTGAGAACGTGAACTACTTCATACTCAACCACATCGAGTACGAGAACCTCCTGGGCACGAGCGACCCAAGAACTGTGCTAAATGAGCTGGTGCGTGTGACAAGCGACATGACTTGCATCATCAAGCACGGCGCAGATGGCTGCATCCTCTGCGAGGACGACGGCACAATCATCCAGATGGAGGCCGCCCCCCTCACAGAACTCGGGCTCAAGGTGGTGAACACCGTGGGATGCGGAGACGCGTTCATCGGCGGGTTCGCCGCGGGACTGGTGGAGGGCTTGAGCCATATCGAGGCCCTCAGGCAGGCAAGCGCCGCTGGAAGCTACAAGGCGACAAAGATCGAGACCCGAGGCGGCCCGACAAGGGAGCAGCTGGACCAGTTACTGGGCCTCTGGAAGGACCTCTAGGCGATATAAGGCGCGATAAACACGGCCATACCAAGGGCCACCGCTCCGGCCATTATTGACATGAGGGCCGCGAAGCCGAAGGGCTTCCACCCCACTTTTGCGATATCACTGAACCTCACCTTGGAGCCGACGCCGGCGAAGGCGATGGACAGCAGGAACGGGATGATCGTGGATTTTAACCCTGTCTGGACGAGAGCCCATGCTCCTTGGAAAGCCGGGTTTGTGATCGTGTTCAAGCCAGCGCTGATCAGTGAGTTGGCGAGGAAGACTATGGCGAACAGGGGCACCGAGACCTTGGCCGTGAGCTTCCCCTCCTCTGACTCAGCCCTGTTGAGGTAGAACGTTGAAGCTAGGATGATGGGCGCTATCATGAATATCCTGATGGATTTTATGATGAGGGCCGGCTGCATGTACTCCGGGCTCAGCGTTGAAGCCGCCACCAGCACCTGCGCCGACTCGTGGACCCCCGAGCCCACCCAGATGGCGTAGACATTGGGGTTCCCCAGGAACCAGTCAAAGACGACAGTGTTTGTGAACAGGTACGGGTACAGGAACATGCTGATGAGGCCGAACAGGGTGATGCCGCTGATTGCGATACCGATCTCCTCCTCCTTGGCCCCGATGGCAGGCGCCACCGCGGCTATCGCTGATGCGCCGCATATCGATGTCCCTACCCCGATGAGTATTGCAAGCCTGTTTGAGATGCCGAGCCTCTTCCCCAGTGTGAGGCTGGTGATGAACGCGAACAGAACTATGACTATGGCGTTGATTGCACCCACACCGACCTCAAGCCAGACGCTTGCACTGGTCACGAGCCCCAGCAACGCTATGGATATCTTCAGGAGACTGGATGACGAGTAGCCCAGTCCCTTGCGCACCCTCTCCGGTATCTCAAGGGTGTTTGAGACAGCTATCCCGAACATGAAACTCCACATCAATGCGCTTATGGGCTTGAACAGGGTCCAGATGGCGTACCCGCCCAGCGCCATGACCATGGCGAAGATGAGTCCCGGTATGTTCTCGGAGAACTCTTCAATGTTAAACTTTGACGTAGCACTCACCAGATTACTCACAAGCCAACAGTACGATATTTAATGAATTTTTTACTATCTTTCAGTTGGAACAATGTAGAAAAACCGTTTTCCCAAGTTTCTTTGACACCGCCACAGTCCACACCGAGAAGACGCTGCAGTACGCCATCAACGGCTGACACCCCTTTCATTAACATTATAAAACACCGCCCATGATTCTGTGTATCATGAAAGCCTATCATTACACCGAGATAGAGAACCAGGACGTACCAGAGCCAGCCGAGAAGGTCAAGATCAGGTGGCTCATCAACGAGAAGCAGGACGCGCCCAACTTTGCCATGCGGAGGTTCCAGGTGGCACCTGGCGGTAATACCCCCTACCACACCCACCCGTGGGAGCACGAGGTCTACGTGCTGGAGGGCGACGCGGTAGCAGTGGGCAAGGACGGCGAGACAAAGATCGGCCCCGGCAGCGTGGTGCTGGTCCAGCCTGACGATGAGCATAACTTTGTCAACAAGGGCGACACCGATTTCGTGTTCCTCTGCATGATCCCCCTGCAGAAGTAGGCGCCAAGTCATCGGCTCCGGCCCTATCTTCTTTTCATTCAAACCTTCTTGATGAAGAACATGGTTCCGGCTCTCTGATATGGAACAGAGGTACATGTTTGTAGTCTGTATCTACACACCAGTCGTTATAGGGCATCCAAGAGGAGTCAATGTATCATCAGGGGTCAACCACATGAAAAACCGCCGATCTAAACTGGAAATCTACTTGGACGTACTCAATGTAATAAAAGAAGGCAATACCAAGCCAACGCGCATAATGTACGGCGCGAATCTCTCGTGGAAACTACTCCAGGGAGTCCTGGGCAGCCTCGTGTCCCAGGGACTCATCGACGAGGTCGATTTATCGAGGTCACGTGACAAGAGGACAAACAGGGTCTACCAAGTCACGAAAAAGGGGGATAACGTCATCAGGTACTTCAACCACGCAAAGGAGCTAATCGTGGTTGATGAGCCCGAGTTCAAGCCCCTCCAGATGGCCAGGTAGGCCCCCCATTTTTCTTAGAACTAGAGTTCCAGGGGTTTGCCATATCTCTCGGCATGGAATATCTCATCCCGCTCCCTGCGGCCGCGTGGCTCGGGCGTCTGGTCAGGGACTCCGATGGGCAGGACGCATATCACGTTCATCTCATCGGGTACGCCCAGTAGCTCCTTGGTCTCCGGCTGTGTGAAAGCGCCGATCCAGCACGTGCCGTACCCCAGCTCCCATGACTGGAGGACCATGTGCTCCACGGCGGTCATCACGTCGCGCTCCACCCACCTCTCGTAGATGGCGGGGTCAGCCTTGTCCTTTGACAGGGCAACCACTATGACGCCAGCGTCAGCTATCCACATCTGCTCGCGGGCGATCTCGGCCATCTTCTTCTTGGTCTCCTCGTCCCTGATGACCACGAACTCCCATGGCTGCTTGTTTCCTGCCGACGGTGCCTGCCTTGCGGCCTCCAGGATGACCTTTAGGTCCTCCACCTTGACCGGCTCCTTCCTGTACTTCCTCACGCTTCTCCTTGTCAGGATCGCATCTTTGACGTTCATGTACTATCCGTCGTAACGAGTGGATTTAATGTCATTGACGAGCCAGTGAGCCTTTATACGGGTAGAAATAACTAAAACCATGGCTCTTTATCGCATCGCGGTGGCCAGCTTCAGCCACGAGACACTCACATTCTGCCCGGAACCCACAGACCTGGAGGCATGGGAAGGGGGCGGCATCAAGTACGGGGACGAGACGCTGGACACCACGGGGGAGGGCAAGACCTACATCACCGGGTTCAAGGAGGCCGCCGACGGCCTCGACGATGTTGAGCTGGTCGGGGTACTGCGCACTGGCTGGCCCAAGACCATTGGATACGGCAGCTGGATCAGCACCGAGGCGTTTGACGTTATCACATCTAGGATCACCTCCCGCCTTGAGGAGCTGGGCAAGATAGACGGCGTGCTACTGGCTCTGCACGGGGCCATGGCTGTTAGAAACGTCCCAAGGCCGGAGGCCGAGATAGTGAGGAGGGTACGCCACGTTGTGGGCGATATCCCCGTCATGGTCACCTTTGACCTCCACGCCAACGAGGACGTGGAGATGGCCAACGCGGCCGACGGAGTCTTCGTGTTAAAGACCTACCCACACCTTGACAGCCACGATATAGGGTACGCTGCCTCAAAGTGCATGATCGAGACCCTGAGAGGGGACTTTAAGCCCACCATGGCGTTCAGGAAGCCGCCGATAGTGTCCGCCAGCGTCTTCCAGGCGTCAGAGTTCCACCCCATGAAGAAGGTGTACGACAGGTGCAGGGAGTGGGAGCGGAAGGGCGTCTACCGTGCATCGGTGGCGCCTGGGTTCGCGTACGCTGATGTGCCAGACCTTGGGGCAAGCGTGTTCGTGGTCACAAACGACGACAGGGCGCTGGCAGAGGAAGCAGCCCAGGACCTCTATGACCTCATGTGGAGCCTCAGGGAAGACCTGACCAGGGCCCTCCCAGGTGCAGCGGAGGGAGTCAAACAGGTGATGGAGATGGTGGTGAACGGGACAAAACCCATAGTTATCGCATACCACGACGACAGGCTGGGCGACGGGACCCACGTGGTGAGGGAACTCCTTGAACAGGGGGCCGTCAACTGGTGTAACACCTGCATAGCGGACCCCGACACCCTTGATTACCTGAGGGAGAACCACTCGGTTGGCGACAGGGTTGACCTCAGCGTCGGGGCGTGGCTGCACGAGATCAGCGGTGAGTCAGTGGAGATCAGCGGCGAGATAAGGTATCTTGGCGAGCTTGTGTGGGTCGAGACGGGCCCCATGGGGAGGGGAGCAACCAGAACCCTTGAGAACGTGGCGTGGCTTGACCTGGGTGAGAACAGGCACGTGGTATTGACCGAGAGGTTGTTCGCGCCCATGAGCAGCGACCCGTTGAAGGCCATGGGCATAGACATGGACTCTCTTGACATCGTGGAGATCAAGAGCAGGGTACACCACAAGGCATACTGGGACACCTGGAGCGCGGTGGATTTCCCGGTTGACCCTCCGGGGTTGGGACCGGCGAACCTCGGGATACTTGAGTACAAGTACCTGCCATGGGACATCTACCCGATTGGTGAGAAGTATCAAAGCTAAATGGGCGAATTTTTCCTTTTTTCAAGCCTACTTCTTACCTCAATAAATAAAGTGAACTCAACACCACTTGGAGCCTTGTCGATTGTTTCAAGCTCAATTACATCAGGTATAGTAACAATAAGACCTGGTTAAAACCAATCAGTGATACAGATGCTGGAAGTACCACCCACATTTTAAAACACATCTACGTCTTTTCATGAGTAGCGATCAGCTCAATCAATTAACAAATTACATGCCCAAGTAAATATTCTCAAGAGATCGAGAGTAGCGAAGTAAATAGGATTTGGTTTTCTGGTAACAGTTTTAATCGAGTAGGGGAGGCTAACCTGTATGGGCTCCCCCAGAGATTACCTTGAGATCATGCGTCCGGTGAACTCGGTGATGCTGGGCGTGGCAATAATCATCGGGGCCTTCATCACGGGGGGCACAGAGATTCTCAGCGACGGCTGGTCCCTGATATTTGCATTTCTTACCGGCTTCACCATGAGCGGGGCCGCCATGGCGATCAACGATTACTATGACAGGGAGATAGACGCGGTCAACGAGCCCCAGAGGGCCATACCGAGCGGCAGGATAAGCCCGCGGGCAGCTGTAATATTCACCGGAGTCCTGAGCACAGTAGGACTGGCGTCCTCCTACATGATATCAATGGAGGCCCTGCTCATCGCGGTCTTCGCGTGGGTCGTCATGATGGTCTACTCAATGTGGGGCAAGAAAACGGGTTTCCCCGGCAACCTCATGGTAAGCGTCTCCGTTGCACTGCCCTTCATGTACGGAGGGATCATGACGGGTTCACTGGTCGCCTCACTCAGCTTCAGCGGCATAGCCTTCCTGGCGAACACAGGCAGGGAGATAACAAAAGGCATAGTGGACGTGGACGGCGATAAACTGGAAGGCGTCAAGACCATCGCGGTAACAAGCGGCGAGAAGAACGCCGCAAGGGTAGCCTCGCTCTTCTTCCTCTCGGCCGTCCTCGTATCGTTCTACCCCGTCTACAGCAACCTCGTCTCATTCTGGTACATCCCCTTCGTCGCCATAACCGACCTAGGCCTCATCTACAGCAGCTACCAGGTCATGACTGACCCCACCAGGGAGACCAGCAGGCAGGTAAAGACCCGGATACTCTACCTCATGCTTGCAGGGCTACTCGGTTTCGCGGCCGGAAGCCTCCTCTAGAAAGGGGTTTTCCACCCTCAGGTATTGACACCACCTCTTACCGGGTCGCACCAGCCCAGGAAAAAAAATCCCAGAATAACAACCTGCAGGTACCGCGGTCACACATCAGCGCCCCAGAAATATTTTTTTTCGCTTATACCCAGTGACAGGAACAAGATTTCCCTTATGTCAGGTTACTTGATACAAGAATCCTGATTTTTTTCAGAAGTTACGCCCCACTGTTACCAAGAAAAATACTGCCCTGAACGGGCAAAACTAGTTTAAAAAAGATTATCTGGAGGACATAGCTATACGCTCGACTTCCTGCTTGCGCCTGATGGCAAAGTTGCTGTTATCATGGTTGGCCGCTCCGATGAGCTGGTCAGCTATGATCTCCTCGAAGGTCCTCCTGTTGCCGAATGTCTGGGCCTTTATACCCATGGATATGTAACGCAGAGCGAGGTCGATCCTCCTCTGTGGGCTGCAGTCAACTGCAAGCCTGTAAACAACTCCACCGTAGCCGATCCTCGTGGTGTCCTCGTTGGGGGCGCTGTTCTCAACGGCCCTGACGATTACCTCGATGGGGTTCTTCCCGGTCTTTAGGTTGATGATGGTTAGCGCAGTCCTCATGCTGTTTGTGACCCTGCTCTTCGCCCCGCCGCTTTTACCTGGCTTCAACAAGTTGTTGATAAGCCTCTCAACGATGCTCAGGTTGCTCTTCCTGAACCTACGCGCCTCGTGCCTGCCGCCTGTGTGGGGAAGATACACGGGGTCCACATTCAGGTAACGCTTCAGGCCGATGTCCCTGACCTCGATGCCTTCAAAGCTCCACTCGCCGAAGAGCTTGATACCTTCGTCCTGTCCCTGTACTTCGTTTTCGCTCATTTGACCACTTCGTAAGTGCTAGGTACCATTGAGAGCGGTACCATAATAAAAGGGTTATCGCTTCAGTCGATTGATTTAAAACGGATAGCCCCAACCGTTGAGTCGTCATGGCATCTGATGATTTTGGCCCAAGCTTTTACCTACTGTGTGCTGTCGCGTTTCTCTCCATGCTCAGCGTTATGATTACAAACCCCGTGCTATCCATATTCGCCAAGGACATCGGTGCCACCGGCGTCTGGATCGGGATCAGCGTCTCGGCTTACTGGATAAGCCGCGTGGTCCTTGAAATCCCCAGCGGGTACATCAGCTCAAAGTACGGATACTACAAGCCCATGGCATTCGGCCTCATTCTCACGGTTGTGGGAAACCTGCTGCTACTATTCGTGGAGAACCCTATCCACCTAATCCTTATCAGGATGCTCAAGGGCGTCGGGGCCCCCTTCTTCTTCGCAACATCAATGACTTTCATCATCAACCTCGTCGGCAAGGAGAAGAGGGGAAAAGCCATGGGCATCTTCCAGGGGGTCGAGTTCATCGGCCAGATAGGAGGCTCCCTCGCAAGCGGTAGGCTGATAGAGAGCTTCGGATGGCAGGGAGGATTCATGGTTGCGCTGGGGCTGTCAATACTGGCACTTGCTCTTTACTTGATCCCGCCTTACATCAGAAATGAGGTCGTGAAGAGTTCTGAAACCAGACCACTCATGATAAAGGAGGTCCTCAGCGTCCTCAAGAACAAGACGATAATCATCATCGCGATAGTCACACTGGCGGAGTTCATCATGACGTCTGGCCTCCTGGGCACCGTGCTGAGCATCTACGCCACTGAGACTCTTGAGATCTCACTGGCGAGGTTCGGTTACATGATGGGAATCAGATCAGTTGGCTTCGTCATCGCAATGTTCACCATGGGCAGCCTTGCCGACAGGATTGGCAGGAAGCCTGTGCTCCTGTTTGGGATAGCTTCAACTTCAGTGCTAGTCGTTGTGATGAGCTTGTTCACATCAATAATCACATTATCTGTTATCATCGCAGTCATCGGCTTCACATCTGGGGCCATCTGGATCATGGGGCCCGTCATCTCGGCAGAGGCAGTTTCAGCCGAGAAAAGGGGTGCGGCAATAGGCGCTTACAGGACTTTCTTCGACCTTGGCTCATTCATCGGCCCCATCGTCATGGCGTTCATAATGGATAGCTACGGGATTGTTTACTGCTTCTACTTGGCAGGGGGCCTGATGTTCATCACGCTACCGTTAGTATTGATGATAAAGGAAACCGAAAGAGTTGAAGGCGAGATAATCGCCCATTAAAAGTTTTTTAAAAAAAAAGCTTATCTTACAGCTTTCTGGACTTTGCCCAAAACAAGGAGTTTCAGGGGCGTACCGTTGACCGCGTTGACCTTGAATCGCACACCGGGGATATCGCCCATGGACCTTGCCCGTGGCCCGTGTATTCCCTCAATGGTGACCTCGTCGTGCTCATCCACATGGTTCAGTGCGCCGTCTCCAGGTAGGAATGCTGTTGCCAGTTTACCGTTCTTGATAATCTGCACCCTCACGCACTTTCTGATAGCGCTGTTTGGCTGCTTGCTCTCGATACCAACCTTCTGCAGGACGATTCCTCGGCCCATAGGTGCTCCCTCAAGGATGTCCCTCTTCTCGGTCCTCCGCTTGAGCCTGAGCACATAGTCCTTGCTCTTGTACCGCATCTTTTTCCTCACGCTGCGGTTCCTGCGAGCGGTATACATGCCGTTTGCCATATGATTCTCCATCCTTCGGATACAGGCAGACATATTAAATGTTACGAATTTGTGTGCCCAGCGTCCACCGGTGCTGGGAATAAACTAGTGTGTATAAAACGCCTCTCCGCGGGTGCTCCTACCTAACATTTTTATTCCTCATAAAGGTTGAAGGAGTAGGAGAATTCAGAAATGAGTAAGAGGGATAAACCTCACATTAACCTGATTATCATCGGCCACGTAGACCACGGAAAGTCCACAAGCATTGGACACCTGTTCTACGATGC
>SDBS01003491.1_pt1 | contig 15450 bp, 11 predicted proteins | sample 2277091 | NCBI WGS metagenome assembly SDBS01 (sample SAMN10404972, study PRJNA504765) | marine sediment metagenome | isolation source: marine sediment core GS10_PC15, 163 cmbsf | place: Arctic Ocean: Southern Knipovich Ridge | collected 2010 | reverse complement strand
TCATTTTCTCGGTGCCCGCACCGATGAATTCCAGCGCCTCCGGGATGTCCTGGCTCACAAGGCTAATCATCTCTTTCCTCAGTTCGTCGCTGATATCCCGGGTATCGAGCAGTCTTCGCAGATCCCGGCAGTACCCATTAAGCTCGCCGCTAAAGCCCTGTATGTTTACCAGCGGGGACCGGAGGTCGTGTGAGGCTACATAGACAATGCCCTGCAACTCCTTGTTCTTCACAGAAAGCGACCTGTTGAGACGCTCCGCCTCCATTTGGGCACGTTTTCGTTCGGTCACATCGTTGAAGATCACGGCAAATTGTCTATGCTTTGGCATGTAAGCGGTAACATCAAAATGTTTGGCCAATTCCTTATTGTAATGTTCAAAATGGGTCGCCTCGCCGGTGAGTGCGACCTTGCCGTAGGTATCGATCCAGAAGGCTTCGATGGTGGGCATGATTTGGCGGATGGTCTTGCCTACGACATCTTTCTTCTTCAATCCCGTGAGTCTTTCAAAGGCGGGATTGATGTCGCGAAAGCGATAATCACAGGGACTACCCTTCTCATCACAGATAATCTCGTGAACTGCAAGGCCGCTGATCATCTCGTTGAAAAGAAGTCGGTATTCCTTCTCTCTGGCAGCCAAATGCTCATTGGCCGCCCGAAGCTGCTGTTCACCCGCGGCCAATTGCTGATTTGAGGCCTTCAACTGCTGCTCACTGGCGCGAAGCTGCTGGTTGGAAGCCCGAAGCTGCTGTTCACCCGCGGCCAATTGCTGGTTCGAGGCTCTCAACTGTTGTTCACTTGCCTGGAGTTGCTGGTTTGAAGCCCGCAACTGCTGCTCGCTTGCCTGTAGTTGCTGATTAGTAGCATGCAATTGCTTTTCGTCGCGCAGATGTCTGCGAATGAAGAAATCGAAAATGATCGCCACAGTTATGAACAGACCGGCCGCCAGCGCGATAAGAGCGATCTGCACAAGACGAAACCTGCCAAGGTCGGCGGTGATCTTGTTCTGAAAGACGGTTTCCATCGCGTCGGCCTTGGACATAAGTTGTTCGTAGACTTTGTCGTATTCCTGCTCTATCTCACTGCCGATCGCCGATTCGGCGGGCGTCTCATGTCGCAGTCGGGTCATTCTTCTAAATTCCGCCAATAGGCCCTGTATTTCCTGCACCGAGCCTCGAAGTTTCTCATCTTTCAGCGGCAGGAACTTTCCTTCCTCACTTTCATCGCCTTCCAGCAGGGCTTGGGCGTACCAGTCGGCGCTGTCAATAAGACTCCAGACCTCGGCTATATCCCTGGTTTCATCACCGCCGATAAGTTCCTCAAACCACAGATGGGCACGTGTCGCTTCCAGTTTTATTTCCATCGCCGCATCAATCTGCGGCGCATGTCTGGCGGTCATTCGCATCCCCACCACGAGTATGTAGATCATTGAGAGCATGATAACCGCGGCGGATAAGGCTGCAAGACCGTATATCAGCAACAGTTTTGACCTGTCGTCGGCAGGTTCTTTCAACCCACCATTATCGTGAGTATTCATTTCCAATCTCCCTTGTGTCTGCCCGGCAGGGCGCAGACCGGTTTTGCGTGTTTACACTCGCCATAATTCTTTATCGATGGAATCTCCCTCGGCATAAGAGATAATTCCTTTTTCAAGATCAATAGAGACATTCCTTCGCTCGTATCCCCCTATATGTCTGGCTACGACATTGAGCTTTTTTTCTTCAAGAATTCGAAGATTCGATTCGACATTATCCCGGGCAATGGTGTCGTTTCGGCGTTTCAGGACGTTGCCTCCCCCGACAACGGCAGCACAAAAGTCGCCTTTTCTCGAGCCCATCTGTGCCATTATCTCTATCAGGGCATCTATGGCATCCGCGGCATATTTCGTTCGTTCCGGGGGTCCTGTCTTCGCCGGCGCCTTTCCGGGGAGCATTACGTGCGCCATCGCTCCATTCTTGCGTGCAGGGTCGTAAAGCACAATTGCAAGACATGAACCTAAGGCGACAGCGCGCAGCACCACCTTGCCCTGGCCGCCCCTGACCTGGCCTGTCTGTACATCGATGACCCGCTTTGCCTCCATCAGAGTCCTGCCTTTCACACTCTGCTAAAGCAAACATGTTCTCTCTTGGGACACCTGCCCATTTGGCATAATCGATATTGAACGCCTCGGTGTCCGACTTGTTCCCGGTTTATCGGGATTTCGCTGTTCTCGACATGAAGGTGCTGCCGGCGCCGGCCGACAAGAATCATCATCCCGATGCATTGGCGATAATGATACGGTCTGCTGTCGCGATAGTCAAACTGTTTTCGATGAATACTGTTCTTATCTTCCTGCCGCGAAGCTAGAAACCCCGGTCTCGATCCATCGCCAAGCCGCAGGCGAAATGGAGGGTTGTCGAATCGTGGCTTCTGCATTCGGCGTCCGTCCGCCTGCGCTTCGCTTCGGCAGATGCCACCGGCGCATGTGGCTAAACACATGCCCACTTTCGGTGGATGCCACCGGCGCGCGGTTCTTTGTTGCGGTTGGTATTATTTGCGCTCGTACCTGAGACCTTCCAGCGGTGAGCCGTCGGGCTTTGTCAACTTACAGTTGAAGCTCCAGCCGCCGCCGTGATCGCCGAGTTTGAGCATGAAGGTATTGGCGCCGGCCTTGAGTTTGATATTGCCGCCGCCGACAGGCGTACCGTTGATCCAGCCCTTGATATAGTCGTCGACGCTCCAGTGAATCTTTGCTTCCTGGGCCTTGGGCGAGACGATTGTCGTTACCGCATACGCACAACAGTAGTCCAGATCGCCGAAAGTTTTCTGCAGGTTGATCCGGTCCCCTTCCATTTCACCCCTGATCGTGACCCACCGGATGTTGGCGCTGTCGGGGTCCTTTTCCGGTTCGAATATTCTTTCAAAAACCGTTGGGCCGTCATTTACACCCTTGATGACGTAGGGACCTGCGCCTTTCCACACGAAAATATAGTCTTTCCATTTTTCCATGTTCTCGATTGCCCTGCGGGCGTCGTTTCGGATACCGTCGTTAGGCGCATCGGCAATGATCTTTTCCAGCACGCTCTTTGCCCTCGGGCGGTCCTGCCGGCAGTAGTTTCTCGCGATTCGAACCGCGGCATGGTACGCCTCGGCCTTATACGCGGGCTGGGCCATGTACTTCTCGGCAATCTCAAGCGCCGTCAACGTGTCTGTGTTGCCAAGGCCGCCCAATACCGCCTTGATGTCCTCGGGGCGCCTTGCAAGCTTCAACGCCTTGACATACTGGGCCGTCGGATCCTCCGACAACATCGCCATGCGGATAAAGCCGCGAAGGGCCAACACCCTGTGCACTTCGTTCGAACCGCTCGCAGCTATCGTGTAAAGCTGCGCGGCGGGATCGGCGTCAGGCCACTCGCCCAGCGCACGGATAGCCGCATCGCTGACCTGCTTGTTGGGCGATTTGACGGCGGCACGAACGGCCTGGAGCGCCCTGGGTGTAGCGGGCCTGGCGAGAAGATCCAGCAACACCGGTTTTGCCTCATCCGGCGCCCTCTTCAACGCAGCAATGACGGGATCGGCCTGGGCATTGCTGTCGTCGATCTTATTGAAGACGGTGACAATCGCTCTTTCGACTGAAGACCGGTCGCCCGATTCTTTCGGAGCAATGGCAAGCGCCAGCAGGGTATCAATATCGGCGCCGTTGCCGACTTTGCCCATTGAAAGGATCGCTTCGCGGCGCACGGACGCATCCGCATCGGTTCGGGCAACCCTGTGCAGCGCCGGGAAGGGGCTCCGACTGTTGCGTTGTCCGATCGCCCGAATGACTTCGACACGACTGCCCGGATCGCCGGAATTGACCGCTTTGATCAAGGCCTGGTCAATCCCTTTGCCTCCAATGCGCACCAGACTTGCCCGGGCAATCCGCCTTTCGCGGTCGCCTGCTGTCGCCGCCGCTTTGGCAAGAGAGCCGACCGCCTGCGGCGTAGCGATGTCGCCCAGCGCCTCCAGTGAAGCAAGACGCACGTTTTCATGCTCACTTGCCGTCATATCGATAATCGCTGGACTTGCCGACACATCTCCACGCGCAGCCAATGCACGGACAATCAGTTCCTGCCCGTCGGCAGGCAGGGACTTTGACAGCTTCACGAACGTATCGGTCGTTTTCCTGCCCTTGATCAGGGCCATCATGCCGATAGCGTTTCTGCGGAGGTCCGCGTCGTCGCCTTTGATCGCATCGACCAGCAGATCGGCTGCGCCTTCGCCGCGCGTGGCGGCAAGGCCTCTCAAACCCGCCGTGCGAAACTGGCCGGTATGCTCGCCGGAATAGAATTCGCTGTAGATCGCCTCGGCTCGTTTGGCGTCGCCTCTTGCCAGGAATGTCTCGGCGCTGACAAGCAGGGCGGCGTTGATCTCAAGCTCCATTTCGGGGTCTGCCGTGAGACGCGCTTTCTTAAGCGCAATCACCGAGCTGTTGCAGGGGAACCGCCCGGTGGCTCTGATAGCGGCGATCGCCACATCCTTGTCCGGGTTGCCGACGTGTTTCATGTAATCGGCAAGGGCCCTGCCGTAGTTGATCTGGGCTAATGTATTGATTATGCCCGCCTTCACCCTGCCGGATGTCTTCTTGAGCGCCCTGTGCAGAGCTTCCCGCGCCTGGTGCGCATCGATCCTGCCGAGCGCGTATCGCGCCATGTGAGAAATCTCCGGATCGGTGAGCATGGACTCAAGCTGCGGCACCGCTTTGGCTGTGCCTGCCGTGCGAAGCTGGCGGCAGAGAAACTGCCTGGCGTCGTTGGTCGTCGCCGCCGCAAGCGTATCGATGAGTTTCTGTTCGACCTGTCGGCGGGCGCTCGCATCGGCAGAAGCCATACCCACCTGTTTCTCCACCCAGCGAAGGTCCACGCCGTTGGTATTTCCGTATGTGTACGACTTGAGACGACCGATTGAGTCGGCAAGTTTCTCTGTTTCGACCTGGGCCATGCCCACGCCCGCTATGCTCATAAACAAAACCGCTGCGAGTATTCTTGTACGCATTTTCATCGCTTCTTCCTTTCTTTATCAGGGACGCAATTGGTCAAATCTTACAGACTCCACGGTTCGCGTTTTGTCCGGTCAAGCCAGCGGCTTGCCTCCGGATCGCCGAGAATCTCCTCTTTGACCGGGTCCCATTTCAACGACCGGTTGAGCCAGTAGGCTATATTGCCAAGGTGCGACACCGTAGCCGTGCGGTGGGCGATCTCGATATCGCGGAAGGGTTTTTCGCGTGTGCGTACGCAATGCAGCCAGTCGCCGAATATCCCGCCGCGTCCCTTGTAGTTCGGTATGTGAACGTTCGGAGGCGATTCCTTCTTGCCGTTGCGGTCGCCGCGGCTGCCGATTTCGCCTTCGGCGCCCTTGAACGTCAGTATGCCTCCCCACCCGCCGCCGTGATAAATCTTTACGCCGTTTTCAAAAACGTATGTCAATCGCTCGACATCGCTGTCGGCCGGTACAAGCACCTCCACCGGACCGGTCCTGAAAAGATTGCAACCGAACAATGCGCCACCGAATGTGTGGCAGCCCCAGTCGGTCATGCCGCCGCCGGAGTAATCGCGGAAGGGCCGAAAGTTGCCCCTGGTAAGACTCTCGTTGTAAGGTCTCCACGGCGCAGGCCCTAACCACATATCCCAGTCAACGCCCGCCGGAGTCGGCACGGGGGCAAAATCGCACGGACCCGAAGGACCGCCGACATTGACCCACGCTTCCTGTATCTGGCCGATCCTTCCGCCGTAGATCATTTTATGGAACCAGTTATAGTCGCCCCATACACGCTGGCTGCCGCCGGAGAATACCCTGCCGTAACGGCGGGCGGTCTTGACCATCTGGCGCCCTTCGCGGATCGTAAGCGTCTCGGGTTTTTCGCAGTACACGTCCTTGCCGTTCTTCATCGCCGCGATAGAGATGATCGCGTGCCAGTGGTCGGGCGTGCCGATGAATATCACATCGATATCGTCGCGGGCGACAACATCGCGGAAATCCTTGTAGACCTTGCAGTCCTTGTTGCCATATCTGCCGTCGACCTGTTTTTTGGCCATATTGACGTGCGCATCGACGACATCACAAACCGCCACAACCCGCACGTCGCCAAAGCCCATAAAGCCGTTCATGTCGCCACGGCCCTGCCCGCCCATGCCGATGCATCCCATGACGATGCGGTCGTTGGCGCCGAATGCCCTGGAGTTGACAAACAGCGGCACACCGACCGCTGTTGCTGCACATTGACCCAGAAAACTGCGCCGTGTACTTCGTCTTCTTACCATAACACCATCTCCAATGATTAAACCCCCCAATTTTGCGCTTACAAATGCCCGGCAACGCCGCCGGGCAATACATATAACACTATACCAGACATCTCTCAATAAGTAAAAACCCCCATCCCGGCAATATCAAACGGGGCATCCGCGCTTCGCTCGGATATTAAGTGCAAAAGCACAAAGTGTAAAGGGGTCAATTCAAGTCCAGAACAACGCGGGAACCATAGCCGCTGTAGCGAAATGAAGGCAGGCCGCCGGGGACTATTGAGAAGTCGCCATTTGCGGCTGGGGCGACTTCAGCGAAATGCCGAATACCGGAGGTGGGACTCGAACCCACACCCTGTTGCCAGGACGGGATTTTGAATCCCGCGCGTCTGCCAGTTCCGCCACTCCGGCCGGTGTCGAGACAACATACTGACTCGTCGCCATTCCGTCAAGTGCAAAAACGCCTCAATAGTCCAAAAAGACGATATCTTCCGGTGTAGCCACCACGTCCCTGCGGTCGGCGCCTAATGTCTGACGGATCTCACGGCTGTGCTTGCCCGCCAGCGATCTGAGTTCGGCACTTCCCAGGCTCGTCCGCGCCTTTGCCGCGTCGTTGAGCATGACCACGGCGCCGGGCTTGAAATCTCCTTGAACATCAATGACGCCGCTTGGCAAAAGGCTCTTGTGTTTTCGCAGCGCTTTCATCGCTCCTTCATCGATTGTGACGGTGCCGGCGGTTGCGCTGTTGAGTATCCACCGCGCGCGGTTGCCGAGCTTGCGTTTGGGCATAAAAACAGTGCCGATCTCTTCGCCGTCCATGATACGACCTATCACGTTATCGGCCCTGCCGTGGGCCAGCACAATTCTGCAGCCGGCATATGAAGCGATCCTCGCCGCCTCGAGTTTGGCCTTCATTCCGCCGGTGGCGTACTTGCTGCCGCGCTTGCCCGCGCTGCCGATGAGTTCGTCGGTAATCTCAAAAACAGCGTGAATCGGTTTGGCGTCGTCATGTTTTCGCGGGTCCTTGTCGTACATTGCATCGATATCACTTAGCATGATCAACAGGTCGGCATCGAGTTTGCTGGCAACCAGGGCGCTAAGCTTGTCATTGTCGCCGAAAGCCGAGCCGATCTCATCGGTCGAGACGCTGTCGTTTTCATTGAGGACCGGCACCACGCCTAATTTGAGCAGGGTCTCCACGGAATTGCGAAGATTCAAATAGGTCTTGCGGTGGTTGAATACTTCGGCGGTAAGCAGCACCTGTGCGACGGCAATATCGTATTCGGCGAACGCACGCCGATATTCCTGCATCAGCAGCGGCTGCCCGATAGCCGCACAAGCCTGACGCATCTTCATGTCCGCCACGGGTCCTTTCAACTGCAACAGACCAGCCCCCATGCCGATGGCGCCGCTGGTTATGATCACGACCTGTCGGCTCTGCCCGATGAGCGAAGCGACCTGTACGGCGACCCGGCGAACGTACTCTGTGTCAACGGCATCGTCTTTACTTAACGTGCTCGTGCCGATTTTGACAACGATTCTCTTGGACTGACTGAAATCGCGCATTACAAGCCGTATTGTTTATCGAGTTTCACATGTGTAAATTTTCGGCCCGTCGGCCCGGAATAATCGCTCACGATCTGGCCGTTGCCGATCAGCCGCCATTTGTAAATCAGCAGCCCGTTCAGCCCCACGGGCCCGCGCGCGTGGATTTTGTTCGTGCTTATGCCCACTTCGGCGCCCAGGCCGAAACGGAATCCGTCGCTGAACCTTGTGCTACAATTAAAGAATACGTCCGCTGAATCCACAAGGTCCATGAACTTCGCGGCGTTTTCTTTGTTCTGCGTTACTATGGCATCCGTGTGGCCCGAGCCGTACTTGTTGATATGCTCGACAGTTGCGTCCAGACTGTCTACAACCTTCACGGACAGAATAAGATCAAGGTACTCGGTGCGCCAGTCTTCATCTGTTGCATGCTTAACATCTATTATCCTGCATGTTTCTTCGCAGCCGCGAAGCTCAACATCTTTTTCTTCCAATGCTTTCTTGATACGAGGCAGAAAATCCTCTGCAACAGCACTGTGAACAAGCAGGGTCTCGGCGGCATTGCAGACCGCGGTGTACTGACACTTTGAATCCACCGTAATGCGAACCGCCATATCCAGATCCGCTTCGCTATCCACATATACATGGCAAATGCCGTCGGCGTGGCCTAACACGGGTATGTTTGTATTGCTCATAATATGGCGCACGAATTCGTTGCTGCCGCGAGGCACGATCAAGTCGATATACTCATCGAGTTCGAGCATTTGTGCGACGTCGGCCCGCGTTTCCATCAATCCGAGCCACCCGCGCCGAAGCCCTGCATTTTCGCCGGCTTTAGTGATCAAATCCGCGAGAATGCGATTGGTCTCTGCCGCCTCGCTCCCGCCCTTGAGCAGCACGGCATTGCCGCTCTTGAGGCAAAGTGATGATATCTGAACCAACGCATCCGGCCGGGACTCGAAAATGACGCCCACAACGCCGATGGGGCAACTGACCTGATAAAGTTCCAGTCCGTCGTCGAGTTGGGTCGCGCTCAACGTCCGCCCGACCGGGTCGTCTATTCCGATCAGACTTTCGATGCCCTCACAGGCACCGGCGATCTTGCCCTCGTCGAACTTCAACCGCTTCAGCAGGGGGGCTGCAACCTTGTCTGCGCGGGCTCCGTCGAGGTCCTCTTGATTGGCCGCCACGATCGCGGGACTGTTATCCTTCAAAGCCTCGGCAATGTCGGCAAGGGCCCGGTTCTTCAGATCGCTATCGGCGGCGGCCATATGAATCGACGCCGCCTTGGCAACCGACGCCGTCTGCTGAATGTCCATTCGTCAAAACTCCTTCAAAAGCACTATTATTATTAAATCGACCAGACGATTGTAGCAAATCACCGAATAATGTCCACCCGTTGGGAAAATGATGATTCTAACGATTATATCGATATCCTTGCATGTTTGCCTTTTTACCCGATTTCTGTTGACAAAAAGGCCCTGTTTGAATATGCTCCGACAACATTCCTGGCAAAATGCCTGTGCGGGCGTAGCTTAATGGTAAAGCACCAGCCTTCCAAGCTGGCTATGTGGGTTCGATTCCCATCGCCCGCTGTTTTCTGTGATTTAACATGTCGGTGTGCATTTTGTGATTATCGGACGACTGAGAGCCAAAGCGCTTTCTGAAAATTTTCTGGCTTTGTCCTATAATCCCACACAAACTCACAACCACAATATGTCTGCCATTTCCCCACCAGGCCACAAGATGTTGCGGTGGAGGCCGGGGCATAGACGGTCTGCAATATCTCTTAGTGTGGTAATGGCGTTTTTTTTTGCGGGAAATTTTTTTTTGTGTTGACAGGGTGGGAAAAAGTGGTATGATTTCCCATATATTGGTCGGGCAGTGGGATAAGAATCATGCTGATGTTAACAGGTGAATACGAACACACGCTGGATGGCAAGAACAGATTGTTCATATCCAACAAGCTGCGCAGCCAGATCGATGTTGAGGAACATGGAAGCTGTTTCTACCTTGTAATGGGAGCAAACGGCATTTTGTGTCTTTATCCTGAGAAATACTTTCAGCAAATCGCCCTCGCCGGTGCGCCAAGGATGGCTGCTCCGGACGAAGCCGTCACTTTTGAACGGCTCAGTTTCGCCCTGGCCAGCAAGGTCGAGTTGGATCGGCAGGGGCGCTTGCTGTTGGGAGAAAAACTTCGGAAGCGGGCCAGGCTCGACAATACTCTTACGCTTGTCGGAGTCCGCGACCACATTGAGTTGTGGAATTCCGATGACTGGGAGAGGTACCTCCAAGACAATCTCCCGCAGTTCCAGAATCAGATAATGCAGGCAAGACAGACGGTCTTGCAAAAACAAAGCCGCCAACTCGATGTTTAGGAAGGGACGGATATGTTTGCTTCACAGCACGATCACTTGAAAACTGTAAAAGAAAGCATCAGCGGCGCAAGGCCGATCAACGAGGACACGCTGTCGTCCGTTGCGGTTCTTGCCGAACGACTCGAAAGACTCAAGAAAACAAGCAGTCTTTTTGCAGACGTTGCTTTTTCGGACGATGTGCAGGAATTAGCCGACTGCGAAATCATCTCGGCGATAAGCTGAAGGCAAGGCGTTATGTGTTGCTGTTATGATCCGGACTGATGAATACCGACCCGGTGAATGAACGAAATGATAATTCGCCGAATGAACATATACCGGTACTGATTGACATATTAGCCGAACGGATAAAGCTGCCCACGGATGGGACGGTTGTCGACGCGACCGTAGGACATGGAGGTCACAGCATGATGTTCGGCAAAGTTTTGGGCCCTGAAGGATTGATTCTCGGGATGGATACAGACGAGGAGTGCATCAAAAGGGCCCAAACGATTTTGAACAGCCTGCCCTGCAGGGTGGTCCTTGTGCGGGAAAACTTCAGAAGGATCGCTGAAGTAATCGCCCGGCAGGGAGTGGCAAAGGCTGATTTGATACTTGCGGATCTTGGTTTTTGTTCCGCGCAACTCGCAGACCGTCGTCTGGGTCTTAGTTTTCAGGAAAACCAGCCCCTTGACATGAGACTCGACGACAGGCTCGAGGTCACCGCCGCCGACATCGTCAACAGCTTCGACGAGAAATCGCTGGCCGATATTATCTACAAGTATGGCCAGGACCGAGCCTCCCGACGCATAGCCCGCTTCATCGTCCAAAACCGTCTTGGGCGACGGATAGAGACGACCGGTCAGTTGGCCACCGTCGTGTGCAAGGCGTTAGGTCAACCCGGTCACGGCAGGAGGTCCCGAATACATCCGGCCACGAGAACTTTCCAGGCCCTGCGAATTGCCGTAAATGACGAACTCGAAGCACTGCAGGAGTTGCTCACAGCAGGGCCAACACTACTGAAAAGGGGGGGGCTGATTGCGGTGATCAGTTTTCACAGCCTCGAGGACAGGATTGTCAAGAACGATTTCAGGGGAAATGCCGCAAGAGGAATTTATGAAATCCTGACCAAAAAGCCGATAATTGCTTCAAGGGACGAGATCGACCGGAACCCGAGGGCGAGAAGCGCCAAATTGAGAATTGCACGGTGTAAAACGGACTGAAAAAGGAGTTTCGAATATGACCGCTGATGCGAAAATCGGACTGTTGCTCGGGCTCATTTTTATTGTTATCATAGCATTCCTCGTTAACGGTCTGCCGAATTTCTTTCGGATAATGGAAACTCCCGCCGCCATCGACACGTCCATCCCAGAATCGCAGCCGAACATTGTGATTCCGGTCCCGGCAGACTATGATGTGCGCCTGGCCAATGCGCCGCCATTGCGGCAGGTCGACCCGCCGACCGACAGGGTTTCCTTTGAAATCCCCGCTGCAGCCAGTCAAACGCCCCCGAATCCGACCACGGAGACGCCCCAATCTCCGCAGAGGATTACGCGATACAAAGTCAGGAAGGGCGAATCCGTCACTAAGATCGCCGCGAAGGTCTATGGCCCCGAAATCGGCATAAAGTCGGCGACCATCGCAGCCATTGTCAAGGCAAACAAGCTGTCTACGCCGGATGTGATCCAGATCGGCCAGATACTCGAGATGCCCGATCTTTCCCGAACAGATCAGCCAGACATCCTGTTGCCCATGAAGCTTATTGAAAAAGCCAAAGAAGTCGTAACGAACACCTTCAGCAAGAACAAGACCGTCAAGTACACCGTCAAGGGCGGCGATTGCCTCTCGATGATTTCCGCAAAACACCTGGGCACATGCAAGCGAGTGGAGGAAATTCTCAAACTCAACAAGGGTCGCATCGACAGCGCCGACGATATTGTTGCGGGTATGGTCCTGAAACTGCCCAGGTTATAGAAACCGTCGGGTCCACTGGAGATAATGTCTCGATCAAGACTGATTTTTGTTGTATTCCATCTCACCATCGTGCTGATCGGCGCGGTCCACCTGCGGGTCTCGGCCAGTCGCGTCTTCTACCGGTGGCGCAGAGCACTGTTCGTCCAGAATAATCTCAAATTACAATTAGGCGACAAGCAGTTGAAACTGGAGCATCTGCTGAATCCCAGTGTCATATCGGAACGGATCGAAAAGGAGCCCGACACTGACAAATAACGCAGACAACTGCAACGACCCATGAAAACAAAGACCCTCATCATCGCTGTCGGTCTGCTGCTCATCATCGTGTTCGGTCTGTTGGGTTGGCGTGTATTTTATCTGCAGTATTGCTGTGCCGATATTTACCTCGCCAAATCCTACGGAGGCACGCACGCACACGTTCCCGAGCCGGCGCAGCGAGGGCGAATTGTGGACTCCAGGGGTCGTGTCCTTGCGGCAAGCAACAAGGTACTAACCGTTTTCATCGATCCCACTCAACTGCCTCACTGGGATGACGTTATGGAGACGGCATGTCGACTGCAACCAATACTCGAAATACCCGCTCCGAACATCTGCGATATTGTGTATGAAAAGAGGCTATTGGCTTACGTCCCGATCAAGGCAGGCATCACCGAGCAACAGCGCCGGGCGATCCGCGAAGCGCGTCTGGAGGGTGTGGGGATTGAATCCAAATGGCAACGATATATCCCGATGGAGCAACTGACCAGCCACATTGTGGGTTTCGTTGGAGGCACCGACAACCCAAATTCCCCCGATAAGGTCGGTCTTGCCGGAATAGAACGCCGATACGATTTGCTTTTGCGCGGGTCAAAGGGCGAACACGTTCTCGTTGTCGATGCCCGGCGGTTTCCCATCGGCAGCGACCCGCAGCGGACAGTGAAAGTCCAGAACGGCTCTTCGCTTGTGCTCACCGTCGACGCCACGATCCAGGAATTCGCACGATCAGCCCTGATGAAACAGTACAAGGATTACCAGGCCGAGTCCGCCGTCGCAATTGTCATGAATCCATGGAACGGCGCGATTCTGGCGCTGGTCTCCCTGCCGGACTACAACCCGAGCGAGTTCTCAAAAGCCGATCCCGACACCATGCGAAACCGCGTTTTGACCGATCCGTTCGAGCCGGGCAGCATCTTCAAGCCGATTGTCGCCGCACTGGCTCTTGACGGCGGCTTTGTCGGATACGACGAGAAGATCTATTGCGAAAACGGCAACTACGCAAAGTATCAAATCGGCGAATGGGCCGGACATCGCTTCGGCAATCTTACGCCCAAAGAGATTCTGACCCAGTCCAGCAACATCGGTATGGCCAAAATCGGTCAGAAAATGGGACGGAAGAACCTGTATGAAGGCCTCCGGATGTTCGGCTTCGGCGTCAGGACGGGCATAGACCTGCCCGCCGAAAACCCCGGCCTGCTGAAACCCACCGCCGACTGGTCCTCTTATACGGTAACCCGTATTCCCTACGGCCATGAAATCAGCGTAACCGCGATGCAGATCATACGGGCGTTCGCCATTCTGGCAAACGGCGGCAGTCCCGTTACACCACACCTGGTCCGGACGGTGACCGACGAAAAAGGCGTTGTCGAACAGGTAACAAAAAAGTCGAACCTGGCAGGCCAACTCATCAAACCCGAAGTGGCCCATTGGATCGTCCGCGAAGCGCTTACAAACGTTGTCAACGAAGGCACGGGCAAACAGGCCGCCCTGGAAAAATGGCAGGCATTCGGTAAAACCGGAACCGCCAACATTGCAGTCAACGGCCAGTATGATACGACAAACTACACCGCGTCATTCGTCGGCGGCGCACCCGCAGAGAATCCTGCCGTAGTGGTTCTCGTATCAATTCGAAAACCGAACAAGGCCCTTGGCAAGGGATACAGCGGTGGAAGAGTGGCGGCGCCGGTTTTTCGCGAAATCATGCAAAAGACGCTGACCTACATCGAAAAGAACCTGTTGTAACGTTAGTCGGACCTGCGGCCTATATAGCCTGCTTCATTGCAGAATTCGATGATTTTTCTCGCCAGAGGCGCCGCATCCCGAGAACCACTTTGGCCTCCTTCGACTACAAGGGCAAAGGATATCGCTCTTTGGGCCGAGTCCTCCGCAAAACCCATAAACCACGCATTTTCGTCAACTTGTGTCGAGCCTGTCTTTCCGAACACCTTGACATCCCTTTGATCGAGGTCAGCACCCTTAAACGCCTCAACGCCCGTGCCGTGTATTTCAGTTACCACCGCCCGCATGCCGTCCCGCACCACAGCGAGAGTATTCTTTGAAATCCCGAGGTCCACCTGCTCGCCGCTTGATGAATTGGGATCGTTCAAGAACAACCGCGGACTTTTATATATGCCGCCTCTGGCGATAACTGCTGCGGCGTTGGCGACCTGAAGCACCGTTGCCCTGAAGTTATTCTGTCCCACGCCGAACTGTTTCAGATCGCCCTGGTGAAGCGGCCCAAGACCATCGACCTCCGTCACGCGACCGGGGGATACGTCTGAGGAAAGATACCCGCCCGCTTCCGGCATGAATCTGTTCTTTCCTTCTCCCAGCCCTTCTGCAAAACGACGCGTTCCGAAAGGTCCGGGCAGAATCTGATGACCATAGCCGAATTCAAAGAAACGTCGCTGAAACACTTTCGGCGGCATCCGATTGGCGACGTGTGAAAAGAACACGTTGCAACTGTACCTGATGGCATTTCGGGCTATATTGCTGATCCCTTCATTTTGCCGGATATCGTGGCCGACGCGTTGATTGAGGAGAATGGGGCAATTTGGCCAGCCCGTCGGGGCTCTTTGAGACGGACAGCTTATCGGCTCTGCGGGGCTTAACTTATGCTCTCGAAGCGCTATTGTCAGCAGAATCGGCTTCACTGTTGAGCCCGGCGGGTAGTGCTCCGCCAGCGCCTTGTTCAGGAACGGCCGCCCGAGGCGATCGCTTTCAAGGTTCCTGTAGTTATGTCCTACCGTGTTCAAATCGTACACCGGCGTAGAAACCATTGCCAGGACGTCTCCCGTGGCGACATCGAGCACGACGGCGCCAATGCATTTGTCGGCATTTGGATTCAGATCAGCATTGCTCAGGAAAGTCTTTATTGTTTGCTGCAGTTCGATATCCAGCGACAAACGAACATCCCTGCCGAATTGTGCTTCGGTGTAAGCGACGACGTTGTTGCTCTTGTCATATGTTATCTCCCCGCGGCGACCCCGGAGGATGACCTCACAGACCTTCTCCACGCCGCTCTTGCCCAGAACCTCATTATCCAGGTATCGCAGATACTTATCGTT
>SDBS01003490.1_pt1 | contig 15454 bp, 16 predicted proteins | sample 2277091 | NCBI WGS metagenome assembly SDBS01 (sample SAMN10404972, study PRJNA504765) | marine sediment metagenome | isolation source: marine sediment core GS10_PC15, 163 cmbsf | place: Arctic Ocean: Southern Knipovich Ridge | collected 2010 | reverse complement strand
GTAGCGATGGAAGGCTTGGGGAAGATCACGATAATTAATACCTTCGATTGTATTTGAGAAGTCGCGTGAGTTGTGTGTATTCCAGAAGAGAACCACCTGATCCTTAATCTTCTCTTTTTCAACGTCGCTAATCAATGCAGCCATTGTTTTTCCAGTATATGTTCCATCTAATTTAATACCTTCACTCGCGGCTATCTTAGTCATCGCCTCTAATCCGACAAGCGTAAAGGTGCCGTATTCCTGTCCAAGAAAATCATGCTCTATTTGTAATTCCCTGGAATCTAGCTCAAACTGTGGAATAGTTGGTTCTAATGAACGCATAAATGAATTGACTTTATTAAACGAACGCAAAAACCGGCCTGTACTAATACGACGATTTCCATCAACCTGTACACCGATAATTGAACTTCTAATATTCACCAGTTCAAAACCGAGTATTAGTCCGATAGCTGTTCCCATTGTTACCATGGGAACGTAGACAATATCAGGTTCAGGCATTATCCCTTCGTCGATCTGGTTTTTTAATTCCAGTGCAGCATTAACAAAACCGATCATCCCAAGAGGCAGAAATCCTCCTGCTGGTAGTGTAAAAGGAGTTTTACCATACTCTCGCTCATGCTTGTAGCGTTGATACATGGTTCCGATCTTCAAAGCGATAGTATTCGGATACTGATGGAGTTCTGCTCCGGAATGATAGCACATCAGCAGATTCTGTCTGACATATGATGCGTTGGGCTGCGGTAATAGCATTAATATACTATGCAGACCAAGTTTCTGAGCGTATATAGCTGTCGCCAGTGCGTGATTAGATCCGGCGCGACCCTGGGTCATCACCTCTTTAGCCATATCTTCCACGACTCCACCAAGAAGAAACTCCAGCCTTCTTACATTGTTTCCACCATAGATCTCCCCGCTTAGATCATCGCGCTTCATGTAGAGCTGGTCGACACCTAATTCCTTACCTAAATGATCGAGTCGTTCAACCGGAGTCGGCCATTTACCAAGACTTCTATATGGAAGCCTCTTTTCTAATGCCGGATACTTTTTGAATAACGGAATCACTTAATATGGCCGCTTTCTGTTTTGTATCGATAAACTTAGTGGAAAATGTCTAGACTCAAGAATATAGTTACTTAGCACTTGGTTAAAAGATTATCGGCTTAATCGTTAAAAAGGATGAATATCCCAGTACAAGATCTATGTATTGCTACTTGTGCATTGGTTCTATGCGACGGCTCTAGTTTGGTTTCCGATCCTATGCGTTTCCACTCTTCTGTGCTTTATTAGCACAATAAAGCCCGCGACCGCGGATAGCTGGCGTGAAACACATGTTGTCATTTTGGCATTCGGATTTATGTGTGAGACCTGTTTGCCAGCGGGTAATCAAATCAGGTTCGCATATCAGAGGACGTGACAAAGCTATATAATCAGCAAAACCTTCATCGACGAGATGTTCGGCGACTTCGAAGGAACGGATTCCCCCAACGAGCATAAGTGGTGTTTTGATCTTATTCTTATACCGGCGAGCGGCTTCTTTATAATACGTTTCGTTACCTTTCTTCTTGGTCACACCTTTTCTTATTGAGCTATATTTAGCAGGTGAATGAATTGTTCCTCCGGAGAGCTCGATAACATCAGCCCCGGCATATTCAAGCATTCTGGCGATCTTGAGCATTTCATCTACTGTAAGACCGGGATCAAGGAAATCTTCTGAATTCATCTTGACCATAACAGTGAAATCTTGTCCTGTCTTCACCTTTATTTCCTCGATAATCTCAAATAGGATCCTCCCCCTGTGCTTGACCTCTCCACCGTATTCGTCATCCCGGTTGTTGTAATAAGGGGAAAGAAACTGGCTTAGCAAATAACCGTGGGCTGCGTGGATCTGCACACCATCGTACCCAGCTTTTTTTGCACGTATCGTGCCCTCGGCGAATGTTTGTATGAGTGCATGGATTTCATCAAGACTTAGCTTCCTGCAAAGGCTGCCTTTTCGGCCTTCGATCATAGAGGGTCCAACGGGATCCATGCCAGTGATCTGAGAATGAGCATGGCATCCGGCATGAGCCAGCTGGATAATAATATTTCCGCCGATATCATGGATCTTAGAAGTCATCTCTTTGTGGGTGTCGATAAGATCATCTTTGTGTAAAGCAAGTTGACGTGGACTAGCCTGGCCCTCTTTGCTGACATATGCGTGTCCGGTGATGATCAGGCCTACGTCACCGTTGATAAGTTCTAGATATAGATCGGTGAGCTCCGGAGTAACTGCACCATCTTCTCCAGCCATACCTTCCCAGGTGGCAGAGCGCGTGAAGCGATTTGGTATAGCTATTCTATTGATGACTGTAGACTCGAAAAGCTTCGACATATTAACAATATAGTATAACAAAAAAGAGAGTGTTTGTGAAATTGTGATAATTAGAACAATCGGGAGAAACTAATGCAATAGAGCCATAATCCCATAGCTCCATAGAAGCTTTTGAGCTTGTGCTGGCTGAAGCTTTTTATTTTCTTTCCCTTGAATCCTGCCTGCCCCTGGCAGGAGAGAAGATTAAGGTGAGGGTGGTATTATGTATGTCATTCTAGATCTCTCGTTGAACTCGGGACAGGTCCTCCAAACTATAACAGGCGGGCAGACTCCGAGAAGAATCCGACAACCATTTTTCCGTCGTCTTGAGAGAAGCGATATACTTGACGAAGGATCTCACCATCATCAGCTTGAAAACTTGCTGGTTACTGGTTACTGTTCACTGGATGCCAATTGCTAGTTGTTATTTACCGGTATCGATTCTTGATTCGCGGTTTGTAGGGAAAGAGGTTAAAAAAAGTTTAAGAAATTATTCACATTTACTTCGAAAAGTAGTAAAATGGTTATGAAAGCTACTCTGGCGAGGTGATGACGTATGTCAGGACATGCGACTTTTGGCTTAGGATGCTTTTGGGATGCAGATGAATATTTTGAAGGACTTCCCGGTGTTATCAGCACAACTGCTGGATATACCGGAGGTCAGAAAGATTATCCCACCTATAATAGTCCGGGAGAACACATCGAAGCAGTCGAGATAGACTTCGATCCTTCAATTATTTCGTACGAGGAATTACTAGAGCACTTCTGGAGGTTTAGAGATCCAACAGATACACATTCTCATCGGTTTTCGTCGGTGATCTTTACTCACGGTTTTTCTCAACACCGAAAGGCATTAAAATCCCGGAGCGACGAAAAGAAGAAATATAAGAAACCCATAATGGCCCGTATAGAACATGCTAGGACTTTCTGGCCAGCCGAGACCTATAACCAGAACTACTTTTCGCGACTAAAGGTATAAACTGCAAGCCTCCTTTTGTATCAACTCGATTACTGAGACCCGAGAATCAATAACAACAGATATATAATATCAAATACTTGGAAATATGATACTTAAGAACCGGTGCCTAATGCTTGTGACTTGTGATAAAGATCGGGAGAGTTGAGAGAGTAGCAAACACTTGCGTTGTTAATGAGTAGTGAGTTTTAGACTAGACAGAGATAGAAGTATCAATCTTATAGTGACGCGGAGAAGTCCGAACTAGTCTACCTGAATCTTGTAAGCGTAGAAATCGAGCTCTATCAATTTCACTGATAAGAGAACGTTCTCTCTCATCACGAGGCCGTTTTGAAGCTTGTCTACTTAGACCTAGCCTAGCACGGCTAGAGAGTCCGGTAGCTCTTTTTTTCTTCCATTCTGAATAACTAATTGTCCTCATTAGTCATTATCTCCCCTAAAAACTCCTCTGCTTTTTTAAAGTTCTTTTCACTTCTTACACATTCCTCTAGATACTTCCGATCAATATCATTTCTATGTAGTTCAATTAGCTCTTTAACCCAATTACCGTCATCTTCTGATTCCCAATGAACAAATGCTTTAAGTCGATCTACTATAAGATCTTCAATTCCTATCATATAGACTTTCAAATCATCTATCTCTATTTCACTGATCTTCTCCTCATCACCGTCTAAAACAGCTCCTGGTATTTCTATTGAAGTCTCAAAATTCTCATTTACCCAATGCCGTCCTTCTTTATGAAACCCCCATGTTTCAAGCATTGATCCAACTTCTTTATAGCCTGTTGAAACTAAATCAATATCTCTTGTTGCATATCCACCCGCAGTATAAAATTCAACTGCTTGACCACCAACAATTATGGGTCTTATGCCCATTGGTTTGAGGTTTTTTGTCAATAGACCAATAAGCAGTAATCTCTTGGTCATTGGATCTTTTTCTTTTCTAATTTTCTCTAAGTGACTTAAACTGGGCTGCACTGTTTTATCAGATAACCATTTATCGATAACATTTCTCAAGAATCGATACTGTCCACCAATTTTTGTATATGGAATCTCAGATTTTTCGACAAGCCGATATATTTTAGTCTCGCTAAATCCAAGATATTCTGATATTTCTTTGATGTCCATAACTTCTTTTGCCATGTACCTCCACCTGTTGTATATATTAGTATATATTAGTAATGGTTTGCAAGTACTTATCAATGTTTGTCAACTTTTGTTAATATTATATACTTAATAGAGAGGGTCTGGTTTTCAATCAGACTAGTCACTACAAGAGTTCCTTGATTTAAAATCACCAGATAAATGACTTCTATGGCACTGCTGCTCTGTTGCTCAATGGCACTATGTTTCTTCCGCTCTTCAGCTTGTCCCGTGGCCTCATTAAGAAAGGTCTTCCATTTGATGAGGCTTTACGGGGATCTTCCGCACTGATTTTTCTCTTCCAACTGTAATATTCCGTCTTTTTCTCAGTCATATAAGTAGAAAGGAAAAATCAAAGGGGTGAGGGAGATGGAAAAGAGAACAGGATTGAAGTTTGAGGAGAAGGTTCAGTATCTACATGCGATCAGGGATATGGATGGTGTTATTGAAGAAGTCTGGGATTATCTGGATGAAGTCGAGGAGAAGAGAAGATTAAGGAAGAAAGACGTTAAGAAAGACCGGAGGAGGTGAGAAAGATGAAAAAGACTATTTTGATATTAACAGTAGTGACCGTAGCTGTTGGTCTGATGTTGATGACAATGCCGGGTATAGCTCTTGGTTACGCTTATGAAGTACAAGTCGTGGATATGGATCATACGGTCATAGTGGAACAAGTTCAGACTATGCAAGGTGTAGTTTCGGATCAGATCATTCCGGATGGTGGTTCATCAGGTGGAACCGATCAAGAAACACCTCCGGGTGGCGGGGAGCTAGATGGTGGAGACGAGCAGACTCCTCCGGGTGGTGGAGAATCATCGGGTGACGAAGAATCAAATCCACCCTCAGGTAGCGATTCCGGTACACTGACACTTCCGCATACCGGCGGAAACATGATCGTCTACATCGGATTAGGTCTCGGTTTAACACTGATCGGAACGGCCGGGTTAGTAAGAGGTCTTATAAAGGAAAGAAAGTAGTCTGTGGTAGGAGTAGAGGTCTTGAGGAGAGGCAAGGTCTCTACTCCAAATACTTTGAAAGGAGGAGATTTAAAGGTGAAAAAGAAAAGAGTCGTCATAGTCATATCAGTTCTATTGATTCTTGCCGGTATCGGTTTATTGGCATATCCGAGGTTGACTGACCTCAAGTATCAGATGGTCAGAAGTCAGCTTGGCATATCATCCATTGCCGATGCGGATATGCACGAAATAGATGCTGTTGATGTTCCAGATGAGGCAGTATGTGTTTTGATAATCCCGGAGATACAGTTAAAGACGCATGTTCTTTCCGGAACAAGCGACGATGTTCTAGCTAAAGGTCCGGGGCACTTTGAGGAAACAGCGCTACCAGGCAAAGAAGGGAATAGCGCAATTGCCGGCCACCGGAATATGTACGGCAGTCCGTTTAAAGATCTGGATAAACTTAAGGATGGCGATGAGATCTTTGTTTTTATCCATGAGGGAAAGTCTGTCTACCAAGTGACTGATAAAAGGATAATAGATCCAACTGACTCCAGTGTCCTTGAGCAGAGCGAGGGACCGCTTCTTACTCTTATCACGTGCCAGCGCCAAGGAGGTGCTTTAAACCGCCTGGTAGTTGTAGCATAGAAATAAAATCCTCCCTTTTTATAATGGCTGAATGGTCTAATGAATTGTGTCGATACTATGTATAGGGGGAGATATAAATGCGAAAGTATTTAATGCTCTGTCTGCTTTTAGTAGTAAGTCTAGCAGGGTGTACAACTCAATCATCTGAGTCGGCCGATCCTGAAGTGAAACCGACGAGCACCGGTCAGGCTTACTATGTATCGCCAGCAGGAAATGATTCAAGTCCGGGGACTAAGGATAGTCCGTGGGCGTCTCCGGCATATGCAGCCGGACGGATTCAAGCTGGTGATACATTAGTTATTCTCGGTGGGACTTATATCTTAAAAGATTTCGGAACTGACATTATCCGGCCAAATTCGGGAACACCCGAAGCTTGGGTGATCATAAAAGGTGAAGAAGGTAACCGGCCTATCCTCAAAGGCCGTGACAACCTGTTCGCGGCCATCGATATCTCGGGAAAGCAGTTTATTAAGATAGAGAATCTTGAGATAACCAATGATAACAATAGTTACTTTCGGGGAGGCATAGATGCAGGCGGAGGACCGATTGCTAACATAATTTTAGAAGATCTTTATATCCATCATATTGATGAATTCGGGTTTAATGCCGGCGACGTAGACAATCTGGATGTTAGAAACTGTGTCATAACATATTGTGGTTTTGGATCGATTGGTGGACCGGAAGGTGAGCATGGCGGTTGGCGGAATGTTGTCATCAAAGACTGCGAGCTGTCTTACAACGGACATTATTATCAGGGTGGCGATGGCTCCAACAGGCCGTACGACAGGCCGGATGGTTTTGGGATCGAGCCCTCGAACGGACCGATCACGATTGTCGATACGAAAGCGGAGCATAACCGCGGAGATGGGCTGGACTCAAAGGCCGGAAACACGACGATCCGGAATTGCATAGTTGCCAATAACTCATGCGATGGCGTGAAGCTCTGGCGGGGCAAAAGCCGGATTGAAAACACTCTGATATACGGAACCGGTGACGGAGTGGGAGGTGGTTCACCCTGGGCAGGTATTGTCATAGGAACCGATGATCAATCGGATCAAGAGTTCGAGATCGTCAACGTGACTGTTCAAGATAATCCGGAAAGATATGCCTATTCGATGTACGTTCAATACGATTCCGATCAACCGATGAAGCTTCTAATAAGAAACTCGATCTTTGCCAATGCATCGGGGACTGTCTGGGTCGGTGAGTCTGTTAATCTAAGAGCTGACTATAATATCTTCTATCGTCCATCTGGTGGTGTCCAGATCGAAGCTAACGGGCGAGGTTATACCAGGGATGATGTAAACACCCTTGGCCCCGGAAATATCTGTCAGGATCCGTTGTTTGTGTCCCCAGCCTGGGGAAGCGAGGGAGATTATCGTCTGCAAGCGGGAAGCCCTGCAATCGACGCCGGCACGGCGGAAAGCGCTCCCCACAACGACATCACCGGTAAAAAGCGCAATAAAGTCGATGGCTTTGATATTGGGGCGTATGAGAAGTAAGCTCGTAATTCGCAATCGGCAATTAGTAATTCGATGATCTCGCTTGTGCATATCTTGTAACGAATGATATATATATGTAAAATAGGACTATATTACTAGAAATATAGGTCTTAAGTAGGTGGAATATAGGCAAGCAAGCCATTTTACGAGTGATCAGTTTATTGAAATATCCGTACATGTCGTTATTTCGATGTGCATATGTTCATAAAAGAAATAGGTTTTGTAGTATCAAGTTGGCCACTGGCCAGCTTGATTTTTTTATTCGCTGTTTTAAGGGAACGGTTTATGAATAAAACTAAACTTTTTTCGACTGTCTATGTGTTTATTGCCGGACAAACAATGCTTGTTTATGCAGCTATTAATCTACCGATTATAGATACAAGACGGTTAGATCTTATTCTCGACTCGTCGCTTCAGATCGGCACGTCGTTTATATTGATTGCTACCGGTATTGGTTTACTAGTGAATAGCACATGGTGCTTGAAGATGTTTAGGGCTTCCATGGCCGTATTAGTTTTGACACTGTCTCAGGTTCCTTGCTACTTCCTGGAGAGAAATTTGTGCATACTATGTATGACATTCATATCGATCATCATGTTATCGCTTATTCTGCTAGCTTATACTTACATCGACCCCGAGTTTTTCATCGGCGACGTCTTCCAATAGTGGTTATACCGTCATGTCCAAGAATGCTGAAATGAATCATACTAAGGCTGTTTCTCAGCTAGTCTTTGCTATTGATCTCGTCTTGTTTTATTAGCCTCAACATCTTATTGATATCTGTGGTCGGCATTTTACATTCAAAGTCGCGGCAGACGTAAGCCGTTGCTTTATTATCGATTGACACAAGGTCTTTGGTGAATGGAGCTAACCGGCTGATGTGCGGATCTTTTTCGTAACCGGGTTTAAAAACGATGACTTTGTTTGGAACAAATTCACGGCGCAGTGCTTTTAGCATCTCCTTAGTATCTTTGCTTTTAAGGTCACCGACGATGATGACCTCGGATGCAGGACCTATAGAGAAGTCAACAGCTTGCAGAAACTGGGTAAAAGTAACCGGAACGGTCGAGACTTCTTTACTGAAGGCCTTACTTATTTGATCTGCTTTTTCTTCATAATCTGTTCGACCTGTCATGCGGGCCAATTGTAGCAGGTTCAGCATGGCTATTGAGTTTCCGGATGGGGTCGCACCGTCATCTGCCTTCTTCTGTCTGGTGATAAGGTCTTCCGAATTAGCTGACGCAAAATAAAGACCACCGTCTTTATTGTCCCAGAAGTTTTTGATCATCTGATCGGTAAGCTCGATCGCTTTTTTCAAGTAAGAGACTGTAAAAGTAGCTTCATATAGTTCGATCATTCCCTGACAAAGAAAAGCATAATCATCGAGGAAAGCAGGCACAGCTGCCTGACCATCACGCCAACGGTGAAATAGTTTTCCATCCTCGTTCGTAAGATGTGAGCCGATGAAGCTGGCGGCTTTCTCTGCCGGTACTAGATAGGCCGGTTCATCAAGTACCGCAGCACCTTTAGCCAGTGCAGCAATCATCAGACCATTCCAGTCAGTCAAGATCTTGTCATCTCTTAAAGGCTTGACTCTCTTTGAACGGTGGGCAAACAACTGCTGGCGGATGTTCTCCAGCTGATCGCTGACATCTGCTTCTGCTCTTTTTGCTTTCAAAGCAAAATCCTTTTGCGATTCTTCCGGAAAGAGGACATTCTTTCCACTTTTTATACCGGTTGCTTCGTCGCTAAAGTTGCCATCACTAAAGACATGGAAATACTGAATCGCCATTTCGGCATCTTTTTCTTCGAGGATGTTTCGTATCTCCTGTTCAGTCCAAAGATAGAACTTGCCTTCTTCACCTTCACTATCGGCATCCTCGGCTGAATAGAAGCCTCCTTTTGGGGCGGTCATATCGTGTAGAACATAGTCAAAGATCTGCCTGATAGCTTTCTTGTATTCAGATTTTCCGGTTGCCTGGTATGCTTCGATGTAGACGAAGGCAATCAGGGCTTGATCATAGAGCATTTTTTCGAAGTGAGGCAGAAGCCATTTCTCGTCGGTCGAATATCGATGGAATCCAAAACTGAGCTGATCAAAGATCCCGCCTCGGTGCATCGACTGAAGAGTTTTCTCGACCATCCCAAGCTCTTTTTTGGAATTTGTTCGCTGTCCGTAGCGAAGCAGGAAAGTCAAGTTGGAAGCCATGGGAAACTTGGGCGCGTGGCTGAATCCACCGTGTTGTTTATCGAAGTTCTGAGACAGTTGTTCGTATGCGTATATCAACGCAGTCTCGGTGAGTTGCTTCTCTGATGATTCGGACTTTGTCTCTTTGACAGATCTAGCGATTCCCTGAGCGATTTCGGTCACTTTGGATTTGTCGGCCGTCCATATCTCGGATATTTGAGGTAGGAGGTCGGTCATTCCAACTTGACCTTGTCTGGTTTTCTTAGGAATGTAGGTAGTGGTGAAGAAGGGTTTCTTGTCACCGGTCATGATGATCGTGAGTGGCCATCCGCCACGTCCGGTCATTACCTGGCAAATAGTCATATAGATATCGTCGATGTCCGGACGTTCCTCCCGGTCGACCTTGATGGACACAAATCCATCATTTAGTAACTTAGCGACTTCTATATCTTCGAATGACTCGTTCTCCATGACATGACACCAATGACAGGTAGAATATCCGATTGAAAGAAACACCGGTTTGTTTTCTTTCTTTGCTTTGCTAAATGCTTCTTCTCCCCATGGAAACCAGTTCACCGGATTATGAGCATGCTGTAATAGATAAGGGCTTTTTTCATCGATAAGCTTATTTTTAGGTTTAGACTTATTCTTGTCGGTTGATTCGGACATCGAGCTCATCTCCTTAACGAAAACGGCAGCATCCGAAAACATCTATTTCATTCTACCAGAGATAAACCGGAATAGAGTTCATATATAAAACACTGTCGATCTGACCTCCTTATTTTGCTATATGCGCAGATATGAAATAAGGAGTGGGAATTTGAGCTTGAATTGGTCTGGTTGATTGCGTAGCATAAACTGCAAAGCCCGGGTTTTAAATAACAGGAGAATGAATTGAGTGGATTAAAGCCAATAAAACAGCCTTCTTCAAAGAGCAAGACTGTTAGGATACCGTGGAAATCCTGGTATGGAAATGAGCAGCTAGAGCTAAAGTTTCCGGCTACTTGGCAGGTAACAAAGGAAGATATGAAAGGGGCTAAACGACTGTCAGAAGCTGATATAAGAAGCAGAATAAAGAATCCTATCGGAACACCTTCACTAAAAGAGTTGGCCAGGCATAAGCGGAGTGTCTGCATTGCGATTGATGATATGACAAGGCCGACAGAAGTCTACAAGATACTGCCAGCCGTTTTAGAAGAACTCAAACAAGCCGGTGTCGATGAGAACGAGATCTTTATACTAGCCAGCTTAGGAACACACCGCCCGCTGACACGGGATGATCTAGTAAAAAAGGTCGGTGGCAGTGTCGTAAAAAGGTTTAGAGTCTATAACCATAATTGCTACGAAAACGTTAAATACATCGGTGATACATCGTTTGGAACTCCGGTTCATGTAAACAAGTTTTACTTAACAGCGGACTTAAAAGTCGGCATTGGCATGATTGCGCCGCATACGCTGGCTGGGTTTAGTGGTGGGGGAAAGCTGGTATTTCCCGGACTTTGCGGAATTGAGACGATCGAGTTGAACCATGCGCCAAAGGATCTGGTCATTAAAGGGCAGATCGGGAACATACGGGATAACACACGGCGTCAGGAGATCGAAGAGGGCGCTAAAATGGCAGGTTTAGACTTTATAATCACGACAGTCCAAAACGCAAAGGGAGAGACTGCTGGCATCTTTACTGGTCATCCTGATATGTCATTTCGTAAAGCTGCTGAATCTGCCAGAGAAATCTATGCGACACAGGTTAAATATGATCAGGAAGTAGCTGTTTTTAATGCTTTTCCCAAGGACACGGAGTTACTTCAAGTTCTTCAAGCATTAAATATTTGGGCAACTCGGGATGAAGACAAAGCACTGGTAAAAAGAGGAGGAACGATCGTCGTTATTACAGCATCCTCCGAAGGTTGTGGCTGGCACGGTCTGAAAAGTGTCGGAATGCGCAAGTTTGTAAGAAAGGATGAGCTGGTTAATTTCAAGAAGTTGATGGAAGGAAGGCAGATATTCTTTCTGTGTCCAAACGTCAATGCTCGCGAGTTCCATGACTATTTTCCCGATAGTGTTTTTCTGTTCCATCACTGGAATGGTCTATTATCATGGCTTGAGAAGACTCACGGTCCGGAGACAAAGGCTTCTATATATCCAAGTGGTCCTTTACAGATGGATGCGAATCTGGTGTAGATCAATAGACCTAAGGGGAGTGGATAAAGTGAAGATAAACATTGCCTATTTCTCTCAATTTGGAAACGGTAAGAAGCTGGCAGGTGAGCTCGGTGAGTTCTTAAAAGGCAAAGGGCAAGAAGTAGAAATATTCGCGGTTCGAGAATCTAAACCGGGTGATATGCCGGAGGCTGATTTCTATGTCTTTAGTTCATCGGTGAGGGTAGGTGTTCTGCCTGGCAAGATGAAAAGATTTCTAAGAAGGTTCAAGCCACCCCGGAATAAACAGAAATATACTCTAATGACCACCTATGCCGATCCTAAGCTGCTGGCTTTAGTTAAGATGGAGAAGCTTCTTAAGCAGAAAGGGATGGAAAAAGTAATAGACAGCTTCTCTGTTGAGATCACAAACATCAACGGACCACTTAAAGACGGATACACATCAAGACTAGAAGCGTTTGCCGATGATCTTATCAAAACATCTGGTCAACAAGGTGTTGATGGAGCCAATCAACCAATTAATAGTTGATCAACATTTGTCTTTAACTTGCAGAGTTAAACTTAGCTTTCCACGTATTCCCAGGCTTCTTCCAGTTGCGAGATGTCGAAGTACTTCTCACCAAAGACAAGCCCATCTGCTTTGATCAATAGCTCTTCCCACTTTTTATCACCGACGATGGCCATCTTATCAAAGTGTCTTAGGTTTTTTATAAGCCACATCATATCTTCGTAAAGGGCTTTCAGGCTGATATACCGGGTAGTCTCCATTACCATTAACCAGCTGAATTTGCCATATTCGGCAATCGTTTTTTCCGCTATGGTTTCGACACCTTCAATGTCATCGACCGAGATCTCACCTGTGGCTTCAAAGCCAAGTACATTTCCCTTGCTTCTTTCAAGCAACTTGAGCATAGCTCCTCCTCCTTTTTCCTGCGCTAGTATAACCTTTTGCGTTCAAATCCTGTTCTCCTTTGCTTTATATAAAAATGGCCTGCCCTTCGTAGCACCTGAAAGGACGGAGGCCAGCAGGCCGTAGTCCATCTGCGAAGAATGGTGCCGAGGGAGGGAATATGAACCCGCTCCTCCCGAATAAATCGGTACTCGCTATTTGGTCGAGCAACCTCACGGTTTCCCGCCAATACCACCCTTCCATACGCTAGCGCAAGAAAAATCCTTTTTCCTGCGCTAGTATAACCTTTTGCGTTCAAATCCCACCTGGAAACAGATAGCTCATAAATATATTCCACTTTTGGATTCGAAGATATTTATAAACTATGGTGCCGAGGGAGGGATTTGAACCCTCACGAGGTTGCCCTCATCGGTGTTTGAGACCGACGCGTATACCAATTCCGCCACCTCGGCAACACCTGACGATCTGTTCTCAAACTAGCATGACAAACCGTATAATCGGATTGCTGATTACGGCTTACGAGCTTACTTCCGATCTTCCGCACAAGCTTCTTCAGCGCTTCAGTTCTAAAGGATCCCTTTAGTGCTTGCGCTTTTGCGTAGTTTAGATGATCCAACGGCGATACCACCAAGCCCCCAAATAATGGCGAGCAACGAGATCAGAGCTCCAATGATAGGAATAGCAAGGATGATGGATATCACTAAGACACCCAGGATCATCGACCATAGCGGTGATGGTTCACCTTTTTTCTTGAACAACTTGATTATCTTTTGGCCTAACCAGAAGCCGACAAAGATCGTACTGAAGTAGACCCCCAACATATACATGATAAACAAGATAAGACCGAGTGGTATACCGATCAGTGTAAAAATCAATATCATGGCTACAATTGGCATACCGAAGAGCAGGACAAAGCCGATACCCAACGAAGCCCACACAGATGAGCTCATAGAACTAGAGATCGTTTGAATCCCTCTTGGTGCTAAAGAAACTAGAATAACTCCAACAATAACCGAACCTATCGTCCAGATGACGAACCAGAACAGAGCAAACAGAATACCGAAGACAATAGCTGAAGATGAAAAATCACTTTGTTTCTGTTGTTCAGGCAGTTTATGAGTTGTTTTACCGCCAATAACTGCGTCATTGGAAATCTTTGCTTTCTTCGGAGTCTTATAAGTAAAATCGCCGCCTATCTCAGCGTTCGGTCCAAGTTTTGCAGTATCGCCTTCGAAGGTCATATCCCCATCGACGGTTCCTGACATATTCAGATCGCCACCACTGATCTTTACATCTTCGCCAATGCTCCCTGATAACATATTAGTGCCACCGGCTGCCAGAAAGTCTCCACCCACCTGTCCGTCCTTGGCCAGATTGATCGTGCCACCTGCTGCCATGACGTCATCAGCAACACTTGCGCGAATAACAACCGTTCCACCGCTAACTTTTATGTCATCGCCTACATAGCCGTTGATGATAACATTGCCACCGGCCACAATCAGATCTTCTTCGACAGTTCCGTCAATAGTAACGGTTCCGGCGGCAACAACAAGGTCGCCATTGATGGTTCCGTCAATGGAAACTATTCCGCCAAAAACATAAAGGTCATCTTGAATCGTCTCACTTTTTCCTATGTTGATCTCTTCACCGCTTTTAATAGTGGCTGCGTAGGTAACCGGAGAGATCATTAGAGAAATAAGGATAATAAACATGACCATGACCAGCAGTTTTTTCATTAAAACCAACCTCCCAGAATAGGGTTTAGCTAGACTTATAAAATATAGCTCTTTGCCAAATTCTAGTTCTAAGTTTTGTTGGTGTCAACGAGATTATAACTGGCTACGAGTGTTAGTGCTTGGGATTTGGGGGATGAGATATGTGGGATTGCTTCGTCGTCCTTCGGACTCCTGTTGTTAAAGTTTCTGTTTATTGATAGGTTGGGTTGCCGCGTCGCACCAATAAATTGATGCTCCTCGCAATGACGATTCTCGTTTTTATTTGCATGAAAAGCAATGAAAAGAGGAGTGAAAAGTGTGAAAAGTTGCTGGTTGCAGCTGTTAGACTCTTCGTCGCGGAGTTTATCCTGAGTTTGCCGAAGGGCTCCTCCGGATAACACATTGCTATTCTTTCTATCTCTCCTTCTCCCTAACTTGAAGTAGCGAGTCATTGCGAGGAAGGAGCGGGAAGCTACTGACGAAGCAACCTCACATGCGTAATCACCAAATTGCTAATTGTAGATTGTGGTTTGCGGCTTGCGGATTGCGGGCTAGTTTACATCGTGCCGGTTTACTTTTTCTCTTGGACAAGCATATTCATCGAGTCGCCGAGAGCTCCGGGCATGATCAGCATCTTTAGATTAAGGTAATTCTCCAGATACTCGGCATGTGTTTCTACTTCACTTTGTAAATTGATCGCCTTTTGTTCGAAACCCATCTCCATAAGGAAATGAGTCTGGTCGTTGAAATAAGTCTTCGTTAGGCCGGCTCTTCTGCCCCAGTGGATCAAAGCAGAGAAGTTCACATGTGAAGTGAGGTCTTGATCACCGATGTTTGCGTACGGATCGTCGACTGGGACATGCTGGTGATATCCCATTAAAGTGCCTTCTGCTCTATACGGTTGATA
>SDBS01003489.1_pt1 | contig 15455 bp, 16 predicted proteins | sample 2277091 | NCBI WGS metagenome assembly SDBS01 (sample SAMN10404972, study PRJNA504765) | marine sediment metagenome | isolation source: marine sediment core GS10_PC15, 163 cmbsf | place: Arctic Ocean: Southern Knipovich Ridge | collected 2010 | reverse complement strand
TTCTGATGAGTCCTCAGATTTAGAAAATGACATTGCGGCACTGCTTCATCAAAACGACAGTTATTTCGAATTTGCTTTCACTTCTGGCAATGAAGACTACATCGTGATCACAGACGATTATGGTGAGGTCATCCTTTGCAAAAGCTGGATTAAAAAGAATTGGGAAAAAACCAAGAAATTCGCCAAAAAGCACAAAAAAGAGATCCTCATCGGAGCTGCCGTTGTCGTTGCAACAGCTGTTATCGTTGTAGCTGTTGTAGCCACGTGTTCAGCAGGTGCAGCAGCTGCCGCTGCAGGAGCTGCAGGAGCTGCTGCATCATCTGGTTCTGGCAATAAACCTGTACCGAAAGAGCCCTCTTCCCCTCATGAAATCATAAATGAAGCGCCTACTTTGAAAGCAGCAATTGACGAGCACGTTGCTTCTTTCAAGGAATTTGCAGCAGAGGATGTCATCATACAGAGTACCGACGTCTATCGGGACCCTACCTTTGGAGAAAAAGCCAGAAATCTCGGCTCTATTCTCGCTCATGAAACTCTAGACGGGATTTCTGAAGTTGCTTCCGCTATTCCACAACTAGGTGAAGAGCTCAAAAGCCTAGGTTCTCGATTTTTACCTGAAAACATGCTTCCATCGACCGAAAATCCATTCATGAGAAGTCCAACGGTAAATCATGATAATTTAGATGCCAAAGGCCATCAATTAATTGATCAGGTCTTTTCAACAGACCAAGCTGAACAATACACTGCTGACGCCAAAGCCCATAACCCCATGAATGATTTTACCATTGGCCTCCTTCCGCCACCCGGGAAGTTTTCCAAGGGATTAAATACTTCAAAGTTTAGAGAAATTGTAGAAGTGGGAAAAGAAACAGTGGTTCTTGCCGAAGATTTGGGATTCACAGCTCGTGAAATCGCACAGCTAGAAAAGTCTGCAAGCCTAGAAAAAACTATCGGCAACACTTTTGAAAACTTAGTCTGTAAGCCCGCACTGCAGGAATCCTATCAAGTATTCAAACGCGCAGAAGATGTTGTAAAGCCCTATCTAGGTAAATATATGGCAGAATCGCAGATTAGAGAGCTCATACATGAAGCTGGAATTCGAACTTTTCCTAGACCTAAAGGAATTCCAGAAAATTTTCGAGTAAAAATTTCAAACAAAGGAGTAGGCATTAAATATGTTCATCCAGAAAATGAACATATATCTATAAGAGTGATGCCCGGAAAGCCACACAGCCCGTTCCTTTACCAACAACAACCCTATGTTATTCAGAAAATACATGGCCAGGCTGTTGATAAGTTTGGGAATTACATACCTAGTTCAGATCCTTCGGCTCACATTCCATTTAATGAATATATTTATAAGGGAAATTAACTATGTCTAAAGATAGAGAGCCATTGGAAAATTTCCTTAAAAATCTTCCTCATATCTTTGATGAAAAATATCAGGAAAAAAATTGGATTAAGAGAGAGAGAGATCACCATGGAGAATTTGATCAATTTTTGAATTCTCTATGCGATGATTGCGAAGATTGTTTACATATTTATAATCCTTTAAACCTTAACAAAAAACAATTACAAGCAATGTTGAAATTCTACAGTCATTTTGAACCATTTTATCAAGATTATGAAGGCTTGTATAATGACCAAAAAAGTTCCGAATGGAAAAAAATTCTCAAAGCGGCCAAAGAAATCTTAAAAGCCTTCAATTACACAAGAGAATCTGGATAATCTAATCTCTTTTTAAGATAAAGTTGTACAATACCTTGGTTTTTAAACCATGGATCTTTCCATTGGCATGCTCTATAATGCCCCTATTATGTGGTGGAAAAGCTTAATTTTTATTTTATTTTTTCAATGTGCTGTTTTCTCATCGGAAACGGTATTTTGCTTGCATGGGTTTATGCGCAAACCGGCCTCGATGAAGAAAATAGCAACTGCCTTCAAGAGTGATGGCTACGCGGTTGAAAATTGGGGATACCCAAGTCGAGATAAAACGATTCAAGAGCATGCCCAAGCACTCGTGAAGGACTTGAATAAGATTGCCAAGAAGAACCCTGGAGAACCGATTCATTTTGTCACGCATAGCCTTGGGGGCATTATTGTCAGATGTGCACTCAATCATCCCGACTGCCCAGAAGAAGCGAAAATAGGAAAGGCTGTTCTGTTGGCTCCGCCCAATCAAGGGGCAGAATTTGGACGGTTTTTGGGCCATGTTGCTCCAGCACGAAAGGCATTGGGAGTGAAAGCGGGTAGGCAGATCCTATACAGTGAGAACTTCGACTATGTGGGGCAATTTCCCGAAACAAAAGAGGTGTTGGTGATTTCAGGCACTTTCGGCTGGAACCCACTCGCAAAGGGAAAGAACGATGGGAAGGTGGGCGTTGAAGAATCGTGTCTTTCCACTCCTCACAAACACATGACCCATTTCTCAGGTCATTCTTGGATCATGTATTCCGACACGGTGATCTATAACGCCGTTCGATTTGTTGCTAAATAATCCGTTTTTTGTTTAACATCCCTCGCTATGATTTTAGGTGTCAATGCACTCAATATAAGAACATGGGAAGCTCTCGAAGAGAGTCTTGTTCCTCTTCGCAAAGACTCCAAAGAATGGAGGATCTTCCACTATCTACCAGCAATGATCTATTTTCCTGCTGGCCTTGTGACTTTGGCTTTGGATAGCATTGGAAAAGTCTTCTCTTACGCAGCTTCATTTTTCTCCAGAGATAAGCGTGATCCCAATAAAGACTTTACAGCAATCCTAGACGATTCGCGCAAATGGAAAGAACTAAGGCAGTCTGAAGTTTCTTTTGATTCAGATTTTCTTTTTGGGACGGCGACTTGTACCTATCAAGATTCGGGCGCAGTAAATTGTCCAGATTCTCAATGGGCAAAATGGGAAAAAAAGGTGGTTCGTGAAAATAACCGCTCTGGCAAAAGTGCTGATCTTTTCCAGCTCTACCAATCTGACGAAGGAAGAAATCAAATCATTAACCGTCTCAAAAAACTTGGATTGAATTCCTATCGGTTTTCTATCGAATGGAGCCAAATCGAACCTAAAGAAGGGGTCTTTGACGAGACCAAGCTTCAGGTCTATGTCAATTTTTGCAAGGCATTGCGCAAAAATGGCATTGCTCCCATGGTCACTCTTCATCATTTTTCTGAGCCTGACTGGTTCCATAAAAAGGGTAGTTTTGAAAAAGAGGAAAATATTGAGCATTTTATCCGATTTGCTGAAAAAGTGTTCTTGCCTCTTACACAGGAGTATAAGTCCAAACCCCTTGTAGAGCACATTTGTACAATCAATGAGCCTGCAGTCGAAGCGTTTTCCCGCTATGTTCGAGGTGCATTTTCACCTGGGTACATTTGTCGTTTCAATAAAGCGGGACAATTTCTTAAGGGAGCTTTAAAAGCCAATTGCATTGCTTATGAAAAGCTCAAGGCACTCAATCCGAGAGTCCAGATTGGAATCGTTCACCAGCGCCTCGCAATGATAGCGACTAATCCTCTACTTCAACCCACGGTGCGTTACATCAATCGCCTTGTGAATGACACCACTTTACGTTTTTTCAAAACAGGAATTTTTAGCTACAAAATTCCTCTATGTGCCCATATTCGTGAAGAAGGGCTCAACCCCAAAACCGATTTTGTGGGATTGCAATATTATACGCGCCCTGTGATTGGATTGACAGGCTCGACCTCTTATCACGAACCGATGACTGCCATGCCGTTTCGCGAAGATCCCGAGGGACTCTATGAGGCAAGCCTTGAGGTTTATGACGCATTCAAAGTCCCCATCATCATTACAGAAAATGGGATCTCCACTCACGACCCCAAGCAAAGAGAGCGCTATCTCGCGCGCGCTCTTTACGCCACTTACCGCGCCCAGCAGAAAATTGGAGTCGAAAATCTTCGCGGCTACCATTACTGGTCATTCTGTGAAAATGCTGAATGGGATATGGGACTCCATCCTCAATCATTTGGGGCATATGGACTCAACACAAATGGAACACTTGCACCAAATCCAAGAGAAGGAATGATGCCACTGATTCAAGTTGCTAAAAATCGCTCCAAAGTTATTCTCAAAGTCGCCTAAAGAGGAGAAAAAGATGAATGTTCAAACTGCAACAATGCCATGGTCTAAAGAAGCTTGCAGATGTGTCAAGATTGCGGCTGTATCTGGTGCCATGATGGACCTCGGGGGACTCTTTATTGGAACATTATATAAGAAACAAATGAATTTCACTGCCAAAGCAATAGTGACCGGTGTAGGTTCGAATATCCTTATTCTATGTTTCACCACAGCCGGATTGACTTTTTTGTACAAAACCAAGCATCATCCACGAGAAGATTTCTCAAGCTCCACCGCTTTATATCCCTATTCGAAAAAATTAATCGGACGCATTCAAGCAGGGACTGCAATAGGAGTGCTTGCAGGAGCTGTCTTCCTTCTAACAATTAACCTTCCACCAGTCACATTAAGACTAGATATGACAAGCAAAGCCATTGCAAACATTTCTGGTTCTATATCGACAACGTTTTTCACAACGGTATTTCTTGCAATGTCTGCCTATCTCAGGAAACATCATCGTTAAGCGCTATGCGCAAGTACTTGTAGAAGGCGGTGTGGCCGTTGTACATAGAGATGATGAAGCCTTCTTTTCCGCCGAAAATGCCCCGTTTGAAAATGTAGCTTTTGATAAAAGCTCCCCAGCCATGAAAAAGGGCTTGCCAAACCGATCCTGTTTCATTTGCTCTTTGCTCGGCAAATAGCCGCGTATAGAGCTGCATTTTGTCTAGAAAATCGCCGATTTCTTGATAGGGCGTATGATGCAGAGGCTTTTTCAGGGAAATCACTTTCAGCCCCTTTTCCACCACTTTTTCGTGGACGAGATCTTCACTGAACCGTGTTTTTTTCCGGTGATAGAGACGAGAGACAAAATCGGGATGCCATCCTCCACACCACTTGATCCGTTTCCCATTGTAAAAGTTGTGCCTGTCAATTTTGTAGAGGTTCTCGGGATCGAGGGTGAGGGAGAGGATTTCGTCGATGAGCTCCGGGGTGAGGATTTCATCACTATCAATGGATAAGATCCAGTCATGCGAGCTGAGTTTTGTCGCATAATTATGCATCGGACCAAAACCCAAAAAAGGGGAGGTGTGGATGGTGACGTTGGGATATTGCGTCGCAATTTTTAAGGTGTCATCCGTCGAGCCTGAGTCAAGGACGATGACTTCGGGAAATCGGGTGAGGGAGTCGAGGGTCGCTTTAAGGGTTTTTTCACTGTTTTTGGTCAGAATAGTAGCCGTAATCATGACGGTATACTATCACCCAAAGGAATATCACAAAAGACCCAAATGCTTTAAATAAAAAAAACACTTGCAAAAAATATCAAAAAAGAGATAGAGTAGTTAGAGTTTTTATTCCAAATAAACATGGGAGAAGTAATTATGTCATTTTTTACGATAGAAAGTTTTTCAAGAAATTTAGCCCATCTTGCTTATGCTATAGGAGGACATGCACTACTTAATAGTGCGATAGATGCAGGCACATCAAAATTTCTCAATATTAAGAATCCCAAAAGCGTATTTAATTATAGTTTATTTGGAACTTTAGGCCAGAATCTAACTTTCCTTTTCACCTCTGTAGTATACAATAAATTAGGGAATGTGGCGTATAAAGCGTATTACGATTTTGTTTTAGATAATAGATGTCCCTCTCTACGACCGGTATCTCCAATTGGTGAAGCTGCGGTGTGGAAGGGTTTGGAATGTGAAGAACGTAAGGAGAATGAGAAGATAATGCTTGCAGTACTTATATTTTGTTCGTGGATTGTCACATCAACTGCAATTTCACTCGCTTCAGGAATTATAGCTGGGCAGTATGCTAATGAAAAATTAGGAAACAATCCTCTTTCGAATAAGGATATAAGAAATTTGATGATCGCAAAAGCTATATGTGCGGTGGCTTTTTTTGCATTCTCTATTACCACAGCAAACTATGTTTTAAAGGACTGAATTGTTAAATTTTTTTAAACACCCTCTCAGGTGGAAGCAGTTTCTCGCTGTCGTCTGCTTCACCTGAGTGAAACCCGTGACTGTTAGCTTATTTTTCCTCTATCCTTCCTGCAAAACTCGTCTACTTTGCTCATGAAAAGAGGACAGCAGTCGCAGGTTAAAAGATTCTAGCCGTAATCATAGATATGTCCTATCATCAGTACCGTTATCAAAAAAGGAATCTTTATGCTTCGGAAAGGTTACACATTCGATGATGTTGCGCTCGTTCCCCAATTTAATAATGTTCCCTCGAGGACAGAACCTCTTCTTGAGACTTGGTTAACCAAAAATCTCAAAATCGGCATTCCTTTGATTTGTGCGAATATGGATAGTGCCATTTCTGAAGAGCTCGCTCAAATTTTAATCGATGCAGGCAGCATGCCAATTTTTCATCGATTCACAGATATGGAAACGCAAAAAAAATGGGTGAAAAAATTTAAGAGCAAGACGTTTATTTCCTGCGGGATTCGCTCTCTTAAAGAAACTCAAGAATTGCTCGATTTGGGTGCGGTAGGCGTATGTATCGATGTGGCTCATGGCCATTCTGATCGGATGTTTGACTACATTGAAAAGTTGAAAAAATCGCACCCAGACAAGGATGTCATTGCTGGCAATGTCTGCACTGCAATGGCCTACCACGATCTGGTCAATGCGGGCGCCGACGCTGTCAAAGTAGGAGTGGGACCCGGCGCTGCATGCACAACGCGCATGGTGACCGGTTTTGGTGTACCCCAGCTTAGCGCCATTTATGAGTGTGCCAAGATAGCAGAAAAATTGCGCGTTCCATTGATTGCCGATGGAGGCATCCGCAGTAGTCGAGATGTTGTTCTTGCACTTGCTGCGGGGGCCAATACGGTCATGATTGGTAACCTCTTTGCCCGCACTGATGAAAGCGCTGCGATCAAAAAGGAATCTATGGCCAAATATCGGGGACAGGCGAGTGAGGACTTTCAAACCGATTTTTATGGGGGATTGAAGGACAAAACGGTCGCGGAAGGGATCGATTTTTGGGCTCCTGTGTCAGGAAGTGCCAATGATCTGATTGATCGACTACTTGGAGGATTGCGCAGCGGACTTACCTATGGCGGTGCCCGCAGCATCAAGGAGCTGCAACGCAAAGCGGAATTTATCGAAGTGACCCAAACCTACATTCAAGAAAGCCATCCTCGGAGAACCTAGATATGAAAATGTACGATCCTGTTCATGGATTTATCCACTTTAATGACCTGGAAAGCATTCTCATCGACACAGAGGTGTTTCAACGGCTCCGATACATCCACCAGCTCGGGATTTCTTTTCTCGTCTATCCAGGCGCGACGCATACACGATTCGAGCATTCTTTGGGTGCGATGCATCTCGCCAGTCAAATCTTCGATCAAATCGGACAGGATGAAAATCGGGATTATTTTCGACAGATGGTCCGCTTTGCCGCTTTGTGCCACGATTTGGGGCATTTGCCCTTCTCACACGTTGCTGAGAGTCGTCTTTTACCAGGCGGGCATGAAGAGTGGACGCTAAAAATCATCGAGTCGCCTCAATTAGCACCCGTATGGGAGAAGATTGCAACTATCTTTCCTGGAATGCCTGTGATGGAGCATGTCATCAAATTTGCCCTTGGAGAGGAAACGCTGCTCAGCTTGCGCCCCGAAACGATGTTCTCTTCCTGGGAACGGATTTACTCGCAAATTGTGACAGCCGATTTTTTTGGATCGGACCGAATCGATTATCTCTTGCGCGACGCCAGAGCAACGGGTCTGAGCTATGGGCTTTTTGACTACATGCAGCTGATTCAAATGCTGATCGTCACCCCTGATGAAAAGGGGACACTCACGCTTGGAGTGGAAGAAAACGGGGTCGCCTCATGTGAAGCCCTTCTTCTCGGACGCCATTTCATGCAGAGACGCGTTTATCAGTACGCATCTGCAAGAGCCTATTCTTTCCATATGGCCCGCTTCATGGAGATTTTATACGGCGATCCCAGGTATTTAGAGAGTGTGGAAAATTATCTATCGATGAATGAGCCTGAAGTGCTCTGTGCTCTCGAGAAAGCACGCAAAGACCCCAACCATCCGGGCCACATCGATGCTCTTTGTCTTTTTGATCGGAAAAAGCGGTTTCAAGCAATCACTTTACCCTCCAAAATCGGCCTGCAAGATCTAGAATCTTTTAAAGAAAAATCTAACATCTCTGACCATGAGATCCATTGGGATTTTGCAAAGAAACAACCGGAAATTGTCTCCGCAGGACAGTACTCAGAGATCGCCATTCCTCCTACGAAAAAAAATTGGCTTTACCTGGCTCCAGAATACGCCTTTAAGTTATAATTCCCATAATGTCCGGATACGTAAAAAAAAAACTTATCAGCGTCAGAAATGAATTCGCAACCTATTCAGGGCGCGAACGCTCATTCTTGTTCTACGCCCTTCTCTGTTCGTTTTTCATTTGTTGTGAATACTCGATCATTCGCCCTGTCAGCACATCGCTTTTTGTTCAGTCTTATGGTGCCCGCCTTTTCCCTTATGCTTGGCTTGCGATTGTCCCGTTTAATTTTCTGCTCGTTTCGATCTATAATCGGTTGATTCCCAAGTGGGGCTCGAAGCTCCTTTTTATCTGTCTTATTGGGATCATCATCGGTGTCAATACGCTGTTTGCCGCCCTTTTTAAAGTTTTCCCCGCATTGAACTTCCTTTTCTTTATGTGGAAAGAGGTCTATGTCATGCTCATGTTCCAGCTCGTCTGGTCGGTAATTCATTCCAATGTCAGGATAGGGCAGGCGAAGTACCTCTATGGAATGTTCTTTGGCGTAGGGGGACTTGGATCGATCTTAGGCTCCTCGTTTCCTGGATTTTTTGCTGTCAGTTATGGCTCCGAAAACCTCATCTATCTCACTCTCCCTGTCTACCTCTCTCTTTTGTTTGTTTATTGGAAAATGTCCCAATACTGTAGCGGCGATGTTCCCAACCCAGAAAGGGAAAAAGAGGGCGGTTTTCTCCATGGACTCAAGTTAATTAAAAGCTCTAGATTTTTAATTTTTGCCCTGCTAATCGTCATGTTTATGCAAATGACAGTTGCCATTGTCGATTTTCAATTCAACGACTATTTAGAGAGAACCTATCCACAAATGGATGTGCGTACTCAGTATTCCGGACGGGTTTTAGGGATCATGCACACCCTCACCACTGCTCTGCAGTTCGTAGGAGCTTATGCTTTGATCCAGTGGGTAGGGTTTCGCAGGTCCCATTATGTTGTTCCTGGAATTCTCGCTTTGAGTGCTTCAGTAGTCCTCTTTTTTCCTTATTTCGCGGTCATCACAATCATGTTTCTCACGACAAAATCTCTCGATTTTTCCGTATTTGGGATCGTCAAAGAAATGCTCTATGTTCCCTTAAAACCCGATCAAAAATTCCGTGCGAAAGCCATCATTGATGTCTTCGCTTACCGCACTTCCAAAGGGCTCGCTTCGATTCTGATTATCGGTGTGACCCATTATGTCTCTTCTCATCTTCTAAGTTGGGCAACCATCACGATCGGATTGCTATGGATCATAAGCGTCTCATTTGGCTTTCGTGAATACGAAAAACTCACCAAACCTGAGCAAGAGAACGCATGAAGAAAGTGCCCATCGATATCCCGGGCCCCTATCTTTTAGAGGATCCTCTCTACAACAAGGGGACTGCCTTTACTGAAGAAGAAAGGGCTGAGCTGGGATTAGAGGGGCTTTTACCCATGCACGTCTCGACAATTGAAGAGCAAGTCGCAAGGCGCTATGCCAACTTCAACGAGCAGCCCAACGCCCTTTCCAAATTCAGCTTTCTCAGCGCTCTTCAAAACCGCAATGAGATCCTTTTCTATCGATTTCTCATGGAACACCTCGAAGAAATGGTCCCTCTCATCTACACCCCAACGGTTGGAAGGGTATCGACCAACTATAGCTTGCTCTATCGCGAACAGCGGGGTCTCTATCTCTCGTATCCCCATCGAGACAAAATTTCTGAAATGATCGCCAATTTTCCTCGTACCGACATTGATGTCATCGTCGTGACCGATGGCGAGCGGATTTTAGGCCTCGGAGACCTTGGAGTCGGCGGGATGGCCATTCCCGTTGGCAAATTGGCCCTTTATACTCTTTTTGGAGGGATCCATCCCGAGCGGACTTTGCCAATTATTCTCGACGTGGGAACCAACAACACTAAAATGCTCGAAGATCCTCTCTATATCGGGTGGCGCAATCAGCGGATCACAGGGAATGACTATGACGCCTTTATCGAGACGTTTGTTCAAGCGATTAAAAAGAGATTCCCCAATGTGGTTCTTCAATGGGAGGATTTTGCCAAGCCTCATGCTCTGCCTCTTTTAAAGCGCTACCGCGAAACTGTGTGCTCTTTCAATGATGATATCCAGGGAACCGCCTCTGTCGCTCTGGCTGCCGTTTATAGCGCCGTCAAGCTCTCGAAATCCACGCTCAAAGAGCAGCGCTTTGCCGTTCTAGGTGGTGGCTCTGCTGGCATTGGGATTTGCAATCAGCTAGTCAATGCAATTGTCGATGAAGGAGACATCACAGAAGAAGAGGCACGGAAACTCTTTTACATCGTCGATCTCGATGGGCTTTTTCAAACTAAAAATGAGTCTCTAGACCCCAATCAGCGTCTCTTTGCCCAGGACAATTTACAATCCTGGAAAGTCTTAGATCCGACTCATATTAGCTTATTGGATGTGATTAAAAATGCTCATCCAACGGTTTTGATTGGCGTATCGACACAAGCGGGAGCTTTCACCGAAGAGGCCATCACTGAGATGAATAAACACGTCAAGCGACCGATGATTTTCCCTCTATCCAACCCCAATTCTTGCTGCGAGGCGCATCCTGGCAATCTTCTCAAGTGGACAAAAGGGGAGGCGATCATTGCAACGGGGAGCCCCTTTGATCCGGTAGCCTATGAGGGAAATATCTACCACATGGCGCAGTGTAACAATGTCTATGTCTTCCCAGGAATTGGTCTTGGGCTCATTGCAACAAAAGCAACTTTTGCAAGCGATCGGGTTTTCATCGCTGCAGCAAAAGTTCTTGCTGAGCATTCTCCTATGCAAAAAGACCCTTATGCACCTCTTTTCCCCACCCTTGATAATTTACGCAAAGTGGCCCGTGAAATCGCGATTGCAGTTGCCAAAACGGTGATCGAAGAGGGGAATTCCAAACTCAAGGCCGTCGACTCTGTCGAAAAACTCATAGACGAGACCATGTGGTACCCCGAGTATCCGATCTATAGTCGAAAGAGCTGATCGGCAAAATTTCTAGAAATGTTTTTACAGAAATTCAAAAATTTGTTAAAACGTTTCAAATGACAAAAAAATCCTTGCCCAAAGTCGATCTCAAGCAGCTTTTGCATCTCGATCATCAGTTGCAAAAACGCAAGCATGACTATCAACACCACAAAACTCCCCTTGTGCCCGAAGGAATTGATAAAATCCCTCTAGGAACAAACAATAAGACAAAAAAAAAGCTCCGAAAAGCGAATGTCATTCCTCAAAAATCGCGCAAGTCTCCATTCGAGCAACTCCACTGCACACAAAACCAAAATTACCCCCTTTTTTTCATTGAAAAAGCAGAAGCTTTGCGGATGCGCAAAGTGAAGAATTTTCGGGTCAAGGAACACCTCATTGCAACCCGCAATATCAAAAGACTCTCTAATGAAATGCAAAAGTGGATCTATTTTCAGATCCACCAAGACATTAAAATTGTTAAAGAAAACCCCGTTGAGTTTTATCATCTTCTCGAAAAGCGCGAGGAGCGCCATTTTCAAATCGATCGGATGATCAAATTGCTATCAGGTTCTTAGACTATATCCCGAATACCCCGTCTTTAAAGAAGAGGTGAATACAAAGCGAAAATCGGGAGTCACCTTGCGCGTCAGGATCATTTTCCAAAAAGAAGCTCGAGAAAAATCGGGGCGCACTCCTTTCATCTCTTTTACTTGAAGGTAATGATTTTCACAAATGTCTGTGAGCTCTTCTGGCTTGATGAAGAGGGGATAGACATGCATATTGCGCGGGGTATTAGAAAAACACCATTCAACCCCTTTGATGATCATAAAGTAACTGAGCAGATTGCGATTGAACGTATGAAAAAAGAAAAGCCCTCCTTTTTTGAGAACGCGCGAGGCCTCTGCAATAACCTGGGCAGGGTTTTCCACATGCTCCAAGAGATCCATTGCACAGACCGCATCAAAAATTCCTTCGCCATAGGGGAGTTCGCTGGCACTGGCCTTCTTGTATTCGACAGAGCCCGTTGCATCGTGTTTTCTCGCGACATCTAGACTTTGTGTCGACAAATCAATTCCGCTCACCAGGTGTCCCTTGGATGCAAGAAAATTGGTCAAATACCCTCCTCCACAGCCGATATCGAGCACCTTAGCTGGATAGGGGAATGTCATGCTCAAAATCTCTTGTATCCAGGGATTGCGCAACGCATTTTCAGAGCGAAGTAGAGCAATGGGATGATCTTGAGAATCGACCCATATTTCGTCTAACTCATTATAAAAGGCATTGTTTATTGAGTTTTGATTTTTTCTTCTTTCCATATGAAATTCCAGTAAATGACTTGATAGAGAAAAAATAGAGAAACAAACACCATTTGCGCCACAAGTAACGTATGCAAAGCTGTTGGCTGATCCAGCCAATGCTGCATCCACCGAGGCGCTGTATGTCCTGTTAATATCCACCAGATAATACCTGTGCCCGTCAGTACGATGGGATGATTTATAAAGAGTAGGGCATGGAGCCAATGCTCGGCTGCAGGGCAGTGGTGCTTATGCACCCACTCATCCTTAGTTACCATGAGACAGGAGAACACAGCTAGGCCAATGTACCATTTGAGATTGGCATCAGAATAGGGGACCAAAAGGACAAATAAGAGAGCAGCCATGATACTCAGCGTGTCGATCGGATGCCCAATCCTCTCCCACAGTGGCAGCCCCCGCTTGATGTGAAAATAATACTCATCAAAGCCAATAACGAGCGCTTGCACGATAAAGGGGATTAAAATCAATAAAGCCATGTTTACCTCTTTTCAAAAAGGGCTCCAGAAATACTCAAGCCTGGGCCAAAAGCTAAACTCACGATGAGCTCACCCGGTTTCACTTCAGGGTCGCGCACCATTTTTTCCCAGACGTGAGGCAACGTTGCTGACGACATATTACCACAACTTTGTAATATTTCTTTACTATATTGAATTTGCTCAGGGCCAAGCTCTAATTGCGCTGCAATCTGTTCGATAATTTTCGGACCACCTGGATGAATCGCATAGCGCGCATTTTTCAAATCTTCATAGCCCGCCTTTTTGCCAAGCCGCTTTAAATATCCTTCGAGATTACGCCGTATAAGAACGGGGATATCTTTAGAAATAGACATCTGAAAACCCCATTGGTGTGGCGTCCACGTCATTTTCGAAATGGAATTGGGGATCACCTCTTCTAAAACCCCTAAAATTTTGAGAGAAGGGGAGGGATCAGCATCTCCCAGTGTGTATTTGATGAACCCATCGGCAAATAGGCTCTGGACAACGAGCTGTTCGATCGTATGGAGCGAGGGATTCATATGAAGAGAACATATCTCTGTATGCACAATGTCTGTAGACTCGTCCTCAACAGCATAGTGCCCCATCGCCATGCGGATCGCAGGGATTGCTGCATAGCACCCCATGTGATACGCATGTGTCACCGTCGTCTGAGCTCCCGCCTCTCGGAGTGAAACGAGCTTTTGAGCAGGGCTTGGCGCCACGTATCCTGTACAAGTCACATGCACAAGGTGAGGGGGCAATGCCTTGTCCTCGGGATACATTTTTTCAAAAACACTAGACGCCGCTTCATCAAAAAATGCCATCCGTTTGTCCAACTGATAGCCCTCTTTAGCAGAATTGAGGTTGTAGATTTTCATTTCATCCCAGTTTCGGTGGGAGCAGTCATCAAGCTGAAATCCCCGCGTTTTGATTTTGTTTTCTCCAAGGCCCAGTTTGAATAAGTTTTCGCGCAGTTTCTCTGCAAATTCTGCATCTTCTTCTGGTTCTACCTGCACATGAGCGTTCAAAATCCAGTCGAGAAGCGCTTCTTGCTTCTCTTCGAAATCGGGGCGTATGATGTGAAAATCTTTTAAAAACATGCATTCCTTCAATTAAAAATCATTAAAATGCCCACAATAATCAAGGTTCCTGCAAAAATTTTGCGCAAGAGAGCTCCTTTTATTCGATGAGCCAATTTTGCCCCAAGCGGCGCAAAAAATATTGCTACAAAACCAATCACTGCAAAAGCAGGGAGATAAATAAATCCGAGCGTCAACGGCAACTTAACCTCTTTCAATCCAAAATACAAATAGGCAACCGCAGCGACAAAAGTGATGAAAAGCCCCATGGCAGCCGATGTTCCTACCGCTTGCTTTTCAGGATAGCGATAGGAGATGAGCAAAGGGACACTAAAAACGCCACCTCCCACTCCCAAAAGACTCGACAAGGTGCCTATTCCAAAACCCAGCCATGTGTAGAGCGTTTTATCGGGCAGTTTCTTCTCTTGTCTCTTTCTTTTTTGGAGCAAAATGTACGCTCCCAGAAAGCAAATAAACGAACCAAAAACCACTTGCAAGACCACGCTAGAGAGGAATTGGGCGACAAAAGAGCCGAGCATGCAGCCCAAAAAGATCCCAGGAATCATGGCAAATACAATCTTCCAGACGACTCCTTGGCGCCTATGATGGGCCCACATCGAGGCTAGGCTATTGAGCACCATGGCCGCTAAAGAAGTTCCAATCGCAATATGCATTAAATATGTCTGAGGGATTCCCATGAGGCGAAAAAGGAGAACCAGGCAGGGGACCGTGACAATCCCTCCACTGAGGCCTAGCAATCCGCCAATCAATCCTGCCAAAACCCCAATAACTACAAAGCTCAAAAGAGCCACGATTTCCATGAAAAGCCTTTTTCGGCCCATACTATAAAGTCATGGAAATAAGCACAATGGGATAGCTTGGACAAAATCGATTCTAGAAGAGCACTTCTAGACCAACCTTCAGCTATAGTCATGCTGGCATACCACAGTCGCTCGTTCCCAGTCTTTAATTGCTGAAAAATAGCTATATTATGACCCCAAGGAATGGGAAAAACAGGCAGATTCTCCAATTGTCGCACAGCTTGTGCGACTTTTCTATAAGCTAGGTGGAAGCCCTTCATTCTAAATAGGTTAGATCTAGAAAACCCCTCAACTCCTGGAAATTCGTTAGGCGTAATAAGAAAGAATTCCTAGCATCCGACAGCATAATCCAAAGAAAACTCTGGAAAAATCTGCTTAATCATCGTCATGATTTTCAAGGTCGGATTGCACTTGCGTTTCTCCAAACGCTGATAACTATAAACA
>SDBS01003488.1_pt1 | contig 15455 bp, 14 predicted proteins | sample 2277091 | NCBI WGS metagenome assembly SDBS01 (sample SAMN10404972, study PRJNA504765) | marine sediment metagenome | isolation source: marine sediment core GS10_PC15, 163 cmbsf | place: Arctic Ocean: Southern Knipovich Ridge | collected 2010 | reverse complement strand
CCGCAATACCGGCCTTTGTATTGATAACTCCGAAATAGAGTTGCTTCTCGTTAAAGACCAACTGTGCATCGAATAAATCGCTTGTCTCGGGGGCCATGAAGAATCCGACTCTTACCGCCGTGGCGTCCAGAGTCCCGAAGAAGTCCGGATCCGTAATCATCCCGGAAATCGAAAGGCTTCCCGCCGCTGTGCCTTCGATAAATGTGAAGACATCATTGCCCAGGAGCACCGTGAGTAGGGGGAAATCTATCTCAATATAGGGAAAGTCTGCGGTGATCGTGTCGTCGACAATAGCTCCATTAACGTTACCCTTTACGGGGAGCGGATCTGACAGTGATACCGTAAACTCCAGCTCTGACGATATGGAACCGTGGACACTGTCTTGCGGGCCGCCGTCGAAAAAAATCATGTTGTCATTCGATTGAAGCGACATCTTCCAGTTGGGAGCCGGTTTGCCGTCAACGGTGATATCGCGTATTCTTGCGACAGCCTGTAAATCATCCCAAATGATATGGGAGCTCAAACTGAGCCTTTCCTTGGGAATCGAAGCTTCAAGGGACAGCGTAAACATGCTGGTACTTCCCAACAGGTCGACGGTCAACAGTGAGTCTAAAGAAAGATGACCCTCATTCAAATCAAGCTGCACGCTGGAGGTGCGGATTTTATTTTTGAGATAGTCAGCATTGAAGGACGATACTGTTAGGATTCCGCTTATGTAGGAAAGTCGCGTTGAAAATTTCAACGGATCGGTAATCCACTTGCCATCCTCCAGTTCCAGTTCTGCGATTATCAAGGGATCTTCGATGGAGCCCTGTACACTCACTTTGCCTTTCAGGAACCCGCTAACTGAGGATCGATACAGCCGCTTTACCGGCAGCCTGAGAAAATCAGCTGTTAGATCGATATCCTGTCCATTTACCGTTACAGCCGCTGTGTAGGTCTCTTTGGCATTCTCATCTTTGAGACCCACTTGGCCACTAAATTTATTCAGATTGTCGAACACGAGTCTCCCGTTACCCGTGAGAGAGGAAAACTCGTCCTGATAGAATATTTTGTACATCGTGAACTCTGAGTCGTATACGTATCCCGCGAATTGAAGGGTATTCTCTCTCGATGCGAAAATGGGAAAGTTGTGCAAAATTGAATCCGATGATGCGATCAGCCACTCAGTTTTGTCGCCCTTTGAGGCATTGAGATTGAGGGACAGCCAGATAGGAGGATCTTTTATAGGCACTGGAAGCCGCTCTGTGACAAGGCCGAAGGAAAAACCGTTATTTGCCCGCTTGAAAAACCCATCGATACCATAGCTCCCTGAGAAGGAAAATCCGGAATCTTTGGAAAACATGCCGCTCAGGTAGTAATCGAATCCGTTGAGGTTGAAAATGCTCGAAAAGCCCATTTCCCTTCGATCTTCGGAATAAATCAGGCTGGTGAATCCAGAAAGCCTTTGATAGTTGAGTAGGCCTAATTTATCGGAAGCAGAGATGTCTAAAGGGGGCTCTTTGGAGAGGTAATCTGCGGTGGCGAGCTCGCAGCTGAGGATTTGCAGATCGTAACTTTGAAAATCGGTTGTCAAATTGAGATCTGCGCTCAGATAGTATTCCGGGAGGAAGAACGGATACACAGTCGCGGGGGTATCCTTCGTCGCCGATGGGAAACCCTGCGTTGCCGATGGGGTATCCCTCTTTACCCGCATAAGAAAGATCTCTTTAAGAGGGATTCCGCTCAACGCGCCGTGCAGATTCAATCGAATATCATTGCCCATGAACGCGTTTCCCTCGAGTCGGATACTGTTGTGCTGATCGCTGGTAACGACAGACGAGGTCAATACGAACGCCACCTCGCCACCACGAGGATCGAGATCGAGAGCTGTTGATCCAAACTCGAGATTTCCCAATCTCAGTTCATCGCTGTGCATCGAGATCGCACCATTATTCCGCTCTATCCTCAGCGTTGCGTTGAGAGCCAGGCTCGATAGTAATTTCATTTCCTCGAGGATGAGGGAACCCTGGGGTAACAGGGTGCGTAGCTCAACGTCACCATCGAAACGCAGTTCCCCCACGGAGGACTTGACCAGGAGAGGTCTAATGTAGACGTATCGCTCGTTGCCATTGAAGATGGATGCTAAATGCACCTTCCCCGGCAGGTGCCTGTTGTCTAGGAGAATGCTTAGATGAGAGTTGTAAGTCAGTTTCCCAGAGTCCAGTCCAAACGATACCTTGCCACTTCCCGAGACCTCTGCATTTAACCACTCGTTCAAATGCTTCCAGTCTCCTCGGAAAGAGACGATATCCATCGGAGCGAGTTTCTGTGAGCTAAAGGTTACGGTCAGGCTTCGGTCCCGATAGTTCAGGTACAGAAAAAGGTCAATGGGGCTTTTATCCTTTATCTTTGTGATCTCCAGGATCTGGTTGCGGTAGCTAACGTGAAAGGTCTGGCGTTTAAAAGCCACTCGACGGGATACCAGCGAGTTGATACGAAGTTGCGAATCGATCCATTCAAAGGACTCTTTGAGGTTCGCCTTCAGTCGAATCGAGGATTCGATAGTCTCGACGCGACCTCTTGCCCACTCAAACGTTGTGATGATTTTGGCGTTTTTCAGGTCCAAGGTGTACTGATCTCCCCGACGATCCAGTTGAAAAAAGATGTCACGAGCATCGAGGTGGCCATTGCGATACGTGATCTTCAGGGATAGGCGGGATCCGGAGATCTTGATCGGATAAAGCCTGGTATCCTGGTTGGAGGGGAAGGAGTGAAGAAGGTTGTTCAATAATTGAATAACCTTTTGATCCCTCTCCACGTCCAGGCTCAGCGAGGAATTACTGATGTTGATCTCAGTCAGAGCTGTTAAAGGGTCCGAATTCAGAATGAGCTTGAATATGTTGTAGTGAATTGTGATGCGTCTTAACTTCAGGATGAAGCTATCGGGCTTGTCAAAGGGACTGATCCTGAAGTTTCTCACCTCGAGAAACATGAAAATCGACGGTGAAATGGAATCATAGTATATTCTACCGTTGACCTGGCGCTCCAAATACGCCAGGCTTTCCTTCTTAAGCGATTCCATTCTCGTTGAGAGCTCTTCGTTGATAAAGCGGAAAAGGAAAGCCGTAGAAACGACCAGTAGAAGGAAAAGAATGATCTCTAGAACTCTGATATAAACTAGACGAACGGACGTCTTCAAAAGCAGCTCTCCGCCCTATGATTTGCAGAAAGGATACCGTAAGGGGCGAAAAAGGGATCGTAAAGCACCAAAAAGGGATCGTAATGAGCGCACATGTATACAATGTAACTATAATACTTAATAGAAGTTTCGTAAAGAATGACCATAAAATGACCGTCCTATCGGATTGGAACAGGCGTGGGATTTCGATTATAGTGCATGGGGAGGAGTTGACGAGTGGACAGATGGAAGGGTCAGGCGAAGAGCGTGGAAGTACTCAAGAGCTTTATAGTTTTAGAAGGGTTGGATGGAGCTGGAACAACGACTCAATTGACTCTTTTGGATCGCCGCCTCGATGCGGTCGATGTACCGCACTACTGCACCTTCGAGCCCACCGGCGGTGCGGTGGGGCGCCTTATCCGAGATATACTGGGGAAGAAACTTCATGTTCACCCTCGAACACTTGCACTTCTTTTCGCAGCCGATCGTACGGAGCATATCGGAAGTGAAGGCATCAGATCCCATTTAGAGAGGGGCGAGCTTGTTATATGTGACCGCTACCTGTTCTCCTCCCTGGCCTATCAGAGCATTGGTTGCGGATTTGAATACGTACTCTCTATTAACCAGGATTTTCCTCTTCCCGAATTGCTCCTTTTTGTGGAGACTCCCCCGGAGATATGTCAACAGCGGCGTCAGAGTCGAAGCCGATTAGACCTCTTTGATAGTGTTTCGTTTCAGGAAGAGGTGCAGCGAAGGTATCAGCTGGCAATAGATGAGTTCCGTCTAACTTCCATGAAAGTGTGCAGGGTAGATGGTGCGTCGGAGGCCGATGAGATAGGGGAGAAAATCTGGAACATAATAGAAGAGCTGTCGATAATTAAGTCGTGAAGCGGATTTTTTGCGCTCTGGCCCTTCTGATATTCACCATGACTCCACTCTTTTCTTACAAGATACGCTTTGCGGAACAGTTTTACCGGTTGTATCATCTTCACCTTTATCAGAATTCGGACAATTCGTTGGAGAATATCCACTGGCTGGAGCAAGCTCTGAAAGCCGATTTCTGTAATCCCCTCTATGCTCTAGCCAGAATAGACAACAAAGAAGAATGGAGACACTATCGGTATCTCTTCAAGATGCATGCTAATCTGAAGCTAGTAGAGTTGTATCGCACCCTGGGCAGCCGATATGACAAGCGCATCGCTTACTTCTACAATGCGCCATGGAAACGTCAAAACCTTGAAAGCCTTGAAACTGCGGAGACAATGTTTCGTTTGTCCCTTTACTATTGGCGTCAAGCGATATCTTGGGTACAGAAACTCGGATTCTCTCCGTATCACCTGGGGGAGATCCAGCTCTGGGAAGATGAGCGGGTCCGAATACAATCGGGTGAGCTCGACTATAGAGATATCATCGAGGAAGATCTGGAGCGATTACGTCGCGTGCGGGCATATTTTGAAAGCATGGATGCGACCACCTATTAAAAAAAAGTGTGATTTATACGATGAACATCGCGTCACCGTAGGAAAAAAACCTGTACTTCTGCTCTATCGCCCTCCTGTACACGGTTCGAATGAGGTCGGTACCGGCAAAGGCCGAAACGAGAAGGAGTAAGCTGGAACGGGGTGTGTGAAAGTTGGTAAATAGCCGATTCACAACCTTGAATCTGTGCCCTGGATAAATAAACAGAGATGTTTTGGACACTCCCGTTTCCACCTTTCCATTAACATAGGATGCCTCGAGAGCGCGAACAACCGTGGTCCCAACAGCCACGATATCCCGCTTCTCTGCCATGGCCTGCTGAATCTGGGTGGCAACCTGGTCTGAGATCTGAAATACCTCTTCGTGCATCCGGTGGTCTTCAATATGTTTTGTTCTAATGGGAAGAAAGGTTCCAGCTCCGACATGCAAGGTAATATATACAACGTATGCACCAGTCCGCTCGATCGCCTGTATGAGAGATTCCGTGAAGTGCAAGCCTGCTGTCGGGGCAGCCTTAGAGCCCTTCTGTCTGGCATATACGGTCTGATAACGTTCCTCATCGAGATGCCAGGCGGGACGTTTTATATAGGGAGGCAGCGGCACAACTCCATATCTGTCCAGATACTCGTCTCCGATGGGACGATCGAACTGCAGCAACTTAAACTCTCCCTCCTGACCTCGAATTGCACCTCTTACATTGCCCGGAAAGTGAAAGCGCTTCCCCTCACGCTGCCTTTTACTCTTGCTCGATAACGCAAGCCACAATCCCGGTTGTCGTTGATCGAGCAGAAGAAACTCGACTCTTCCGCCCGTCTCAACTGACTGTGCGCCTAACCGAGCCTTGATCACCTTTGTATCGTTGAATACAACAAGAGAGCCTTTATTTAGCCTCAGGGGGAGGGAATCCACAGAGGTGTCTTCCATCTCGCCTGTAGCCCTGTTGATGATCATTAATCGCGAGGATCCCCGCTCATTAACAGGCTCTTGAGCGATGAGCTCCTCTGGCACATCAAAAGAGAAATCGCTGGTTTTCATCTTTCTCAACCGGGATTTTTAGATGCTGATATGCCTTTTCCGTGACAACCCTTCCCCGGGATGTCCTTTTGAGAAAACCCGCTTGTATCAGATAGGGTTCGTGAATGTCCTCTAGCGTATCGACAGATTCGCTGACCGAAATGGCGAGGGTTTCTGACCCCACGGGGCCGCCTCTGTACTTCTTGATGCTGGTTCGAAGCAACTCCCGATCCAATTTGTCGAGCCCGACTTCGTCGATTTCTAGAGATGCCAGACCTTTGCGAACGATTTCCGGGCCGATCGTGGCGTCACTCCATACCTGTGCGAAATCACGCATTCGTCTCAGCAGTCGGTTCGCAACCCGCGGCGTTCCTCTTGAACAACTAGAGAGAATTCGGATCGCCTTATCCTCGATTTCGACTCCCAGGATATGAGCTGAGCGGCGTAGAATATTCTGGATATCTTGCTCATTGTAAAAATCCAAACGCCATGTGATTCCGAAGCGCGAGTAGAGGGGACTGCATACCAGACCCGCCTTTGTTGTTGCTCCAACCAGCGTAAAGGGGGACAGCGGAATTTTTATCGATCGAGCACCAGGACCCTGTCCGATGACAACATCGATCTGGTAGTCTTCCATCGCCGAATAAAGTATTTCCTCTACCGCGGGACGTAAACGATGGATTTCGTCAATGAAAAACACCTCTTTATCTTCAATAGAGGTGAGGATCGCGGCAAGATCACCCTGCTTCTCTAAAGCAGGAGCGGAGGTAGCCCTAAAGGAGGTATTCAGTTCGTTGGATATGATATAGGCGAGGGTGGTTTTGCCCAATCCCGGGGGACCGGAGAGGAAAACGTGATCGAGACTCTCTCGCCTCTGTCTGCAGGCTTCGATGAAGATAGATAGATTCTTTTTAAGTGATGTCTGGCCAACAAAATCTTTGAGCCATTTGGGTCTCAGAGTGATTTCGTCGTTGTCTTGGTCTTCGATATACTCACTTTCTGTCATCTCGTCGTGACTCATACGCTACACCTGTCTTACTGGCCAACTTTATCGATCTCCTCAGTAACTCTTGCTCGAACTCCTCCCGTTTCAGAGTGTTTGGCTCGAGATTTTTGAGTACCTCGGAGACGGCTCGGCGCGCATCCTTCTTATCGAAACCCATGCCCGCAAGGGCATTTACGATGTCGGCATACTCTTCCTGGGTTTCTGTGAGAATGAGTTTACCTTTCAGCGTTAAGATGATTTTTTGAGCGGTCTTGCGACCTAGTCCCGGTACGGCAATAAGCCTGTCGAGATCACCGTCTTCAACAGCTCCGATGAAGCTCTCCGTTGCTGTTCCGGAGAGCACCTTGAGGGCGAGTCGGGGTCCGACACTATTAACCTTGATGAGGTTTAAAAAGAGATCCCGTTCCTTCACAGAGGAAAATCCGAAAATTCGCAATTGGTCTTCCCGATGGTGGAGGAACGTGTACATTTTAGCGGTCGTACCAATATCCGGAAGTTGCGATACGGTCTGTGTGGTCGTTGAGATTTCCCATTCGATGCATCCGGTCAGCAGACCGACCGTATCATCGGTTTTAAAAGTGACTGTACCTGTTATGCTATTGAACAATTTTGTCCGTCCCTATACCGCTCAAAATTTCTCTCTCTGTATGATTGCAATGACACAGAGCTACCGCGAGGGCGTCGGCTGCATGGTCAGGCTGAGGTATGGTGTTGAGACGAAATACGAACTTCACCATTTTCTGTACCTGGGCTTTGCCAGCTCTTCCTTCGCTCAGGACGGCCTTTTTAACCTCCAGGGGGCTGTATTCATGGCACGGTATGTTCCGTTGTGCCAGACACATGAGTATCACTCCCCGGGCCTCGGCTACGGGCATTGCTGTTTTAACGTTCTTGGCAAAGAAGATGCTCTCCAGTCCGGCTTCCTGAGGATTAAACTCATCTAAGATGGCATTTAGTGAACGGTAGAGGTGAACGAGACGCTCACCTCTCGATTGGAGGCGATCGGTATGAATCACGCCATGCTGAACGTGGGAGAACGAATGCCTGTCAGCTTTGATCACGCCGAATCCGGTTGATGTCAGGCCGGGGTCGATCCCGATTATGCTGCGCATAATTTTGCTGCGCATAATTTGATGATGTTCATAATTTGATGATACTCATTATTTAGATAGTTACCGTTAGTTAAATGATGCTAGGCGTTGTCAACGAGATCTTGCGGGATGTCAAGATTTGATGCTACGTTTTGAACATCGTCACTATCTTCGAGGTTGTCGATTAGATTGAGAACCTTCTGAGCCTTCTCCTTATTCAGAGTCACGAAGTTCTCGGCTATCATCGTGATCTCTGAAAAAATGTTTTCGAAATGCGCCTCATCGAGTGCTTTCAGAACTCTCTCAAAGTCTTCGGGCTGGGTGACGACTTCGAAAGTCCCGTTGTCGGTGACCAAATCTTCTGCACCCGATTCCAGCGCGACAGCCAGTATATCGTCTTCTCTATACTGTGAGGTGTTAAAAGCGATGATACCCTTACGCTTGAAGAGGTAGGAAACACAACCCGATTCTCCGAGGTTCCCTCCGCGCTTGGAGAGAACATTCCGAATTTCAGCAGCGGTTCGGTTCCTGTTGTCTGTCAGAATATCTATTAGGAGGGCAACTCCGCCGGGAGCGTAGGCTTCGTAAACCATCTCATGATACTCGATATCACCTAATTCCCCGGTTCCTTTTTTTATGGCTCGCTCAATGTTGTCTTTGGGCATGTTGGCGCTTTTAGCCTTGAGGAGTGCCGTTCTCAATCGTGCATTGGCGCCAGGATCGCCTCCACCTGTTCTGGCCGCAACCATGATCTCTTTGATGATCTTGGTGAATAGCTTTCCTCGCTTGGCGTCGTTGGCGCCTTTTTTGTGCTTGATGGAGGCCCATTTACTATGGCCAGACATATAAAACTCCTTAACCTGATACCTTTGTGAACAGGCAGAGATTCAAATGATTGAAAAATACTATATCACGGGCCGAAAACTACTGTCAACACGACCTTCATTCTGGGCAGATCAGGCGAATCGAGTTCCAGGCGAGATCCAGGTTGATCAGAATGGTCACAGCCTATATGATTGCATAGGAGGGCGACATGGACTTTTTCGAAAGAATGAAGACAGTTATGGCCCGGGGTTTCGATACTACCAAAGAAGCCTTAGGTCAGGCGGCTGATAAAGCCAAGGAGCTTGGAGAGAAGGGGATTTTGCGATTTGAGATCAACCAATTGGAAAGGGAAGCGGGTAAAAAGTTTTCGGCACTGGGTAGTATCGTATATCGTTCCCTTGTCGATGAAGGGAAGAATACCGTGTCCAAGGGCACAGCTGAGGTGAAATCGTTTTTAATGGAGATTGATGACCTGAAGAATCGCATTGAATCCAAAGAGAAGGACTTGAAAAAAATGGGATGAGAGTCGACTCAGAATTCAAGAGGAGCGTAGAATCCACTTTTATCATAACCGCTCTTTGATTTCAAAGTCACTTCAGCTTCAAGACTGATAAATCTTCTTCCGAACTCCGAGTAGGACGAGGAGAGATATTTCAGGACATACACCGGCGTGACATGTTTCATGAATTCGTCATCCAGGCTCATGATTCCCCGAGGATTGTAGAAAGAGAGATCCTGTCCGCCTGTGCTTCGACATAGATAGCGTATATCCGGATCAGGCTGTGTGTTGGCGAGATATACGGCGTTAAAGGTGATGCCATTGTTTCTGAGGAACTGAGCCAATTCCATGAGTGAATAGTTGCTGTAGGGATTCGCACCCAATCGTCCCTGGGATAGGAAAACAATCGCTTTTTTGCCGCGGGCAGCAAAGAGCCCGGATGCGGCGAGCCTGACGCTCTGATCGAAGCTCCAATCAGCGGAGTAGCTCCCTTCTTTTACTGCCCGGACCATTCTCAGACGAGTTTCACCATAATCCGACACCACCGTCGGTGCCTTTCCAGCAGCAACAATTCTGATTTGAGCTTTGTCGCTGAAGACGTCGTGAATACTTTCTGCGGCCTCCTCGAGTGTTTGGATCTGTTTCTTAGCTGCCAGTGATTTTTCGACAAGGACAGCAATGCTCATCCTCGATGAGTCGTCGTTAGAGAGTATGATCTCAGTATCATCGACTGATCTGGCAAACTCGCTAATTCGAAAGTTCTCCTTTTTCAAACCCACGAGAGGGTTCCCCTCTCTGCTCGTCACGGAGATATCGACGGTTATCTCAGGAAATTTCTGCGCATCGATTCGCTCAATCTTTACGAAGTAACCTGTGTATAGTGATGGCATAGGAGTGAGGAAGAAAATACGATTCAGATCGAAGTCCACAGCCACCACATCGTTATTGGCGTCGATAGTGGTGCCAACGATACGCCTGGCCGATGAGCCGATGTCACCCAACACCTTTGAGGTATCATTTTCAATATCGATTTCCAGCAGACGACTTGTATCGGCGACTATTAATCTGTTATGGCCGGCTAAGTGGATCGCCTCCGGAGCCTCGAGCAGCCCCTTGCCTACAGTTGCAAGATAGTTGCCACTCAAGTCGAATACAAATATCATCTTTCTCTGTCTATCAGCAACAAAAATTCGCTCTGCTGTTGCAACGATTCCGGTGGGTGCTAATAATCCAGGGAACTGCTCAGTTCGCCGACCGAAAGTTAGGATGAAATTCCCGTCGTGATCGTATTTGTTAACCCTCCTGTTTCCATAGTCGGTAACGTAAATATAACCGTTCGTATCGTCAGTTAGATACTGTGGCCCTAAGAGCTCACCAGGCCCCGTTCCTTTTCCCCCGAATGCCATGATTGTATTGCCACTCGAGTTGCACTTAAGTATTCTGTTTCCGGAGAACTCCGTAATAAAAAGATATTGTTCTTCCACTTCTATGATGTCGTAAGGATTGTTGTATCCCTCGATACCGCCGTTAAAAACCTCGATGACACGAGTATTAGCGTCGATTCGAAGAATCTCATTGCTGGCAAAGGCAACGACGTAGATTGAGCCGTCTGGGGTTGCCCTTACTGAGGTCGGCCTTTTAAACGGATAGTAGTCACTGTTGTTTCCATCGATTTCGAAGGAGACTACAAATCGACTCTCTTCCTCCTCGTAAAGCTCGGGACCCAGCGATCTTTGGAATGAAACGAATTTGATCCAGTTATTCAGCACAGAATCTGATTTCTCATTCTGTACGAGGTAGTTCCATTCGTGGAGGGCTTGCTCTTCCAAGCCAGATTTGTAGAACGCTTTTCCTAGCCACGTTCTTGTCACGGGATCATGCGGTTTGAAGCTCAGGGCTTTCTCAAACGACTGGATGGCCTTATTGAAATAGCTGCTGTGATACGCATTGACTCCCCATCGGAAGAACTCCTGAGATTTGACAGCATCCATATCGATATTTTGGGAGTTGAGAGGAAGCGCAATAAAGAGGAGGCTTGCTGAAAAAGCAACTATGCTCAGTAAATTCGTCTCTCGTCTCTGTGAGTGATAGAAAAATCTCACGGGAGGATTATACAGGAGTTAGATAAAAGTATCTACAGTATGGTCGATGTCCTTGCCTTGAGAGTCGTCGACTTTCTTTGTCCACAGCCCTCTGATACCCAAATAGAGAATCGATTTTATTTCATTCTCATTCATCACATGGATCTTTTGGGCATGCTGCCGTGCATCGGAATGCTGTTGTGCATAGGCATGCTGCTGTGCATAGGCATGCTGCTGTGCCAAGTAGTTGATTTGTCCCATAATGGCAGAATCTATTTTCATAAGAGTTCTCCATCATGTTTATCGGCGAATCGAGTCTATTACCTTAGACAAAAAACCCTGACGGGTCCGCCGCAGGCGCAGAGTCTGTCAATCGTTAGACATTTCGTCCATAACAGCTTTCAGATGGCGTGCGATTTCTCTATTACCCGATGCCAGATCCAGTGCCTTGCGGAGGTTTGATCGGGCATCCTTTAAATCGCCATTTTTATAGCAGGCCCATCCCAGGGAGTCGAGATACGCTGGATTGGTCGGTCTCAACTGAACCGCACGCTTACAGTAGTCAAGCGCCTTCTTGCAGTCCAAGTCTTCCTCTGCATAGATATACCCTAACGAATTCAGTGCATTGGGGTAGCCGGGATCGAGATCGAGGGATTTGCTCAACATTTGAACGCTTTCATCAACACGATTTAGGCCATAGTAGATATAACCCAGAGATGCGTAGATCTGTATCGATTCCATTCCCAGATCAATCAGCTTTCTGAACTCAAACTCTGCAAGTTTGTATCTGCCTGTAACGGAGTAAATGTAGCCCAGAATCATTCTGCTCTGATAAATATGAAGGAAACTTGTATGGGAGTTCACCACCTGCTCCAAATAGAGCAGCCCTTCATCAAATCTACCGAGTTGTGTCAAAGTCAGTCCGATGTAATAGGCCAACTCACTGCTTTCGGATGGATCGTCATCCACCGAACGGAATTCCTCCAGTGCCTGCTGATACCTCTTAGTATTGTAGAACTTGATTCCTCTTTGAATGTTTGCTTCCATTATATCTTCTTTCCAGACCAGATTGATGCACTTCTGTATCTGCTTTCTATCTGATGATTCAAAGGATGTATCATGATCGGGGAAATAGAGATCATTCCCGCGGCAACCGCATCATAATCAGAACCATGTTCCATACGGGACTCCGGAGGTGGGCCCTTGATCTTGCAGTATATGGTGTTATTCGATCCTATTTCTGTATCGAGCTCGTCCCTGTAAATCCTGAGGGACGGAAAGGTGATGGAGATGTTTTCCCCTGGTTTTATCGCATCCGGAAAGTTAATGTTGAGGAAATGATTCGATGAAGCCAATTCTTTGAATAACGAAAGATTCCGTGCAACAAACTCGACGGCGTAATCTATCGATTCGTCGTTGTGACTACCTACCAATGAAGTGGCAAGGGCTGGTATTCCCATAAGGACAGCCTGTCTTGCTGCCGCAGCCGTACCGGAATATATGATATCAGTTCCCAGATTGGGTCCTATGTTGGGGCCAGAGATAACCATATCGATTCTTGCGTCAATCACACCCAGTGCAGCCAGAATAACACAGTCGGCGGGTGTTCCGCTGCAAGCGTACGTCCTGTCGTCCAGTTTTCTAACCTTTATAGTTTCTCGAAGCGTGATCGAGTGAGACGAGGCACTTCGTTCACGCTCGGGAGCGAACGTCCAAACCTCATGCTCGGCGCCAAGCCTTCTAGATAAGGCGGAGAGACTCACGCTTTCAACTCCATCATCGTTTGTGAGCAGTAGCTGCATAGATCCAAGTACCAATCGGTATAGTTTTCGGTTGTTACGAGTTATTGGTGAGTAAGCTGAATCCATAGTATTTAAAATGACTTAACTATTCAACTGTTGTCATGTTTTAGTCGCGTGATCGGGAAGTGCTCCCGTTAAGAGCTTTGCCATGAAATAGGCATGCCCGGTATTTCTGTAGTAGTTTTTGATTGTATCGATTACTTCGAAGCCCTCCTTTTTGTAGAACCTCAGAGCGGGATCGTTATCGACGGAGACATGGAGGCATTCGCTACAGATTCTCTGCTTCCCGAGTTCCGTCTCAACGTAGTGTAACATTCTTGTGCCGAATCCTTTGCGACGAAAAGTGGGATGCACGTCTATTGTGATAACCTCAGCCGTGTTGTAGCTCCAGGCGGTGATTATAAAGGCAACAACCTGTTCCCCCTGCTCGTAGAGAAAGCCCAGATTATTTTTCAGGGAGAGGAGCGATAGAAATTCTTCCCCTGTATAGGCGATGCCGTGAGCGAAACACATTCGATCGAGGGTGACTAAACCGTCTATGTCATTCGAAGTGATAGATCGCAGCTTCATCTACTGCTCAGGATCTCTATCTTTTTCTGAACCAAGCTTTTGGTAAGTCGTACAGCCTTTCCCTTGAGTTCCGGCGCTTTGAACATGATATCTTCGAGGATCTCTTCCATCACCGTTCTTAGGGCGCGGGCTCCCATTTTTCTTGTCTCGACATAGTTTGCGATACGAGCCAGGGCATCTCGGTCCACAGACAGGGAGATATCGTCTATGCTAAGGAGCCTTTGGTACTCGTTGAGTATCGAATCGGGAGGCACCGTCAACACGTCTATCAGCTCTTCGGCTGTTAACGCTTGCATCCCAATCCTGACAGGGAGACGCCCCATAAACTCCGGCATGAATCCGTACTTTTGAAAACTTTCCAGGCTAATTCGATTTATATTTTCTTTCTCTTCATGCTCGTTGTTGGCAAATCCCTTGACCATGCTGGTCTTGTAGCGACCGAGATCCGAAAACGCCCCGGCACAGATAAAAAGAATGTCGGAGACGTCGACTGGTACGAAGTCATGGCGATTCCAATGTTGTGTGACATTGATCGGCGCAAAGATGGTCTTGCCCTCCAAAAGCTTAAGTAGCGCCTGCTGTACTCCCTCTCCCCCTATATCTCTGTTTCCGGCGCCTGTTCTCAAGCCACCGCGTCGGGTTGCAATCTTGTCGATCTCATCAATGAATACGATACCCTGTTGCGTCTCTTCAACGTTTCCCGTCTTGAGGAGAAGCTCTCCCACAATGGTCTCAACGTCTTTGCCATAGTATCCGGCTTCCGTGTAATCCGTGGCATCTACGATTACGATGGGTAGGTCCAGTACTCGCGCCAGGTTTCTGGCAAGGTGGGTCTTCCCACATCCTGTTGGGCCATAGAGGAGAATATTGGCTTTATTGATCGGGTTATTTGGATTTTGCTGATTGTATTTTATTCTCTTGGCATGATTGGAGGCGGCTAGTGCAATTTTCCGCTTTGCTCGATCCTGGCCTATGACGTAACTGTTCAACCCTTGATAGATCTCATCGGGAGTAAGCGAGGGAAGCTCTCTCTGTCTCTTGTCCGATAATTCGCTCAGGAAGTCACTGATCTCCGATTCGTGTCTCTCTTCAGCCATCCCTACTAGTATAGTGTTACTTCGGGGGCGAGGGCAAATTTTCATACGGAATTCTCAAGGCTTTTGCATGTAGCCTTTAACTATGTCTCACTCTCGTATAAACTGTAACACCGATGAGAACGAGTGCCCTCACGCTTACACTTATCTCCGCTTTCCTCCTGCCTCTGGCATTGCCGAATGATTTTTTTATCTATGGGAACCCTTTTCTGGGCTTTGTCTGTCTGGCTCCCTTATTTGTCGCCCTCACACTCGCGCCATCGTTTCGATTTGCGTCACTCCTGGGAATAATCTTTGGAGGCCTGTCCACCCTTCTCGTCCATTATTGGCTTCTTTTTTACGGCGAGTATTCCATTTGGACCGTTAGTGGAATCACGCTCGGATATATGGCGTACCACGCTCTGCTGGCACCCATACTGTACGGCTTGATTCGCATAAAACCCTCGTATCGTGTCTTTCTATTGGCAACAGGCTGGGCGATCTACGAGTATCTGAAGTCATCCGGGTTCTTGGGTTTCCCATGGGGGCTCCTGCCCCACTCGATAAATAGTGTTGGTCCGCTGGTGCAGGTTGTTGATATTACAGGCATTTGGGGTCTGTCCTTTCTGCTTGCGCTCTCAAACGCCTGGTTTGCGGAAATACTACTGTATTTTTTCCCTGCCATCGGACAGGAACGGAAGGTGCTTTTACGTCAATTAGCGTTTCTCGCGATTCTATCGGCTCTGACCCTGGCATATGGTACGTACACTCAGTTGCGCGTCATACCGCACAAAGGTAAAGTTCGGGTGCTGCTTGTTCAGCACAACGAGGACCCTTGGTCATCCGGACGATCGG
>SDBS01003487.1_pt1 | contig 15458 bp, 8 predicted proteins | sample 2277091 | NCBI WGS metagenome assembly SDBS01 (sample SAMN10404972, study PRJNA504765) | marine sediment metagenome | isolation source: marine sediment core GS10_PC15, 163 cmbsf | place: Arctic Ocean: Southern Knipovich Ridge | collected 2010 | reverse complement strand
GCCCTGAAGATCCTCGCCCAGGGGGACCTCATGGGCTTCACACTCTCGTATGAATACGGCGGCATCAACTGCCCCCAGCTCGTTTACGCCAGGAGCAACGAGATTGTTTCGCGTGCTGATGCGTCGCTGATGAACATCTACGGCCTCCAGGGCATCGCCGAGACGATCAACGCGTTCGCATCCGACCAGATCAAGGCCCAGTACCTTCCTGCGATGGCCTCGGGCAAGCTGACCGGCGCGATGGTGCTGACGGAGCCGGACGCCGGCAGCGACCTTCAGGCGGTGAGCGTTGAAGGCTATCAGGACCAACAGCGCAACGGGCTGGTCAGCGGGGTGAAACGCTTCATCACGAACGGCTGCAGCGAGGTGCTGCTGGTCCTGGTCCGCACCGAGCCGGAAATCACCGACGGCAGGGGCCTGTCGCTGATGCTGGTCGAGCGCGGGGAGAAGGTAAAGATCCGCCGCCTGGAGGATAAGCTCGGCATCCACGGCAGTCCCACCTGCGAAATATTCTTCGATGACGCCCCCGCAAAGCTCATCGGCGAACGCCAGCGCGGGCTCATCACGTACGTCATGAGCCTCATGAACGGGGCGCGAATCGGTATCGCGTCGCAGTCGCTGGGCATCGCCGAGGCGGCTTACCGCGTCGCGCGCGATTATGCCCACAACCGCAAACAGTTCGACACGGAAATCGAGAATTTCCCCGCCGTCCGCGAACTGCTGGTGAACATGAGCGTTGACATCCAGGCCGCAAGGGCCCTTACCTACTATGCCACCTTCTGCGTGGATATCCACAACGGGGCCATGCGAAAGCTGGAGTTCGGCGACGTGCAGGACAAGGCCGAGAAAACCCAGCTCAAGAAGACCTCCCGCAAGTACAAGAAGCTCAACGGCATGCTGACGCCGATGAGCAAGTACTACGCCTCTGAGATGTCGGTTCGTGTGAGCAACGATTCAATGGCCGTGCTCGGCGGCAGCGGATACATGAAGGACTACCCCGTCGAGCGCCACGTTCGCGATGCGCGGATCACGACGATCTACGAGGGCACCAGCCAGCTCCAGATCATAGCCGCCGTCCGGGGTGTGGTTTCCGGTTCGGCCGCAGCGGTGATAGACGAGATCCTGGACCGTGACTGGCCGGATGACATCAAGCCGCTTGTGGAGCAGGTCCGCCAGGGCGCGGAGCTCCTGGCCGAGGCGATCGCCTTTACCAAGGAACAGGGCGGCATGGAGTACATGGACCTATACGGGCGCAGGCTCGTGGACATAGCTATCGCGGTTGTCGTGGGCGCGCTGTTCTGCGACCATGCAACCGCCAAGCAATCCAAGATCGCGGTGGCGCGGCGATGGCTGGCGGCCAAGCTGCCAGAGATGAAAATGAACAGGGAACTGATCTGCTCCGGAGACCGCTCGATCATCTCCGAGTTTGCCGTCCTGGCCGGCCCCGTTCCCGTGGTCGAGTAACCGGCTGCAGGAGCTTCACCGATCATTGTTCTGCCTTGAAGAAAAGCTTCGCCCACCAGCCAATGCCAACCCGCTGGGGCGGGACGTGTTCTGCTTCCTGCTGCTTGTGGGTCTGGCTGTTTCGATGCTGGGCGGCAGGGACGAATACCTCCTGGCGGGTTTAGTCGACCGGGCCACCTCGGTGTATCTCCTTCCAGCCCTTGGGTTCCTCCTGGCCCTGCGCTGCGGCGCGATTGATCTGAGCGTATGGGTCTGTGCGGGACTGTCCGGCGTGGTAGCCGCCTCGCTTATCAATGCGGGTGTGGGGCCCGGTTGGGCATTCGTCGCCGGCATCGCGGCAGGGACGGCATTGGGCGCCGTCAACGCGGTGTGCGTGGTGGCCGCCCGCCTGCCCAGTGTAGCCGTCACGCTGATAAGCGCGCTGCTGCTGATGTGGGGCATGCACGCCGCAGCCGGCACCAGAGAGATTACCGTCCCGGTCGATACATTCGGCCGATGGGCCGATGCTCTGAACTTGCCCCAGGCGGAGGTGCGGAGATTCGTCGTTGGCACGGTGTATGCCGCGCTGCTTTCGGCCCTGCTGTGGTCGGGACGCCTTGGACGGCGCTTTAGATCGAGCAGCAGACTGCTGACCGCTGCTGCGCTTTGCGTGTCGGGTGCCCTGGCAGCCGCCGGTGGGCTCTGCTGGCTGCTGGACCACGCGCGGACACCTGTCCCAACAAGACTGGTCGATGATCTTCGTATTCCAGCGGCCGCCATCCTGGTTGGCGGGGCGTTCCTCTCCGGCACCGGCAGGACAGTGCTGGCAGCTGCTTATCTGCCGGCGGCGATGGTGCTGATCACCGTCTGGCGGCAGGAGGTCTGGCAATTCGACGCAGGCGGATACTGGCTTCAGCTTCTGCTGCTTATCGGGATGGTGCTGGTTTCGCAGATGGCCGCCGGCCAGGCGATGGCGAGCAGGCGGCCCGGCAGCGGTATGGCGATAGCGGCGGCGGCATTGACCGCGGTGGGGATCGTGACACTTGGCGGCTCAGCCGGCATCGACTCGCGCAGCGCCCTGACGGTCTTCAGAACCGCTGCGATGGCTGCGTGGCTCGTAGGGGCCGTCCTGTTGGTAATCGCGCGGGCACGAGCCTGATCTGTTACCACTCATCCCCGCCTAACACCTTTCCCGGCTTGATTGGGCCCGGACCGGGGCCGGTCACCGCCGGCGCCGGCGCCTTGTCCCCAGCTGAAAAAATCACAATATTGCGCATCAGCTCGAAGGCGGAGACAGGGTCGTACCCGTCGATGCTGTAGGCCCTTGCGCCGAGTAGTCCGGCCGTTATATCCAGCGGGCTGTAGATAACGCCCGGCCGGTCACCGGGCATAATCACCGTCCGCAACTCCGGGGAGCGGTCGATTCTGTTTATGCCTGTCCTGCGTTTGAAGCCGACGGTGCTGATCTCCATGTTGGGCAGGTTATAGAGGGCAGAGCCGCCGGCCAGTTTGCGGAGGCGCTTTGCGCTGACGGGGAATATCTCTTTCAGCATCGCCTCGATGCACTTTGCGAAGACTTTCGATCCGCCCGCGGCGTCTATTACGAGCGTCCCGCCGTCCTCGACGAACTTCTTGATGGCCGTCTTCTCGGAATCGTCGAAGATGCAGGCCCCCGTGCCTGTCATGACCGCAATCTTTGTGGCAGTTCCACTCAGGGCGCCGACGTCGACAGGCCCGCCCACATCCAGCGCCGTATCTGCATAGACGGCCATCATGTTCTTGAACCGCATGTATGCCAGCGGCTCGGGGTTCCAGTTGCCGCTGTGCTTCACCCGCACGATGCTTATCTTGCGCGCGGGGGGCTTGGGGGGGGGCTTCGGCCAGTACACTGCCCCGCGATATGGCAGGGCACTGATCTTGTCAACGGCGCACATTGCCACGTTAAAGGCCATCTCGAACTGCTTGTGTCTGGTAACCCGTGCCCTGGTGGCGTGCCACTTGGCCGACAGATCGAGGTCAGTGTGAATGACCAGCGGCCTCACACCGTTACTGAGGATCTTGAAGGCCGGTGTCTTGTCTATGGGGAAGTAAACAGAGTAGATCTCGTGACTGTCGGGAATGCCCTTCAGTTCGTACTCAGGGAACATGCCCTTGTAGGCCTTTTCCATGGCCGCTTTGAATGCCTCTCCGCCGGTCTGGACGACAGTGAATATGGTCCCACCCTGGAGGATATAAGTGCGTATCTTCTTGAGCTGCTCTTCGGTGAACTTCGGGTCCCGCGTGCCGGTGACATACATCACCGACGCATCGTGCCAGCCGCTGACCTTCGTCTTCTCCAGGTTGATGATCTGCCAGTTAAGCGTGGTCTCGAAGTTGTTGCTGATCCACCGCGTAACCGCGGCCATGTCACGAGAACGCCTGTTCCAGTCGCCACCGTGCTGCAGCTTGTTGAACAGCACCGGATGCTGCCCGCGTATCAGGAACAGCAGGGCGAATGAGGTGTCGGTCACCTCTCCCCAGCCGCCGTCCTTTTGGCCTTTCAGCAGGAACGACGCACCGAGCTTGTACCAGTCCTTGTTCCCGAAGTATTTGTATCCGCTGGCCAGGCCGACACGCTCGATCCCGTAAAGGTAGTAATACTGGTGATTCGACTTCACCGTGAACTTGTCGTCCAGCCACTTCAGTCCCTTCGCGATCGGGGGGAACGCCACGCCCGGATTCCTGTCGGCCAGCCCGGAGTAATCGTAGCAGACAAACAGGCTCGCGATGCCCGCAGCCACCATGGTGGGCCTGCCGGCATCGCCTGCGGGGGGTGTACTGCCGTATTCCCAGCCGCCGCCGGGGCCCTGGGTTGCGATCCAGTGCTTCATTACGGTCTGCCAGTAGTCGTATGGTACCTCGACGCTGCCGTCGGCAGCCGCCGCCCATACGCCCAGGAGACCGTACTGGCTGCACGAGTTATCCCAACTGCCTTGCGGCCTGCCCGCGGAGACGTAGTGGTAGTGCCCGTTGTTGTGCGATTTGTACAGCAGCGCGGCGTCTTTCTTGAGCTGGTCGCGATACCTGCCCAGCGTAGTCCTGTTGGCCAGGTACCAGACGTAGCAGCGGATCCCAAGGGGATAAGTCATTTTGGAGTCGTTCTTGCTGAGCCAGTCCAGGGTCTTCTCCATCTTCGGGTTCTGGGGATTGACTCCGCTTGCCAGCAGCGCATAGGCCACCAACGAGGTCGAGCCCGTCGGATATTTTTGGTCATGCTTGGACGGCCAGTGGCCATCATCACTCTGCTTGCTCCAAAGATGCTTGATCGCCCGCTTTATCGACTCCTCCACCGCCCAGTCGGAGAAGTCCTTATCCGTCCCGAGCCTCGGCAGGCGGCGACGCTCGGCCAATGATCTGCCCGTCGCGACGCCCAGAAGAGATACAATACAAACAATACCAATCAGTTTTCGCATGTCAGGACCTTTCACTGCTGCTCCGCTGCCGACTGCGGATCGGGCAGACAATCACACACCAGCACATCCTACTATCATTATTACACCGAGCCTACGCACAGTCAAGCCAAGGTGCTCAGGTTGCGGTGGCCCGGTAACGCAGGTAGGTGTCGATGAATTCCTGAATCTCGCCGTCAAGCACCTTGTCGGCATGGGGGCTCTTCAGTTCCGTGCGCTCGTCGCGCACCAACCGATAGGGGTAAAGCACGTACGAGCGAATCTGATTGCCGAAAGCTATCTCGCCCTTCTCGCCGTAAAGCTTCGCCAGCTCGGCGTCGCGCTTGGCCTGCTCGGCCTGGTATAGCTTGGCGGCCAGCATCTTCCTCGCCAGGGCGCGGTTCTTGTGCTGCGACCGCTCGTTCTGGCACTGCACAACGATGCCGGTCGCCACGTGTGTGAGCCTGAGTGCACTGGATGTCTTGTTGGCGTGCTGCCCGCCCGGGCCGCTGCTGTGGAAAACGTCCTCGCGGACCTCCTTGTCCCACGCGATCTCGACCTCGATGTCAGCCAGTTCCGGCAGTACGTTAACCGAGGCGAAGCTGGTATGCCTGCGGCTTTGGGCGTCGAAGGGGCTTATCCGCACCAGCCGGTGAACGCCTCGCTCGCAGGAGAGGTACCCGTAGGCATAAGGCCCTGAGACATGGAGCGTCACAGAGCGGATGCCGGCCTCTTCGCCGTCGACCCTGTCAACCTCCTTGGCCTGGTAGTCGTTGCTCTGGAAATAGCGCAGGTACATGCGCAGCAGCATCTGTGCCCAGTCGCAGCTTTCAGTGCCGCCGGCGCCGGGGTGAATGGAGAAGTAACAGTTGCCCGAGTCGTGTCGCCCGCTGAGCAGCGCGCGAAGCTCGACGGCCTCGAGATCGGCTGAGATCTTTTCCGCGCCGGTCGCTGCTTCCCCCAGCGTGTCGTCGCAGTTGGCCTCAGCAGCCAACTCGTAAAGGGCCTCGACGTCCTCTATTCGGCCGACGAGGTGCGAGATCGGCCCGACAATGGCCTTGAGCGACTTTAGCTCGGTTACGACCTCTTGGGCGGTTTCCTGGTCTTTCCAGAAATCCGGAACGGACATGCGCCGTTCAAGAGCGGCGAGCTTTTCCCGTCGCGACGGGAGGTCAAAGAGAGTCCCGGATGGCGAAGATCCGGGTTCTGAGCGACTCTATGGTGGCCTTCAAGCTTTCAGCTTCGATCATATATCGGCGCTCCGGCCCGCGCATGATGACGGGCCAACGGGTTGCATCTATTATACAGGCCCCCCGCCCACGATGCTAGATCCTCGTGAATCGCGGGCCGATCCGGGTGCCCCTTCGCGAACGCTTCCTGCCCCTCGCGCTCCTGCTCCCGGCCGGCAACTGGTCCTGCGGCATCAGAACCAGGCGGATACTTCGTGACAATTTCACCTGAACGTATATGCCCGCGCCGGCAAGTGCCATAGAGATGGCGATGAGCATCACGACAAGCCATTGCTGCGCCAGCAAGGCCTGGACAGACACCTGCGGGTCCTCGATCGGATCGATGATCAGGACGGCTGTGGCAAATACCGCCTTAAACGCCCCGGAAAGCGAAGAAAGGACAATGAAGACCGCCCGGGTGTAGATGAGCGCATAGATGCCTACGGCCAGACCCACCACGCCGCCAAAGACCCACGCGCCACCCGAGTCCGCCCTGCCCAGGACCCCTACCGCAATCGCAGCCGCCACGCCACCAGCGGCAAAGATCGCGAACGCCACGCGGTAAAGGAACCACGCCAGGAGTACAGAAATGATCGCGCACGTAAAACACGCGACAAAATAGTCCAGCCCGGTGGGCTCCGCCCGCAGCCAGGAAGCTATGGCCGTGCCCAGCAGCGCCCCTCCCACAAGGCCAACAAACGCCAGGTCCAGACGGAAAAGCACATATCCGAAGAAGCACTCCACCAGGGCCAAGAGGATCAGCAGCACAAACAGCGCCGTGCCCAGTCCCGCTAGATTGCCCGTCGCCTGGATGGATAGAAGCGCTGCGATCATATTCTTGTTCACATCGGCTGAGGTTCTTCGGCTGTGCCGGGGCACATAATCACCGCCAGATCGCGAATTGTCAACGGTCCTAAAAAAAGGGCGACACCCAGGCGGAGGGAGACCTGAATATCGCCCACGTAGCTGCAACCCTAATGCAGGCGGAGGGAGACCTGCATTCTGAACGGGCCGCAGCGGACAGTCTACCTTGCGCTCATTACATTCTTTGCTCCAGCCTCAGCAGCAAATTCCGGTCATTCTCAAGATTTTTCAGGGCTCCGGCGCCAGCCCTTCAACTACAACCGGAGGATGAACCGCAGTTGAAGCACTTGTAGCAGTTCCCGTTCGGCACGGTTATGGCCCCGCAGACCTCGCAGGGAGGGGCATCGCCCTGGAACTGCGAAAACTGCTGATCGATCCATTCCAGGTCCACAAGGCGGTTGGCGCGATTCTCTTTTACCGCGAGGCCGGCCTTGCCGGTGGGCTTGGGTTGGCCACCGTCCGAAGCAGCGGATTCGCCGTCGAAAAGTGCGCCGCCGGACCCCTGGTCATCCATGCCCGGGGTCCGGTCGGCGCGGTCGGACTTCGAGGAATCATCGTCCTTGACAGTCTCAGGTGTCTCCATCACCACCTTGGGTACCAGCGTATTGGAAGGTTTCTCACCACGGTCGGGCAGGTGCACCTTGCGGAATTCCTCAAGGAACGTCAGGCCCATCCACCGGAAGATGTAGTCCACTATGCTCTTGGCGAACGGGATGTCATGGTTGGAGGTCATCCCGCTGGGCTCAAATCGCTGGTGGGTGAACTTCTTGACCAGCGCATCCAGTGGCACCCCGTTCTGCAGGCAAAGGCTTATCGCCGTCGCGAAGGCATCCATCATCCCCCCGACGGTGGAGCCCTCCTTGGCCATCGTAATGAACACTTCCCCCGGCTGGCCGTTCTCGTACAGCCCCACGTTCAGATAGCCCTCGTGTCCGCCCACGTCGAACTTGTGGGTGAGCGAGGGCCTGGTTGCCGGCAGGCGGCGTCGGTGGGGCGTGCGGCGTGCGGCATCGAGCTGCTCGGCGCTGAAGGTTTCCGGGACGGCCTCGACCTCGTCGCTTTTTCTGCGGATATTCACCGGCTGGGTTCGCTTGGACCGGTCGCGGTATATCGCCACGGCCTTCACCCCCAGCTTCCAGGCGTCGATGTAAACCCGCATAATCTCATCGACGGTGGCCTCGTTGGCCATGTTAACGGTCTTGGAAATAGCGCCGGAAAGGAACGGCTGCACCGCGCTCATCATGCGGATGTGCCCCATGTAGTCAATGCTTCGCTGCCCGACGGCGGACTTGAAGGCACAGTCGAAAATCGCCAGATGCTCGTCCCCAAGGTACGGGGCGCCCTCGATGGTGTCGTGTTCATCGATGTGCTTGACGATCTTCGCTATCTGCTGCTCGCCATAGCCCAGTTGCTTTAGCGCCAGCGGCACGGTCTGGTTCACGATCTTGAACATGCCCCCGCCAACCAGGTGCTTGTACTTCACCAGAGCGATGTCGGGCTCGATCCCGGTCGTGTCGCAGTCCATCATGAACCCGATTGTGCCCGTCGGGGCCAGTACGGACACCTGGGCGTTGCGATAGCCGTACTGCCGGCCGGCCGCCAGGGCCTTGTCCCAGGCCGCTGTTCCAGCACGCAACAAGTCCGCCGCGCAGTGCTCGCCCTCAATATCCTCAACCGCACTGCGGTGCATCTCCACGACCTTCAGTATCGGCTTACGGTTAAGCTCGAATTTGGCGAACGGTTCCACGCGGCTGGCGATTTCCGCGCTGGTTGCATAGGCGGTGCCGGTCATGATCGCCGTGATCGCCGCAGCCGTCGCCCTGCCCTGGTCGCTGTCGTAAGGAAAGCCCAGCGACATCAGCAACGCCCCGACATTCGCGTAGCCCAACCCCAGCGGGCGGAAGTCGTGGCTCCTGGTGCAGATCTTCTTCGTGGGATAGCTGGCGTGGTCGACGAATATTTCCTGGGCGATGATGACCAGGCGGACGGCGGCGGTGAACTTATCCACGTCGAAGCTGCCGTCCTGACGCCTGAACTTCATCAGGTTCAGGCTCGCCAGGTTGCAGGCCGAGTCGTTCAGGAACATGTATTCGCTACAGGGATTCGAAGTGCAGATGTCCCCGCTCTTGGTGCATGTGTGCCAGCGGTTGATGGTGCTGTGATACTGAATCCCCGGGTCGCCGCAGACGTGTGCGCTCTGGGCCATCAGATGGAGCAGTTTCCGAGCGTTGTACTTGGCCATTGGCTCGCCGGTGGTGACTGCGTAGGTCTGCCAGTCGGCGCCGTCGACGGCCGCCTGCATGAATTCATCGGTCACGCGGACCGAAAGGTTGGCGTTCTGGTACATCACCGAACTGTAGGCATCCCCGTTGAACGAGCCGTCATACCCCTGCTCGATCAGCGCCCAGGCCTTCTTCTCCTCGATCATCTTGCATTCGATGAACTCCTTGATGTCGGGGTGGTCGCACTGAAGTGACTGCATTTTGGCCGCACGCCTGGTCTTCCCGCCGGACTTCACCACAGAGGCAATCTGATCGAAAACACGCATGAAACTCAACGGACCCGACGGATTGCCCCCACCTGAAAGCTTCTCTCTACTGCTCCGCAGCGTTGAAAGGTCCGTACCCGTGCCCGAACCGTACTTGAAGAGCATGGCCTCCGAGGTCGCCAGACGCATGATGTCTTCCATGCGGTCTTCGACAGACTGGATAAAGCAGGCCGAGGCCTGAGGGTGTTCATAGCTGCGCTTCGTCGTGACCGGCTTCTTGGCAGAGGCGTCCCAGTGGTAGTTACCTTCGGAGCCGGCAACCCCCGCGTGGTGGAACAGCCCGACATTGAACCATACCGGTGAGTTGAAAGCCATGTACTGGTTTACGCACAGGCCCGCCAACTCGTGGTAAAAACGTTCGGCGTCCTCCGCCATGGCGAACAGCCCGTCCGCGGCTCCCCAGTCGGCGATGGTCCGAGTCACGCGGTGGATAAGCTGCTTGACCGAATGCTCGCGGTCCGCCGAACTCAGATCGCCGTAGAAGTATTTGCTGACGACGACATTAGTGGCCAACTGGCTCCAACTGACCGGAATTTCCACGTCCTTCTGTTCGAAGACCGCGTTGCCCTTGTCGTCGTCGATGCGGGCGGTGCGCTTCTCCCATTCAATCTGCTCGAACGGATGCACGCCCGGTGTGGAAAAGGTCTGTCCGATTACAAGACCATCTTTGGCACATCGCCCCGAAACATGCTTGCTGTCGTCCTCTTCCCGGCCACAAAGATCCGCAGATTCGCCCGGCACCATCAATGCGTCTCCTGAGAATTAGTCTCCTGACCAACAGAATGAACCTGATCCCAATCGAGCGGCAAAACTAAAAGGTACGCAATATATAGAGGGCCGCAAGGAAATAAAACCCATTATCTTGTACTTTTTTCTAACTTCCTGCCGACAAGCCACTTGAAAGGTGAGAATTTGGCTGCCCACACCCTCCAACGTCCAAATACAATCATAACATCGCCGGCTCATGAAGTCAATCAGGCTACATCTGGTAGCTGAGAATTCTCAGTGCACAACCTGTGGGAGACTTGTTGACAACCCGCCTTGGGGCCCGAGGGGCCTGTGCGATTTGTTCACGGCGTGAACACCCGGCCAGAGCAACCGGCCGCGCCCATGCCCGCGCAGGGCCGATAACTGGTAAGCTTGCCGATTGCCGATCGCCCCTTGCCCCCGTCAGTTCGCTGCCTTCTTGATCAACTGTTTTGCCTCGCCAACAAGATAGAACGATCCGCAGATGCAGATGAGGTCCTCTCTGCTGATGGCGTTGCGGGCCACCTCGATTGCCTCGCTGAGGTCCTGTGTAACCTGGGCTACTCTACCTCTGCATTCCTCGTACGCGGTGGCCAGGTCCTCCGGCGCTGCCGCGCGCGGGTTATCCTTCGCCTTCGTAAAGATTACCTTATCGGCGCCGGTGGCCACTTGGTCCAGCATACCTGGGATGTCCTTGTCGGCGGCGCACCCGAAGACCATGACCATGGAGTCATAAGGAATGTTCTGACCCGCGGCCCGTATCAGGGCCTGGAGGGAGGCGGCGTTATGAGCGCCGTCGACCAGGATGCGCGGGTCCTGGCTGATCATCTCCATCCTCCCGGGAACGTACACCTGCGAGAGTCCCTGGATCGCCTTCTCGTCGTCTATTTCCATGCCGACGACCTTGAGCTGGTCCAGCAGCGCCAGGGCCAGCCCGCAGTTGAGCGCCTGGTGCTCGCCCAGCAACGGAACGGTAAGGTGCTCGAACTGGCTGCGGGGAGTGGTCAGGCACACGCGGGTGTGACAGCCCGCATCGCGGGAAGATTCCACGCGGTAGCTGAACTCGATGTCTTCACCAGTGAACTTGAGATCCGTCTTGGACTTCTTGGCAACCAGCATCAGGGCCCGTTTGGCCTCGGGAACCTGGGGGACGCTGATGGCCGCTGTCTCCGGCTTGAAGATGCCCGCCTTTTCCGCTGCAATCTTGCCCAGCGTCTGACCGAGCTGGTCCATATGGTCGTAGGAAATGCTGGTTACACCGCAGACGTCGGGCTTCAGAACGTTCGTGCTGTCGAGGCGCCCGCCGAGACCGGTCTCTACCACGGCGAGGTCCACTTTTTCTTCGACGAAGTAGCAGAAGGCGATGGCCGTGAATATCTCGAAGAAGGTGGGCTTGTCGTCGGCCATCTTCTCTATGTGAGGCTCGCACTTGTATATGAGCCGCATCAAGGCCGCTCGGGGAATATTCTCGCCGTTGATCGCAATCCGCTCGCGAATGTCAACTATGTGCGGGGAGGTATAGAGCCCGACCTTGTAGCCGCAGGCCTTGAGCATCTCTGCGAGCATTGTCGCGGTAGAGCCCTTGCCCTTCGTCCCGGCAATATGGACAGAGCGGATCTTCTTGTGGGGTGCGCCCAGCTTCTTCAGCAGCCCCTCCATGCGGGCGAGGCTGAACGTGTCGCTGTTGTATCGCACCCGCCGCATCTGCTCGTAGTCCGTCTGCGAGAACAGATACTTCAGCGCCGAGCCGTACGTGCGCGCGGACTTCTTGCGCGAAGGGCTCGATGAACTCTTGCGGGTCGCCTTACCTTTGCTCCGCGTGGCACTAATCATAGAGATTAACTATAGTATCAAAACAATACGGCAAATGTCAAGCGCGTTGTTGCAAAAATGTTGAAAATGGGCTCTTTCCGACGATTTTGCGGCGTTTAACGCTAAATCCACCCCTTCTGTCTGCGCAGCCAACTCTGAACTTCTCACCCACACTTGCACTCAGGCTGCAGGCATGCTTGAATATGCCCCCCTGGGCGGGCATATGCCCGGATTCCTTATGGAAAGGCGGAACTATGGCATGCTATCTCGGCATAGACGTCGGCACTTCCGGCACAAAGGCCCTGGTCATGAACGCAAGGGCCAAGATCCTCGCAACAGCCACGGCTGAGCACCCGATTTCAGCCCCCAAACCCGGTTGGAGCGAGCAGCGCCCCGCCGATTGGTGGCGAACCACCGTCAAGGCCGTGCGCGCAGCGGTCTCAAAGGCGAAAATCGACGGCAAGCAGGTTGTCGGCATCGGCCTGAGCGGGCAGATGCACGGGTTGGTGATCACCGATGCCGCGGGCAAGGTGCTGAGGCCGAGCATCATCTGGAACGACCAGCGGACGGGCGAGCAGGCAGCCGAGATCGAAAACAAAGTCGGCGGCAAGAGCAAGCTGATATCGCTTGTAGGCAATATGGCGCAGACGTCATTCACGCTGACCAAACTTCTGTGGGTTCGTCAGAACGAGCCTCGCATCTACGATCGCATCCGTCATCTGCTTCTGCCGAAGGACTACATTCGCCTCCGCATGACGGGTGAGTTCATGGGGGAGGTTTCGGACATGTCGGGTACGCTGCTTCTGGATCAGCGCCGGCGCAACTGGTCCAGGAAAATGATCTCGACGTTCCAGATCGACAGCGACATCCTGCCGCCGGTGGTCGAATCGCATGAGATAACGGGGCGTCTGACGAAGTCAGCCGGCGCGAAGCTGGGCCTGGCCCCCGGCACGCCTGTGGTTGACGGGGGCGGCGATCAGCCCGCCGGCGCGGTCGGCAACGGCATAGTCACAGATGGGCTCACAAGCGCCACCATGGGCACCTCGGGCGTTGTGTTGGTTCACTCCAGGGAGTACAGGACCGACGCGCAAAGCCGCGTGGGCACCTTCTGCGCATCGGTGCCGGGCGAATACTGCATGTTCGGCTGCGTGCTCGCCGCCGGCGGTTGTTACCAGTGGTTCCGAAATGTTCTGGGCCAGGCGGAGATTGCCGCGGCCAGACGCAAGAAGATAGACCCCTACGAACTGCTGACCGCGCAGGGGGCTAAGGCGCCGGCCGGCTGCGAGGGCCTGTTCTTCCTGCCGTACCTCACCGGCGAGCGCACGCCGCACTCGGACCCGCTTGCCAAGGCCTGCTGGGTGGGCATCCACAGCCGCACCGGGCGCAACGAGCTGATCCGGGCGGTGCTCGAGGGGGCCACGTTCGCCATGAACGACGCGGTCACCATCCTCCGGGGGCTGGGCATGAAGATCAGGCAGATTCGGCTTTCCGGCGGTGGGGCCAGAAGCGCGTTCTGGCGGCAGTTGCAGGCGGACATTTACGGCAGCACCTGTGTCACGATCAACGCGGAAGAGGGTCCGGCCTACGGGGTGGCGCTTCTGGCGGCGGTGGGCACCGGGCGCTACAAGCACATTCGCGAGGCGTGCAAACAGGCCATCAGGGTCACGCGGACGATCAAGCCGCAGGCCAAGGCCAAGAAGCGTTACGCCGAATTCTACGCGCAATATCGGCGCCTGTATCCGGCGCTCAAGGATGAGTTCGTACGAATCGCCGAGATGTGACGGGCGCGGCAGGACACCGCCACGAAGTTGGTAGTGTGCGCAATCGGCAGCGCTGGCAAGTCGTCCGGCATTAGTGTTTACTATGACGATGCCCACGACGCTGACACATGGTTTTGTCGGCGTGGCGCTGGGGGGCACGTTCTTTCGAAAGATGCCACGGCGATTCTGGTATCTGACGGTCGCATGCGCGACGGTTCAGGACCTGGACGTGATCGGCCTTCGCCACGACGTAGGCATACCTTATGGGCACTTCCTGGGCCATCGCGGGCTGAGCCACTCACTGCCGTTTGCGTTTGTAATCAGCGTCATCGCGGTGAGCCTCATGCTGAAGTACGTGAAGCTCTTCTCGTTGAAGTGGTGGTGTTTGTGGGCGTTTTTTTTCGCGATAGCAGCCTCTCAGGGCCTGCTGGACGCCATGACCAACGGCGGCCTGGGCGTAGCGCTGCTGTCGCCCTTCGACCGCACGCGATATTTCCTGCCGTGGCGGCCTATTGAGGTCTCGCCGATAGGCCTCCACGGACTCTTCAGTAAACGGGGCTTAAAGGTTATAATATCCGAGGTCGGATTAATATGGATTCCGCTGGGGGCGCTGCTGGCAGCCGGCAGGTTGGGCACCCGGCTGAGGCGGCGCCGAGCGGACCGGCAGAACGGTGATACATGAAACAGGCGAAACTACAGGTGGCGCTGGACTTTGTTGAACTGCCGCGGGCGCTTGCGGTCGCGCAGGCGGCTGTTGCCGGAGGGGCTGACTACGTCGAGGCGGGAACGCCGCTGATCAAGAGCGAGGGCCTCGATGCCGTGCGAAAACTCCGCGAGCTGCTGCCCGACAGGACCATCATCGCGGATATGAAGACGATGGACGCAGGCAAGATCGAGACCGAGGCGGCGGCAAAGGCCGGGGCGAACGTGATGACCGTGTGCGGTGCCGCCAGCTGGAGCACCATCCGCGAATGCGTGGAGGCCGGCCTGCATTACGGAATTGAGGTAGCCGTCGATCTGATGGGCGTTGACGATCCGGTCGCCGTTGCAGCAAAGGCCGCCCAACTGGGCGCAAGATGGCTGGACGTTCACTGCGCGATCGACCGCCAGATGGAGGGGTCTGACCCGCTGGCGATGCTGAAAGAAATCCGGCGTGCGACGGACCTTACGCTGGCGGTGGCCGGGGGGATAAACAGCGAGACCGCGCCGGCAGCAGCCGCAGCCGGGGCGGACGTTATCATCGTCGGCGGGGCGATAATCAAGGCGCAGGACCCCAAACAAGCCGCTGCCGACATCCGCAAGGCCATCGACAGCGGCGCCGCGGTCGCCAGCAAGCACTTCAAGCGTGCCACGGCGGATAACATCCGGGCGATACTGGCAACCGTCCGCACAAGCAACATCTCGGACGGGGCGCACCGTCAGCCGTGTCTTGCAGGGATTCAGCAGATCGTTCCGGGGTCGGTGGCGTGCGGGCCGGCCGTCACCGTGCGAACGAGGCCGGGCGACTGGGCCAAGCCGGTCGAGGCGATCGACGTTGCCCGGGCGGGAGAGGTAATCGTGATAGACGCCTTCGGGCAGGGCCCGGCCATCTGGGGCGAACTGGCCAGCCAAAGCGCCGCCAACAAGC
>SDBS01003485.1_pt1 | contig 15462 bp, 15 predicted proteins | sample 2277091 | NCBI WGS metagenome assembly SDBS01 (sample SAMN10404972, study PRJNA504765) | marine sediment metagenome | isolation source: marine sediment core GS10_PC15, 163 cmbsf | place: Arctic Ocean: Southern Knipovich Ridge | collected 2010 | reverse complement strand
AACATTAAGAGTTCTGATAAAGATTTATTGCTTTTGGGAACAGGATCTATCGAAAAGTATTATATTAAATTTGATAAACGAATTAAAATTGCTAAAAAGAACTTTAATATCTCTTTTTTTAAATATCAAAAAGAGTTTGAAAAAATTTGGATTGAATTGAAGAGTCAAAAATTAATTTTTAGAGAAATCGCTAAAGAATTAACATGTATCTATGACAACGGCCTATTTGTAAATATAACTGGTCTATATTTCATTCGAATTCCTTCTTTTAATGAAAATAAACTTTTTTGTCTTTTAACGATTTTAAATTCGAATTTAATGGATTTCATTTTTAAAACCTTATTTAGCTCGCTTCATTTGGCGGGAGGCTACTTACGGTTTAATGGTAGTTTTATTAAGAGGTTGCCAATTCCAAAAATGCTTCCTCCAACTCTTTCAGAAATAGGAAAAATTCTACAATTCCTTTCTCAACTACTATATGATTTAAATTCTGCCCGTCAAGGGTCATTTACCAATCCTATTATTTCTTTTTTTAATGAAAAAAAAGAAAAAGAAATTATTTTATATCTAAATTTTTTTAAAAAATTGAATAACTCCTTGGTGGATTTACTATATTTAGAAAAATATTATTTAAAATCAAATAAACATTATAATCATTTAAGAGAATTGTTAAATTCAACTAAAGTTATAATAGAAACTCAAAATAAATATATATTACCACGATTTCATTTACAAAACTACAAAACTTTTAAAATGGATGAATTAGAACCAGTTTTGGCAGAAATTAAAGATCTTTATAAAACTCTTATCATTGACGAGATTTTAATAAATGAAATAAATGATATCATCAATAATAATTATATTTAAGATGAAAATACTACAAATTTCTATTTGTCTTTTAGAATGTTAGTAAAATTTTTTTGGATAAAAAAATGTTAAAAAGTATAAAAAGTAAATTTTAACAAGGAAAAAATACTTAAAACATCAATAAAAAAAATCAATTACGATAGAAAGTGAGCATTATGGCTAAAAAAAATAAAACTCCTATTGATGAGGAAGAAGATGAAATTCCTATAGGAAAAATGGATGAGGATGGAGATGAAATTATCGATCTAGAAGATTGGAAAGACGATTTAACAGACGATATTGACTTTGATTTGAAGAAAATTAAGGATAATATGTTAGAAGACGAAACCGAAGAAGAAGAACTCGGAATGGAAGTTGATAACGTTGTTAAGATGCTAAGAGAGGTTAAATGTAAACCTTGTCCGGGTACAAAAAGCAAACCAGACTGTAAAATCGCCCATGACCATGGATGTCCAAGACCAGCCAAAAAAAGATTTATCTAATTCATCACATTGATTCTTTTTGTTATATTCTTATAGTGAAAATTTTGATCCTGAATATTCTAAAACGTATAATTTTAATAATTATTGATTTAATATTCAGTTGGTATATCTTCCAAGTAAATATTCAATTAGGAAATCCATGCACAACTACCGCATTTTCGAGGTGTTTTCTTTTATCCTTAACAACTTTCTTAATCGTTTATTCTCCCTTTGAAATTTATTGGTCATTTAGGGATCTCTGGTTTGACCGCTGGATAAAACTCTCTAATAAAGATTTAAATATCTCGAATATTAAAATTAATGTTTCTGATGGATTTTTATCAGCAGATTTAATAAAACCTCAGGATCTGGCAAAAATTAATTCGAAAAATTCAATAATTATAATTTGTCATGGATTTTCTGATAGGAAAGAAACACTCCAATATTTTTATTTTCCCCTCGCTTACCAAGGTCATATAATTTTGGCTTATGATGCGAGAGGAACAGGAAAGTCCAAAAAAACGGGAAAAAGAAGCCAGTTTTTAAAGAGAATTGAAGATTTTAATAGTATAATAGAGTGGGTAAAAGATCAAGCAGAATTTGCTAATATGGGAATCAATTGTGTTGGATTTAGCATTGGTGCGATAACAATATTATGTGGAGGTTTTCCAAATAAGAATATTGATAAAATTATCGCAATTTCTTCAATGTCATATTATAGACAAAATATTCCGAAATATAATCCAATAATTATGTTAAGCTATCTAATTAAAGGAGTGAAATTATTCCCAAAGGCTATAGAAAACTCAAAATTATCTCCTTATTTAGTTATTGAAAAAGAAAAACAGAATTTAACACAAGTAGAATGGAAAAAGTTATCAAATCGAGTTATGTTAATCCATAGTAAAAATGACAGAGTTATTAAATTCAAAAATTTTAAAGAAAACAAATTACTCTTAGAATCTCCTGAGACTAATGTACTTATATTAAAGAAAGGGGGCCATTCACAAAAGAAAAATGAATGCGCCTTAGTTGGAGCTACTCTAAATTTTTTAAATACTTAAAATAATAATATCATTTCCTGGATTGTTTTAAGCACAAATTCTATACTTACATTAATGAGGTTAATTTTATTTTCAATATAGTTTGGATCAGATTTCTTAATCTCTTCAAAAATGTTGAAAAAATGTTTTTGGGATTCTAATTCCATAGAATAAATTCTCGGACGAGATGTTGCATCGTTCATCCTAACAAAACAGCCATGATTATGGAAACTATGATCAAACGCAGGAAAATATGTTTCCCATAATTTCTCTTTTAGTTTATCATATACAAGTTTAGCTAACTTTAGACAGTAATCTTTACTTTTATTACTATAACAAAAATAAAATGGCAATTTACCTTTTCCTTGATTTTTCAATATATATTCACGTAATTTTTCATGAAAAGTCTCAATTTGTTTATGAGTTAAATTAATATGGGTGTGATCAGCTGAAGGATTACATTTAAAAAATAAGGGCTTGCGATAATAAGTCAGATTATATAATTTTATAACATTTAGGATTATTCCTTCTTTAAGCCAGTGATCAAATTTGTAAAAGGGGGTCAAATTTTTACTTAAATCTATTGGAAATCTTTCCAGTAAAGAAGTTTCATGAAAATCTAATATGTAAATGAAAATTTCTTTATTATCCCAATATTTTTGAAGCAAATTTTTTATAATTTTAATCTGTTCTGGAATTGGTGAAATATCTAAATCTTCATTTCCATTTTTATACTCAGGTGCGAAAGCTCTACGCCAAAATCGATTAAGATTCGTACCACTTTTTAAATAATATCCAGATTTGTTATCCTTCCTTGGATTTAAAAACCCATAAGGATTCATAAGCGGTAAGAAATATAAGACCTGATTTTCCTTTATTATATCCTTAAATGTAATCTTCTCTTGTTGAAGTAATTTAAAGAATTCAAGTATGCCAAAAAGTCCATTATATTCATTATGTTGAGCCCCCACAAAGACTTTTACATGTTTGAATCCTTGAGGTTTTGAATTAGGGGCAATTTTAATGATAGGAATTTTACCATCCGATATTTCATAGGTTTCTAAAGTTGTAAATTTTAAATCTTGAACTGCTTTTAAATCATCTAAAATACAATTATATAGTCCTTGCCGATTTGAGATGTCTAATAAAGCCTTTAATGTTTTTTGCTTCATTTTATTCAATGAGTTTGTTCCAATCTGAAAAATTAATGATTTGGTTATAATTCTTGTCTATATTCGTAAATATAACACATCCTATACAAAAAATATCTACAAAATCATCCTTTGATAAGTTTAACAGTTTACAATTTTTTTCAGAAAAGCCCAATCCGCGTTCGACTTCAATTTGACCATCAAAACCAGATAAATTGACGACAAATTCTTGTTTATTTAAAGTTCCTCTATATTCTCCACGAGCAATTCTTGCTAATCCCCCAATGGGGATTACTTTACCTTCTCTTTGGACAATGTAAATTCTTAAATCAAAAGTGTGTTTTTCTTCTTTCCAATTAATCAAAGAGAACTTTGCCATCTCTTGAATCGTATATGGATATGGATCACGATTTTTCATAAATTTCACAAAAAATTCTTTTTTACTATGTTCTATAATCTTTTTAATATCAGAAGTACTTTCATCCTTAGACACTGGCATAACTCCAACTCCCCCAGATCCTCCACTAGGTTTAATAATGAAAGATCTTTTAAATTTTCTTGTAAGATATATTAACTTATTTACTAGCTCCTCTTCTGAAAATGCTTTGGTAAATAACAAATATCTGAGATTATACTTTTTGAGAATGTCTTTACAGAAAAAACTCGCTAAATATGTTAAAGATTTATCATCTGTTATTTTAAAAATAGGATTCACAATCTTTGAATTAATTTTATGGAAATCTTGGTTGATTAATTTTGAAAACTTTTTGTCTCTCAAACGCCTAGCTATACCATCACCTATTAAAACACTAACTTTCTCTCCCATGTATTTAACCCACATATTAGAAAATGAGAGTGTTGGATATAGTTGGCTATAATCCGCTATTAAAAATATAACTTTTGCCTCAAAATGTTTATCATAATTATTTGTATTAAAAATTTTAACTTTTTTTCCATTTTCTTTCAATTTTTTTCTTAAATATTCGATCATAATAACTTTTTCATGAATTAGACCATCGTTGACAGGTACTCCAACTATTACAAATACTTTATCATCTTTTCTTTTATTCTCTTTCAATGCTTGACTGATAGCATCAAAATATCCGTTATATATAAGACTTTGTTGTTTTTTTGTGATTATTGAAAGCCCTCTATGCGATCCACCATTAGTTTCTAAAAGAAAAAATTTTTTTCCCTCAGGCTCATCTGATACCATAAAATCGATGCTTCCCGCATAAAATGAGTCTTTGTTCTTTAAATAATTTTCTTTATCCTTTTCCATCTTTTCTAATGCCTTTTTTCTTATTTCATCAGAAAACTCATCATCTTGTGAAGCTCGTAGTTCAGCAAAAGAAACTAAGTCCATTCCTAATGAATTCCCTAATTTAACTAATTCGAGGTCGTCATCAGTAATCTTTGTGGACATTAATTTTAGAAACTTAGTTAGCATATCCTCACTCATAAATTATAATAATCACATCACAATTTAAAAAAATTAGTTTTGATCTTATCAAAGAAATAATGATAATTAATAAAAAATTAATAGTTAGAGATAGAGATAACCCTGGTGATTCCCCTTAGTACTAAGTCTGAGGGAGCCAAGTAAGATTTTTTTTATTTTAAGTTGTTGCTTATAAGTCAAGTTGGAATATAATAAGATATAATTCTTCTCAATATTGATCGTAAAAAGTAGCCCTGTTTCAATTAATTCAGAATCTTCAGTCATTAGCCCAATAATTACATAATGATAAGGAAGGTTAATTAATTCTCTGATATTAATTTCCTTTTCAACAATTTGCTCTTCTTCCTTATCATAATCTGTTTTTATGAATTTCATATCATCTAAAGCGATTGAGATTTTTCTAAACTCCTCAAACTTTTTAGAGAATTGACTTTGTCTTAAAAATCTTCGTTCTTCTTTATTTTTTTCAAAGAAATATTTGTTGTTTTCATTGATTAAAAACATTTTCCTATCCTTTCTTAAGGTAGATGACGAATCTTCAATAGTTTTTAATTCTTCAACTGTATCATCATGAAATACAACTATGATGTCAGGATCCACTGTTTTAATAAAAAATTCTTTATATACAATCCCTGTTTCTGTTTTTATCCAACCATCAGTATCTATTAAGACAAAATCAGTTTCTTTATTTCTAATTAAATAATCATCAATTAATTTCCTACTAGAAAGAGAAACAATATATTTATGGGGCCCCTTAGGAAATGTAGCACCAATAAATACAGTTTTCTCAGAATTTATATTATGGCTTGAGACAATATAATCCTCAATAGTACCAATATTGATTGTTGTAGGGATGTATATTATTTGCTGTCCTAAGTCAGAATCAAGGTAACCTCCTTTTAAACCTTCTTTAAGAAAATTATTTGCAAGATATTTGATAAAAGTTGTTTTTCCACTACTAATTCCTAAAACCATTATTTTTAAGGGAACATTAGTGTTTTGTCTTAACTCTTTAAGAATAGAATCTTTAATTTCAATCCACTTAGGAGAAATTGAATTCTCTTCGATAATTGTAAGATTTTCTTCAGTATTAGTATATATTTCTAATGTTGACATTTCTATGGCAAATAGTGGATAACTTTGAGCGCTTGGAACTATAATGACGTTTTTGTCAGATATCTCTGAAATCTCCAAAGAGTTTGATTTTTTTTCCGGAAGGATTATCTTACCAAAAACATCAATTTTTCCTTCCATTAACGATATTCTTGCTGGACCGTTTACTAATAAAGTATATCCTTTGTTTATTTTCTTTATCATAAAATGTTCATCTTATTTTTAAAATTGTTCAAAAAGATTATTTAATCACTTAGATCATTAAAAACCTTCATAAATTCTTTCGTTTTTTTATAGATAAGAAATTTTAGTATAGTCATAACTTACTCAGAAAATTCTTGTATAATTATAATAAAAGTTTTTTAAAATTATATCAATCTAAAATTCGATATTTTAAGTAATTTAAATAAAAATATATAATTTAAGTACAATTTCATCAATGAATTTCAAACAAGTTGAAATAATTTGTGCAAAATCACAGTTATCCTACTATATTAGATGGTCTTTATGTCTTAACTAAATTTTACTTTTATTTTCAGAATTAATATTACTAAAAATATAATCCATGCTACCTTTTTTAATTTATGAATCTAATCAACCTTAAAATGATATTGCTGGACATTTTATCTTAAATAACGTACTTTTTATTAAATTAGGTTCAAAAACAATGTTTTTCTACTGTTCTCTCATCTTTCTATAACAAGGGATACACACTTCAGAATTACCATAAGTTATTAGTCGACCATTCATAGTGGGCTCTCCACATATCTCACAGGGTATTGATTCTTCTATTTGAGCTAATTCAGGAGGATTGAAACCAATTTCTTCAATAATAAAGATATCTTCTGGTTTGGAGTTTAGCAAAAATTGAATTTTCTCATGTTTAGATAACTTCTTATCGCCAAAATCATTACTCTTCAAAGTAAATTTTAGTCCTTTTTCGGTTCTTCTATTATAGAAATAATAATTAAGTTTCCCATAATCTTGATGTATAAGATTACCTTTACCGAATGTTGTACCTAATAATGCTTGAAGAGCATCAACGCTACAATTATCATTTTCAGTAATAGCAACTATTTCTTCATTAGGAGCATATAAATAGTCATGGTCTAAAAGATATTTAGCAGTTAAAACTCCCATTGCTAAACCTGGACAATTATGTCCATGAAATCTCACAGCTTTTTCCATAAGGTCTTTTGTTTCCATTTTCACTTCACCGCTTTTTAGCTTGAATTTCAATTATATATTTTATTAAAAGGAATAAAAATATTTAATCTAACTCTGATTTCCTATCCTTTTAATTATATCCTCAATATGTTCTCCTTTCCAATAGATTTTTTTACAATTATCTTTTTTCATATTAAAGATATCAAGAATAAGTATAGATGAAATTTTAGGAATTAATTAGATCAATTGGTTTTTTTTTTAAAATACTTTTCTTTAATTTCCAAGAATTTTTGTTTAGTCTTTTGAGCAAGTTCGACATAATTACCCTTAGTATACATACTATATGCTTGACTCAATAATTCCAGGCATTTTCGGTATTCTACATTCTTAAAATGGTTTTCCGAAAGAGAAACTAGATAATCTCCTTTTTTTTTATAGAACTCAATGAATTGGTCAGATGTATCAATTTTCCGACTCATAAATTTTTTGCAATCTATAATTTAATTTGAGATATATAATATTTTATGATCTCAACAATATTAAAATTAACTAAAAAAAAATATCTCTTAATTCTCATTTAATCTTGTAAGAACCATTTAAAATTGCGATTCTTTAATATAAAATCATTACCTGCCTTATGTAACTTTTTAAACGGTGTTTATAGGAAACAAACACCATTAATTACCTTTAAAGAAGATCTTCAAAAGACTAATTTTCAACCTAATTAAAAAATTTAAAGTGAAATTAATCACCATTGGAGTTTTTTTTAAGAATTTCAATCTGTTCCCTATAATTATAAACAATTTTAGCAATCTCACCTAAATAATTTAGAGGATTCATGGTCTCTCCACATTTACTACATTTAAAATCGAGCATTCCATCAATAGAAGTCATTGTTCCATTTTCACAGCAAGCACACTGCTCAAAAGACCATCTATCTACTATTTTAAAAATTTCTTTAATAAAATTCTCTTGAGATGAAGTGGTCATAATAATTCACAATTTAATATGTTGTAATTATTATTAATTATTATTATTCTTTTCTTGAATTTTCAAAAAGAGTTAATTTTTTGTGGTTCAAATTTTTTTTTATTTTAAGATAGAAAAACCCTAGGAATATATCCTTCAACTAGCAGGCAATCTAGTAATACGATTGATGTCATAGCTTCTACTACAGGAATTATCCTTGGTACAATACACGGGTCATGGCGACCTGAAAATGCAATTTCAACATTTTCCATTGTCTTAATATTTACTGTTTTTTGGGGGATGCCTATCGATGCAGTTGGTTTTACTGCAATAGTAAATTCAATGGGCATCCCTGTTGAAATTCCCCCAATTATTCCCCCAGCATCATTCTTACTAGTTTGAATTTTTCCATTTTTCAAAATCCACGGATCGTTATGTTCAGATCCTCTCATTCTGGCTGCCTTAAAACCTATTCCGAACTCAATACCTTTTATTGCAGGGATAGAAAAAATAGATCTACTTATGTTTGATTCAATGCTATTAAAAACTGGGCCTCCTTTTCCTTCTGGAAAATTCTTTACTAAACATTTTACTGTTCCACCAATTGAATCCTTTTGATGTTTGATTTTTGTTATTAAACTTTCCATTGATTTTGATTTCTCAGAGTTAATTGTTTTAACCAATGATACCTCTCTTTGGGTATGTAGTTTATCAAACTCCTCAACCGAATAATTCTTCTCATCAATAATATTACCTATACTTTTTGTATAAGCAAATATCGTGATATCAAATTTATTTAATATTTGCTTGGCTACAGCCCCCGCCATAACAAAACCTGCCGTGATTCTCCCAGAAAAACGTCCTGATCCTCGAAAATCGGAAAACCCCCCATATTTTTTCAAAGCAGAATAATCTATGTGAGAAGGACGCAAGAAATTTTTAAATTTTTCGTATATTGATGAATCTATATCTTTATTATCAATAATCAAACATAATGGTGCTCCAGTTGTCTTGTTATTAAAAAAACCTGATAAGATCTTTACGTGATCTTCCTCAAAACGAGTTGTTGTCACCTGAGATTGACCAGGGCTTCTTCTCTTAAGTTCACTTTGAATAATATCTAAATTTAGTTCCAACCCCGCCGGAACACCATCTATTATTATTCCTATTAGGTCCCCATGGCTTTCTCCAAAAGATGTTATTCTAAAGAGCGTACCAAATGAATTATCCATATTTTTCAATAACTTTCTTTTTATTATTATTAGGATTAATCTACATAATTATTTAATTAATATTAAATCTATAACTTTCTATTTATTATTTAATGAACCTTAAAATAAATCCATTAACAAACAGTTTAAATGGTGAAATCACAGCACCAGGCTCAAAGAGTTATTCCCATCGAGCTTTTATTGCTGCTAGTCTCAGTAATGGAATCTCAATAATTAAAAACCCGTTAGCGAGAGGAGATGTTCAAACTACAATGAGTCTTTTAAGAACTTTAGGAGTAAAAATCTTAAAACAAAAAGATAATTCATATATAGTTTCCAGGGGTAAAAGTTCTTTTAGTTCAGTTAAAAAACCTCTTGATTGCAAAAACTCTGGGACTTCAATTCGAATTTTCAGCGCTTTAAGTTTATTAATAATTGGGGGCCTTACGTTGACAGGTGAGTTTTTAAAATTACAACGACCGATTCTTCCACTCCTGAACGCTTTAGAGCAAATAGGTGGAAAATTCAAACTATCAAAGAAAAAACTTAAAATACAACGGAAAGGACTTTCATGTAATAGAATTAAAATTCGAGGGGATATTAGTTCACAATTTATAACTGCTCTGTTAATGATCTGTCCCATTTTAAATTGCAAAAATAGAGATTATATTGAAATAGAGCTTACAACTCCCTTAACCTCGAAACCTTTTGTAGAAATAACTTTAGATGTTTTAAACTCATTTGGTATTATGATTCAAGAAAACTTCAAAGATGGAAAATTCCACATCACAAATCAACAAAGCTATAGATCGCAATCATATACAATTCCCGGAGATTTCTCTTCTGCTGCATTTATTATAGCCGCCGCAGCTCTATCTTTGAAACAATCAAAAATAACAATTAATAATTTAAATACTAAGAGCTTTCAAGGAGATAAAAAAATTGTTGAGATTTTACATGAAATGGGAGCACAAATTGAAGTTGTTGAAAGTAAAAATCAGGTAATCATCAGCGGCAATCGAGAAAAATACCCCTTAAGTGGAATTGAAATTAATTGCTCTGATATCCCAGATTTATTTCCAATCTTAGCTGTTATTGGTGCTTTCGCGGAAGGAAAAACTGTTCTTTATAATGCTTCCAATCTGCGAAATAAAGAAAGTGATAGAATAGCAGGCATGGCTCAAGAATTAAGTAAAATGGGAGTAAAACTTATTGAAGAAAATGATAAATTAACAATATTTCATTGTGACAAGTTAGAAGGAATTATGATCAATCACTATAATGATCATAGAATAGCAATGGCTATATCAATTGCATCGTTATTTGCTACTTCCAGTTCGCATATTAGGAATAGTGAAATTGTTTTTGACTCCTATCCTTCATTTTTTGAGGATTTAAAAGAATTAGGTACTATTACAGAAGAAGTTAACAATTATTAAAAATTATCTAAAACTCTTTTGCCTTCGAGCACGGGCTTTTTTGCCACCAAATTTTTTAGGCTCGGTTCTTCTTGAATCTCCACTCAATAATGAATCATCGTATTCTCTTAAAGCTCTCTCAATTGCTTTTGTCCCTATAAATTTATTTACGGAATTTGCAATTGCCATTCGAACCGCATCGGATTGACCAGTTATGCCACCACCTTTAACACTGATATTGATATCACATTTTTCAAGCTTTGGATGATTTATAATTTCAAATACTTCTTCTATTCTCAATCGGGCAATTTCGGGTTCATATAAATCTAAAGGAATATTATTAATCTTAATTTGACCTTTTGCAGGATGACTTAAAACAGCTCTCGCTATAGCGGTTTTCCTCTTTCCTGCTGCTTGAATTATTTTCATTGACATTTATTAAACCTCAATTTCACTTTTTTTCCAACCTATTCGTTGACATAGATTATCTAGGGTTATAAATCTATTATAATATGAAAGTCGCTTTTTGTCCGCATTAAAAATTTCATTAGGTGTTAAATTTTGATAACGGGTTTTAAATCGTTCTGGAATCTCTGATATATAGACATGAACTCTTTTAAGAGCTTCTTTTCCCCGAAGTTTCTTACGTGGCAACATCTGCTTTATAACTCTTCTCATAAATGTATCAGGTCTTCTCTCGTGAAACGGTCCTCTACGGGGATTAGTTGCTGTTGCAATTTTTAATTTCGCTAAATGTCTTTCATGAATATCGCTTTTAGTCCCGCTAATAATAGCATCTTTTGCGTTAATAATTACTATATATTCTCCTAATAACGCCTTTTTAGCAATTTGACTACAGAAGCGCCCTAAGATTTTATCTGATGCATCATATAATATATATTCAGTAACCATAAATTTAGCACCTTAAAGATGGATATGTCTTATTCTAATAAAAAACTTTTACCCCACTACCTTTAGGATTTTGTTCTAATAAGTCTTCAATTGAAATTATTTTACTACCTGAGGATTCAATTTTTTTTTTAACTGATTTTGAATACTCAAGACATGCTATTGTGAGAGGATGGTCCAATTCTCCTAATCCTAAAACTTTTCCAGGCACTACAATTACTTCATTCTTGTTTGTCTTTTTGTTAATACGATATAAGTTTGCCTTAATTCTATTTCTTCTTGGACCGCTTAATTTGCGGCTGAGTTTTTTCCAGATATTAAGCTTTGTTTTCCATAAGTCTCTTATTAGCTTTCTAATGTAAAAATTTGCAGGACCTGAAATTCTGTGAGACATGATGACTGGAATTTATAATATTTTAATAATTTTATGATAATTTTAATAAATTTTTGATTATCTAAGAATCTAAATCGATTGTTTCAAGTTTTTCGACAAATTCATCGATTTTTTCTAGAAAAATCTCAAAAGTCTTTTTAATAATTACATCATATGGAAGAACTCCATCGCTTTCAAGAGAAAAAATATAAGTATTATCTTTCCAACTGATATTAATAGCTTCTTCTGGACATTCTTTATGACAGGCATCACATATTATACAATTTTTCCAATAATCTTCCATTAATATTGGTGCTTTTTTGTTGGAGAAATCAAATAATCTCTCCGGGCACATTCGTGATACAATACATTTATCATGACATTTAGTGCATTTAGAATCGTCAAAATCGATTTGTGGATAAAATCTATACAAGATATTTGAAACAGCTTGAAATTTTGCGTGTTCTTTTGCTATACCTAAGATGGAGTAAGCTTCAATTATCACTTTATCATTCTTATCAACTTTAACGATTGGAATATTCGGATCAACCGGAACTATATTAGGGTCATTTGATTTTAGGTTTCCAGAATAAATTTCCAATGGTGCACTTGTTGTATTAATCACTTCGCAAGTTAAGGATACTTGGCATAACGGGCAACCATATCCTCCGCAACTGCAATCTCGTGGTAGTTTATACACTTCTAGGTCAGTTGTTAAAGGAAGCATACCTAAACGATGTGAAATAATCTCGTCATAGAGAGGAGAATCATTTTTCAATATAATTACCTCATCAACAGCCATTACCGGAATTTCAGAAATGATTATTCTCCTAATTGCATTTGCCATTTCAACTGAGATTCCTTCAACAACAAAAAATAGTTTCAAATCATTTTTTTCAAGAACTTCAAGACTCATGACTTTCATTAATCTAAAATTATAATTACTCTAAAATGAATGCATTAAGATAAATTTTATTATTCTATTTAGAAAATAAGAAGAATAGTTATTAATAAAACTTTAAATATTCATATGCAGTATTTATAGACTGAAAGCAATATTTAATTTCTTGAAACTCTTTTTTAAATTCTGCTACTTCATTGCTTACTTCTTTTGGGTCTTTCTTATCTATCAGTATTTTTTTAAAGAATTCAGCGATATCTACCATTTCACTTTTCCCCATACCTAAACGGGTTACTTCAGAAGTTCCTATTCTCAAACCCCCAGGATTTTGATAATGTCTCCCATCTGCGATATCATACGGTAAAAGATTGCGATTAAGTATAATATTCGCCTCTTCTAATAATTTTTCAATATCTCCACCTAATCCAATGGTTTTCTCGAAGTTAGTAATATCTACGACTATTTGGTGAGACTTAGTAAAACCTTTATGTTCCATCAATACATTCAATCCTCTATCATGCAAGGCTTGTCCAAGAGCTTGAGCGTTTTCAATTACATTTTTGTGGTAATCTTTTCCAAATTCTAACATTTCAGCCAAAGTCACTGCTAAACCCGCTACTGCTGCTAGGTGGTGATTAGAAAGCATTGCTGGAAAGGCACAAGATTTTAAAGTTTCAATTAAATCTTCTCTATTTGATAATAAAGTACCATGTTGAGGCCCTGGAAGGGTTTTATGCGTACTTAAGGTCATTGCATCAGCACCTTCTCTTAAAGGATCTTGAAAATACCCTGAACCAATCAATCCCGCTACATGAGCACCATCGTAACCTACGTAAGCTCCAACCTCTTTTGCAACCTCGCCAAGTTCTTTAATAGGATGAGGGAATAGGAAAACTGAACCTCCAAATAAAACTAATTCAGGTTCAAACTCTCGAATAATTTTTGCGGAAGCATCAATATCAAGATTCATTTCATCATTATCAAATGCTAAATATTCAACATTTATTCCTCTTGTCGTTCCCGCTGTACCAAAAATTTTTCGACCACTTTTTGCAACTTTTGGACCATGTGAAATATGCCCACCCCTAACTATAGACATGCAACACATCTTACCATTGTTTTCTGATGTAAAAGCATTATACATCACTAAATTTGCCACTACTCCAGAAATAGGGCGAACATCAGCATGGATACATTTAAAGTATTCTTTAGCAAGATCCATACAAATATCTTCTACTTCATCAATTTTAGCACATCCTGCATAAACTCTCTGTCCAGGCCAGCCTTCTGCATATCGATGGCTAAAATCGCAGTTACATGCTTCATCTACAGCAGGGCTAGTAATATTTTCAGAAGCTATTAAAGGAATAGCCCTTTTAAATAACTCATGATGCTCTATTAAAAGATTTCGAATTTCAGTTATCTTATTTCTCACATTAAATCAAATCTTTTTTTAATACATTGTTTATAAGATATTAACTTTACAATTTTATTAAATTTTATGGAAGATCTCTTGATCTTTTGGGTTAATTTTTATTAAATAGACTAAAAATTGAATGGAAATTACTCAGAATAGATATATCGGAGTTAAATTTGAAAAATTCGAGAGAATGAAGAAATTTATTTTTTATTTTGTTCTAAAATCAGTCTAGCTTCAAGTATGTTTAATTTTTTTCCAGCTTTTTGCTTTTCTAAAGCCGTTGCTAATTTATCTTCCTTAATTTTTTTAATTATTTCATTTTTTATTGCTCTTTTATTAGTCCTTAAACTTGGTCTTCTACTTGTTTTATAAGGTTTTTGACTCTTATAATTCTTCTTTCTTTGATTTTGGACCTTTAAATACTTCTTGTGATAACGGTCGTCATTTTTTTTGTTTTCTATTAATTCTATTTCGATTCTTTTCTTATTCTCTTTTAATTCATCAACTTTTTGAAATACTTCTAGCATTTTAGAATGATTTTCTTGAGATTTATTTGCCCATTTGTTTAATTGTTCATAAATTTTATTCAAATTTATCTTTACAATTTCTATTTTTCTCTCAATTTTAAAAAATTCACTATTCTTCTGTACTGAAAAAAAATTTTGTTTCATTTCCGCAAGTTTCCTTATTTTGTCGATTATTACATTTTCTTCTGTGATATCAAGTTTTTCTGTCTCAATCATTCTTTCTAAATTATCATCTCGAATCAGATCGCTTATATACGTATTCACTACATAAGCGATTTTTTGAAATGATTGACGGACCTTCTCAGGGGAAAGTTTTCTTTTTAGATAGGCAAGGCTTATGTTTTGTGTACTTCGGTGTAGCGAAATCGTTGAGCCCAGAGGCGGAAGCGAAGAATTGTCGGTAATAAGAGAGTACTTTTTTAAATTATAAATAAAGTTATCGACAATTGGCGTATCCTTGTATCTATCTA
>SDBS01003483.1_pt1 | contig 15466 bp, 13 predicted proteins | sample 2277091 | NCBI WGS metagenome assembly SDBS01 (sample SAMN10404972, study PRJNA504765) | marine sediment metagenome | isolation source: marine sediment core GS10_PC15, 163 cmbsf | place: Arctic Ocean: Southern Knipovich Ridge | collected 2010 | reverse complement strand
GCACTATCTCATCCGATTGAAGCGCCATGACCTCGGCCAAATCGCCTGCTTCGGCTGCTGTATTAATATTTCTATAACGCCGCTGGTATTTTCTTAGGGTAAAGAAAAGCCAAGCTACGAACACGGCTAAAACAACTGAGAAAACAACCAAGGCAATAAGTAAAATGCCAGGGTGAGCATCAATAGCTTCCATGCTTAATTGAAATGCCCCTTTCGATTCAGTTGGAATAACTACTGCAAGAAAAGACGCCCCACTCTGAGTTGGTTTGATTATAGCGCAACCATGGGACTTTTTGTATTAGAATTCTTTAACCCTGATATTGCAGTAGGTTTAGATGATAGGCGAAGAAATTTTGACTTTAGGCAAGAAAGACGGTACTTTTTTGCGCAGGCGTACTTTATGTACGTCGAGCAGAAAAAGTGCCGGCTGACACAGCATAAAGTCAAAATAACAAGCTTAGCGCTAAACTCTACTGCAATATCCGGGTTTAATGACAGGATTTGCAGGAATTCAATTTCTAAATTAGAATTCTTATCAATCTCTCTATATTAAAGCTAGGAGGATACCCATGGAAAGACCAAGTGACCAAGAAGCAGATCCGGACCGGATATCATTGAAAAGAAAAGCTAGGAAACTGGAAGAGATCATTGTTTCCTTAAAGAAAGTAGTAATTGCCTATTCGGGTGGTGTAGACAGTACCTTGCTATTAAGCATGAGCCGGGAAATCCTGGGAGATCAGGTGTTGGCCATTACTGCTTCTTCTGAAATAATACCCCAGAAGGAAATTGAGGAAGCAAAAGAACTAGCTAAGAAAATCGGTGTGCGTCATCAAATAATCTTCCCTGAACCAATGAGAAATTCAGATTTTGTGGCTAATACCGCTGAAAGATGTTACTACTGCAAGTACCAATTGTGTGCCCGTCTGAATAAAATTGCGGAGAAAGAGGGGGCATTCTTTGTTGCTGATGGCACAAATCAAGATGACACAGGGGATTACCGGCCCGGAAAGAAGGCGGCATCTGAATGGGGCATGAGAAGTCCTTTGCTGGAAGCTGATTTAAGTAAAAATGATATCCGTATGTTATCAAAAGTCCGCGATCTTCCCACCTGGAATAGGCCCTCCAAAGCTTGTCTTGCCTCTCGCATCCCTTACGGACGAGAGATAACCGTGGATAGATTGAGAAGGGTGGAGCAGGCTGAAGAAATCATAACTGGCCTGGGGGCCAGACAGATACGAGTCCGCCTACATGATGATAATACCGCCCGCATTGAGGTAGATCCTGAGGAAATTAGCCGGCTCTTAGGATCTGAAACAAGATCTTATATAGTTAACAAACTGCAAGATCTAGGTTTTATCTATATTACCGTTGATCTCAAAGGCTACCAAACAGGAAGTGTAAATGAAGTCCTCAAAGAAGCAAAATAATAGTTATGAATCCAAACTAAAAAAGCTGCTTCGAAGTGTTCAAGAAGGCGACGTAGACTGGCATCAGGCTTTTGAACAACTCAAAGCTTTACCCTTTGCCGATCTCCAATTTGCCAAAGTTGACCACCACCGCAGTTTGAGAAAGGGTTTTCCTGAAGCAATCTATTGTCCCGGTAAAACAGTGGAACAAGTTGTTAAAATCACTGCCGAGCTTCTCCGCGAAGAGCAGGATGTCATCATCACCAGAACAAATGGAGATGTTTTTAGGGAAGTGGAAAAGATTGCATCTAATGCCCGCTTTTACCAAGACGCTAAGATCATCCTGATAGAAAACAAAATGAAAACTAAAGTTGGCTGCGTTCTGGTGCTAAGCGCGGGAACAGCCGATTTACCGGTCGCCGAGGAAGCGGTTATTACTTGTGAAGCAATGGGCAACAAGGTTACCCGATTATATGATGTGGGCGTTGCCGGAATCCATCGCTTGTTTGCTCATCAAGATGTTCTAAGCAAGGCCCGAGTAATCGTAGTCGTAGCCGGTATGGAGGGGGCGTTGCCCAGTATAGTCGGAGGATTGGTTTCAGCACCTATTATTGCAGTGCCTACAAGCGTGGGATACGGAGCCAGTTTCCAAGGAATTGCGCCACTGCTTACCATGCTAAATACCTGCTCCCCGGGAATAGCTGTGGTCAATATCGACAACGGCTTCGGCGCAGGTTACATGGCCAGTTTGATAAATAAGATGAACTTGGTACAAAGCGGGGAAGAGGGAGCAGGGATGAGGAATGAGGAAAAAGATGAAAATTGCTTACTTTGATTGCTTTTCAGGTATCAGTGGTGATATGGTGCTGGGAGCTCTTCTTGATTTGGGCCTCAAGCTTGAGGTTTTAGAAGAAGAGCTAAAGAAACTTCCTCTTAAAAACTACCGGATTGAAACGCAGCGCGTTCAAAAAGAAGGAATCTCGGCTACCAAAGTCAACGTTCGAGCTGAAGAAAAAGGTATTGTCAGGACCTGGACCAATATCAGTAACCTAATCCAAAACAGTGGACTATCGGCGACTCAAAAAGAGAAATGCTCCGAAATCTTCCTTAAAATCGCATCGGCAGAGGCCAAGATTCACCGCCGCAAGATTGATCAGGTCCATTTTCATGAAGTCGGAGCAACCGATTCTATTATCGATATTGCCGGTACTGTCATCTGCCTCTCTCTTTTGAAAATTGAGAAAATATATTCCTCGCCTCTCCCCACCGGAACAGGATTTAAGAAAATCGAGCACGGAACAATTCCCCTTCCCGCTCCGGCGACTATGGAAATACTCACTGACGTTCCTATCTATAGTCGAGGTACACCTTCTGAGCTTGTCACTCCTACCGGTGCCGCCATCATTAAAACTTTAGCCAAAGACTTCGGCGACCTGCCACCTCTAAAACCCAAGACCATAGGTTATGGCGCGGGCACTCAAGAGCTGGAGCTCCCCAATCTATTAAGAATTGTTGTCGGTGAATCATCACCTACAGAGGATTATGATCAAAAACTGGTAATTGAAACCAATATCGATGATTCAAATCCCGAGTTTTCCGGCTACATTATGGAGAAACTTCTGGATGCAGGAGCTCAGGATGTTTGGCTCACTCCGATTTATATGAAGAAAGGCCGAATTGGCCTCAATCTTTCAATTCTTGCAGCTCAGGAAAAAGAAGAGCAAGTGATGAAGATTCTGTTCGAGGAGACAAATACATTAGGTGCAAGAATATCCCGGAAGCAAAGAAGGACACTCGTCAGGAAAGAGATAACTGTGGAAACAGAATTTGGCCAGGCAAAAGCAAAGATTGGTTTTTGGGAAGGAAAAATCCTGACCGTTTCGCCGGAATATGAAGACTGTGTAAATTTAGCTAGAAAAACAGGTAAACCATTAAAATGGATTTATGAGACAGTTAAAAGAGCTGCAGAAAAAGAGATTACTCCATAATAAATTTGTACTCACTCACATTGTTACCGGTAAATTTCTCTTTAGGGACCGGACCCGCGTTAATTGAAAGAAGATTGGTCACATCGGAGTCTTGCGTCGGCTTCAAACCGGAAATGGTCACGTTCTTTTTTTTGCCGGGAGAAAGAGAAGGAATATAAACTCGCTTCTGTTGCTCTGCCGGTTTGGTTACAGACTTAAGGGTAACAATAACCGGTACGTTCACTTCCAGCTGATTCCCCTGGTTCTCAACGGTCACAGTCACCGAAATAGTATCCGCACTGGGTAGAACTGCAAGCTTTTTGGAGGATGTGTACTTGATTCGCTTTGGCTTGGTTGTCAGTCCTGAAATACCGATCCCGTGAATCTCCTCCAAGCCTTTGGCGCCTTTTAAATCTTCTACGTAAGCCATAATGCTTGCCTTTTCATACACTGTATCCTTTGGTATGAACTTTGAATCGGCGATTGATTTCTTGATTCCCTTTTTCTTTAAAATCTGTTTGATCTCCGAAGCAAATTCTCCATAAGTCCGGTCGCTCAAAGCAAGTTCTTTCAAAGACCCCGCGATCTGACCACTCGCTACTTCCAGATCTTTATCTTTTAAGGCATTAAAAAGAGAGGGACTATATTTCTCCAGACCATCATTTCTTAGTTCCATGCAAAAGATCAAATAGAGGTGGGCTTTCTCTAATTCCTCCGGTGGTTCTATCTTTTCACACTCTTTGAGAATATTCCGGCTTGCTTTGCTGTATTCGGAAAGCCTGCTCTTCATCTCTTTCCGGGAGATATCCTCCGTATCCGTTCCTAGGCCATTGAAGCCTTTGGCAACTCGATTCGACTTTTCCACGACCTTAGCGGATTTTTCAACATAGTCTTCAATAGCACCAGTACTCCGGCCACCGATGCTCTGGCTTAATAAACCAATAAAATAGCACAGTGCCAAAAGAACTATCAGAAGAACAAGCAATCTGGTAGGAGATTTTCTGGAACGTGCCTTTTTGGGAAATTTCATTTTCCTGGTTGAATAAGCTCTCTTGTCCAAGCTGATTCCCCCCGATTACAATGTCAACCTACTACTAGCTACCGCCTTTGGTGCCGGGAGCCTCTCCCCCTTAAAGAACCCCCCCCCCCTCAGCTTGCGGGTTCTTGTACTCTCTACGATTATCAACCACTAACAACCATCTACTAACTACTATTTTTTGTGCCGGGAGCGGGATTCGAACCCGCAAGCCTTTTCAAGCACTAGACCCTGAACCTAGCGTGTTTGCCAATTTCACCACCCCGGCAGAGGACCGTCATCACTAAATTGTCAACAGATCAGGCTCCGGCGAACAGGTCTACCAGTTCCGCCACCTCGGCGTATCAATAGTTACCCTAAGATGATAAACTATCTCAAGAAACAATCAATGGCACTATTGCCGCACTTTGATAAAAACCAACTGCTCCCTGTTCAAGAAGGCAACTGCTAGCCTCTCAGCCAAGGAATAAGTACAATCAAGAACCAGTAATAAGCAAAAAGGCTACCATGCCTTGTTTCTTATGCTACCAGAGATTAATGTTTATATCTTACTCTTCCTGTGAGGTTAGGACAACCCGATGGTTGGACGAGACCAGCAGGGAAAAAGAACAAAGAAAACACTAATTAAGGTTAATCCGATGAGTGAAGACTTGTTGCTTTCTCGTTATAAGATCTTAAGCAAGCTTGGAAGCGGAGGATTCTCCGAAGTCTACAAGGCCTTTGACACCAGAATGGAACGGGTTGTAGCAGCTAAGCGTATTGCCTCCGGTACCAAGGCGGCTCCGCGAGCTTTGCGTGAAGCACGCACCGTTGCGCTTCTAAATCACCCCAGCATTGTCACTCTCTATGAATTTGAGGAGACCCCGGATTTCTATTACCTCATAATGGAGTTCATAGAAGGTATAACTCTCCAGGAAGTCCTAGCAAAAAAAGGACAGCTAACCATTGATCAGAGCATTGTCATAACTACGCAAATTTGCCAAGCACTGGAGTATGCTCACCTGAACCGAATTATACATCGTGATATCAAGCCCGAAAATCTAATGCTCCTTCCCGATGGAAGAGTCAAGGTCATGGACTTCGGCATAGCCAGACTCACAGACTCTTCTATTACCAAAGAAGGAGATATTGTGGGAACACTCCCCTATATGTCACCGGAACAATGTAACGCGGAATACGTGGATGAACGAACTGACCTTTTTTCCCTGGGAGTAGTTCTTTACCAAATGCTTACTGATATAAGCCCTTTTGAAGCAGAAACCGCTGGTGCAGCTCTTTTTAAGATCTTAAATACCAATCCCACTCCTCCCAGTAAAATTAATGCGGGAATCCCGCGAGGTTTTAACAATGCTATTTTAAAAGCACTGGCAAAGGAGCCGGATCAGAGATTTGAAAATGCGGCGGAAATGCGCGCCAGGACGGCGCGTTACAAGAGCTCCAGTGCCTCAATTAAGAAAATACTAGGTCCTCTTCTCTCCCCTTCACTTGCCGAAAGTTGGACTGAAGAAAATGATATCACCGTAGAATCGCAGGGATTCAGAGTTCGTTTATTTAATTCTCTCGAAGACTACCGGGAGATTCTTAAAAGGTTCTTCTCTTCAACACTGGTAGCTATCTTGAGCTTGTCGCTACTACAGGCCTTTCCTTTTTATCCCAATACTCTTAACATCCTGCTCCCATTGATCTTGCTTTTTGCTGTCTTTCTCTTTCCGGCAGCAGGAACCGGCCTATTTTTTTTGTCACTGCTTTTGCCTTTATTCAGCTTCTCTCTTCTCACCGGAGTTCTATTCCTGATTCTTGGCTCCGCTTATTGGTTCTTGTTTTCCCGTCACAAACCTCATGCCTCCCTCATACCGCTTATGGTGCCCTTTCTGGCAAAAATTAATATAGGTATTATTTTCCCCATTGTTATAGGCATTTTCTTTCCCCCACTTGCAGCAATGCTGCTGGCAGGTATGGGTTGTTTGAGTCTGGAGGTAGCTGATATTTTTGGCACTGCTTCCAACCAGTTGCATTTTCTCCATATCAATAATAGCTACCATGTTTTAGCAGCCAATGAGGTAAACGGTTTTCAGATTGTTTCGCTTATAACCAGACCGTTTTTGGAACATCCTGCCCTCATTATTCAACCGCTATTATGGATAGCAGTAGCTCTGCTGGTAAGCATTATCACTTTCAGAAGAAGTCCGGGAAAAGATATCACTGCTCTGATATCCGGAGCCACACTATTGACTTTAGGCTACACCTGGCTATTAAGACAGATTGGAGCCATTCCCGTGCCTTTTGACCAGTTAATGCAAGGACTTTCTTTTTCTCTTATAATGTTGTTAATCGTGCTACTCTGCACTCCTTATGGCCAGCTCAAAAAGTGGAGACTAGGGGAAGTCTCTGCTCAGAGGGATGAAGAAGAACCTGAAAGCAAAAATTTTAGGGAGAGCGCATGAGCCTGAAAGACATCGAGAGAAGGCTGGAGTCTTTTTTTGAAGGCCTATTTGCCCGGGGTTTTAAAAGCGGTGTGCAGCCGGTTGAGCTGGCTAAGAAACTGATCAAAGAAATGGATGCACATAAAACCGTAAGCGTAGACAAAGTTTACGCCCCTAATGAATACAGGATTACCTTGAGCATGGAGGACACAAAGACAATCAAACCTTATGAAAGTGCCCTCCTAACTGATCTGTCTGATTATTTGATCTCCCATGCCAGACAGCAGAAATATACTCTAACAAAAACACCGGAGATTGAAATTGATAGCGACGATAGCCTGTCCTTGGGCGAAACAAACATCACCAGTTGTCTCACTGCCAGCAAAGAAGGCCAGAGTGACACAGAGGATCAAACTCAAATTGTCCTGCCGGAAGAATTAAAAGAGGGAATTACGCTAGGGCGCCGGTCCTTTCTTGTTTTGCGTAATCCTACGGAAACGCTCACTTTTCCCTTATTAAAAAAGACGACTGTACTGGGTCGTCTTTATACCAATGATGTTGTCTTGGAGGACCCCAATGTCTCCCGGGTACATGCGGAGATAAAGCTGGAAGATGAAGGTTATGCTATCTACGATCTTGGGAGTACCAACGGAACTTTTGTTAATGATAAAAAGCAGAAAAAGTGGGTGCTCCGTGACGGAGACATCGTTGTTATGGGAGAAACCGAGCTTCTATTCAAGGAGTGACCATAGTGATTAATCTGGCATTACTCCTCTTAAAGTGGTTTCTTCTCTGCCTTCTTTATATTTTTCTTATAGTTGCCTTATTTGTAATCTACAAAGATCTTAAGAAAATCCCGGAAGCCGCAGCAAAAAAGGAGAGCGGTAAAGAAGCTCGCTCTAAACTGATAGTCCTGGAAAGTCCGGGAGAAAAGACCGGAGAAGCATTCTTCATTGACGGGCACGCACTCATAGGAAGAACCCCTGAATGTGATATTAAAATCTCAGATAATTCAGTCTCCCATCAGCATGCCCGTATATCCGGAAGCAGGAGAGCTTTCAAGCTGGAAGACCTGGGGAGCAAGAACGGCACTTTTCTAAACCATCGGAAGATGACACAACCTGTGCTTCTTAGACAGGGCGATCTAATAAAAGTAGGAAAGACAACTCTTGAATTCATGGAGTAAAAGATGCGAGTTGGAGTAGTCTCGGATGTAGGTAAGCGAAGAGCTACAAATGAAGACGGGTATCTGGTAAAAAACACGGTTTTTGCTGTGGCAGATGGGATGGGAGGACACTCTGCCGGTGAAGTGGCCAGTGCTATTGCTCTGAAGACAGTCAAGAACAACTTGCGCAAGATTCCGGACCCGGAAGCAATACCGGAGCTTTTAACAAAAAGTATTGAAGATGCAAACACTGCAGTATTCAAAAAATCGGAAGCCAAGGTGGAGCAGCGGGGGATGGGAACAACTTTGACCATTGCCGTCCTAAGCGAAAAACAGTTTTTTTTCGGTCACGTCGGTGACAGCCGGGCCTATCTCTTAAGAGAGAGCAAACTCAGTCAATTGACCGAGGATCATTCTTATGTAGCGGAAATGGTCAAGGAGGGGGCGCTCAGTCCTCAAGAAGCAGAGGTGCATCCGCAACGCAGTGTTCTTACCAGAGCACTGGGAGTAGAACGTAAGGTCCAAATTGACACCTCCTCTCTGGAGATCATGCTCCGGGACAAAATTCTCTTCTGTACAGATGGTCTCACTGCAATGCTCGGTAACCAGGATATAGAAGAACTACTCAATAATCCTGATGATCCTCAAGTCATCTGTCAGAGATTGGTTGATACTGCAAACAAACGCGGTGGAGATGATAATATAACCGTAATCCTCATCGAGATTGACAAAACCTCAAACCGGAGCAAGAAAATACCATGGTGGAAACGCCTCTTGTTTGGCCTGTTAGGTCCGGTTCAATGATCACAGAAACCGTGTATGAGCTGAGCACAAAAGAATACTGTGTATATATCCGTGCTCGAATAAAACCGGGAGAGTTTTTATGAGGACGGCGAACAAAAGAAACCAAGAGCTGTATATGCTACTTATCGTTTTTTGCATAGCTTTTCTGGGATTTTGTCTTATCTATTTATTCCAGGAGTCTAAAATCACCCCGGAAGTGGGTTATTTGACTGCGGTTATTGTTGTCCCCTTTTTGCTGGTTCACATAATGGAACGTTTCTTAGTGAAAATGAGTGACCCCCTCCTTCTTCCCCTGACTGCCTTCTTGAGTTCCTTGAGTTTGATTATGATTTATCGTCTTAAACCGAATTTGTACAACCAGCAATCATTATGGATTTTAATAGGGATCGCTTTTCTGGTGAGCTCGCTTTTTTTAGCCAAGAACTATACCAGACTGAAAGACTACAAGTATGTATTTGCCTTGGTCGGACTGGTTCTGCTAATAGCACCGATGCTGGCAGGTACAGAGAAGTATGGTGCAAGACTATGGTTAAATATCGGGGGTGTATCTTTTCAACCCTCAGAGATTGCCAAGATACTTATGGTTATTTTCCTAGCTGCTTATTTGGAGGAAAAACGCGAGCTGCTGGCCATAGCCAACAAAAAACTTCTTGGGATCTGGCTGCCTCCCTTTAAACATTTCGGACCTCTCCTGCTAATGTGGTTGATCTCCCTGGCAATCTTAATATTCGAAAAGGATTTGGGCTCTTCTCTCCTTTTTTTCGGCATTTTCCTCAGCATGATCTACATAGCTACCGGCAGAAGAATCTACATAATCTCCGGTATTATCCTTTTCCTAGTAGGAGCTACTACCTGCTATTATCTATTTGCTCACGTACAAATCAGGATTGATATCTGGCTCAATCCCTGGGTGGATGTGGCCGGAAAGGGCTATCAAATTGCTCAAAGCCTTTTTGCCATCGCCAGCGGTGACTTAGCCGGTACAGGCTTGGGAAGAGGCTTTCCCACTTATATTCCGGCCGTGCATACAGATTTTATCTTCTCGGCCTTAGCCGAAGAAATGGGTTTCATGGGAGGACTTGCGGTTATCACTGCCTACCTCTTGTTTATTTGCAGAGGATTTAGAATTGCCCTTACAAGCAAGGATGAATTCGGAAAGCTGTTAGCGGCAGGCCTGGCTTCCGCTTTCGCACTTCAAGTGTTCATTATTATCGGAGGGGTAACAAAACTCATCCCGCTCACTGGGATTACCCTCCCCTTCATGAGCTATGGCGGAAGTTCCATCCTGGCAAATTTTGTCCTGCTTGCCCTTTTTCTCGCTATCTCCCAAAAAGCGAACGGAGTGGAGGCCGCGTGAACAAGAGAATCTCCCGCCTGGGATTGATGTTTGTAATAGTATTTCTAGCTCTTTATATTAATCTAACCTATCTTCAGATTTGGGCTTCTTCCAAGATTATCTCTCATCCCCGTAATACCAGAGGAATTGCCAAAGAGCTTTTAATAGAAAGAGGTCATATTATCACCAGTGATGGGCAGGTAATCGCAGCCAGCAAGAAATCCGGTCAATTCTACCAGCGCTTTTACCCCAAAGAGGATCTCTATGCCCATATTACCGGTTACTACAGCCTTCGCTATGGCCGCAGTGGCCTGGAACGTGTTTATAATAAAGAACTCCTGGGTAAGAAAGAGATCGCTTCTCTCGATGACTATCTGCAAAGCCTGGTAGAAGGTGAAACAAAGGGGCATGCCCTTGTCCTCACCATTGACTCTCATCTCCAAGAAGTAGCTTCTCGCGCATTGGGAAAGCAGCAAGGAGCAGTGGTGGCGCTTAATCCCCAAACCGGGGAAGTTTTAGCTTTGGTTTCTAACCCCGCTTTTGATCCTAATCCTCTTACCAGTCTTAACGCAAACGTCGCCGCCCGGAGTTGGGAGAACTTAAGAACAGACTCGCTACAACCCTTGATCAGTAGGGCAACTTACGAATGGTATCCACCCGGTTCGACTTTTAAAATAATCACTACGGCTGCAACGTTGGAAAGCGGCTTGGCTGAGCCGACTACCTTGTTTAATTGTAACGGACAACTTGAGCTTCCTCTCACTTCCCATGTCATCAAAGATTTCGGTGGAAAGAGGCATGGAGAAATCACCCTTGAAGACGCCCTCAGAGTATCCTGCAACAACACCTTTGGGGAATTGGGTCTTGAACTGGAATCGGACACTCTTGTCGACTACGCGGAAAAGTTTGGAATCAATCAGGAAATCCCATTTGAGCTTGCAGTCACTAAAAGCATCGTTCCGGAGAACCAAGATGCACCCAGTACCGCACTGAGTGCTATCGGCCAGAAAGATGTCCGTCTGACCCCGATGCAAATGGCCCTAATATCGGCCGGTATAGCCAATGAGGGCGTAATCATGCAGCCTCATCTGGTTAAAGAGATACGCGGCCATAAGGGCCAAATCATCAAAGAGTTTAAAGGAAAGAGATGGAAAAAGGCCGTTTCCTCTGACACTGCGGATATAATTACCAAAATGCTCTATGAGGTTGTAGAGAGAGGAACCGGAAGAGCAGCCAAAATATCCGGAATAGAAATAGCAGGTAAAACCGGTACTGCTCAAGTACCAAATGGGGCGCCGCATGCCTGGTTTACCTGCTTTGCGCCAGTCAATGATCCCCAAATTGCCGTGGCAGTAGTAATCGAAAATGGCGGAAGCATGGGCAACGATGCCACAGGTGGCCGAGTAGCTGCTCCGGTAGCAAAAGAAATCATACGAGAAGCATTGGAAGGCGAGCAATAGTAACCAGTTTTACCTATAGCAAACAGTTGATAAGCGATGAGCGAAAAGTGATGAGTGATGAGTGATGAGTGATTGTCAAGAGTGTAGACCTGAGCCCGGTTTATTGGGAATATTTGCCCCGTTTTGGTATATTAAAAGGCTGCAGCTGTTGAAGAAAAACGTCTTTTGGAGGATGAACGAATCAAATGGAAGAGCTTTTTAGCGGACGATACAAAGTCATTAACCGAGCGGGAAGTGGAGGAATGGCCGATGTATTTAAGGCAGAAGACACTGTCTTAAACCGCACTGTAGCCATTAAGATGTTGCACCCTCAGTTTGCTCGTGATGAGAACTTTGTGGCCCGCTTTCGCCGGGAAGCCCAGTCAGCAGCAGCTCTCAACCATCCCAATATTGTCAACATCCATGACTGGGGAAGTCACGACGGTACCTACTTTATCGTAATGGAGTTTCTGGAGGGAGAAAATCTAAAGCAAATAATTAACAGGGAAGGAGCGCTTTCGCCGGATACCGCCATCAGGATAATAGGCAAGGTTTGTGACGCCCTGGAGTTTGCTCATAAACATGATATAGTGCATCGTGATATCAAACCGCACAATATTGTCATAAGCAAGGATGGTACGGTAAAAGTAACAGACTTTGGCATTGCCCGGGCGGGTTCTTCAACCATGACTCAGACCGGATCCATTCTGGGAACAGCAACTTATATTTCTCCTGAACAAGCCCAGGGTACAGTAGCAGGAAAAGAATCGGATGTGTATTCTTTAGGTATAGTTCTATACGAGACTCTAACCGGGCGGGTTCCTTTCGAAGGAGAAAGTCCGGTAGCAGTTGCTTTCAAACAAGTCCATGAGCCGCCTCCGCATCCACGCTCTATCAATCCCAATATACCTGCGGACCTGGAAACAATCGTTCTCAAGGCCACGATAAAAGAACCAGGTGATCGCTACCTCTCGGCTGCTAAGATGAAAGATGATTTAAACAGGTGCGCCCAAGGTTTACCTGTTCGTGCATTTATTCCCCCGGTTGAAGAAAAGACTCTGGTCATGCCCGGTCCCCCGGCACCCCACATTCCCAAACCAACTACTGACTCTCCGGCTTCAGCCGCGCAAAGAGTGAAAACCAAGCGCCGGGAAAGAAGAAAAAAGAAATTTATATGGGCCCTATTGATTGTGTCACCGCTTGTTATTCTGATGACACTTCTGATTCTCCTGGCTACAACTGATTTATTCTCCTCGCTGGGAGTAGAAAAGATTGCTGTACCCAATGTTAAAAACAAGAGCCTGGATGAAGCCAGGAAGATTTTGGCTGATGAAAATCTTAAGCTAACTGTAAAGAACCGGGCATCTGATGACACAATCGCAACAGGCAACATCATTTCCCAAGAACCGGAATGGGGCCAGAAAATTGAAAAAGGAAGCGCGGTAGAAGTGGTAGTGAGCAAAGGAGCTAGTAGAATCGAGGTTCCGGACGTGGTAGGCAAAACCGAAGCACAGGCTACATATATTCTGGCTAAGGAGAATTTGGAACTGGGTGAAGTCTCCCGGGAACACAGCGACGCACCGGAAGATGAGGTAACAGATCAAGAACCTGCGGCAGGGACCAAAGTCAAGAAAAATGCTGAGGTTAACATAACCGTAAGCAAGGGAGAAGCAACCGTGAAGGTGCCTGATGCGGTAGGTAAAACATCTAAAGAAGCGGGTACACTATTGGGACAAGCCGGACTAAAGATGAGTCGAGTCGAGGAAAGCAGTTCAACCGTGGACGAAGGCAAAATCATCAGGCAAACTCCCTCGGGTGGAACATCAGTAAAGAAAGGTTCTTCGGTAAAAATTGTGGTAAGCACAGGGCCTGAAACAGCAACAGTCCCTAGCCTGGTAGGAAAAAGTGAAACAGATGCAGTGGCCTTATTGGAAGAGAGTGGGCTAAAATCCCAGGTTACTCCCACGTCTTCGGCTTTAGCGGATAAAGACAAAGTGTTATCACAAGATCCTGCAAGCGGCATTGAAGTAGATAAGGGCTCCACGGTTACCATTGCAGTGGGTTTGGGAGACCTCTAGAACTATTATTCCAGTTTGCCGATGGGAATTTCTTCAACTATCAGGTTAACAGACATCTCTTGACCGAAACGGTCAATCTCCAGTTCCATAGAGTCCCCTATCTCTTTCTTGAACAGAGCGTCCTCAAGTTGAGTGTTGGACTTAAGCTTCTTCCCATCAACTGAAGTAATAACATCTCCGCGTAGTAAGCCACCTTTGGTAGCGGGACTGTCTCTGTAGATATAAACAACAACGGCACCCTGATTTGCCTCGAACTGAAAAGCACGGGCAGTCACTTTGTTAATAGTGATGGTATCGACCCCTATCCATCCCCGCTTCAAAGAACCGGTTTTGATGATCTCATCGGCTGATCGTTTGGCAACATCAATCGGAACCGCGAATCCGATGTTTTGGGTCTCCGGATCTCTTAGGGTGGCTATACCGACTACTCTACCTTCAGCATCATAAACCGGCCCTCCTGAATTCCCGGGATTAATAGCCGCGTCAATCTGGATTAGATTAGGTTGTAGTCTGATAAACCCGCTAAAAGTCCGGTTTTTGGCACTGACTATTCCCGTGGTTAAGGTGCTAAGCATCAGGTCTGCTCCGGCACCAGGGCTTCCAATCACGAAAACAGGATCGCCTACTTTAAGGCTCTTAACTGTCCCCAGCTTTGAAGTAGGTAAGTCTTCTTCTTCAATCTTTAAAATAGCAATGTCATTCAAAGGATCTGTGCCCATGATTTTGGCCACGTAGGTTTTTCCCGTATCAAGAGCTACTTCTATAGAAGGAATTAATTCAAGATTGTCATCTGCAACTACATGATAATTGGTAATAATATAGCCATCCTGGTTGAAAATAACGCCGGAGCCGGAGCCGGCTGCAACTGCCATATCATAGAGCATCTCCGGACCGTAGTTGGAATAAATGGTCACCACACTGGGGCCGACCTTTTTGTACAGTTCGTTATAGGAAAAAGATTGGCTTGTATCTTCTGAGGCGCTCTTTGATTTGGTGGTTTTGGTGGTATTAGTGGGCAATGTACAACCTGTTACGCTTGCTGTCAGGAAAAAGGACAAGCATGCAATAAGGATACACATTTTATGCCATTTGTTGCTCAATCTGCTACCTCCCGGCTTCGAGTCCTAGTTCTCTTCGGTCCTAATACTGTTAGCTTCATCTTCAAATTCTTCCGCTTTTTCCAGGCCATCTTCAATTTTGGAAACAAGCGTTTTGATATTCTCCTTGCGCCATTTGCTGAGTTGATCTTGACCGGATGGGGGTATTGATCCGTCATCGGGAACATCGCTGGGCGCAACCGCATCACCTTTGGCAATTATCTCATCAATTTCATTGGATAGTGAATTGATCTGCCCCAGGTAGCTATTTACCATATCCAAGGTGAGACTCTCAACAGGAGTATTGGCCATCTGATTAGTCAGGCTCACCATCTGCTGCAAAGGATCAATCATCTGAGCATAGATCCCGGCAGCATCCCTGGCGTCTGAGTATATCTTAATGTTCACAAAACTCGCTGCATTGTTAAATTCAGTCTGGGCACTTTTTATAGCAGTTCTGGCCTTTTCTACTGCATCAGCAGCTGCAGCATAGTTCTTATTTTCAAGTGCGTCACCGAAATCTCCAATTTCAAGCGCAGCCTGCTTGAAACTATTATTGCCTTTATACCAACCCCGTACGGATTTCCCGTAGTTTTCAGTTTTGGTTAGCATTTTCTCCATCTCTTTCAGGCTATCCTCGCGTTCCTTTATAGCATCTTCCAGTTCTCCTATATATTTGTTCTTATACCAACCGGGAAGACGGAGTTTCTCGGCT
>SDBS01003482.1_pt1 | contig 15470 bp, 15 predicted proteins | sample 2277091 | NCBI WGS metagenome assembly SDBS01 (sample SAMN10404972, study PRJNA504765) | marine sediment metagenome | isolation source: marine sediment core GS10_PC15, 163 cmbsf | place: Arctic Ocean: Southern Knipovich Ridge | collected 2010 | reverse complement strand
GCTTTTTCGTGTATGCCATTCCGCCCGACACGGCTGCTTCCGAACTCGAGGAAATCGTTGACTGATGCCGTAAGTGTTCTCTTTCTCTGTACCGGTAATTCATGCCGGAGCCAGATGGCGGAGGGTTTCACCAGGTCTCTTCACCACGGAAGTATCCAGGCCGAGTCAGCCGGGAGCGAGATCCACGGACTCGATCCTCTCGCAGTGAGGGTGATGGCCGAAGCCGGAATAGACATATCATCCCACAGGAGCAGGTCGATTGACGAACTCGGCGAGAGGGAGTTCGACTTCGTCGTCACCGTCTGCGACATAGCGAAGTAGAACTGCCCCTTCTTCCCTGCGGTCAGATCGTTCATCCACAGAAGCTTCGATGATCCTCCCGTGCTTGCCGAGCACGCACAGACCGAAGAGGAAGCCCTTTCCCATTACAGGCGGGTGAGGGACGAGATCCGCTCGTTCATCGATGGTCTTCCCGCGATTCTCGCAAAGGGTGTTTAAGAGAGAAGAATGGGATCGGGGGGTTGCGCAGACATACCCTTTCCTACATTATCTACTCTGAATAGCAGGTATTCGAGATCCTCAGGGGTCGTCCTCACGAAGGACCGGATTCCGAACCTGGCAGTGTCAGTCACTCGAGGAGAGGAGTCATGCAAGACCCTGGGGATCTGTCGCGTTTGCACCTCGTAAGAGACCTCAAGACGCTGCACCGCAAAGTCAACGAGCTTGAGGGCGTCAACGCTGCCCTGAGACGATCTGTCGAATCCCTGCTACGCAAGGAGAGCCGCTATGCGATCGCAATGGCTGCTGCCAGGGCGGGCGTCTGGGAATTCGACCTGGAAGAGGGCAAGGTCCTGCTGGATTCAACACTTGGACAGATGCTCGGTCTGCAGTCCGGGGAGAACAGCTTCGAGCTCGAACGGCTTATCGAGTTTCTGCCGCTCTCCGAGAGGGAGAAGCTGCGGCAAGAGCATCAGCGGATAGAAAGCGGTCAGACCGACAGTGTACAGTTCGAATGCCAGGTGATAACGAACACGTCCGAGGTCCGATGGCTGGCAATTGACGGGTCTCTGGCACTGAACGGCAGCGGGCAGCCTGCGAGACTCATCGGGATATGCAGAGATGTAACTGCGTTCAGGAAATCTCCCGGTAGAGGATCAGAGAATCCCGACGCCTGACGCCGCGCTTACAAGTCCAAGAAGAACAAGCATGATGAGCGAGACCCTCCTGAACCTCACCTCGTCTATCCTGCCCGCAAACCTTATACCCAGCATTGCCCCGACCATGACCGCTGGAAACCGCAGAGCCGTTTCCATGACTGTTTCTGCCGTAAGGAATCCCCCTGCGGCGAAGGCGGGAACCGCTGCGATGTTCAGCAGGAGGAAGTAGAGAGCCAGGTTGGCCCGGAAGACCTGCTTTTCCACATTCTGATTCGCGAGGAAGAGTATTACAGGCGGTCCCGAGAAGGTGGTCACACCATTCATGAGACCGCTGAGTAAGCCTGTGGGAATCATGGCAAGCGTTTCCCGCCTGATCCGGATCCTGAATCCCGTCAGGTAAAGAGTTGCAGAAAGCGCCACCAGGACGCCGATGATTACCCGGAGAAGTGCTTCGTCCGCGTGATGGAGGATCCAAACACCGCCCGGGATCGATACTATGCCTGCCAGCACGAGCGGGAGAATCCGCCTCAGGTCTGCCCATTTCCTTGCATTCAGAAAAACTATGAGATTGAGGAATATGCTGGTGAGAGAGAGCATCGGTACGACGACCCTGACTGGCATGAAGAGGGCCAGGAGGGGAAGTGACATCAGCGAGTATCCGAAGCCGGCAAGACCCTGCAGGCTGGCCGCTGCAAACAGTATCAGCATAGAAGCCGCAAGGTCCATAATCCTCCACTCTACCTGGGGAAATCGATCAGATTGTCCCCCCGTCGGACCACTGTCTTCCGGGGAAGTATTATAGTGATGATTCAGCGGTTCAGGATCCGCTCCATGTCTCTCTCGGGGAAAGCCGAGGACTCGATGCTCTGGTGGATAGAAGAACCGGGGCTGATGGGTAGCCATAACCCCACTGATCGTGAGCTTGCCTGGATTATAGAGAGCGGCGTTGCCATGGTAATCTCCCTTCTCGACGAAACCGAGCATAAGCCCCTGTACGGGATCGAACACTTCGTCGAGGGAATCTGTGTCCGGCACTCAATCCCCGTACCTGACTACGGAGTTCCCGCCCCGGAACAGCTCTCCGGCTTTTTCGAGGCCGTAAGAGAAGGGCTGGAGAAAGGCAGAGTTCTTGTCCACTGCCAGGGCGGGTCCGGTCGTACCGGCACTCTGGGAGCTCTCTGGCTCGTCAGCCGGGGGATGACACCCGAAAAGGCCATCAGTACGGTCCGTGAAGCGAATCCGTCCGCGATAGAAACCGTCGATCAGGAGGTTTTCGTGCTCGGCTCTGTCGGTCAGTCCTGAGTGCCGATCTCACCTGCGCGTTTGAGAGCTGAGATCGAGAGCACCGGTCCAACCAGTTCGTGTATGACCACGGTGCCGAGGATCACGCTTATTACGGTGTCAGCGATACCCTGGAATTCGCTGTGCTGCTTTAACATGAGAGCCAGACCGATCACAATGCCACCCTGAGGTATGAGACCCGGAGCCGTGTATTTCCTGACATTGTCGGAAGCTCCAGCTATTCGTGCTCCGATACCCGCTCCAGTGAACTTGCCTGCTGCGCGGAGAATGACGAAGACAACCACCAGCGGTGCTGCAGATATCAGAGTAGCAAAATCGAGGTGCATTCCGCTCAGCGTGAAGAAGAGCACGAAGACGAGCTGCTCGATGTTCCCCTCGAGCCTGTCCAGGAGCTTTCTCGAACGGGACCCCATGTTAACTACGACGCATCCCATGCTCATGGTCGCGAGCAGAGGATCCGCGTTGATCAGCCTTGCCATGCCGAAACACATGCAGAGCATTCCCAGCAACAGAACCAGGTAACCGCCCGTGCTGCTGCAGCCCTCGATTCTCGAGATTGCGTGAAAGACCATGCCCGAAGCTGCGCCGGCGGCAATCGAGAGCAGTATCGTGAAGAGAGGCCCGAGAACGGAGGTCCCCAGGGAGAAAGCCTCGCCGAGTATGCATACCGAACCGATGGCTAGCGCCAGACTGTAGTTGACCATGCCGTAAGCGTCGTCCATTGCAGAGACGCCCATGATCGTCCTTGTCACATCACCCTTCGCATGGTACTGGTGGGCAACCGCGAGAGTCGCCGAGGGATCGGTCGGCGATCCGAGTGCCCCGAAGAGGAGGGCAGCGGGTAGAATCGTAGAGATCCAGGTTGCACCGGCGTCCAGGGGAATGAGCAAGGGAAGCAGCAGCATGAACCCGGTCGCTACGAAGAAAAAAGCCATCTCGGCCTCGAAGAGCGTTATGAGTGCGATCCCCTTGCCCAGTTTACGGAGTGCAGGCAGGAGAAGGGTAGCACCTACGGAAAATGTAATAAAGGAGAGGGAGATGTCTGTGATTAATTCCGTGTGTTGGGGGAAGCTCGAAGGGATCAGGCCCAGCAGCCCGGGATTCAGCAGGATCCCTGCCAGTATGTACCCCGTAACCCGCGGCAGTCCAAGCCGGGAAGCGAGATGACCGAAGAGGAAACCGGTGAATAGTACGATTCCGGTGATCGATATGGGATCGAGGTTCATGCGTTCTCCCGTCTTCGGAGTTCTTCGTCCAACGGGCACATTCTACTTCTTATGGGAAATACCCGGAAGAGATGTGATTCGCCTGGCTGAAAGCCGACCGCTTGTTGACCGCGGTTGAAGTCCGGCTAGATTAGAATCTGACACAGGCTGACAGTGACAATGGGAGGGTGTGAATGACAATAAAGGTCATCCTGAGCGTTGCGGCAGCGGTAATCCTGATCGGTACGGGCTGTGGCGTCGGCGAGGAGACCCGTGAGGACGTAGAAGCAGCTGCATCTTCCGGTGCTGCATTACAGGTATCACAGGGTATGCGAATCGCGGACAGAACATCCTGCCGGGCGAACATGATGACTCTGGCGACAACCCTGGAGATCTACTATGCAACGAACGGCACGTATCCGGAGGATATCGAGGACCTCAGAGAGTTCGGCGGAACAAGCTTCAACTGCCCGTCAAACCATATCCCGTACAGACTGGCAGTCACAGGGGAAGGCACCGGGTACAGTCTCACATGCCACGAGGTTCCATCTCACGGCTGCATTACTAACGGTAGCCCTGACTGGAACTGAACTTATCGGATAGATCCTGTTACCGCTACTTGACCTCCTGTGATTTCCAAGCGTATGATGGACTTCCAGTCTGCAGGCTCAACTTCGTCCCCTTGAGACAGAGTGGCGGTAGCAGGCTGATTTTACTTGGTACTAACCGGTTGAGAGAAACCACAGTACTGGAATCAGGTCATTATATGTCCAGGAGCCTGGTCCTTGGTCTGGGCAATCCGATACTAGGCGACGATTCGATCGGCTTTCGACTGGTCGAGCTGCTTTCGGAGCGGCTGCCGTCCGTACCCGATACAGACTTCCTCCCGACCTCGCTTGCGGGGGTAAGGCTTCTCGACGAGATCATGGGTTATGACAGGCTCGTGGTGATCGACTCGATCTCCACCGGAAGGAACGCTCCCGGTACCATTATGAGGATGGGTATGGACGACTTGCCCATCTGTTCCGCGAACAGGCTCTCGATCCATCACGTACCCTTCAATGAGATAATGGAACTAGGGAGGTCTGCGGGGCTTCACATCCCGAATGACGTACGGATATACACAATCGAGATCGAGTACCCGCTCTATGCATGCGAGGAGCTGACACCTGCCTTGGCTGCCAGGGTCGACGATTACCTCAAGGAGATTATTGACAACGAGTTCGCCGGCGGAGCCGCCTGAGGTTACCGCAGACGAAAGTGCTCGAATAGAAGGAGAGGAGATCAGGCTTCATGGAAGAGGCTCACGAAGAGGATGTACGTCTCAGACTGAAAAGAAGCCTCGTACGTGGTGAGTTCGGGAAGAAGGTCGACGAGATCAGCGGCCAGAAGCTCTATGCGTGTTACCAGTGCGGCAACTGCTCGTCCGGTTGTCCGCTGTCGGCGGAGATGGACTTCCTGCCAAACGTTGTGATACGCCTTGCCATGCTGGGACAGGAGGATCTGCTGCTCGAGAGCAGGACGATCTGGATCTGCTCCAGCTGCCAGCAGTGCACCGTCCGATGCCCCAGGGGCATCGACATACAGGCGGTGATGGATGCCCTGAAACAGATCGCGCTCGACGCAGGTGTCGACCACTTCGGTCCCGACCAGATCCCACCCGAGCTCGCAGCGGAAGTACCACAGCCCGGGCTGGTATCCGTTTACAGGAAACTGTCGACCTAGAAGGGGGGTGTGCATGCAGAGGATCGCCTACTATCCCGGCTGTGCCCTCAAGGAACGCTCCTCACACCTCGACGTTTCAGCCCGGATGGCCATGGAGAAGCTTGGCATCGAGCTGGACGAGATCGAGCAGTGGACCTGCTGCGGTGCGGTTCCACCGGCATCGGAAGAGAGGATAATGAATCTCGTCGCGCCCGTCCGCATCCTGCGCAAGCTCAGAGATGCCGGGGAGTCCAGCATGGTCACTATCTGTGACTTCTGTTACAACGTCCTCAAGCGCGCCAATTTCAGTATGCGGAACGACGAGATCAAGCGCAGGAGGGTAAACGCCTTCCTGAATGACGATGACCCTAAGAGGGAATACATCGAGCAGGTCGTGTACGACCAGCCCGAGTACTCGGGTGAGGTGAAGGTACTGCACCTGATGGAATACCTCAGAGACGTCGTCGGTTACGACTCGATTTCAGAAGCTCTTTCCGCGCCGCTGGAGGGGTTGCGGGTCGCGCCATATTACGGGTGCATCATGCTCAGGCCAAGAGAGGAGATCGACCTCGACAGTCCTGAGAATCCCTCCATCATCGAGGGATTCATCTCTTCGATCGGAGCAGAACCGGTGAAATACCCCTACCGCACCGAGTGTTGTGGATCCTACCTCTCGGTTTCAAACCCCGATGTATCCATGAAAATCTGCCGCAGAATCATCACGTCAGCCCTCGACAGGGGCGCCGACGCGATGGTGGTCAGCTGCCCACTCTGCTTCTACAACCTGGAGACCAGACAGAGAGCTATTACCGAAGCCTGGCCGGAATTCACGGGAATCCCGGTATTCTACTTCACTCAACTCCTTGCTCTCGCGCTTGGTCTGCCTGCCGAGGACCTCGGATTCGACAGGCACAGCACAGACGTAGCCTCTGCTCTCCACACGATCAACGAGAAAGAAGGAACGGAGGTGAAGTCGTGAAGAGGATCGGCGTCTTCGTCTGTCATTGCGGTATCAACATCGCGGGAACGGTAGACGTGAAGAAGGTTGTCGAAGAGGTCGGCAGGAACCCCGACGTAGTCTTCGCACTGGATTACATCTACATGTGCTCCGATCCCGGACAGAACCTGGTGAAGGAGACCATCCAGAAAGAGGAACTGGATGCTCTTGTCGTCGCTGCTTGCTCGCCGAATCTGCACGAGACGACTTTCAGGACTGCAGCCGCCGAGGCTGGCTTGAACCCCTACCAGTGCGAGATAGCCAACATCAGGGAACAGTGCAGCTGGGTTCATTCCGACATGGAAGTGGCGACCGAGAAAGCCATCAGAATAATCAACAGCATGGTCGAAAAAGTCGTCCTGAACGAATCGCTCATCCCGGTGACCGTTCCTATCACGAGGAAAGCTCTCGTAATCGGGGCAGGTATCGCAGGGATCCAGGCGGCTCTCGATATCGCCGATTCGGGCTACGAAGTCCTTCTTGTCGAGAAGGAACCTTCGATAGGCGGGCACATGGCGCAGCTCTCCGAGACATTCCCTACGCTCGACTGCTCGCAGTGCATACTAACGCCCAAGATGGTATCTACGGGCAAGCATCCCAACATCCGGCTGATAACTTACTCGGAAGTAGAGGAGATCTCCGGATACGTGGGTAACTTCAAGGTGAAGATCAGGAAGAAGTCCAAATCGGTGGATTGGGACAAGTGCAACGGATGCGGCGACTGCTGGGAGAAATGTCCGGCGAAGGCTCCTTCCGAGTTCGACCGGGGCCTCTCCGAACGGACTGCGATATATACCCCGTTCCCGCAGGCAGTTCCCAACAAGCCAGTCATCGACCGGGAGACCTGCATCTACTACAGGACTGGCAAGTGCAGGCTCTGCGAACAGGTCTGTACTCTCGACGCGATCTGTTTCGACACCGAAGACGAGATAATCGAGGAGGAAGTTGGAGCCGTGGTCGTGGCTACCGGTTTTCAGACTCTCCCGGTTCCCGATCTCGAGGAGTACGGCGCAGGCGAGGTACCCGATCTGATCGATGGTCTCGCATTCGAGAGGCTTCTGTCAGCTTCCGGACCGACTGCCGGGGAGGTGAAGAGACCTTCAGACGGCAAAGTCCCGAAGGAAGTGGTCTTCGTGCAGTGCGCCGGGTCCAGGGACCCGGAGCGGTACAGGCCCTACTGCTCGAAGATCTGCTGCATGTACACCACCAAGCACGCAATGCTCTACAAGCACAGGGTACACGACGGGCAGCCCTACATCTTCTACATAGACATCCGCACAGGTGGTAAGGGATACGAGGAATTCTATCACCGTGCGGCGGAAGAGGAGGATATCGTCTACCTGAGAGGCAAGGTCGGCAAGATATTCCGCGACGGCGACAAGACGGTGGTCTGGGGAACAGACACCCTAACGGGACAGAACATCGAGATCGAGGCGGATCTGGTCGTTCTCGCCACCGCTATTGATCCGGAACCCTCTGCCGCAGCACTCGCACAGACTCTGAAGATACAGGTCGGCGCCAATGGTTTCTTCTCGGAGGCCCACCCCAAGCTGCGTCCCATAGAGAGCATAACGACCGGCTTCTACCTCGCGGGATGCGGGCAGGGGCCGAAGGACATACCCGAAGCCGTGGCCCAGGCCAGCGGTGCAGCAAGCAAGGTGCTCGGCCTCTTCTCCAGCGAGTACCTGGACCACGAGCCTATCATCGCATACGTGGACGAGGACCTGTGCGGTGCATGCCGGATCTGCATCTCCGTATGCCCCTACTCCGCTCGTGAGTTCGATGAGGAGAAGGGAGTTGCAGTGGTGAACGACGTTCTCTGCGAGGGCTGCGGTGCGTGCGCAGCTGCGTGCGCCTGCGGCGCTACCCAGCAGAGGAATCTCACCGACGAGCAGATACGCGACATGATCACTGCAAGCCTTGGAGGTAGCCATGTCTGAGCCAAGGATAGTCTGCTTCCTGTGCAAGTGGTGCACCAGCGCCGGAGCAGACCTTGCAGGAACATCCAGGGTCGAGTACTCCGCAAACGGCGTAAACATCAGGTTCATGTGCTCGAGCAGGGTAGACCCCGAGCACGTGATCTGGGCATTCCGGCAGGGTGCTGATGGTGTTCTGATCGGCGGCTGCCATCCGGGTGACTGCCACTACGTGGACGGCAACTACCGGACCCAGGCAAGGGTAGCACTCCTGAACAACCTGCTCGACGACTTCGGTATCGATCACTCCCGGCTCAGGCTTGAATGGATATCCGCTGCCGAGGGAAACCGGTTCGCGGAAGTCATGGATGAGTTCTCGGAACAGCTCCGGGCTAAAGGACCCCTCTCTCTGGCTGTGAAGGAGATGAGTCAGTAATGGCAAAAGCAAAGAAGAGTGAATCGACCACTGCTGTTGCCGAGAACCTCATCCCTATCTACGTGATGGGAGAGAAATTCGAAGTACCCGAGAACCTCACAATCCAGAAGGCTCTCGAGTACGCCGGTTATCAGCTTCTGAGGGGCTGCGGGTGCCGCGGCGGCGTTTGCGGGGCATGTGCGACCGTCTTCCGCATGCCGGACAGCTACAGGGTGGAAGTGGGTCTGGCATGCCAGACCGTAGTGAGACCGGACATGTACCTCACGATGCTCCCCTTCTTCCCTGCGAACAAGGCGGTTTATGACATCGATGAGATGAAGGGGGAGGGCGGCGAGGTCGCCGCGCTCTACCCCGAGCTCTTCAAGTGCATAGGGTGCAACATCTGTACGCAGAGCTGCCCGATGGACATAGAGGTGATGCACTACATGGCCCAGGCCATAAGGGGTGACATCTCCGCGGTGGCGGAGACGTCCTTCGACTGCATCATGTGCGGCCTTTGCACCGCAAGGTGTCCGGCAGAAGAGGTGCAGTACAACGTTGCGGAACTCTGCAGGAGGCTGCACGCGAAGTACCACGTACCTGCGGCAGTCCATCTCGAAGAGCGTGTCGCCGAGGTTGCCGAGGGGAAGTACGAGAAGCCCCTCAGGGACCTGATGAAGAAGACGGAGAAGCAGCTCCGGAAGCTCTACACCGAGCGTGAGATCGAACCGGATCTGTCAGATGAAACATGGACACCGGAGGACGCAAAGTTTCTCTAGTTCACCTTGGTTGGGATACGTGGAGGTAGCTGATGCCATATCCGGAGAATCTCAGGAAACTCATCAAGAAGGTGGAGGAAACCCGTCCAGCCAGGGTAGAACGCAAGCAGAAGGGTGAGGAATTCCCCGCCCTGCCCCTGGAGGAACGCGAAGACCTCCTGAAGCAATACCATCCCGATTTCCGCGAGGGAACGCGCCGTGAGCTGACAGTAGGCCCTAGCAAGGGCTACGCCATCAGCAACGAGGTTGCGGACCTCCTGGAAGCGAAGAGCAGGGTTGCACCGGAGAAGGTGGACCTCTCGACACCGGACTTCGAGACCGATGTCCTGATAATAGGCGCAGGTGGAGCCGGCACAGCCGCCGCTCTCCTCGCCGCGGAGAACGGTGCAAAGGTCCTGATCGCGACGAAGCTCCGCCACGGTGACGCCAACACCATGATGGCCGAGGGGGGGATCCAGGCCGCGTCCAAACGGCACAAGGACTCACCATGGTTCCATTACCTTGACATCCTGGGAGGCGGACACTTCCTGAACGATCCGGAGCTCGTCTACACTCTCGTAACGGAAGCGCCGGATGCGCTCAGCTGGCTCGAGCAGATGGGAACAATGCTCTCCAAGCTTCCCGACGGCACCCTCATGACGATGCACGGCGGGGGTACCTGCCGGAAGCGCATGCACTACGCAGCCGACATTACCGGTGCCGAAATAATGAAGACCCTGCGAGACGAGGCGAAGAACAGGAAGGACATGATCGAGGTCGTCGAGTTTTCTCCGGCGGTCGAGATCGTTCTCGACGACCAGGGCAGAGCTGCCGGCGCACTGCTCTACAACCTGGAGACCAAGGAGTACCTCTTCGCGAAAGCCAGTGCGGTCATCCTGGCTACAGGAGGCTCCGGAAGGCTTCACATCCAGAACTTCATGACCACGAACCACTACGGTGCGACAGGCGACGGCATAGTTCTCGGATACAGGGCGGGGATTCCGATCTCCTTCCTGCACACGGTGCAGTACCATCCCACGGGAGTGGTCTACCCGGAGCAGGCCGAGGGCATCCTGATAACCGAGAAATTCAGGGGTGCTGGCGCAAACGTCCTCAATATCGACGGAGAGCAGTTCGTATACGAACGTGAACCGCGCGACGTCGAGGCTTCCTGCATAATCCGCGAGTGCTCCGACGACCGGGGCAAGGGCGTTCCCACGCCGACCGGCAAGAAAGCTGTCTGGCTGGACTCCCCGATGATAGACCTCCTCAAGGGAGAGGGCACCGTTCAGAGGGAGTTCCCGGGAAAGCACATCCTCTTCCGCAGGTACGATATCGATATTGCCAAAGATCCCATGCTCATCCACCCGACCCTCCACTACCAGAACGGCGGGCTGGATATCGAGAGCAGCTGCGAGACGATAGTTCCTGGTCTCTACGCTGCAGGCGAGATCACGGGCGGGCTACACGGGGAGAACAGGCTCATGGGCAATTCCCTCCTCGATGTGATCGTCTTCGGTAGGATTGCCGGCAAGAATGCCGCCGAGTACGCATCGAAGTACAAGGAATCGGGTGGCTTCAACCTCGATCACGTCGTGAAGTACAACAAGGAAATCGACAAGGCGAAGTTGGACGAGGAACGCATCGCCCCGATGCTCCTCCCGGACTACTCCAACCCGAGGGTCCAGGAGAAGCAACTCACAACCGACTATCACGGCACGCTGGTGTAGGGGGGAGGGAACATGGCAAAACCAAAAGTTGCTCTCTACTGGGCGGCAAGCTGCGGAGGCTGCGAGATCGCCGTTCTCGATATCGGGGACAAGATCCTTACCCTTGCCGAAGCCGTCGACATAGTCTTTTGGCCCGTCGCCATCGACATCAAGTACGCCGATGTCGAGGCGATGGAGGATGGCGAGATAGACCTGTGTCTCTTCAACGGAGCCATAAGGACCTCCGAGAACGAGTACATGGCTCACCTCCTCAGGAAGAAGTCCAAGATCCTCGTCGCATACGGATCCTGTGCCCATGAAGGGTGCATACCCGGACTCGCGAACACGAAGACAAGGAAGGACATCCTGGAGAGGGTCTACATCGAGTGTGAATCGACGCAGAACCCCGACAGGGTATTTCCCCTGACTTCGCTGGAAGTCCCTGAGGGCGAAATTACGCTACCCGAGTTCTACCACACGGTCATGACTCTGGACCAGGTTGTCGACGTGGACTACTACGTCCCTGGCTGCCCTCCCGTTGCGGATCAGACATGGGCCGTGCTCGAAGCCTTCCTCGAAGGCAACCTTCCCGAGAAGGGAAGTGTTGTCGGGGCCGGGCAGAAGATAGTCTGCGAGGACTGTCCTCTTCCAAAGGAGGAGAAGAAGATCACCGGCTTCAAACGCCCCATCGAAGTAATACCCGACCCGGAGAAGTGCCTTCTCGAGCAGGGAATCTACTGCGCCGGCATCGCAACGCGAACCGGGTGCGGCGCCCTCTGTCCCAGCGTGGGGATGCCGTGCAGGGGATGCTACGGTCCGCCCCCCGGTGTGAAAGATCAGGGAGCGAAGATAGTCAGTGCCCTCGGGTCGATAATCGACTCGACCGACCCGGAAGAGGTCAAGCGGATCATGGACGAGATACCGAATCCGATCGGTCTCTTCTACCGTTTCAGTCTGCCCCATTCAATCCTGCGGAGGCGAACGACAGATGACTACAAAGATTAGCATAGACCCCATCACCCGGCTGGAAGGGCACGGGAAGATCGAGATCTTCCTCGATGATGCCGGCAACGTTGAGAACGTCTACTTCCAGGTCCCGGAGCTCCGGGGTTTCGAGAAATTCTGTGAGGGTCATCCGGTCGAAGAACTCGCCAGGATCACGACACGCATTTGCGGTGTCTGTCCGGAGGCTCATCACATGGCTTCGGCCAAGGCTGCAGACGCAGTCTACAAGGTGGACATACCCTCTGCGGCAAAGAAGCTCAGAGAGCTCCTCTACTCGGCCTTCTACGTTACAGATCATACGACCCATTTCTACATCCTCGGCGGTCCGGACTTCATAGTGGGCCCCGACGCTGATCCCGCGGAGCGGAATATCCTTGGAGTCATTGCCAAGGTAGGGGTGGAGATCGGTCTCCAGGTCATCAACATCAGACACCGGTGCCACAACGTAATCAAAACCCTGGGCGGAAAGACGATCCACCCGGTCTCATCTCTGGTCGGGGGGGTATCGAAAGGCCTCGACGAGGAGGAGAGGGCCGAGATAGAGCAGGTTGCGAGGGACTCTGTCGAGTTCGCGAAGTTCAGCCTGCAGTTGTTCGACGACATCGTCCTGGGGAACAAGGCCTACGTCAACATGATCCTGAGTGATGCCTTTGCACACAGTACCTACAACATCGGCACGGTTGACAAGAACAACCATCCGAACTTCTACGACGGGATGATTAAGGTAACCGACCCCGAGGGCAACGAGTTCGCGAAGTTCGAAGCGAAAGACTACCTCGACCACATCGAGGAGCGGGTGGAGCCCTGGAGCTACCTGAAGTTCCCCTTCCTCAAGAAGGTCGGATGGAAGGGTTTCGTCGACGGCATGGACAGCGGTGTCTACAAGGCGACACCCCTCTCACGGCTGAATGTTGCCGACGGAATGGCGACACCGTTCGCCCAGGAAGCATACGAGAAGATGTACGATACTCTGGGCGGCAAACCGGTACACGCGACACTGGCCACTCACTGGGCAAGGCTCGTCGAGCTCATGTATGCTTCCGAGCGATTCCTGGAGCTGATAACGGACCCGGAGATCACCTCGGATGAGATCAGGGTGATCCCGACCGAGACGCCATCGGAAGGTGTCGGCTGCGTCGAGGCTCCCAGGGGAATCCTTTTCCATCACTACTTCACCGATGATCGAGGCATAGCGAAGAAAGTGAACCTCATCGTAGGCACGACGCACAACAACGCTCCCATCTGCATGTCGCTCAAGAAGGCGGCGCAGAAGGTCATCATGGGCGGCAGACAGGTCAGCCAGGGACTCCTCAACCTGGTGGAGATGGGATTCCGTGCGTACGATCCGTGCTTTGGATGCGCAACCCACTCCCTGCCCGGCGCGATGCCATTGATAGTAAACATCCACGACAGCACGGGCAGCATCATCGAAACCGTTCGACGGGACTAGGGAACTCGCCGGTGTCTGCTGAGGTGCCCGGTGGCGAACCGGGCACCCCAGTCTTCAACACGGTTACCTGAACCCGATGCAGTACAGCACTGCCCTCGCTGCGGTCCTGCTCGTATCGGTATGCAGACCCTGTATCTGAACCCTTTTCATGGAACGGTGTCCGGAGAATCGTCGCAGTCGGTGACGTACACGGCGACCTTGACCAGTTCGTGAAGATATTGCGGGCCGCAGACGTAATCGACCAGCAGAACTCCTGGACAGGCGGCAAGACCCACCTGGTACAGACCGGTGATGTCCTCGACAGGGGGCCCGATTCGCGGAAAGTCCTCGACCTGCTCTGGAGGCTCGAGAAGGAAGCAGAGAGTTCCGGTGGATGCGTACACACCATTATCGGCAACCATGAAGCGATGGTATTCAGGGGTGATTTCAGGTACGTCCACAAGGGTGAGTACCAGTCCCACGGCGGAAGTGAATCCATGGCTGCCGCCATGGGTCCGGAAGGAGAGTACGGGAACCGGATACTGTCGAGCAATGCCCTGATACGGATAAATGACTTCCTCTTCCTGCACGGCGGGATCAGTCCATGCTACACAGCCGGTACGATCGGGGATATCAACAGCGCAGTGAGAACGGCGCTCCCTCTGGACAAGACCGTGCCGAACGGGGTTCTGACCTCCGACGGACCTCTCTGGTTCAGGGGCTATGCAGAGGAAAGCGAGAGCGAACTCTGGAAGGATGTACAGGACCTCTTCTTCGCATTCGGAACCCGTCATGTAGTGGTTGGTCACTCAGTCACCAGCAAGGGGATACTATTGCGCTGTGATGGACGCATCATACTGATCGACACAGGTCTCTCGCTCTACTACGGCGGTACCGGTGAATGCCTTCTTATCGAGGACGGGAAGATCCGTATCGTCGGACTCTGACGGTCCCCGGATCACCTGTTCAGTGCGATCATGCTCCTTATCTCACATCCCTGTTCGGTGCTGATCCTGCACAGGTAGAGCCCTGCTCCCGAAACTCCCGCATCGAATATGGCGGAGTGGGTTCCCGGCGTGGCATAGCCGTCAACCAGTGTGCACACCAGACGACCGGACATGTCGAACACGGACAGGCTGACATGTCCCGGAGACTCGATCCGCCATGTCACTGTGGTCACGCCAGTGAAGGGATTCGGGCATATTCCGTCGATGAAGCCCTCTGAGACACTATCATCCGGATCCACGCCCATGTCGGTATCCCGCACACACCTTACAAGGTTGTAGATCCTGATTACATCCCCCTGCGGGCCGAGTCCGTGGGGGTATTGAGAGGGATCTCCTCTCTTGGGATCGCTGCACTGGGCTCCGGCACCGTGTACGTCCAAGAGAACCCACTCCATCGTCTCCGGGTCCTGCATCCAGCCCAGGGCTTCACCGAATGCGATATAGACTGCGAAAGTGCCAGGTGTACTCTCCTGGGTGCTGGCGTGAGTGGTACCTGTCCAGTAGAAGCCGTAGTTTGGTTCACCACCCTCGTCAATTATCTGTGTGCAGTAAAAAACCGGGTCTATGGCCGGGGAGCCGGTGGCCTGCATGGAACGGGTGTAGTCAAGTATGCTCTGGAGCTCACGGGCGTTCGGCAGTCTCCAGTCAGCGTATCCCGCCAGCTCCAGGTCCTCGGCGTATGCAAGGGCTTCCTCCCAGTTTCTGCCCACTCCGTCGTCCGCCTGCTGCCACATGAGGCCGGTGGACAGGTCCGTGACTGTCCCGTCGCCGTTGTCCTGGTACTGGTTCTCACCGAAGCCATCACCATCGCGGACGTATCTCACGAAAGCTGTCATTTCGAACTGCTGGCCAGGGGGACCAATCGG
>SDBS01003481.1_pt1 | contig 15471 bp, 16 predicted proteins | sample 2277091 | NCBI WGS metagenome assembly SDBS01 (sample SAMN10404972, study PRJNA504765) | marine sediment metagenome | isolation source: marine sediment core GS10_PC15, 163 cmbsf | place: Arctic Ocean: Southern Knipovich Ridge | collected 2010 | reverse complement strand
ATGTTAGATTTAGAATAGGAAGCAATGTTACAAGTGAGGGAAAAACATCTGACTCTGGTATTTACAATGTTCAAGCGAACGGTTCATATACTTTACTTTTTATGAACAATGATTTTGAATGGTCTAGAGAGGGATGGATTGATATAGAGATTGGTATTAATACACCATTATCAGATGGTTCTGATCCTACTGAACCTGATCCTACCGATCCAGATCCAACTGAACCTGATCCTACTGAACCAGATCCTACTGAACCAGATCCTGAATCTAATGAACCTACAAATATTATTCCAATATTTATTGGAATTATAGTTAGCATTGGTGTTATTGGTTTGATAATATACTTAATAATCCATCCAACTCGGAACCATAAAATTTATCCACAATCAATATCTCAAAAAGTTCCTCGTCCAATTGTTCAACAAACACCAAGAAAAATAAATGAAAATATAAAATTCTGTATAGAGTGTGGTCAACCTAGTAAAAAAGAAAGTAAGTTTTGTAAAGAATGTGGAACAGAAATGGTTCTTTAATATTTAAATTAATTTTAATTAGATTTCTTTTGATATTCTTACGTTATTTTCAGAGAAAACAATTATAATGATTGAAAAAGGTGAAAATTCTGAAACCTAAAACAGTTTCAATAGTCATTCCAACACATAATCGAGTTAGAAAGCTTCAACGTCTACTTAAATCTATTGAAAACCTCAATTCAATACCTAATGAAGTTATAGTAATAAATGATGGCTCTAAAGATCAAACCAAAATGTTCCTCAAAAAATGGAAGATACAACCCCACGATTTCATATCAATAGTCTTCAATAATATAAAATCTCTTGGTCCCGGTGCTGCTAGAAATATTGGAATACAACTTGCGTCATCAGAAGCAATTGCTTTTACTGATGATGATTGCATTGTCGTTCCCTCTTGGATAAGTTCTATTAGAAAATCTACGTTATGGAATGAAAAAGAAATTGCCGGTATTGGAGGAAAAATTTATCCATATCAGAAAAATACCGTTAGTGAATATTATTCATATCAGCGTATTTTAGAGCCTCCAAAGTATAATCAATATTTAGTAACTGCCAATGCTTGTTATTTAAAAAAATATTTATTTGAGGTTCAAGGATTTGATGAAACTCATCAATATCCGGGGGGAGAGGATAATGGTCTTAGTTTTAAATTAGCAAATCAAGGCTATATTTTTGGATTTGAAAAAAATATGATTATAATTCATGATTATCGTAAGTCTTTATTTTCATTTCTTAAAACCTTTTATAGATATGGAAAAGGATGTGCGGAAGTCTCATTTAAATTTTTTAAACAAAAATCACTTTCAACTATAGGGTAAGAAGATGACATTATTTGATTTTAAAGGATTTTCAGAAATAAAAGAATCGGGTTGGAATTATAATACTCTTAGACCACCATTAAAAATTAAAGATGTAATTATTGATTTTAAAATCAAATGGCAATCGTATTATCAGAGTAAGTTAAGCTATTTTAAGAGAAGAAAATTTATGATACTTTATATATTCCAGAGAATAGCATATAATTTCGGTTGGATATTAGCTATAAATAGTTATAAAAAGTCTTTTAGTAGAAGAATTAAATGAGTAATTCCGTATTTTATAGGATTGAAATGATAAATAATAAAGAGGATTTATCCAATTTCTTTAAAGACACTCAGAATTTTGAACTAAATCATTTAGAATTTGATTTGATATCAAACATTTTTACAATTGAAGAAGTAAAATCATTTTTGGGGGAGATGTTATCTTGGATGGTTGAAAATGATTTTTCACAGTTCAAATTTTTTTGCATTTCTTATTGGAGCGGGTTAGATTATTATGTTAACCAAAATAGAATATTATTAAAACTCAAACTATTAAGAAGGATTACAGTAGAATATAAGCTTTCGGAATTTACAAATATAATAGACAGATTCATGAATTATATAAAGTTGGGATGTGAAAAGGGGAGATTTAATGATCCATCTCTAGAGAAAAATTATACAGGAAGATGTTTTAGTATGCTACTTATATTACTCTATCCTATCTCTTTGGGCTATTATTCCCATGATTATAACTCCTATATTGCAAGTTTTAACCAATTTTTTAACCTAATTATTATACTTGAAGATATTCTTCCGATTATTGATTATGAGAGCATTACCATGAATCTAGATAGGTTTTATAATGAAAATGAAAAAGAGTATAACGTTGAATTTGTGAGAATGGAGGGTAATGCAGTTATGAGTAATATAGAAAACTTAAAAATCATTAATAATCACCTTCAATTTATACCTTCTTGGATAAAAGAGAAAGCTTCGTATCCGTACTCCGATTCCATACTTGAAAAACTTGAAAAATTTTCAAATATGAAATTTGAATTCAATTTAAATAAAAATAGAATCTTACAAGATAAGGGTTTTGAAAAAGAATGGTTTAGTAAACATATACTTCAATTTTATGATAAGGATGCGTATGAATATTATATAATTGGTTTGAAAAATGAGTATGAAACAAAATATAAAAAACACTTACCCAAAAAAGAACAAAAAAAATTAAAATTTCAATCGATTTACAAAAATGGAGTATCTTTTGCTAAAAAAGGAGATTATAAATCAGCTTTAAAATTTTATAATAAAGCGTTAAAAATTTTCCCTGATTCAACTAAAGTGAAAAACCTTAAAATTGTAGCAATTCAGATGCTACAAGCAAGAGAACATTTCACAATCAACAAAAATACTAGAAGATAAATTCTAAATTAGGTCGTCTATCAAAAAATTCTTACTCTCTAGAGTTTTTAATGTTGTTTTTTCTGATAAAAAATATAGCAACACCCTTATTATGCCACTTAACAATATTTCAGAGGCTTCGCATATCCAGGGCAATTCAGGAACGAAGATGTGATATTATAGTTGGAGAAAGAAAGATGTTTAATATTTGTTGATCATGCAAATTTATTTCAAAATTTGAAGAAAGTGTATGGTCGTATCGATTATGTGAAATTTAAGCAAATTTTATCCGAGGGATGTCATTTAGTAGGAGTATTAATCTAACTGGGATTACCGGACAAAGTTTCAAGAGAACAAAAAAATTTTTATAATTATTTACAAAAATCGGAATAGATTATTTATTTTAGACATGTATTAGAGACGCGAACTGGAAGACATAGACAAAAAGGAATCGACATCTTAATTTATAAACATATTATTGCTTTAGTAGAAGAGGATTCATACGATAAAGCCGTACTTGTGAGCGATGATGCTGATTTCGTAGAGGTTGTAAAAAAGTTGAAAGAGCTTGACAAGAAGATCGAAATTTGGAGTTTTAGAATTTCTCTTGCAAAAAAATTAATCAAAACAGCAGGACGAGAAAATATTCATCACATTGACACGATTCTAGATGAAATTGAATTTAACCCCAATGGTATTTAAAAAGTTTTGAAATCTATAATTTCTAAAACAAAAATACTCTCTATAAAGTAGATTTTCTTGGAATAGAAGATCATTATCATAAAAAAACCAATTTTAAATAAGAATAATTGCTTAGATAGTATAAAATCCATCTATTAATGCATGTAATAATGAAAAACGAAGCAGAAATCATAAATACTTTCAATGAGTATTTTAAAAATCTAAGTCCTTTCGACTTAAAAAGAATGGTATCTCGCTTAGAAAACCTTCTAATAGATACTCCAATTAAAGAAAAGAACCTTCTGGTTAGAATTCAAAAATATATTTCATATAATCGATTGTTCTGTGGAGATTTCGAATCAAACGTAAGGAAAATAGATTTATTTCATAAAGCATTGATGGAACATGAAGATATGTTTCATAGTGTGATTAATGGATATTACTCTTTCGATCTACTCTCCTATACAAGGAATCTAATCTTCTTTCTTGATCTTATTTGTGATTTTATTGATGGAGTCAGAGAGCTTGCCGATGAAGAAATATCTAATACTAGCGTTTATTATGAAGACAAGGATAGTTTTATTTACGGATTTGAATTAACCATCACGGAATCTGTCTTTCAATATGTAAAACAGTATTTTTTTATTAGAATAGAGGAGAATATGCTTATATTAAATGAGAAAAAATATGAGGGATTTTCTTTAAATATTCAGCGGGTTGAAGAAGAGAATGCCTTTGAATATGAATGGTTTAGAAATCATCTAAGCTCCTCAACTAACTTCATCATAGCGCTGAAAGAAAGCGATTTGATGGATAAGAGGTTTCTAGATTTACTATATATAATCAATAAATTTTCAGAAAAGCAGAAGAATGCATTGTTATCTGAAATCGTTCACGAGATCCAAGGAACAGACATGTTAGAGAATAATTTTGCAGATTTTCTTAATTCTTTAACACTGTCTGCTTTTGTAAAATTAATGGAATCAATTAAAGAAACTAAATTGTTTACTACTCAATATTCTTTGATTGAAGAGAAATTTGTAATGTTAATGGATGGTTTTAAAACCCTTTCGAGTTATAACAAATATAAAAGTTTTTCTATACTGCTGAACTCAATTAAGGGAAGTAGACTTATAAAAGACCAATACAATTTTATTAATAGACACCTTACTATACTTCTGGGTAAGTTAAGAAAAGGAAGTAGAAGACAAAATGATGATCGTTATATAATCCTGCTAGATGGAATTAAAGACACAGAATTTATGATGGAAAAAATTAGCGTTTTGGTAGAGGTCATAGGGGTCTTAAATTACTTTCCTTTTTCAGATTCCATTTTATTAAATAGAATTGATACGTTTCTCACTCTATTTAACCTAATTAAAGAAACTGAAGTCTTAGAAAAGAATTTGCCATTAATTGGGAAAAAATTTTCAGAATTATTAAGCACCCTTCTAAGTGTAGAAAGTTCCTCTGAAAGAATTATTAATGATCAAAATATGGGATTTGGAAATCTTACTGAAGCGATTGTTGGAACTCGATTATTACAAATAAAGTATCCTGAGCTATTAGATTGGCTTAGTAAAAGACCTAATCAGTTTGTAGTCACCACGTTAATTGATGCTATTAAAGGAACAGACAAATTAAAAAAAGATTTTCCTTTTTTTTTGAAAACCCTCCATAATTTATATCCATTACAATATCAAATATTTTCAAGCCTAATTTCTCCAATCGTAAATACGGAAGTGATGGAGGATTATTATTCACAAATCCAAGATAAATTTCTTGAACTCCTAAATGGGATTGAGAGTATGCATGAAAACTTCAAAACAAAAGTCTTTACTAATTTGATAGAACCTTTGAGGAAGACTCCTATGTTAGAGGAAAACCTCCCTTCTATTCTAAATACGATTCAAAAAGAAAAGGAGGAGGAATATTGTCAACTTTTTTCTGTCCTGCTTAATACACTGGAAACTACAATTTTTAAGGAGAATCTAACTAACGTGTTACATTCTATAAAAAAAATTGGAGACTTTGGGGGATATAAAGCCTTTAGTGATCTTATTGACAAGTTGGGAAAAAATGAAATGCTGAAGGAATGTTTCTCAGAGCTTTTGATAGGAATTAAAGATCCAACTTGGTTTAATGGTCTAATTAGAAAAATTAAAGGAACAAAATTAATGAAAACTCGATATTCTCTCATTGAAACAAAATTACATAAACTCTTAGATTATTCTCTTATTGAAGCAAAGTCACATGAACTTTTAATGCATTCAAGGAATTTCATTAGTGTAATACGCAACATTGCAGATACAGATTTGATCAATAATAATTTTATCTATATTTTTAACATGCTTGACAGAATACTTAATAAGTTTACTGCTCTTGATTACTTAATAGGTGGAATAAAAGGTTCTATATTTTCTGAGGAGAATATCACCATGCTCTTACGTAAGTTTCATTCTCCAACTCCGTCTGATGTTCCTATGATATATTTTGCTTTTTCGAAATTAGTTATTAAGTTGAACGAAGAAGAGTTGCTAGAAAAATATACCCAAGAGATTAATTCTATTTGCATTTATCTTATCAATAACCTTAATTCTATTAAAGAACAAAGAAAAGTCAAGGTCCTTAAGGAGCTAATTTCAGTATTAAAACACACTAATTTAATAAAGAATTACTTCTCAAATCTCTTCCATATGATTAGCAAGTTCTCTAATCAGCATAGATATTATGCCTTTAAAACATTAATTCTTATGAATAAAGAAACTGAGTGGTTGAAAGAAAATATCTCATTTATTAATGAATTATTTCCTGAATATTCATATCAGTTGAAAAAAATTTTGAGTGTTTAATGAAAATTTAGTTTTTGTTCGAGAATTGAAAAAAACTTGGATTAAAAATGATAATTTGTATTAAACTAAAAGAAAAATCTATTTCTTTTAGACACGTTCACTTGTATATGAACTTAATATGACAAAACCAGAATTTAAAGAGTCTATTGGCTATTTAGATAATTATGCATTTTATTTTGAAAGATTGAATTAAACAAATAATCTAAAGCTAAATAAAATAAGATAAATTGATTTTAATTATTTTCTAAATATTTAGCAAACAATAACAAAAGCTATATTTCAAAATATTGATCAATTATCTTCTCAAATTTATGAAATGGGGTTAAATCTCCCTTAAAGTTTTTAATATGGGAAGAATAAGAATAAATAAACTCTTCCATAATCAATTGCATATATCTATTAATATTTTTTGTAGTGTTATCTTTATCAACTATATATGCAAAGATGACGTTGTTCTTAGTTTTTAAGAATAAATGATAACCTCCAAGGTTAATATCTTCAAGTTTTAATCCACATTCCTGATTACCAATGAAATCTTGTGAATAGATTAATATTGCAGAAAGAAAACCAGCAATTTGGAAGTTGTGATTTGCTATATTAGGTCTATTTTTATTAATCTTGGAAAAATACAAAAAACCTACTTTATCAATAATGAAAACTCCAATTATTCCCGTGCCTTTAGGAATTTTAATTGTATCATCGCAAAAATTCTTTATATTATTATAACTTGTGTTTGAACATATATTATTATACAATTGTTTTGAAATGTGATAAAGTTTAGTATAATTCATTAAATTATCAATCTCATCAATATACATAATAACTATTTTATTATCTGGCTTTTTTTCAAAGAAATGTAAATATATTGTAAGATCACCGATCTTATCTTTTATGTATCCCTGTCTTTTTTGAGTGATTTTATCTTTATATAAATCAATAATTTTCTGTGTAAGTGTAATACCAATACCTTTCTGAAAAATAATTTCAAGATTTCCACTCGAATTTACTTCTGAGATGCAAAACCCTCGTAATGGAAAAGTTTCTGATTTATACTCTAAATTTTGGAAGTTTTCATTTAAGATTATCATGAAATCTTGATAGTATTTTTTGTGCTAAATTCTTTATTTGTGTTAATAAAATAATCAAAATCTATATATTTAAATCTTTTTTTAACAAGAGGGTGTTTTTTTGACCACAAATAAAATATATATTAATTAAGTGGAAAAATCACTATATAAATTCCACCCACTTCTCTAAAAATAAATGGTTTTTTCCAAAAATTACAATATAATGTAAATCAAGTATCGGGCCTGGCAGGATTCGAACCTGCGACGTCGGGTTTGACAAAGTCTCTCGCCAAATATCCCAGTCCGAAGCCGGGCACCCTATCTGGTTTTTTTCTTATTGGAAATAAAAATCCAGACTAGATTACAGGCCCATTTAATTTAATAAAATTTTTTTTACTATAATATTTTTGAATTACTTTATATATAATAAATAAAACCTAAAAAAAAAGATATCGTAGAAATTAAGCATAATAAATTCATCATATTAAAACTTGATAATAGGACACCAAATTTTTAAAAAATGAAGAAAATTTAAGGTATAATTTCAGAAATTTCTTAAATCTAAATGAAATAAAAGTAGCTAACATTTACAGAGTTTAATTATTTTTAAAACTAATATTTATGTATTTAAAAACCAACCTGAATAATTTTGTATACCTTAAACCCTGAGTAATGTTTCCATCAACTTTAATTAATCCTCTCATGAAAGCATCCGTTCCAGACGTTTCACGCTTTAGAATCTTGATTATTAAATCCTTTGTATACTTGACTTTAAAAGTTGCGGATCTATTAATACCTTTTTCGTAAATAATCAAGCCATTAGAAACTTTTAACCAAAAGTTAAAATCAATATCTGTAATAAAAACTTGGTATAGCTCATCATAATCAATTATTTCTTCTTGGAGCTCTTCAGTATTTTTGACCATATTCACACTGAGTTTTAGGATCCTTTCTAAAGCTGCGACAAATTCTTCATCATCGGTTTCCAAATGGTGAATTACACACTTGATATCTTCTAATTCAAGCATCTCTCATCTCCCTAATAAAAAAGTATAAAAAAATATATTGTTATTCCTATACAATCCTTATTATCTAACATCGCTTTTATAAATATAAATGTTTCTATAAAATGATATTAAAAGGCGCCTTAGAAAAAAATTTTTATATTTTCAATTATTCTTTATGTATTAATAGGCTTTTTAAAAAAAATTAAAAAAATTAAAAAAAAAAAAAAAAACTTGCCCATATAGTGTAGAGTAAGGTCTATTTAAAACCTCACACATAACCCGGTCTAGCATTTGGGACTGTCAAGCGAAGAGCTCATCACTTTTGCATAGAACTCCTACGACGCGGGTTCAAAAGAATTATCATCTCGAATTTCTGAACAAATCCCGCTGTGGGCGCTTTTTTGATTTTTAATTTGGAATAAGAGATTTGATATCTTATGATATCATACATCATCAGGTTGTGCGCATTTCGCACCGCTTCGTATGTACTACACTATAAATAAGCATAGCCAAAAATATTCGAATCAATTCCCCTCATGTCTCCCACATGCTCTTGCTTTTATTGTATCAATGTTTTTTAACCCTTCTGATCAATTTAGAATTTGTTACGGAAAGTGAAACAAACTTTTTAGAGTGTCATCTTTATTATTGAAGGTAATAATATGATTGCTAAATAATAATAGACTTTAGGTGTTAAATTTAAATTCTAAAAAAAATTTTTTTATACCAAAAAGAGAAGTGAGGGAAAATAAAAAGAAAACTGAGAAATGTACTAATAATAATATTTATAATTGGAGTAATTGGAACAATCGTCCCAATATTGTTATTTATTAATAATTTCGCTATATTAACAAAAATATACTATAAGGTAAATTATGAAGGTAACGTTCAAAATTTTGAGAACATAGTCGAAAAAAGTGAATTATTTGAATATCAAAAGTACTGTAAATATCGCAACTATTTGGGAGAAGGGTATAACATTAGCGGATCTGATAATTATATTGATAGAGAATTCATAGAATCCTTAAAGTTAAAAATTGATAAAGATAAAGAGAAATTTCATTTAGCTCCCTCTTATCAGTATCACCGAATTTTTATTTATTCATTAGAAGTCTCTAATGAATCTTTGATATATCTGACTTACAACAATAATTCAATTATTAAAGCAGAGCATGCAAACCAAACAGAGATATTTACCGCTGATTTGGACTATTATGAAAATAATTCTTCACTTTGGGCGGGGCATTGGTATTTAAATTTTACACAAATCCCTTTTGCTCCTAATACATCATCTACGATTATATTAAGTAATATTTTTCTAGTTAAAATGAATTTAGAATATGATATTGCTTTGGGGTTTGGAGCATCTGAACATTTAACAATTGAACAATTTTTAATTTTTAATTCTAATTTCCAAATTATGTTAGTGTACATTCCTTTATCATATCATTCAGTATCATAGGAGATATCTGTAGTGAAAAGATCGAACTTAAACTTAAATTTTTAATTAATAATAATAAAGTTTATTATTTGAAAAAAGAAGAGTTCTTTGCACTAAAATTAAATTAATGAAAAAATTGAAGTGATAAATAATGGGAAGTAGTGTCGGAACAGCTTTAGGGATAATAGGAATAATCATAGGCGCGGGAGCGATTGGATTTGCCTTTTTTGTGTGGAATGGTCAAAACACCACCAATTCAGATCTTAAATCAGATATTGATGATTTGACAGACCAGCTTAATAATATGGCACCCCCTACTAATACAACTGGTTCTACTGATTTAACAGACGAGTTTAATAATTTGACGGCTGCGTTTAATAATTTGACAGCTGCGTTTAATAATTTGACAGCCGCGTTTAATGATTTGCCAAAGACTATAGTTGTAGGTAATTGGGAAGGACTTGCTAGAAATATAGCAGCTAATCTCGCTTTTGTATTGGAGAGTCATTGGCTTTTTAGATTTCACACTAATACGTATTCTAACAGCGACTATATTTCTATTTCAAATATTAATACTCGTATTACATTATTAACTGCTGGTTGGTATCGAATTCACATTGCTACGTACTTATTTGAGCTCTCTCCTCCAGACGATTACTCCATAGAAATTTATAAAAATGGTAATAACGAATTTATTCTTTATACTTTTGCCACAGTTACAGGAGATCCTAATTATTTTTATGTTGATTCATCTGCGTTTATCTACAGTGATGGTACAGATTATATTGAAATTAGTGGACAATCTAGTGGCGATTCTTTCCTACCTGAAACTGGTGGGGCCAGTAATCGATTTTCAATTGAGTATGTAGATATATAGCGTAAGATTTTTAATAATTAAATCTCTCTTTTTTTTCCTAATTTCTTTTATTAACTATATTTTAATTTTTCTTTTTAGTGGTGAATATTCTCCAACATAATCGAGCACTAACTGGTTAAAATCCTGATTTAAAACGCGATCAGTATCTACGATTTCTGATATTAGAAATACGATCGAAGAAATATTAAAAGCAATGAAAGCCATGAGAGGAATTCCTAATGATATTTTGAAGCATTATAAATTTTTAATTCATCATGATTAGTTTTTTAAAGACTCAAGTTCTAAACCAAATAGAAAGCTTTATTAAAGTACTTAAAAGAAGATAAATCCTTATGTGAATAAAGAAAAAATGAATTTTTTAGCTCTATACCCAATTTCTTTTTTTTTTAAATTCTATTTTTTTCTATTTCAATCATTCTATCCATGATAATTTTTTTTTTTAAAGTTCATAATATGTATGAACTAATTTTCTTTTTTTACTACGTTTATAACTCACCTTTCTTAATCTCTTACACCATTCTTGAATAATAAAATCAATTTAAAATTAATATGTAATACGTTAAGCATAGTTCTTATAGAAATAGAATTAACCAAGTAAATCAATATCAAAAAATAAAAAAAAATAAAAAAAGATAAACAATTAGTAAAAAAAAAGAAAATTTCTTTGAAAGTCTTACTGATTACTTTGATTATGAATCTTCTACTAAATCTTCATAAGCTTCTAATGCTAACTCGATGATCTCTTGAAAAGCCATCGCATCTTGAAGATTGCCTTCTACAGTAATATCGCCAGCCATATATGCACTTGTAGCGTCAACTTCTCCCATTAATATTCCCGCACCTACCTCTAAAGTTGAGGACATTGTGAATGAAGGATTATCAACTACCCCTTCGCCAAAATCTAAAGTACCCTCTTTAACAGTTAACCAAAATTTCTTATCCGCATCCGTGAGTATCATTTGAATAGCAATATCCATATCTTCGAGTTCTTCTTTAAGATCTTCATTCTCAGTGGAAATTTGTTTAATGAAATCGTAAACCTTCAACATATCTCCAACTTCAGCAGCGGCTGCACCTTTATCCTGAGCAGCCTTTATATCTTTTAATAATGATTCGTCAACCATTTTAATTTTCAACCTTCTTTTATAATTTTATTCTTAATTTTCGAAAATTGATTAATAATTAATTGAATAAAATAACAATTTATTATAATAATAACAATTATAAAAAGGTTTTATTTCATTCCTTTTGTTTTTTAGATATGTTTTTTGAATAATCTGAAATTTGTAAGAAAACAAAAAGTTCTTATTTTAATTTAAAGATTAGAATAAAATAATAAAAAGCTAAAATTAATGAAGCCTTAAGTAATGATCTTTAGCAATCATCGAAATTATCAATTTGAAGAGTTTTAGATTAACAGATTGAATAAAGAAATTTTAATTTTTATCGATCAAGATATAGGAATGTCAACTTGATTCAAATCAATATCGAGTCTCAACACTGTATCATTTCTATAATATTTATGCTTATTACTTTCTAATAAAAAATTTGAATTATTAAAGAAAAACATTAAATCCTTGAATTTTTATTATTTGGTTAAAACGTTATCGACAAATTTAAATATTAGGTGTTTTACAATAAAAATGGTTTTAGAAAGTTTGTATGTTGCGACTGATAATTTAGTTTCACAACAATTCTATAAGGATGGCCATGATATTATTACTGGTAGAACTCCTGAAGTTTTTTTAAAAATTAACAATTCGGGGCAAATTGTTAGGAAATTTAAAAATCTTTTTAATGAAAATCTAAATTTGTTTTTAGATGGCAAATATTTGAAATTTCTTACCCTTTTTAAGAAAATTAAAGGGATGGATGAAAACTATATTAATGAAATTTATCAAGAACTCGAGCTTAAACTTGAAAATTTAAAGGAAGTTAACGCTGAAAATATAAATACTGTAATTTTATACTCTTTATTACTAAATTCTCTTATTTCACGTATCAGAGACCTCAATTTTGGAGAAGCTATTAGGGAGGTAAAGAAACGCATAAAGAATAAGATAATGATTAATGATAGAAGAATTCAAGACGAATTAGATAAGATGTTTATGAAAAATGATGATAATGTTTCCATTTTATACAATATCTCTTATCTAGACACCCTTGCTGAATCTTTTAATTATAAGAAAGTAGCAAATGTATGTAAAATTCAAATCTCGCGGTATATAAATCGTATAGTAAATATTATTATTGCTGTTAATAATTAAGAAGTAAAATTTAATCAAATCTGTCTTTAATGAATATTAACTCTGAAAAAATCTTAAATTTTTGTAATCTCATTTAAAAAAATCTCAGCTAGCGTACGTAAAACTAAATTTCTTAAATCTTTATCGAATAATCTTACCCTATCTGAGAATTCAATTTGAATAGCTTTACTCTTAGGAATATGAGAAGCTCCGTAATGTTTAGTAATATAACCTCCTGTTAAAACATATTCTTTTCTTTTTGGTTGTCCCGGAGCAATTGGGATGTTCAATTCAAGAAATCTAATAATTAAATTTCCTCGTAAGTTAGAGTCCCACGATTTTTTTGGAAGAGATTCAGAATAAAAAGATTCTAAATTATTGGTACCAAAAATTAATTCTACATCTCTAAATCCTGGTGGGCGATTTTTTTTTTCAAATCCATGAATATCGATCAATAGTGATTGGTTAAAAGACCTCAAGTTTTCTAATATCAATGCTTTTAACGTGTTATGGTATAACTGATATACGTCCTTAGCAAAAGTAGAATTAGTATTAAAGGCTTCACCTTTTTTTCTGTTTAAATCAATTTTACTTCGTCGGATATGTGAAATTATATACGATGGTGATTTTTCGATTGAAGTATGAAGCTTGGAGATTTTTTTTATATGAGAAATTAAATCTTGAGCTAATTTAATTGTGCTTTTATCTATTCCAAGAACACCTTTTACCCTTACAGGAATACTCTCACACTCTAATTTTCCTCCATGTGGAACAGAAATTATTAGAGGTATTGTTCCTCTTTCGAATCTAATTAAATTATCTATTGGACTCAATAGGATAGGTAATACAATGCCAATTTTTTATTTTAAAGTTGTTTGGATCAACTAGATTTCTTAAAGTTGAAATAAGAGAAAATAAGGTGAAATACACTATTCCGAAACTGATATGACCAAAACTAAAAAAATCAAAGAGAGAATCACCTAACGCAGTTGGATTTGTTGCCCAAAACCAATTAGAAATCATTTTATTTGTCCTTGTTAAATTTTTAAAAAAGTTAAATTATAAATTTAATTTAGGAAACATTGTAATTATATATTATTTGATTATTAATTGATTTGTGTTATCTTTTGCAAAAAAAAATAGCGTTCGTTATTTATTATCATAAACATAATTTTTACAGCTTTAACGCTCTGGTTGGAGCTTTAGAGACGCAAAAGGATTTAAACGAATTATCTATATATTTCCTAAGAGAGAAAAGTCAGCTAATACAGGAATTAGATTCTATTATTACAAAATACGAAATAATAATAGTAGGAATATCATTCTTTACAACTCAACTCTTTGAGATCCGCGATTTAATATCAAATTTAAGAAGGAAATTCAAAAATAGATGTTTCCTTATTGCTGGAGGGCCACATGCAACAGGAGAACCTTTAGGAACACTAAAAATAGGATTTGACGTAGTTGTTATTGGCGAGGGAGAAGAAACTATAATAGAACTGATAAAAAAAATCGATACAAATGATAATTTTAGAGATACTAAGGGAATAGCGTATTTAAATGAATTAAATGAATATTTTTATACAGGGAAGCGAAAGCCAATCAATTTAGATAAATATCCTCCTTTTCCTTTAAATAATAGACGATTTGGAGCAATTGAAATTACGAGAGGTTGTCCATATGTCTGTTACTTTTGTCAAACACCTTATATTTCTGGTACTTCACCAAGGCATCGAAGTGTAGAAACAATTTGTAAGTATGTGAAAGAATTAAAGAATTATTACGGAGATCTTACAGATATAAGATTTATAACTCCAAATGCTTTTTCATATGGATCTCAAGATGGAAAAAAACCTGATCTGGAAAAAGTCGAAGATTTACTTTTAAATACAAGAGAGATAATCGGGAAACAAGGAAGAATATATTATGGATCCTTTCCTTCAGAAGTAAGACCCGAACATGTCTCTCAAGAAACATTAGATTTAGTTCTAAAATATTGTGCGAATGATAATATAACAATTGGTGCTCAATCTGGAAGTCAAAAGATCTTAGATATGTGCCATCGAGGTCATACCATTGAAGACATAAATAATGCTGTTGAATTAACTATAAAATCAAATCTTAAAATTAATGTAGATCTTATTTTTGGACTTCCTGGAGAAACTGAAAAAGATGTTAAACTAACGATAAAAATGATGAAAGATTTGGCAAATAAGGGAGCGAGAATCCATGCTCATTCTTTTATTCCCCTCCCCCAAACACCATATGCTAAATTTTCTATTTCACGAGTAAATCAGCTTTTTAAAAAAGAAATCAAAAATCTAATTTCAAAAGGATTGGCATTTGGTGATTGGAAAAAACAAGAAAGATTAGCTATTAAAATCTCCGATTATCTCAGAAACAATAAAATAATCTAATAATTTCTTCTTAAACAATTTTAATAATAATATTATTCTTATTATGAAATATTTTTATTTTTGTTACATCTCAAAATAGTGCAAAATATATAAATTTCAATCTTTTTTTTACAAAAACACTTTCTTTTCATTTTATTTTTCTA